>Ga0310345_10000841_pt1 | contig 38809 bp, 38 predicted proteins | sample HC15DNA20500_MG_FD_204667 | JGI IMG/M metagenome (GOLD analysis project Ga0310345, IMG submission 204667) | Marine microbial communities from station ALOHA, North Pacific Subtropical Gyre - HC15-DNA-20-500_MG | ecosystem: Environmental > Aquatic > Marine > Oceanic | place: Pacific Ocean: North... | reverse complement strand
TAACATATCACGAACTTCAAAACCACCTTCTTCACAACCCATCGCAATCGCATGATATAAACGAGGTGATGAAAAACTCAAGAAAAAACCACCTGGTTTGATTTTATGTATAAGAATCTTTGATAAATTTGTATAATATATGTATAAGTTCTTTACCTGCCGTTTATCATATTTCATTCCTGTTGGTAAATGTTTGATATGACTATTCGTTTTACGCTCAGTCATTTTATGACTATTCCATTTATTATCCAATTTATCAATAAAATAAGGAGGATCTGTAATACAACAATCAATTGAATTATCTTTTAATTTTTTTAAAACATCTATACATTCACCATTTATGATTTTTATATCACCATTCTTAAATTTTCTTTCAAATTCAGCCATCTTTAATAAGTATTATAATTTATTTTTTAAAACAAATTAAAAATTGATTTAATCAATTAAAAAGATAAAGAGTGTATCTGTATTATAATATAAATACCAGATTATACATAACATGACTAATTTAATTGATGATATTAATTCTATTTTGAGTGGTTGTGATATATCAGAGACCGATGATTTAACACCCTCTCAAATTGATAGCCTAATCTCAACAGTTTTCAATATGTTAGAACAATTTCGTCCTGATGAATTGGAATATTCTGAAACATATAATACAATACTAGATTGTATATTATCAAATGAATGGGATGAAGAGTCTTCTTCTAATGAAGAATCAATTGAATTAATTGATGGAAATACTTATTTAGAACTTGAAGATTTAAAAACTGAATTAGAAAAATCAGTAAAAGAAGTTGATGATACATTAGCCAGTTTTCAAAGAGAACAATTCAAAAATCTAAGAATACAACCAGTTGTGGTACAACTAAGTCAAGAATGGTTTGAATTAAGAAAAGGTATGTGTACTGCTAGTGATATTGCCCCAATTATTGGAGAGGGAAAATATTCTACACGAAATGATATTATTAAAAAAAAATGTGGAAAAGGAAAACCTTTTACTGGAAATTCGGCAACCAGACACGGACAAAGATACGAAGATGTCGCAATTGGTATCTATGAAAGTCGAAGGGGATTTATTAAAGTCCATGAATTTGGTTTACTTCCTCATCCTACTGTTAGTTGTTTAGGTGCTTCTCCTGATGGTATTACAAAGGCAGGTGTTATGGTTGAAATTAAGTGTCCTCCTAGAAGAAAAATTAATGGAAAACCACCACACGGATATTGGTGTCAAATGCAAACTCAAATGGAAGTTTGTAATTTAATGGTGTGTGATTTCTTTGAAGCATTATTTGTAGAATATCCAAGTAAAGAAGCATACTTAGAAGATAAATTTGATAAAGATACTCTTCAAGATAAAGAATTTGAAAATATTTATGGAGACAATAAAACTGGAAAACTAGAAATTCTTCTTGAAGGTGAAATTGCTAAAATTGGATTATTTGATTATGTTACCATGATTAATGAAAGACGCGCTTCTAATGGTCTAGAAAAAGGTGTGATTGGTCGGGTTATGGATATGAAAAAAAATAAAGAGAAAATTGTTTACCCTCCTATGAATTTAAGTACAGAAGAACAAGAAATATATATTGATAAAAAAATTAACAAATGGACAAAAAACTCTAAATTTAAATTACTTGGTGATAAATATATTTATTGGAAATTAAACAGAAGTTCAAATGTTAGAGTCAAAAGAAATGTTAAATGGTTTGAAATAGCACTGCCTAAAATTAAATCTTTTTGGGCAGAAGTTGAAGAAAGAAGAACTAGGGGAGATCATAGTTGTGATGATCTGATTAAACCACAAAAAAGAAGTATTACTTTAGACGAAAATTTTAACTTTGTAACACAGGGAACCTGTCTTTTAGACGATAGTTCTGATGAAGATGAAGAAAAAAAAGATGATAATAAAGAAGAAAATATTACTTTAACTACTACTGATTGTCTAATCGATTTATCTGATAGTGAATAACTTTTTAAAATTGATTTATATAAAATATTTTTAAAATAAACGTTTTTCAATCATGAAAAAGTGTAAAAGTTTAACAAATTTTTATAAAATACAAAAAATAACGAATATACTTTATGATGAACTATTAAAAAATAATAAATTTTCAAATTTTAATAAATTATTATATATTAGTTCTATTTTATATAATGAAATATTTGATGAAGAAAATATTACAACATTTAGTAAATTTAAAAAAATAATTAATATCTTATATAGTGAATTCATAGAACACGATAAAGAACAAACAGTTCATCTTTATGGAAAATTATATAACTATGTTTCTGATGTTATATGTTTAGTTGATGAACCTAATATTGAAAATATAGATAGAATTATTGAAAATATTACTTCAATTCAGGATACTTATATTATATATAATGAAATATCAGAACCAGATTTCATTTTTATACAGAATATATTAAGACTTTATCAAAATAACCTTTTAGTACAAAAAGTATGTTTAAAAGTTATCATATCAATTACTGATAATCAATATAATTGTGAAATATTATGTAATCTGAATCTTATTGAAGAATTACATAATATGTTAGAAAAGATTTTATATAAAACGTCTTTTGAATTACGTCTTAAAATATGTCAAATATTTCATAATGTTTCAAGATATACCTTTGGTAGACAAAAAATAGGGATAAATGGTGCTAATTTATTAATTGAATTTATTAGTGAAGGTGACTGGGATATAGATGTTTTAGAAAGTTGTTATGGTTGTTTGGCAAATTTTTGTCTAAATAGAGAAATTAAGGATACTGTAATAAATCAACAATTTTTAGAAATTACATCTAATATTTTTATTAAAAATAAAAAGGAATATAATTTAATCTCAAATATTTTACTTTTTTTAATCAATTTATGTTATGATGTAGATGAAAGTGATTTAAATACAGATATAATATTAAATACAGAATTTATTGAAAATATTATTGATTATATTATTAATCATTTGTTTTTATATAAACCATATAATTGGAATATATTAAAACTTAGTTGTCAGTTTTTATCTACCATTTCTAATACAAATGTTTTTTTATTCTCACAACATTTTTTAATTGGAAATGGAATCAAATTTTTATATATACTGCGACATATTACATATGATGATTTTGATTACAAAGATATAATATTTACTTATTCTCAACGAATTATAGATGCATTAGATATAGATGGTTCTTTAATTTTTGATGAATTATATTCCTCTTTACATATTGCTACTTTAAATAACGATCATAGAACAATTCATAATATATTAAAGAAGAACTCTTTTAATATTAATACCATAAATAGAAAAGGAAATACAGCACTTCATATAGCAGTGAAGTATAATAGAAGAAAAGCTATTAATTATTTAGTTGGTGCGGGTATAGATATATATCTTAAAAATAAAATTAATATATCTCCACTTGATATGGCTGATAAAAGATTATCTAAAAATATTTTAGTTTTAAATAAAAAATATAAAAAAGTTAAAAGGATTATTATTAGTAATTTATCTAAACAAATGAATATTAATAAAGATATTCCAAATTTAATATTTCAATATTATGATATTTATACTTTTAGTTTAAATAATTGTAAAATAATTGTAAAATAATTGTAAAAAAATTTTATAATAATTGTTTATGAAGGATATTTTATCTTTATTAATATTATATTAAATATGGTTTTATCATTAAGTGAACAATTTCAAACTATTAAACCAACAAAAGCATCAAAAAGTCTTTCTACTAAAAAGAAAGCAATTAGAAGACCTATTCTAACAAAAAAAAAAAGAGTTGAACCTTTTAAATCCTCCGATAAAGATACTAATGCACAAATCCTAAAAGAATTAGGAAAAGAAGGTTTCGGTAAAAGCAAAGTTGGAACTACTGTTTCTAAACAAAGATATATTCAACAACAAATTGAAAACGAAATTCAAAAGAAAAAAGAAGGTATGGAAAATTATATTGAAAATAAACCAGAAGAACCAGAATTTTTTGATATTCAAAAAGAAATCGAACAATACGAAGATGTTGCTCCAAGTATTGGAGAAATGGAAAAAGAAGCATTTGAAGGAGAAGAAGATTTTAGAAGAAGACGCAGAAGAAGACGCAGAAGAAGAAGATCCGGAAGAAGAAGATCCGGAAGAAGAAGATCCAGATCTAGAAGAAGACCAAGATCCAGATCTAGAAGAAGACCCAGAAGAAGATCCAGATCTAGAAGAAGACCAACAAAAAAAAGAAGAATTAAAAAAAAGAAAGGTGGTTCCAGTATTATGAAAACTATCGCTATCGCAATTAGTTCTATTCTTGCAATTCTTGGAGCTGTTCTAGCATTCTTCAAAATTAGCAAAAAACCACTTCCAGGTTTCCTTGCATCTAAATTAGCAGGTTCTGAATTCGGAATAAAAGTTTTGACATTCTTTAATACACCCGTTCCAGCACCACCAGTCGTCCCAACTGTCTTACCAGCAATTATTCCAGGTATTACTCCAGGTATTACTCCAGGAGTCGCAGGTATTATGACCCCAGAAATGGCAGCAGCAGCAGCAATTCCAGCAACAATAGGAGGTAAAAGAAGAAAAAGAAAAACCAGAAAAAAAAAATTTTAAATAAAGACTGTTCTAAAATATATTTAAATTACTTATAATATAATATCTAAATTAATATTATATTATAATGGTATTGGAATTAATCAATCAGTTTTTTGAACTATTTACATCTAATAAAGATCCATTAATAGAACATTTTAGATGGAGAAGAAGACGCCGAAGAAGAAGATCCAGATCTAGAAGAAGATCCAGATCTAGAAGAAGATCTAGAAGAAGATCTAGAAGAAGAGGTAGAAGTGGTGGTAGAAGAGCCTCTATCCTAAGAGCAAGAAGAGCCGCTATGATAAGAAAAAAAAGAGCCGCTATGGCAAGAAGAAGAGCCGCTATGGCAAGAAGAAGATCTAGAGGAAGATCTAGAAGAAGACCCAGAAGTAGAAGAAAAACAAGACGTAAATCTAGAAGAAGATCCAGAAGTAGAAGAAAAACAAGACGTAAATCTAGAAGAAGACCCAGAAGTAGAAGATCTGCTATCCTAAGAGCAAGAAGAGCCGCTATGGCAAGAAGAAGAGCCGCTATGGCAAGAAGAAGATCTAGAGGAAGATCTAGAAGAAGATCTAGAAGAAGATCTAGAAGTAGAAGAAAAACAAGACGTAAATCTAGAGGAAGGCCCAGAAGTAGAAGAGCCGCTATGATAAGAAAAAAAAGAGCCACTATGGCAAGAAGAAGAGCCGCTATGGCAAGAAGAAGAGCCGCTATGGCAAGAAGAAGAGCCGCTATGGCAAGAAGAAGAAGATCTAAAAGAAGAACTAGAAGAAAACCAAGAAGAACTATTAGAAAAAAATCAGTTAAAACTTTAAAACCAACTAAAATAGATGAGAAAATTCCTAAAGTACAAGTTCAAAAAAGAAAGACTCCAAGAAAACTAAATAAACAAATGATTCAAAAAGCAGCCAATAAAATGCCAAAAAGTCCAAAACCAAAATCAGTTGATTTATCTGTAAAAAAACAACCATTAAAACAACTCTCCAAACCAGTTAAATCATATAGTGGCTTAAGTTTTTCCCTTAAAGTTGGTAAATTTTTCATGTACGGCATTCTTGCTGTATTGGCTCTTGCTGGTGGATTTTTCGGTTATTTTAAATGGGCACATACTGGGCCATATCCAACATGGATACCAATAGCAATTATTGGTCTACTTAAAAAATTTGGAGTTGTCCATGCTTTACCAGTAGCAAACAACGATATAACTAATGCGAATAATGCTGCTGTTACTGAAGCAGTAAAAGAATATAATCAATTAATGGAACAACAAATGGCTCAAAATAAAGCACCAATGGAAGCAGTACAACAACAAAAGGTTTAAAACACATCACCTGTAAATTAAAAAAAGGTAAAGGGCTTTTATGTAAATTATTTTAAATAGTAAAAATTTAATTTTATAAAATTTATAAAATGATATTTATCTCAAGTAATATTATATAAATTATGTTTAATATAATTACATTAGAACAAAAAGTTCCAAAAAAAACCCGATTTGGAGATTATGAACCAATAATAGAACATTTTATTAAATTTGATATAATGAAAATAAAAGACAGTAAGGTAGGTACAAATTTCAAAGGAGGTTCTCCACCACAAATGCGAACAAGCAGTGTAAAATTTACAGGAAATACAAGTTCTGCTATGAAATTGAATAAAAAAGCAGAAGCAGAAATAACTAAAGAAGAAGGAAAAAATAAAACATTACCAGTATGGCACAAAAAATTTAATGAATGGCGAGGTCAATTTACTGGTAATACTCTCCAAAAAATGTATGGGCAATGGCAAAAAAATGGCAATTCATTCAAAATACAAGAATCTAATGATGAATATCAAAAAAGATGGACTGATGAATTATGGGCTGGTTATGAAAAACAATTAAATCAAATTAATGAAAAATTTGAAAAAATTAAATGGATTGACAATAAAAAGTGGAATAAAAAAAAAAGAAATAAAATTGGGATATATCTTTACAAACATTATGTAAGAATATTTTTAAGACTAGTTTATAAATGGAAAAAAAAAGTTATTCAAAATGAAGGAATTATTTATAGACAACTATATAGCAGAGACAAAGTTCTTGTAAAAAAAGAAAATGAATACAAAAAAAAGGAAGCAGCAAGAAAAGCAAAATCAAGAGGAAAAATGTACTTAAGAAGAAAAAGAAAAGAATCAAAAAAAGAAGAAATTCGTGAAAATAAACATGCCACTAAAACAGAAAGAGTTAGTACAATGAGAGTAATAGAACAATACGCAGGACAAATCATTAGTTTAATTATATTCTTCTGTGGAGGTTTTGGATTATTTATTTATTTAAGAGATGTCAAAGGAGCTTTTGATCCAGATCCAAATATGGATAAACCATTATCTTATGCGAATAATAATAATAAAGCAGTAGCAAATACATCTACACGGCAGTAAAAAACATGGTAAAAAAAAGGTAAAGATTTTTTAAGAAAACTTCCTTTTTTAGTAATGAAAAATAATTTATCCATTAATAATATAATTTATATGAGTGGTTATTTTATTAATGAAGCATTTAATGATATAAGTAAAGAAGAACATTTTGGTTTTATTAAATCATTTGTTAAGAATATTAAAAGTAAAATAAAAGGAGGGAGTAAAAGTGATAAAATGAAAAAATTACAAGAAAGATTAAAACATATGCCTGTAATTATTTATGATAATTGTAATTTTAAAGGAAATCGTAAAATTTTAAAAGTTAAATGGTATGCAAGTCTTCCTCAATTCAATGATAAAATTTCATCTATTAGAGTAATGCCTGGATTTAAAGCAACTTTTTACGAACATCCAAATTATATTGGTAATTATATAACTGTTACTAAAGAGGTTTCCTGTTTAATAAATAATAATTGGAATAATAGAATTTCCTCAATAAAAGTTGAAAAACTGACAGTCCCTGGGGGTGATAAAATTAAAACAGGTGGAATAAATATTGATAAAAAAGCAAAAAGACTACAAGAACCTACTATGAAAAAAATTTCTTCAAAAGTTGGTAGTATTAAAGCAATTAAAATAATTAAACCAAAACCAGTTAAAATAAATAGTAAATTAGGAAAAAATATTAAAATGCCAAAAACAAAGAAAATTTTTGAAGATTTTACAGTTGAAATAGACAATTTTCGTACAGCATCATTTATTATCTTTATTTTATTAATTGTATTCGTCTTTTATTATTTTAAAAATTAATTATATAGAAAGAATTTTATAATCAATGATATTTTATCTTTGATTATAATATATTAAAGTTATGTTATCTCTCCAACAAGAATTATTTGGTAATACAGTTAGAAAAGTTGGAAAAGTTAGAAAAGTTAGAAAAATTAGAAGAACAAAAACATTTATTTTTAAAAATAAAAAAATTCCAGGAGAAAAGTTTGTTGTTAGATTTGATTTAAAACAAATTAAAAGACATTTATCTGGAAAAGCAAAACCAAGTGATAGATTTGTTGTTGTTAAAAGAATTCTTAATAATAAAGTAATTGAACATTTTGGAATTGAACATTTTGCATGGTTTGGAAGAGCAGTAAGATCTGTAAGTAGAGGTGTATCAAACGCAGCAAGAGCAGCAAAAGCAGCAGCAGAAAGAGCAGCAAGAGCAGCAAGAGACGCAGCAGCAAGAGCAGCAAGAGCAGCACAAGAAGCAGCAAGACGAGCAGCAGAAGCAGCAAGACGAGCAGCAGACGCAGCAAGAAGAAAAGCACAAGAAGCAGCAAGAAGAGTTAGAGAAGTAGCAGAAGCGGCAGCAAGAAAAGCAAAAGAAATCGCAAATAAAGCGAAGGCTGCTATGGAAAAAGGATTAAATATGCTTAAAGGTGTTGATCCAAGACAAATTGCGAAATTAATGTCAATTTTCAAAAATCAACAAAAAGCAATGCAAAATGCTGAAGCTAGAAAACAAGCAGAATTAGCAAGAGCACAAAATGCTAGATGGGCTGCAGAAGAAAGTAGAGAAGCAAAAGAAAGAAGAAGAATGGAAGCAGAACTTGCTAAAAATAAGACTGATGACACTGTTAAAACACCACTTCCTAAATTTGATACATCTACAATCAATGATATTAATATTGGTCCTAAAGTAAGTTCTAGTCTAGGTAATTCTAAAAATGTTAATCCTCCTAAAATAAACTATTCTATGAATGTTAAAGAATCCCCTGGTTCTGGAGAATTTGGAACAAATATTAAAACAATGGAAGATTTTACTAATATAGGCCCAAATAATTCATTTAAAATTTGTTCTATTGTGCTTCTATCATTACTTGTATTTTTATTTTATTATTATACAGCATAAACACTATATGCGTCATATACATATAATAAAAATAATTTGAATAATATAATATTCAAATTATGAATAAACAGATACATATCAATGAAAGATTGTTAAAAGAAGTTGAATTATTACGGGGAGAAAGGACTATATTAAAAAAAAGAATTGATAGTTTAAAAAGTGATCGTAAAACATTACATAATCAAAATAAAAAATTAAGAAAACAAATTTTAAAGTTAAAAAATAATGTGATTGAATTTAATGATACACCAAGAATCAAAAATTTGAATAATTTATGTGACTATTGGTTTTTAAATGTGAATGATGTTTTAAAATTAAAATGGAAACCCCCATATTTTCAAAGACCAGTTGATGAAGAACGAGTACAAGATATTGTTGAACATTATCAATTTAAATTAAAGGATAATATTTTTGAATTCATCTCACCATTAATTGTTGCTAAATATGAAGAAATGCTATATATTATTGATGGGCAACATCGTTTAAAAGCGATTGAATATTTATTTGGACAAGATGAAAAATTCAATGAAGATAAAAAGATCCCATTAGTAGTAATTCCAGTAAATTCTATGGAACATATTGAAGAATTATTTCAAACATTAAATAAATTATTACCATTATCAGATGTTTATAAATTAGAAGATAAAAACAAAAAGAAAATCATTGTTGAGGCATCAGCACATTTTTTTCAAAAATATAAAAAGATTTTTACAGCAAAAAAAGCAAGAAGACCATTTATTAATAAAAATGATTTTGAAAATTATCTTTTAAATAATGATGTTATTGAAGAATTAGATATAATTGATTCAAGTAATGATTTAATATTTGCTTTAGAAAAATTAAATACTTTTTATAAAAATCAACCTTATGATTACTTTCCAAAAAAGGGTCAAGCCAATTTTAATTCTATTGTAAGAAAAATAGAAAAAAAGGGAGGATTATATTTTGGATTATTTCCAAAATTTAAATGGATTAATGATCTACGAGAAAGAGTATGGCAAAAAGATAAGAAAACTATGGGAAAAGGATTAAGAGATCAAGTTTGGAATACATATATTGGTATTAAAAATGGAGTATACGAATGTTTATGTTGTAATATTGAACAAATTTCTCAACAAAATTTTGAAATGGGTCATGTCATTTCTAAAAAAAATGGAGGAAGTAATAATCTCTGTAATCTGCGACCAATTTGTTCTAAATGTAATAAATCAATGGGAACTAAAGCAATGTTTGATTATATGGATGAAAATGGATTAAATATTTGTTATTCAAAACAAATCAAAAAAATATATAATTCAGATGCCTTTAAACAAAAATTTTATAAAAATGCAGCATAAGACACATAATGACAACTTCTACAATAATATCTTGAACAATTATGACATATGCTAATTCCATTATGAATATATCTAGAACATTTATTACATTGTCTAATTATAAAATAATATTTATGTATAATAGTACATACTTCTTTAGGAAATATACTCTTAAGATATGAATCGATCTTTTCAACTGGTATTTTATTGGCTGTTGACATTTATATATATATATAAATTTTTATTCCATTAAAGGGTGTTTAAATTTCTAAATAATTAGATTTTCTATAATTATTTAAATACTAAGTATGTATAGAAAATTAAAAGATTTATCATTAGCTCATATTGTAAAACAAGATACAAAAAAAATCAAGATAAAAGATAAAAATCCAGATCCACCAGATATGAAACTTTCAATGTACGAAAAAAATAATATTGTATTTGATTTATTTGAAAAACTTGATAAAAAGCAAAAGAAAATACATAAATCATCTATTAATAAAAGTTTTTTCAGAGATTTAAACATTTTTGATAAAGATGAAAATTCTGTTTTTAATACAGTAAATAATACAACAACATTATTTGGAGAAATTTCATTAAAAATTTTATTATATTTTCCATTATATAACAGAGATATATTACAAAAAAGACAAAATATTATTAAAACATTATTACCATCACAGAAACAGATGAATTCTTTATTACAAAATTTTAAAAAATCTCAAGAAAATCTTTTATGGCTATTTCATGAAAAAACTGAAGAAGAACACGATTATTTTACAGGATTATATATCACCAACACATGGTTTTCCTTTTTAAATGAATATCCTAAGACTTTATTGCTTATGCATTATTATTATACCATTTTTATACCTTGTTCATCTATTTTATCACCGATTGTTTCGTTTTTAATATCCTATATTAGTTTACGATTTTTTACAGGATTAAATATGAGTATGTGGAAATTTTATAAATTATTTAGACTTGGTATGGGTGGTATGTTAGCACCAATTCTTGGGCAATATTATCAGCATATTATGATGGTAGTATATACTTTTATATATATTACTGGTGGATATACTACTGTAATGAATATCATAAAACGAATGGAAAAATGTAAAGCATTATATGAAAAATTATCATCTATTTCGGAATTAATTAAAACAGTTGATGCTTTAAATTTAATTTTAATGAAACAAAATGCTTTTAAATATTTTTGGAATGATGAATTAGAAAAAGATTTTAATCTTATTCGCAGTATGTTCTCAAATTATAATAGTTATGGATTTTTTAGAAATTGGGGTGATATATTATATAAATTTTCAAAAATATCAGAACATGAAGAGTCTATTGCAAATTTAATGAAATATATTGGTACAATTGATTCTCATATATCTATTATTAAAACAATTCAAAAACATAACATATGTTTCTCTGAATTTATTAAATCTAAAAAACCATCTATAAAAATTACTGGTTTGACACACCCATCTTTATCTAATAATAAAAATTTGGTAGCAAATGATTTAGATCTTAATACATTTCAAAATATATTATTATTCGGCCCAAATGCTTCTGGTAAAAGTTTATTAATCAAATCATTAGTTATTAATGTTCTATTATCACAAACATTGACAATATCATATTGTAATAGTATTGAGATAACACCATTTTGTATATTAAATACTTATCTTAATATACCCGATTTAGTAGGAAAAGAATCATTATTTGAAGCAGAAGTTCATAGATGTAAAGATTATATCAAAAGAATTAAACGAGCCAAAAAACATAATTTCGCATTAACTGTTTTTGATGAATTATTCTCATCTACAAATTATCATGAAGGTATATCAACATCGTATGCTATTTGTAAATATCTATCTAAATTCCCGAACTCTATTAATATTATAACGACGCATTTTCATAAATTATCCAAAATGGAAAAAGAGAATTTATTTAAATGTTATAGCATGAAAGTTAGTCAGAAAGAGAATGGTGATATTAGATTTCATTATAAATTACAGGATAAATTAGAGAAACATAAATTAGCAATAGAACTTTTACGTATGAAATCATTGGATAAAGAAATTATAGATTGTGCGTTAAAATTTTATAAAGACACATTTATCAAGAAAAAAAAGAGAAGAAAGAACAAAAAGCGAAAGGAAGTTATTTTAATTGAAAATTAAAAAAACAAAAATAAAATTGAAATGCGTTTCATATTAGAAAATTAAATCATAAATTAAAACATAATACAAAATGGCATCCTTTGTAGTAAAACATAAAAATCTTAATATCAAGAACATCACTTTCAGTGATGTTAAACAAACTAAAATGGGCGGATCAAATATCTATCTACGATATAAGAATCCTGCTAATACTTCTCAAGAACATAATCTTTATGTTCAAACTCCTAAAATGTTTTGTCCTTTCGGGGCATCATCATACAAACAAACGGATAGCACCCAACTTCCCCGTTATAACCTAAACCTTTCGTTTGGAAAAGATAAACCTGAACTCAAAAAATTTCAAGAAAAACTTCAAGCTCTTGATGAACTTGTCCTTGAAAAAGTTATTAATGATCCTAAATTACTTGCTCTATTGAATATTAAAGGCAGTAAAGATAAGGCTAAAATTCGTGCTGGTCTTTCTTTCCTACAAATCCCTACTATTAAATTCCCTAAAGATGACTCTAAAGATTACCCACCTACTCTTAATGTCAAAATCCCTACTAATTATTCTACTGGAAAAATCTCTACAGAGTTTTATAACAAACAAAAAGAGAAAATGGAAGTAGATCACGATAACATGGAAATGTGTTGTCCTAAAAAATCAGAAGTAAAATGCTTACTTCGTGTTGCTAGTATCTGGTTTGTTGGCGGTAAATTCGGTGTTGCCGTCCGCGCAGAACAATGTGTTGTTTTTCCATCTCAATCTCTCAGCGGATATGCTTTTGCTGATGATAGTGATGACGAACAAGATGAACAAGTTTCTTCTGCTCTTAAATCTGGTGTTGTTCTATCTGATACTGAAGATGAAGATGAGGAAGAAGTTGAAGTTGAAGTTGAAGATGAAGATGAAGTTGAAGTTGAAGTTGAGGAAGTAGAAGAGGTTGAGGAAGAAGGACCTGTTCTAAGTGAAGATAGTGAAGAAGAAGAAGAAGAAGTTGTTCCTGAACCACCTAAACCAAAGCGTGGTCGTCGTAAAACAACTGGTACTAAAACTCGTTCTCGAAAAAAGAATTAAAAATGAAAATTAAAAAATTAAAAAATTAACTAAATAGACTAAGAATAATAAATTTCCGCGGATTTATTGTTCTAATAATATTTATTATCAACAAAAAATAAAAAATATTATTGGGGTTCCTGTATTAACCTAGAATAATATAGATTACGTTAATCTAATATTAATTTATTGGATTTTAAAGACCTTTTTCAATTTGAAAAAATTGCAAATTAGTTTATATTCTGAATAACAGTTATTATATCAAAAATAAATGCTTGAACGTGCATAATATCTTTTGAACCTCTAATTAATCTATAATCATAATTACTAGCAATATCTGTTAATCTGCGTTTCTTTTCAAAATCATTTTTATCTATTTTATCTAAAATTCCATAATAAATTTTTAATAAAATATAATTACTTGATATATTATTATCCATAATAAATTCATATAAAAATGTTGTTATTTTGGAGATTACATTAAGTGTTATTCTTTTTTTTAGAATCAATTTTATTATATTATCTATTTTTGTCTGATTTAATGTTATTTTATGTGATCTAATTAAAGAATAAGTCTCTAATTGTAATACTGCTATTTTACAATTTCTATTAGATGTATTGACTATTTTTTTTATTTGTTCATCTGTAATATTTAATTTATCTTCTTTTTTTACAATTTCGGAAATATATTCTGTAATTTCACTATTTGATAAAGCATTTATTCTTAAAGGAAGACAACAACTTTGTAATGGAGCAATAATATTACCTAATGTATTTGATATTAATATAAACTTACAATTTATCATATTAGTTTCTATAATTTTATTTAAAATATATTGAGATTCTACTGTTAACATTTCAATATGATGTAATACAACTATTTTATGTTTTTTATTTTCAATAATTTGTCTAGTTCCAGCAAATTGTTGAATTATATCACGAATAATAAATTTGCCATACATTCCCATTTCTTTAATATCAAATTCTACATATGTATCATTTCGATACATTGTAAATGGTATTTCCTTGGAAGATGTCTTTATTCTTTTAGAAATTCTTGTTTTCTTTTCATAACCTAAAAATGAATATAATAAACTTTTCTTTCCAGAACCATCAGGACCATATATTAACATATGTGGAATGTTTTCAGAATCAATGTTTTTTAATATATTCGCAATATTTTTATGATATCGTATTTTATCTAAACTTCTTGGTCTGTATTCATCAAAAATTAAATTCTTCATAATGTATAATATTATTTATAAATGATTGTTTAATACTCTTAATTTTTATATTAAAATCTAAGATATATATATATAAAAAATGTCTATTACTTCTATTGGTATGAATGAAGAAACTGCTAAACTAGTTTGGAGCCACCTTTCTAAAAGCGCACCATCAATGCTTGTTGGTAGTTGTGCTGCTATTCTTTATTTATCTGGTACTGTTTGGTCTTGTATGGCTTGTGGACCAGTTAGAACTGTTTTATTAACTGTTATCGCTTTCCTCGCTCAATGCGTTATTCTTTATAGTGCTGCTAGAAACGAATGTGAAGCAAAAATTAATTCTGAAACTGTTAAAAAAATTTTAACTAGAGCACTTTACCCAACTGCAGCATTTGTTTTCGGTTATGTTATCATTCCATGGTTTTTACCAGCACCATTAATACTTATTTCTAAAATTGGGCCAACTAAAGTTATTATCCCAGCAGCAACTGGTGGATTATCTATGATTGCTATGAATTATATTTTAGGAAATTATATTTCTGTTGAAGAAATTTGTCAATAAATTTTAATCATTTATAAATATTTATATAAATTATAAATTTCATGTAAATATTAATATATTTTAATTCATTATTTAAAAATCATCATCTTCAAGATCGGGGAAAAATAATGCCTTCATACTTTTGGGTTCTTTTGATTTTTTTTCTGTTTCTGCCATTTTAGATTTTTGGGTTTTTTTCTTCTCAAGATTAGTAACTAATCCTAAATTTCTTCTGGAATTACTTGAAATTGGGATTTTTCTGATTTCTTCTTCATAAATTTTATCAGTATTTGTATCATATAATAAGATATCAGTTGTAATATTTACTTCTTCTTCTACGATTGGTTCTTCTTCATCTTCTTCTACAACTAGTTTTTCTTCATCTTTTTTTTCTATAATATTATCATTATCATCAATAATTAATTCTTCAATTACTGGTTCTTCTTCAACTACTTCTTCTTCAACTACTTCTTCTTCAACTACTTCTTCTTCAACTACTTCTTCTTCTCGTCCATCTTCTTCAATAATATCATCACTTTCATTATCTTTATTTTCAACTATATCTTCTTCAATAACAATTTCTTCACCATCTTCATTATCTTCATCTTCATCATCGTCTTCTTTTTCTTCTACTACTGATTCTTCTTCTACGACTGATTCTTCTTCTACGACTGATTCTTCTTCTACGACTGATTCTTCTTCTACGACTGGTTCTTCTTCTACGACTGGTTCTTCTTCTATGACTGGTTCTTCTTTAACTACTTCTTCTTCTACGATTTGTTCTTCCTCAACTACATCTTCTTCTGGTACTGATTCTTCTTCAACTACAATTTCTTCTATGTTTTTAGTAGTTGTTTCTTCTGGAACTGATTCTTTGATATCATCTTCAATATCAGTTTCAGTAAATTCTCCTGAATCCCAAGAAGCATAACTTTCAATACTTTCTTCATCACTTTGATATGCTTTATGATGAAAATTCTTCTTTTTAGGTTGTATTGGTTCTGGTTCTGGTCCATTAATAGAAAAATCTAAATAATTAGATAAAATATTTTTGAATGGTAAATGTTTACGAATAGTTGTTTCAATTGCATTATCAATTAATACTTTACATTCTCTATAATTTCTTTGTTGTTCCCATTTATCTAAATCATAATCTCTTATAAGTTCTGGATTAGAATATAAACTTCTAGCAACTTCTTTATATATACCATGGACGAATACAGATAAGGTAGGAACATCAACATCAATTTGCTTTTTTTTACTAGTAGCAGAAAGAATTTTTGTATTACTTAAAAAAACAGCAGCAATTAAATCTTGTAAGTATTCACATTCAGATTTTAGGGAAATTCTTTGAGTTTCTCTATCAACTAGATCATTACCCCATTGAGGGACTAAACTCATTTGTTCTTGAAATTTAGACATAACATTTCTATCTCTATTCTTAATACATTGTCTTTTAACATCATTATATAATTGTTTAATTCCCAAATATACTTGTTTAGATAAAATAGATATAAGTTGTTCTTGATACTCTTTTTTTACAGTTGTAAGATATTCAAGATTGTGTGAATTCATTTGTATTTAATTACTAAATACGATGAAAATGAAATATAAAATCTAACGCAAAATTGAAATAAATATTATAAAGTAATATATATTATATAAAAATGTATAATTTTGAAAATCAGGAGTTATATAAAATTTTAGAGATTTCTAAAAACGCAACAAAAAAAGAAATCTCTAAAGCATATCGTAAACTTGCTGTTAAACATCATCCAGATAAAGGTGGTGATGAAGAAAAATTTAAAAAAATTAGTGGAGCATATGAAATTTTAAAAGATGAAGAAAAAAGAAAGATATATGATCAACATGGAATAGATGGATTAAAAGCACATAATGAAGGTCATCCAGGTGGAATGCCTCGAGATATATTTGATATGTTTGGTGGAGGATTTCCATTTAGTGGTGGAAATCCATTTGGTGGTGGATTTTTTACAGGTGGTAGACCTAGAGGACCACCAAAAGGTCAACCTGTCCATGTCCAATTATCTGTTTCACTAGAACAATTATATAATGGTGCTACTAGAAAATTACGAATTAAAAGAAATATTCTATGTCAGCCTTGTCATTCTACTGGTAGTAAATCAAAAAATCCAACTACATGTGGAAAATGTAAAGGTCAGGGTCATATTACCCAAATTAGACGTCTGGGACCAATGCAACAAATAATTCAAGCACCTTGTCCAGATTGTCAAGGAAGTGGACGTAATATTAAGAAAAATGATATTTGTCCAAAATGTAAAGGAAATAGAGTACATCGTACAGAAGAAATTTTAGAAATTAATATTAAACCGGGTATTAAACATAAAGATTTTATTATGTTTGCAGAAAAAGGTGATGAACATCCAGATATCATTGCTGGAGATATTATTGCAGTTATCAAAGAAGAAAAACATGAAACATTTATCAGAAAAGGGGAACATTTAATTATGAAAAAATCAGTCAGTTTAAAGAATGCCTTATGTGGTTGTTCTTTTGAAATTAATTTATTAAGTGGTAAATCTATTAATGTCAAAACAAATAAAGGTGAAATTTTAAAACCAGGACAATTTAAAATTATCCGAAATTATGGAATGCCTAAAAATGATGGCAGTCATGGAGATTTATATATAAAATTTAAAATTATTTTTCCAAATGAGATTGATAAACGAGTTATTATGAAATTAGAAAAATTATTAAACTGTTCCAAACAAAAAACAAAGGATGATAATAATTTATATGTAGAAATGGAAAATATTAGTTCAAGTGACGCTCGACGATCATTAGAAGAACAATTTAATCCAGATGATGATGATGAACAATATGATGGTGAAGGTTGTCCAATACAATAAAATCATATATAGTCATATTTAAAATCTAAATAATAATATATAATAAAATGAACTGTGCTAATATCGTAATTATTATTTTTCTTATTGTTTTGATTATTAATTTTTTAAAATCCGATGAATATAAAATAAAGACTAAACAAACACAAGAAGCTTTTACTAGTGAATGGGGTTATCAATATAAATCATTAAAAAAGGATTGGAAACCAACTAAAACTAGTAAATTACAAACTTTTTGCCCAACTAAAATTGATGGAAAATGTATAACTTATTAAATATATATATCATTTATTAATTTTTATATTATAATAAATTATAGTATAATGTTGAAAACAATTTTTATTGTAGCACTTGTTATTTACATATGTGTTTTATTTCCTTTAGATTTTAAAGAAAAAGAACATTTTAATACTGAAAAACCTGAAATCGTTCACCTATTTTGGACTGGTGGTTATGATTCAACATTTCGTTTGTGTCAAGCATTAATTGATGAAAACAAAGTAGTTCAGCCATATTACATGATTGCGAAAGTTGATAATTGTAAAAAATGTAAATTTGAAAGACAAAATAGAGCAAAAGAATTAGAAACTATGAATAAAGTTATGAATTATTTAAAGAAAAAATATCCTGTTAAAAGTAAAAACTTAAAAAAACTAAAACTCATTAAACATATTCCAGCAAATTCATATATTACTAATACTTTTTATAATCTCAAATTACATAATTATCGTAGAAGATATAATCAATATGAAGCTATGTGTAGATATGCTAATGCCAATAATAAAATGATGGAAGTTGGTACTGTTGGTATATTTGGACAAGGTGATGGTAAAAGACCTAATGATGGATGGGGAACGTATTTAAGAAATAATTTAGTAAATAATAAAGGATATTTTTCAGTTATTGATCCAAAAAGTCCAATTCATAATTTAAGATTCCCAGTAGTATTCATTTCCAAAAAAGATATGTTAACTATTGCAAAAAGAAACGGATATGAAGATGTTGTTAGATTATCTTGGAGTTGTTGGTTTCCACAAAATGGTAAACCATGTAAAAAATGTCTTATGTGTATTGATAGAGTTATACCACAAGTTGTATAGAGTTAAGTTATATATTGTTTTTTAAAATATTTAAACAAATTATATATTTTAAAAAATGCCAAAGCATTTATATGATTGTACTGTATCCTATCACACTATGAACATTAATGTTGGTAATATTGGCCAATTAACTATTGATAGTAATATGGATTGTATACCAGATTGGCCTAATAATCAAAATAGAAATAATATGGTTCCACCATTAATTATAGAAAGCACTAATATGGTATCTAATTTAAATGTTGAATTTTTACAAGGATACACACCTAATTCTTTTCTTAAATTAATAAATAATAATTTGGGTATTGATATTCCTAATCCAATTGAAAAATTAGAAGTTAATGGAGCAATTAGATTAGGTAATTCTAGATCAGAAATTGATGGAACTATTAGATGGACAGGAAATGATTTTGAAGGAAGAAAATCTGGTTCATGGATTTCTTTAACTCAAACAAATACAATCAGTAATAATAATACTGATATATCTGGTATTCTTGATTTTGGTTCCCGAAAAATTATTTCTGATGTTGAACGTCATTTATTATTAACATCTATTTGTCATGCTGTACCAAATACAATTGTTAAAAGAGATAGTAATGGTAATATTGCAGCAGGGCTTATTAAATCTGCATTATTAGGACTTGTAGTCCAAGCAGAACAACCAAATATTACATCTCTTGGAAATTTAACTTCATTAAAAGTTGGTAATATGGAATTTAATGATATGAATATCGCATTTGGAAATAATCATAAGATTACTATTATTGATGATAAATTCACATTTGTTAAAAGCGGACTTATTCAAAATGAAAATGGAGAAATGGTAGCACAATATGAAGAAGTTGGAATAAATTTTTGGCAGAATGAAGGAAATAATATTATAAGAACAAATGGTAATGTTGGAATTGGAACTAATAAACCATTAGATAAACTTCATATTACAGGAGGACTTATATTAGGAAATACTTGGTCTAATATTGATGGAACAATTAGATGGAATGGAAGAGATTTTGAAGGAAGAATGAATAATGATTGGATTTCTTTGACTCAAAATAGTTTCAATCATAATAGTATCGAAAGATGGAAAGATATTATTATAGCGGGACAACAACCATTAGTTCCAACTAGTATGGAAAATTTACATATCATTCCTGGGGATGGAATTACAATTAAAACAAATATAACAAATCCAAAATCAATTATGATTTCATCTACTATTAAAGAATCACAAATTCAAGGAATTACTGATGATATTAATACTTGTTATGGATTAAATGCTGGTAAACATTCAACTGGTTCTCATAATGTTATAATTGGAAATAATTCTGGATATGCTAATACTACTGGAGCAGAAAATATATTTATTGGAAAAAATGCTGGTTTTTCTAATATTGAAAGATCATTAAATACATTTATTGGTTCAAATGCTGGATATACTAATCAAACATCACAACAGTGTACTTATATTGGTTCATATGCGGGATACTCTTCAAACGCTCATTATAATACTTTTATTGGAGCATCGGCAGGACAATATGTTTCCTTGGGAGAAAGAAATGTATATATTGGTATGAAAGCAGGTAGATGTAATTCTAAAGAAAAAGGAACTGGATTTCGTAATACATTAATTGGTGGATTTAATGGATTTAATATGACAACTGGTTGTGAAAATTGTTCATTAGGATATGGATCTAACCATTCTCTAACAGAAGGCTGTTTAAATATATCTATTGGTAATAAATCAGGATATACTATCACAACTGGAAATGCTAATATATTAGTAGGAACTGAAGCTGGATATAATATTAAAGAGGGTAATAATAATATAATGATTGGGCATAAAGCAGGTTATTATTTAAATAATGTAAATAATAAACTAATTATAGCAAATGGTCCAAACAAAGAAAATGTTATAATTGAAGGAAATTTAGAAAATAAAACATTAAATATTATGGGACAATTAAATATTAATGGTATTGATATTATTAATGAATTAAGAAAAGACATTGCTGAATTAAAAGAAAAATTAAACGCTATTACTTCTAGTTCTCATAACTGATTTGGTTTTTATTGGACTTCCATATTTATCTACACCGAGGCGACTTTGTTGTTCTTCGGTATAGACTAAATGTGTTGATGTGCCAACTGTTTCTTCTCCTGCTGGTTTTTCAACACTAGAATCATAAGTCCAAGCAGGCCCAATTGCACCTAATTGAATTTTTTCTGGAATAACTTCTTCAACCACTTCTTCAACCACTTCTTCAACCACTTCTTCAACCACTTCTTCAACCACTTCTTCAACCACTTCTTCAACCACTTCTTCAACCACTTCTTCAACCACTTCTTCAACTACTTCTTCTTTAACTTCTGGTTGTTCTTCAATGATTGGTTCATCATATTCCAACGATTTACGAACATTTTCTTGATATTCTTCCAATTCTTCTAATCCTTCATCAGATTCTGATTCTTTATAATATTTATATTTATATATTCTTAAAACCATTCCTAAATATTCAGTAATAATTTGGATTGTCTCATCTGTCATTTTATCATCTACAACTGTTTCACATTGAATATCATCTGGGTAATAATAAATCTTAATCCACATAATATTTCCAATATTTTGGCATGCTTTTCCAAAATTAAGTAATTCAAATGTATTTAAATTAATAGCAATATTTATTTGTTTTTTACGTGACTTTTTATATAAAAATTGTATATTATTTAATAAAATTTTTTTCATTTATTAAATAATAATCATAATAAAATATAAATTTAAACTTAATTATTTCTTCTTCGTTTATTTCTTCTTCGTTTATTTCTTCTTCGTCTTTGTATGGCAAGTCTTCTTTTTTTAGCAGCAAGTTGTCTTTGTAATTTTCTTCTTTCAAAGAATGCTTTTCTTTTTTTTGCTCTTTCGAATCTTTGTTGTTTAATTTTGTCTCGACGTTTTTGAAGTGCTTTTTGTTTTGCTTTTCTTCTTCTCATTGCTTGATTAGCAAGTACAGCCATAACTCTACCTTCAATTTCATCTTTTTCTTTTTCGTATTGTTTAGTAGATTCTTTTCTTGCGACACAATAATCTTTTCCATTAGTCCAAGTTTGTAATAAAAATTTATCTCTTTCCTTCTTGGTAAGAATTTCTTTATATTTACTCTTTGGAACTTGTTTCATGAATCTATGTTCCCCTAACCAACTATAATGAGTATCGTGTGCAAATACATTATCGTATGTATTTTTAGCATCAAAAGCATTTTGATCTTCTGGTAAAGAACCTAAGAAATAAATACCAGTAATGGAATCTTTAATTGTACTAAAAATTTTATCATCTTTTCCTAAAAATTCAAAGGTAACCAAAGCCATATAATTGTGAGTACTTTTTTTACCTTCAAGTGCCTGAGCTTTACATTCAGGATCAGTTACACCAACCATATCAATTAAAAAAATAGGAAGAACATATTTAATAGTAGATTTATCTCTAGAATTCATCCAATTAATTCTAGCACGAATAACAGGATTTACAACTTTTCCAAATCTAAATTTCTCTCCTGGTTTAATTTTATTAAAGATATCTGTTACAAATTTTCTTCCTAATGTATCAATAATAACATTACTTAACCATAATTTTCTAAACATAGTTTGTTTTACAGGTTTTTTTGTTTTGATTTGTCCTAAAATATCTTTAACTATATTATATTTTTTGTCCATATCTTGATACATAACTTTTGGATAAATGATATGTTTATTATAAGATAATGGGATTGTAACTTCTGGTCCATATTCTTTTAAAATTTGTTTTGCAATTTTTGGTGAATATGTATAATTTTTTTTTATTTGAGGTAATCTGTCATAAAATCCCTTTAATGAATCTTTACCTTTTTGTTTTTTTGGTATTTTTGTATGTTTTAGCCCTTTTGCAGATTCCGCTCGGATAATGTCTTTTGATTCAATTCCACCTAAAACAAATTGCTCTATAGATCTATATTTGCTGATAATAAAACAGATAATAATGAAAATAATAATGTAAACGATTACTTGATTCATTCTATATTAATTTAAAGATAGAAATAAAATCAGTCCCTAATATATTGTTTTAATTTTAATTCGTAATACATTTCTGTTTCATAAGATGGCGAAATCCATTACTAATATGGTCTGAAGTCATCTCTTGAACCTTTTCACAAGCATACATTCCATCTCCTAGTGTATAATACACTTTGGAAATTTTAGCAAGCGTTTGAAGATTTTTAAGACAATGAGAGCATGGTCGTGAATTACGATACTCATCACCAGAAATGCGAGCAACATATATATTATAACGTTTTTTCTCTGAAGCCCCATAAAAGACACGACGGTTTCCCTTTACGTTTCTTGCGGCTGGTTGAGGACCGCCGCCTGCTCCTCAACTTTTTGTTACTCAACAACCCCAACAATGCGTGCATCTCAGCATGGAGAGCACAGATATCTTGCCTAGGGGAAATTATCTTATTACGACTCCTCTTATGATTAAATCCAGAAGCAACAACTTTTCCTCCATGGACAATAACAGCAGAGTGTTTGTTTGCCATATCAGAATTAATAGCATTTATAGCACATTTATGAAACATTTTCTGAATTTTAAAAGAACTCTGGGATAGTGGAATAGCATAAGAAGGCATAGTACAAGTCATTTTAATAAGTTATTAAATTAATATAAAAAGTTTTTAAATTGATATTATTAAGTAAATTAATTAGAGATTAATAAAATCAATTTTAAATATTTTAAAGAACGATCCAATCCCCATCTTCTTTCAATTTTTTTTCCTTTACTTCTACTTCTCCATCTTTAATAACTTTATCTTCTTCATTTTTAGCAGAATATACACTATATATTGCTTTTGAAGTTTTACTTGTTGCATCATATACATATCGAACGGTTGTATACACATGATAACAAGTATATGCTGTAGTGGCATAATTATAAAATTTCCACGCTAAAACAATATTGGATGTAGTTATAAGTGAGCTAAAATCCATAAGATTGTTACTAATAAACAATATTTTTAATTTTTTTGAAGTAGAGTAGAAATATCCATATTTTCTTTTATTAGTTTTTTAGTAAAATTTTTACTTTTAATTTCTTTAGTAGTTTCTTTTTGTAATTCAAATGAATTATTTGATAATTTTTTTACAGTAAAACCATTTTGAACTGCGTTATGTATAAAAGCCATTTCAACAAAATCTTCTTCTTTTAACTTTATTTCTTGGTTGTTAATTTGTATGATTACTGAGTTTTTATTATTGAGCAAGTCTCTAACATCAATATTCTTTTTTTTTTGAGGCATATGGTTATTATTAATATAGCATAGTAGTTAAATACAAAAATTTAAACGAAAATTTAGCATAAAATTGGTTCTCCATATAAAGATTTATAATAAATTTCTAAATCTTTCCAAAAATCAACATTAATATTAACAACTGGACGTTTTTCTTTTAATAATTTTAGTGCATCTTCTAATGTAAAATGATAATTTTTAATTAAATATGCAAGAACAATAGTTGCTGATCTACTAGAACCCATATAACAATGAATTAAAAGATTTTCATTCTGTTTTTTCTCTTGAATTTCTTTTATATATTTTAATGCTATATCAAAATGATTTATTAGAGAATCTTTATTTGTATCATCTATAGAAATTTTCAAATAATCGAAATTATCTTCTTCTTCAAAATAATTAGGTATTTCATTCGTTATATTTACAACTGAAGTTATATTAAATTCATCTAATTGATGAAAATTTGAGGAATTATATGCATTTCCTAAATAAATATTATCTACAATTTTTGTTGGTTCTATAAATAGATTTTTAAATATGTTATAAAATCCCTCATTTGTTTCTATTATATTTAAACGTTTTACTTCATCCGATAAATTAGTCTGCTCTTTTAATAAAAATTCTGAATAAACATATAAAGCTTTATCTTTTATCATTCTAGAAAAATAATAAATATCTGCTAAAATTCGGTACATTATTAATTTAAACTAATATTATATATTTAAAGAAATAAATGATTTTCTATAAAATATTATCTTTGTATAATTTATAAAAAGTATAATATGCCAAGAAAAACTAAACAAGATATTGCTAATAATAAAGAAGAATCTCAAGTTGCTGGAAAAAAAGGGGGCAGAAAAACTGCAAGAAATAGATTAAGAAAAATTCAAGATAAAAAAAAACAAAAAAAACTTAAATCTTTTACCCCAAAAGATACCTCTGATAAAGAACAATTTTATTGCGTTTCATGTAAAAAAAACGTTAGAAAAAACAGAGCTGAAAAAAATATCACTGTATCACAAGCTAAAAATGGAAGATGGATGATGCAATCCAAATGCGGAAGTTGTTCTACCAAATTAACCAGATTTATCTCTAATACTAAAGCTGAAGAATGGACCGGTAAAAGAGAATAAATTATTTAATTTTTATTTTTCTTTTTTCTAGGCTTTTTTCTTTTTAAAGTATGAGTTTCTTTTTTGGGACGATGCTTTGGATCTGCTATAAATTCTGTAGCATATTCCGCTTGTTGCTCGTCTCCTTTAAATAAAAGTAAACATCGTTGATAAATCCAATCTTTATTCAAAGGAGCTGAACGTTTTGTTACAACCGTTTGAATTTTACCACTTTTAAGGTCGATTTCATCGACATTATGAGTTCTCATTCGTTTATACATTTTATCTTTCATTTCATCTCTTTTTTTTTTTAAAGCACTAATTGATTTGGTTGCAAGTACAATCTGATCATCTAAATCAATAAATGCTTTTAACGTATCTTTAAAATCTGGTGTTAAAAGAGAATTGACGTCCATTAAATTATTATCAGGATTAGACATTTATATAATATAAATAATAAATATATTATTCTTATATTTTATACGTATGAGTTTTATTCTAAGTAAAGATATAAAAATGATAATTTTAAAATACACGCACTATTGCATAAAGTGTAGAAAAAAATTTAGAACCTGCTTTTGGTGTCAATGTCAAAAATGTAATTGTGACATACATTTTAAACAAACATTCATATGTGCCATCTGTACTCATATTCTTTGTAAAGATATTGAAACTGATTTTGCATTAGAGCACCCTAGTGAATAAATTAAAATATGAATTAATAATATATAATGAGTATTACAAATTATACTAAATTCGTGGATGAATATAATCTTTTACACACTAATAAATTACCAAAAAATCAATATGGGGGTTCTAAAGATAATAAATTTGTATTAATCTTTTTAGGAAAACCAGGGGCTGGTAAAGGAACGCAATTACAATATATGTTTGATAGAGGTTATATTGGAATATCTGTTGGAGAAGTTTTAAGATCTATGGCAAAAAAAGATACACCTGAAGCAAAAAAATTAAGAAATATTATGAATTCAGGTAAATTATTACCTAGTGCGTTTGTTATGGATTTAGTCGCAAAAGCAATCCCTAATAATCGTAAAACTGGCATTATCTTTGATGGATGTGTTAGGCAATTAGAACAAGCTAAAGCACTTGATAAAATATTGAAAAAGAAAGGGATTAAAATTGATGCTGTTATTGAAATTAATACACCCGATAAAGTAATCATTAAAAGAATTGCTGATAGATATGTTTGTAGTTCTTGTGGTGCTATATATAATAAAGGTGGTAAAGACACACAAGTTAAAGGTATATGTGATATTTGCAAAGGAATTGAATTTTATCAAAGAGATGATGATAAACCAAGCGTTGTTAAAAATAGATTAAAAATCTATAAAGAAAAAAATAAACCAATTGTTAATTATTATAAAAAGAAAGGAATTTACTACAAAGCCAGTGGAAGAGATGGTATTGCAGAAAATACTGATAAAAATGTTATGAAAATATTAAAAAAATTAAAATAAGTTAAACATCTTATTAGAGATTGATTTTTTATTATTAAATTAAGATTATTTGCCTGTACATAAACTTCTAAAATAACTACTCATATAATATATAAAATACATTCAGTATATATCAATTATATAGATTTTGTATTACAATTGTTTAAATAATTCATTATATTATATAATATCCTATCCTATCCATAATGATATACAAAAAAATTTTAATGTGTAAACCTAAACATTTTGACGTAATCCACAAAAATTTAAATATTCATATGAAAATGTTAAAAAATGTTAATTTAAATAAATCACTGAATCAGTGGAATAATTTGACAAATATATTTAAAAATAATGGTGTAAATGTAGAATACATTAAATCAGAAGTAAATTTAGTTGATATGGTATTTACTGCAAATGGGGCATTAATATATAAAGATAAAGCTTTAATATCTAAATTTAATGCAGAACCTAGAATGAAAGAGTCATTGGCTCATTACAAATATTTCACACATAATCAGTATAATACATATAAAATGATAACAGATTTTGAAGGAGCAGGTGATGGTTTATTTTCACATTCAAAAAAACATTTGTGGTTAGGTTATGGATTTCGTTCAAATCAAGATTCTAAAAATGAAATTAAAGATATAATTAATGATAATACACTGAATATACATAGTTTAAAATTAATACAACAAGAGTGGTATCATCTAGATACGTGTTTTTGTCCGTTTGGGGATAATTATTTGATATTATATGAAAAGGCTTTTGATAAAGAAAGTTTAAAAAAAATATATGATGTATATGATTATGATAAATGTATATCAGTATCATATGAAGATGCTATTAATTTTACTTGTAATAGTGTATGTATTATTGATAATAATCAAAATATAATATTAATTGGACATAAATATTCTGATGAATTCAAAAGCAAAATTAAAAATATTGGATATAATTTTATTGAATGTAATATGAGTGAATTTTTATTAAGCGGTGGTTCTGTAAAATGTAGTGTGCTTGATATAGATAAGGTTAATATCTAGGTCAAGAACAATTAAATCATCAATCTAAAAAAAATCTAATTAAACTTCAACTTCTTCATAAGCATCTACATGAACACCTAAAATAGCTCTTCCTGAAGGATCAGCCATTGATTGAAAAGATTTATCCCATTCAATTGCGATTGGGGTACTACAAGCAATTGATTTACCAGTAGGAACAGTTTTAGCGGCTGCGGGTGATGGAAAATGTTTAGAGAAAATTTCTCTATACATATATTCTTCTTTTGTTTGAGGAGGAGCAATTGGGAAACGAGATGAAGCATATTTCATTTGTAAATTAGAAACTTTATTCTCAGCAACCTCTTTTAGAGTATCAATCCAATTATAACCTACACCATCAGAAAATTGTTCTTTTTGTCTCCATAAAATCTCATCTGGAAGATATGGATCATCTTTGGTATCAAAAGCATGACGAATTAAATGTTTTTCAATTTTGTTAGTTGACATTTTATATTTAGGGTCAATATTCATAGAATATTCAAGGAATGTTCTATCAAGAAATGGGACTCTTGCTTCAACACCCCAAGCCATCATCGATTTATTAGCACGATTGTTATCAAATTTATGTAAATCTTTTACCTTTCTTACTATTTCTTTATGTAACTCTTCTTTAGTTGGGGCTTTATGAAAATATAAATATCCAGCAAATACCTCATCAGCACCTTCTCCACTTAAGACCATCTTAACACCAGTTGCTTTAATTTTTCTAGATATTAAATACATTGGTGTGGAAGCACGAATTGTTGTAACATCAAATGTTTCTAAATGATAAACTACATCAGATATAGCATCTAAACCTTCTTGAATTGTATAGATAAAAGAATAATGTTTGGTTCCAATAAATTCTGCTACTTTTTCAGCAGCAGCAATATCTGGAGAACCTTCTAATCCAATACAAAAAGATCTCATCACATCTAAATTACCTAATTTCTTATATTCACGAGCAGCAATTGAAGCAACTATAGAAGAATCTAATCCACCTGATAATAAAACACCATATGGAACTTCTGACATAAGATGACGACGAACACTAGCAATCATATTTTCTCTGAATTCTTCTGGAATATATTCTCCCGTTGGAATATAATCTATATCTGTAAACCATCTTTCTGTATAAAAAAGTTCCATCTTTCCATTATAATTTTCATTTAATAAATTACCTACGTAAAAATTACCTGGTGTAAAGAGTTCATAGTTATCACAACTTTCATGAATTGCTTTCATTTCAGAACCAAACCAAATTGAACCATCTTGACCCCAACCCATATATAAAGGAATAATACCAATTGGATCTCTAGCAACAATATAAATATCCTTTACTGAATCATAAATACAAAAGGCATACATACCATTCACATGAATTTTCTTTAAAAAATCTACACCATACTCTTTATATAAATGAATTAATACTTCACAATCAGAATCTGTTATAAATTCATCTTTATATTTAGGATCTTTACTAATTAGAGCCTTTTTTAATTCTTTATAGTTATAAATCTCTGCGTTTACTGTCATAATAATTTCACCTGATTTATCTATAATAGGTTGAGCACCACTAATTAAACCGACAATTGCTAATCTCTCATGAGCAAGTATACAATTTTTACCACAATAAATACCATTCCAGTCTGGTCCACGATGTCTAATTCTTTTAGACATTTGAAGTACTTTACTTCTCCAAGTCTCTGACGACTCAGATAAACCAAATATAGCTAAAATACCACACATAAATATATAAATTTATATGAATTATAATGTTTAATTATAATTTTCTATATTTCTTATTCAATTTTAATTATATTATGTTAATATTATTAAGAAGAAATATATGAATAATATAGTGATGCTTAGTCAAGTTCCACAAATGTATAAATTTATTAATTATATAAAATCAAATAATACTAACTTAGTCGAAATATTAGATCCTATGACAACAATTTTCAGATTGTGTCTTCTTAATTTTAAAAAAGTTGGGACTAAAATCAGTATATATCCAAATAAAGTATCTTCTCAAGATGCTGGTCTCTTCCAAGGAATGATTAGGTGGACTAATGGTGATCAAAGAAATGATTTACATAAATTAGAAATTCCTATAAAAAAAAGTCTAATTTGGTATATGCCAAAATTAGATTCCAAACTAAAATATATATTTAAATTATCTAGTAAAGGTATGGTTAAACTACAAAAATCATATGGAGCAGGAACTGCTCGGATTTCATTAGAACATTATTCCAATTTAATTAATATCTCTTTATCTAATAATAAGTTGGCAAACGAAATTAATGATGAAACTGAAGAGGATAATATTATTTATATAAAAATTAAAGATTTATGGACAGAAAGACAAATTCAAATTATGTACGATTTACTTAAACAAATTTCAGAAGAAAAAAATTCTTCCCAACGCAAATGCTACATTAAAGCAACTGAAAGAATTTTAGATGGTAAAGAAAAAAGATTAGTAGAAATTATTAATAAAATTACAGGTTAAATATTAGATTATATATGTTTATTGTACGATTACTTAAAACATATATAATAAGGATTATAATTTAGAAATTAATTTAGAAGTTAAATTCGGACATTTTTCTGTATTGGGTGACATTGTCATCAACAACACCTGGATAATTTTTTCCTTTTCCAGTACATGTTTGGGAAACAAATTTTTTATTTTCACAAGCACAGCATCTATTTTCTTTAGTTGCTAAATCTCTAAGAGAAGTTATGATTTTTTGTCCGTTTTGTTGCATATATTTTCTGAATTCAGCGTTATTTTTGACATCAGTGTAAAGAGATTTTGCTTGTCTGTAATCAGTGAAGTGTCTTCCTGTAACATCATTAGGGCAGCCAGAATGTGTATTATTCATATTGTACTATATAGTTATAATATAAGAAAATAAATTAATTAAATCTTGGATTAAAAAAAAATAATTTTTATTGAGATAAATATAATTTAATTTATTACTTTATATTATAGTTTTGAATTAAGTCTAATATGAACTATAAGCGAAAATATTTAGCCCTACTAAACACTGGTTTAGTTGATAAAGAAGATGATCTTTTATATTACGCAACTGATAGAGCAATTATTCAAAAAATTAAAAATAAAAGACGACGCCTAAATAACTTATTTGAAGTTTCTAATGAAAAGGCAGGAATAATTCAAAAAAATATCAAAAATTATATATTCATTCAAAAATTAAAAGATTTAGGATGTTTATATAAAAATAAAAATTATGAATATATTAATGACTTCTCATTAATAGGAGAAAAAATATGGAATATTGATGATAAATTTTTTTATAAATACACTGAAAATAAAACTAGATATTTTGCATTTGATATTCGATGTTTACACAAAATATTAAAAGTAAAAAATAAAAATCCATATACATTATTAGAATTTCCACCAGAAATTATTTTACAAATTAATAGAAAAATTGATGACTTAAAAAGAAAAAATATTAGTTTATCTATTTCAAACTCAATCCCTATTCAATCAAGAATTACCGCAGAATTGGCCACCACTTTTAATAAAATGACATTTTTAAATATATATCCTAATATAGATCGATTAATGGATTTAAATATTACTTTTCTATTTTATTATACCCAAGATCTTATGACTAGTCCTTTATTAGATACTCATATCGATAGATACTATTATAATCGTATTTTAGGTATTTATAATACATCTGTAAGGCGTAGTATTACTGAATCTACTAGAAAATCTTATAAAGATAAAATTATTATTTATTTACTAAAAGTCATCAATCATATTTTAGATATTGAAGATGATTTTCAATCTACAAGAGCATTAGCTATTAATGAAATTTTACAAAATAATTATGAATCATTTGGAGAAGATGTTGATGAATTAGATAATATGGATGATTTAGATTCACCACAATTATTTCCTATTCCATCACATCCATCGATTCCTATATCAGCATTCCGATTACAACCTAGACCAGAGATACAAACCTCCGTCAGCCGACAAATTTCTATTTTAAATCTTCCACCCATTATTGAAGAAAGTATTGTACAAAATCAAACTACTACTTCAAGTACACAAACTAATACTGAAATTGAAGAACCTTCTTCTATATTACCACCATCCTCACCACAGAATCGACCTCAAATACCATTAAGATCACCATCACCTATAAATCTACAAGATATAAGTAATTCACAAAATTCTAATCCTAGAAATAGTCTAGAAGAAAGTATTATGGATGAAGTAGATTAATATCCTGTTAATTCATGTTTTGTAAATTCTATAAAACATCCATGAAAACGAATTACTGAAGTGGCTGGAGCAACCATCTCTATCTCTATCTCACATGTAGAGTGATGTGTTGTTAATGATGAATATGCAAATTGGACATATCTATGATGATCACCAACTGCTGTACCTGCTGGTAAATTACCAGGATCAGCTTCTAGTCCAATATTATCTATTGGCATAATGGTTAATGTTTTGGCACCAGATACATCATCCCTAGTAAAACTTTTTTTCGTAACTGTAGCATTAATTGAAGTCAAATCTGCTGTTAAAACTTCATAAGATACATATACTCGATTAATATAATAACCATCTGAAATAGCACCACGACAAACAGTAGAACAATCAGTTGTAATATAAGTAGTTTCTGCATTTGCTACTTTTTCAATAAAATATGTACTAGCACCATTATTATCTACAGTACGAACTAAATTCCAAGATCCATTAATTGTATTAAAATCTCTATGACACATCCAAACTCTATAATTCATAGGGGGATTTTCATATGAATCTGTTAGACCATTAAATCTTTGAAACATCATACGAAGATAATACGGACTCGTTTCATCTGTATTGATAGAAAATCTCCATGTATCTTCTGCTTGGACACCGCCAATATAAGTTTTTGTACCTAAAATAGAACCAGCAGAAGCATTAGCATAACCACCAAAACCTGTGTCCATCGGACGACCTCTAACACAATAAATTTTAGGACAATATAATGTAGTAACATGTAATTCATCAAAAATACAATATTTTCCTGTAAAATTTTCACCTCTATAGTAATGAATAACAGTTGAAATATCGGCATTATCAGTAGCAGTAGCACACAGATCTAATTCTACTGAATCATTTTCTAAAACTTCAACATTTGGACAAAATAAATGCCCTACAATACAAATATCTAAAATTGCTTGACCTTCAGTAACAGTTGGTATATTTGGATTGTTTGCTAATGCTACAGGATCCGTCCATGTATTGAGATTAATACAATAAATACGTTTAGCATATAAAAGATCTAAAACAGCAAGATTTGCTTGAGAAACCAAGTTATTTTTTGTGGAAATGTCTTCATTAAAAATAGTTCCTCTGAAACAAGCATCTCCTTTAATTTCTATTTTTTTTCTAACAATTACACCACCAGCAAAATCTACAGCAGCACTTGATGCTCTTGTATCTGGGTCTGTAAATACATCATCTGTATTAGAATATATAGTAGCACCAGTAATATTCATACCCCCTAAGGTACTAATAGAACTTTCACTTGTACTAGTAATATTTAAGGCGATACCCCCATCATCACCTGTTAAAGTTAATTTTTTTGATGTAAATTGACTATCACTTCTAATTAATGAAGATGATTCATTTGGACCAACTAATAATTGTGGTTCTGAAACTGACATATAATAATATATTAATTTTAATATCCATTTTATAAATTATATGTATCCGCACACATTAATTCTATGTAAATCTATATTATTAATAATTAAATAATATATAACGACACTTTAAGTATTATATTTATATTTAAAGTATATTCTATATAATAAATGGATTTTACATTTAAAGACAGTGAAATTGAGAAATTTGCTGATAAAGTTCAATTTATTCCAGAATGGTTTCAACAATTTTTCCAAAAAATTCATAAAAAAGATAAGAGTTCCGAATATTATAAAGGATGTTTTGCTACTTTACGTTTTATTCTAAAATTTAGGAAATCTACTGATAAAGATAGAGTTATATTTTATTCATTACCTTGTTTATCAAAATTAATTTTAGATAAAATTAATAATGAAAACGAAATTATTAATAATGATAATGATGTTGATGTTGAAGAAATGTTCAAAGATCTTGTTTTAAACATCAATTATGTTTATAAAGGTAATGATGATAATATTGCAGAAAATATGGATTTAGATGAAATGTTTAAAAAAATGCAAGAAAATTATACTACTCAAGAAAAAAATGAAGAAACCGAAGAAAAAAATGATGAAACTGAAGAAAATGATGAAACTGATTCAGTATCTACTATAATTGAAATAATTGAAATTGATGGAGATATAATTAAAGACAGTAATGATGTAATAGAAAATATAGAAACTGATAACATAAATAATTAATTTAAAGACAATTTATTAAAGTATTAATATACAAATTATCAAGCAACCCGATACGCCGAAAGTTATAAATTATATTAATATTTTATGGAAATTCTAAATGCTAAAGACCCGAGATTAAGTAAATTATTAACCGATGATGTTTGTGTATTTCTAACTGATTTACATAATACATTTAATCCTAGTATTATATCTCTTTTAGAAACAAGAAAAGAAATCCAGATAGAAATAGATAATGGAAAACTACCAACTTTATTAAAAAATAATAAATCTTGGACAGTAGGTTCTATTCCAGAACCACTTTTAAATAGAACTATTGAAATAACTGGTCCTGTTAGTAGAAAAATGGTTATAAATGCTTTAAATTCTGGTGCTAATTGTTTTATGGCTGATTTTGAAGATGCTTCTAGTCCTACATGGTCCAATATGATTAATGGACAAATTAATCTACGAGATGCTATTAATAAAACTATATCTTTTTATGACCAACAAAAAAATAAATCATATAAATTAAATGAAGAAACTGCTACTTTAATGGTAAGACCTCGTGGATTACATATGATAGAAAAAAATGTAAAAATTAAAGGAGGAATGATGAGAGCTAGTTTATTTGATTTTGGTGTATATTTTGCTACAAATTTTCAACAATTAATTGAAAATGGTGCTGGTCCTTATTTTTATATTCCAAAACTAGAAAATCATAATGAAGCAAAATTATGGGATGATATTTTTAAATTTAGTGAACATTATTTTGGTTTAAATATTGGAACAATTAAAGCAACTGTTTTAATTGAACATATTTTAGCAGCATTTCAAATGGAAGAAATTTTATTTTCTATGAAGGATCATATTGTTGGATTAAATTGTGGTAGATGGGACTATATATTCAGTTTTATTAAAAAATTTAAATATAATCCAAACTTTATTTTACCAAATCGTAGTCAAATAACTATGTCATCTCATTTTATGAGTTCTTATGTTAAATTATTAACATATACATGTCACAAAAGAGGTGCTTATGCTATGGGTGGAATGGCAGCACAAATTCCTAGCAAAGATTTTGAAATTAATAAAAAAAATTTAGACAAAGTATATCATGATAAATTATCAGAAGCTAAATCTGGAATGGATGGAACTTGGATCGCCCATCCTAAATTATTAGAAAATGCTTTAAAGGCATTTAATGAATATAAAACCGAAAATAATCAATTACATAGATTGGATGATTATAATATAATAAGTGAAGATTTACTTGAAGTTCCTCAAGGTGAAATTACATTTGATGGTGTAAAAGATAATGTTATTACATTTTTACAATATTTAGATGCTTGGATTTCAGGTAAAGGTTGTGTTGCTTTAAATAATAAAATGGAAGATGCGGCAACTGCTGAAATTAGTAGAATGCAATTATGGCAATGGATATATCATGAAATTAAAATAAATGATGTAATTATTGATTCTACTTATATTAATAAAATTATTGAAGAAGATAAAACTGAATATAAAAATAAAGAAATTATTATGAAATTATTTAATAGATTTATTTATGAAGAACAACCACAAGAATTTTTAACAACTCGTTCTTATCAATTTATCAATTAAGAATTAAAATAAATATTATATTTATATAAATTATTTATGGATAAGGATAAAAAACGCCGCATGATTTTTGGTCCGGTCGGAGGAATGGTTGAAGCAATGGTCATGCAACCATTTGATACTATTAAGGTACGACGACAATCTAATCAATATATAGGATTAGGGCCAACTATTAGAAAATTTGGAATTTCAAATCTATATAAAGGACTTACTCCATTTATGGGTCAAATGGGGATAAAATATGCTCTCAGATTCAGTACATTTGAATTATTACGAGGAAAAAGTAATAATTTTGGACAAAATTTTGCTGCTGGAGTTACTGCTGGATGTGTAGAAAGTTTATTTATTACACCATTTGAATTAATTAAAACTAATTTACAAACTAGGGATTCTTTAACTGACCCATTACTTGCTATTAATCGTATTCGCAGTATAAATGGTGTTAAAGGATTATATCGTGGATTTTTAACTACTTGTATGAGACAATCAATTAATCAAGGTTTTAATTTTACTATTTATATGGGATTACGACAAAAAATTATTAAAGAGGGTGAAAAGCCTAGTATTCCAAAAATTATGGGTGCTGCTTTAATTAGTGGTTCTATTGGTCCATTAGTAAATAATCCTTGTGATGTTATTAAAACAAGATATATGAATCCAGGATTTGATAATAAATATACTGGTATAGTTGATTGTTTTACAAAAATATTAAAAACTGAAGGTATTGGTTCTTTATATAAAGGAATTGGATTAAGATTGTTTAGAGTTTCATGTGGCCAAGCAATTACATTTAGTGTTGTTGAACAATTATCACATTATGCTACTCAATATAAAGTTTTAACTTAAAAATAATTAAATATTAATTTTATATATATTATATAATATGGATTCCGATAAAATTAATTTACATAATATTACATATTCTTCTGGTTATGGAAGTAATCTTACTGTTAAAGTTAATGGTAAAAAAGTTGTACTTAAAACTCCTTTTTTAAAATCAATCAATGGATTAGAATCAGAAAATGGGAAATATTTTATTAAATTAGATCTAAGCACTCGAGCAGATATTGTTAGTTTTTTAAAAAAGATTGATTCTAGTAATAAAACACCAAAATGTTTGGATTTTTATAATAATGGAGACAGTTTAAAATATATTCAATCTTTTTATTATGATTCAAGTATTTGGAAAGTAAAACTCCAAAGTCGTTATGGGCGTTTTCAAGTTAAAGTAGAAGATTTACAAGGAAATGCTTTAACGGTTAATGATATTGCTCCTGAACATAAATTAGAATGTTGTATCGAATTAAAAAATATTTGGTGTTTTAATAATGCTTATGGTTGTATTTGGAATTTAAAAAGTGTTAGAGTAAAAGAATAAGTTAATTACCAGAATATTTATATCCTTTTTAATTTTCCTTTATTTCAACCAGTTTGGATAATACCTTGATGTTTCTGAACCATTATTTAGATTATAAATACATATATTATTTTTTGAATTTTTAGGAAAATTTCAAAAAATTATATATTATAAACAGATTAAAAAATAATTAATTTAAAGTTGTCCAAGTGATTGCATTTCTTCATCTTCCATGTTTCCAATTGCTTCGAAATCTTCATCATCATCAATGTTTTCAAAGGCTTCATCCATATCGAAGTCATCTTCATCAGTTTCGTAGTCAGATTCAAATGGTTCTTCTTCATTAACTTCTTCATATTGTTCATCATCATTATTAGCTGGTTCTGGTTCATAAGATTCCATGCCGATAGCAGATTTAATTTTTTCTCCAAAGAATTTGTAGACAACAAATCCAACAATAACTGCAATAAGAATACCAACAACTGGAAGGCAGACATTTTCTGGAAGTCCTAAAGTTTTAGATAAAATTTGTTTTACATTTGCTAAGAGTCCAGCGATCATCGTTTTATATATATAACTTTTAAAGATAATAATTTCAAGATAAAAACAAATTAAATTAACTATTATTTATTATTATAAATATTATACTTTTAGATATTTGATGAATTGTTATATTCTTCTTCGGATATGTTGTTTTTAACTTATTTACATTAAAATTGTAAGGTAATTTAAGGCCAATAAAATCAGAATAGTTAGACACTTTATTTATAAATTCATAAATATCTGTTTTTTTAGCAACTAACTTTTCTTTCATATTTGTTAAATAATTCCAACTATAACTCTCTAAATAAAGTGTATCTATAACAGTCTTCTTTTTATAACTTTTACCACCCCAAGGAAAATCAATATAAATAAATTCAATTTTTTCCTGACCTATATATTTTAACCATTTTTTCATATATTGAATAATATCTATTGAACTTGAACATTTAATATCTACATTATCTCTTTTGAAAACATCAAATACATTATATTTTGCCATATGACATCTCTTGAACTCAATTTCAAAAGCATATAAATACTTAAATATTTTAGATAATTCTATAGTATCTCCACCTGTTCCTAAAGTTAAATCTAAAGCATTCATTTTATTTATATCTTTGCCAATAGTTTTCTTTAAAATTTCTATCATCATATTTATTTCAGTTTTTTGTGTCAAACTATATGAACCTTCATAATCTGTAACAAATAATTCTTGTTGTTCTTTAGTACCTATTATTTTATTTCTCAA
>Ga0310345_10000840_pt1 | contig 38873 bp, 38 predicted proteins | sample HC15DNA20500_MG_FD_204667 | JGI IMG/M metagenome (GOLD analysis project Ga0310345, IMG submission 204667) | Marine microbial communities from station ALOHA, North Pacific Subtropical Gyre - HC15-DNA-20-500_MG | ecosystem: Environmental > Aquatic > Marine > Oceanic | place: Pacific Ocean: North... | reverse complement strand
CCCCCTCCCGGATCACGGCCAGGAAGGCGTCGCCATACGCCTCCATCTTGCGCGCGCCGATGCCGCTGATCTGGGCGAGCGCGGCGCGGCTCTGGGGTTTGAGCGCGGCCATCTCGCGCAGCACCGAATCGTGGAAGATCACATAAGGCGGCACATTCGCTTCCTGCGCCAGCTCGCGGCGCTTGGCGCGCAGGGCGTCGAACAGCGGATCGTCAGGCACCCCTTCCGCGCGGCGGCGCTCGCGGCGCTTGGGCGGCGGCGGGGCGACGATCGCCACCGCTTCCTCGCCGCGCAGCACCGCGCGCGCGCTTCCCGCCAGTTGCAGCCCGCCATGCTCGTTGGCGGTGAGCACGCCGCGTGCCTGCAACGCGCGCGCGAGCGGGCGGAGCAGTTTCGCCTCCTCGCCTTCGACGATGCCGAACACCGAGAGCGCGTCATGGCCGAACTTCTCGATCCGCTCGTCGCGCGCGCCGGTGAGCACTTTTTCCAGATGCCCGACGCCGAAGCTCTGCCCGGTGCGGTACACCGCGCTCAGGAATTTGCGCGCGAGCTCGGTCGCGTCGAGCACCGCCGGGCGCGCGAGGCAATTGTCGCAATTGCCGCAGAAATCGGCCGGACGCTCGCCGAAATGCTTGAGCAGCACCGCGCGCTGGCACCCCGGCGTCTCGACCAGCGCCTGCATCGCCTGCAGCTGGGCGCGCACCGTCTTCTGCCGTTCGGGCTCGGCCTCGCCCGCCCGGCGCCAGCCTTGCGCGAAATCCTCCGCGCCCCAGAAGAGATGCGCGACGCTGGGGTCGCCGTCGCGGCCGGCGCGGCCGGTTTCCTGATAATAGGCCTCGATCGATTTGGGGAGCGCGGCGTGCGCGACGAAGCGGACATCGGGCTTGTCGATCCCCATGCCGAACGCAATCGTCGCGCAGATCACCATATCCTCGCTGGCCACGAAATCGGCCTGGGCACGGGCGCGGACGGCGGGATCGAGCCCGGCATGATAGGCGCGCGTCGGCCGCCCGGTGCGCACCAATTGCTCGGCGAGCCGCTCGGTCGCGGCGCGGGTGGGGGCATAGACGATGCCGGGCCCCGGGTTCGCGCGCACCAGCTCGGCAAGCTGGCGGCCGATCGTCTCGCGGGGGCTGATCGCGTAGCGGATATTGGGTCGGTCGAACCCCGCGACGATCAGCCCCTCGCGCGGGATGCCGAGCTGTTCCAGGATGTCGGCGCGGGTATGCGCGTCGGCGGTGGCGGTGAGCGCGAGGCGCGGCACCTCCGGGAAGCGATCGAGCAGGGGTTTCAGCAGCCGGTAATCGGGGCGGAAATCATGCCCCCATTCGCTGACGCAGTGCGCCTCGTCGATCGCGAACAAGGCGAGCGGCGCCTGCCCCAGCAGCGCGCGGAATCCTTCGTTGGAAGCGCGTTCGGGCGCGACATAGAGCAGATCGAGCGCACCCGCGCGGAAGCGCGCCAGCGTCTCCGCCTGATTGGTATCGACCGAAGTGAGCGTCGCCGCCTTGAGCCCGATCGCTTCGGCCGAGCGCAGCTGATCGTGCATCAGCGCGATCAGCGGCGAGACGACGATGCACGTCCCCGCCAGCGCCACCGCCGGCAGCTGGTAGCAGAGCGACTTGCCCGCCCCGGTCGGCATCACCGCCAGCGTCCCCTGGCCGCCAAGCACCCGGTCGATCACCTGGCGCTGCACCCCGCGAAAATCGGGAAAGCCGAAGGTTTGGCGCAGGATGGCGAGTGGATCGGTCACCCTCCTGCGCCTAGCTCCCCCCGGCGGGCGCTGTCGAGCGTCCCATTATGGCCGGGATGGACGAAGCCTGCCTTGCCTTTGCCACAGGATCAGGGCGTGATGCGTGGGCGATGTGGCGAAATCTGATTCTGGCGCTCGGCGCCCTCGTGCTGACCGGCGCCGATCGGCCCCGCGACTTCGTCGTCCGGGGCGAGGGCGTCGTGCCCGCGCAGATCGGCGGGCGGCCCGCGCGGCTGCTGCTCAGCCCCTGGGCACCCGCCGCGCCGACGCTCAACCCCGGTTTCGTCCGCGCGATCGGGCTCCATGCCGGGCTGTTCGGCTTTGCGGTGAAGGTCGGGCCGGTGAAAGTACGCGGCGACACGTCGGTGACGCGGCTCGATTATTCGGGTGCGAGCGGCCGCCGCCGCGTGGTGTGGTTCGAGCGCGATTACGCCCAGAATGCCGACGCGGCGGTGGGGCCGGGCGGGATGCCGGCGGAGGTGATCCGGTTCGAGCTGCGCCCGCCCAAGGGCGACGAGCGGGTGACGGTGCTGCCGCTCGTCCAGAATATGTTCCGCCCCAGCTATGCGCGGGTGATGCTCGGCAAGCGGCCGATCATCCTGCTGTTCGATCCGCAGCATTCGCGCTCGCTGGCGACCGCCGGGGCGGGGGCGGCGCTCGCCGAGTTTCTCGGCGGGGCGTTGCAGGGGCCGCCGCGTCCGGCGCCGGTCGCCTTCGGGATCATGCGCCCGGCGCGGACGTTGCGCTTCGGCCGGCCACTGCAGTTCGGCAATATCAGGCTCGACGAGGTGCTGGTGCGGATTTCGGACAATGGCTCGGTCGCGGGCGTGAAGGATGACGATGCCGATCCCGAGGAAGTGGTGGTGAGCGCGAAGAGCAAGAGCGAGCGGCGCGACGTGGTGATCATCGGCCAGGATGTGCTCGGCAGTTGCGCCTCGATCACTTTCGACAAGCCCGCGCGCCAAATCAGGCTGGCCTGCGCATGAGGGCCGCGTTCGGGCTCGCCGCGCTGCTGATCGCCGCGCCGGCGTCGGCGCAGGTCGCGGTGCCGCCCTATCCGATCGTCGCGACGACGCTTGCCGGGCGCCCGGTGCGGGTCCGGATCGATCCGGCGGCCACCGCGCAGCTCACCTGCACGCCCGGCCTGCTCAAGAAGCTGCGCGATGTCGCCGCCGAGCCCGGCCAGATCGATTTCGGCGGCCTCACCCAGCCGATGCTCCAGGCGTGGATCGAGGTGCGCGGCACCGCGACCGGCTATCAATGGGTGGTGTTCAACGATCGCGACGCGCGCGACGGCAGCGATTGCGAGATCGGCCCCGACGCCTTCGCCGATCGCGTGCTCGATTTCCCGCTGCGCCCCGCCGCGCCTGGCGAGCGCGAGGTGGCGCTGCGCTGGACGCCGGGCAAAGAAGCGCGGCTCGCCGATTACAGCTTCGCCGAACTGGCGCTGGGCGGCGAAACGCTGCGGGTGCGCTTCGATCCGCGCGCGGCGGACAGTTTCGCCACCGCCGCCGCCGCGCGCGTGATCGCGGCGAGCAATGGCGGCGCGCTGAGCGGCGCCTCGCGCCCGACGATGGTCGCCTATGGCGTTTCCCGCCCGGTGCGCGAGATGCGGCTGGCGACGCCGCTCGCCATCGGCCCGCTCGCGCTCGATCGGCTGACAGTGCGGGTGGCGGACTGGGGCAGCACCGTCCGCATCCCCGAAGCCGGCAAGCCCGCCGAACCCGAGGACGCCGATACCGTGCAAGTCACCGCCAAGACGCGCCCCCGCCGGCTGTTCTTCCTGCGCATCGGCGGTGATTGGCTCAACCGTTGCTCGCGGCTGACCTTCGACGGTCCGCGCGGCGAGATCCGGCTGAGCTGCCTTTAAACGAGGCGCCCTGCCGGGCCCTCACCGCGGCGTGCTGGTGCCGGACGAATTGCCGCTAGACATCCCGCTAGACATGCTGTCGTCGCCGCTCGTCGTCCCGCCCGATCCGGTGTTCTGGCTGGCGCGCTTATGATGCGTCCGGCGTTTGCTGCTGTGCTTCTTCTGCGCCGCTGTCGCGCTCGCGCTGCCATTGGTGTTGGCGCTGGTCCCAAGTGTACCGGCGCCGCGCCCGCCCGAATTCTGCGCGTCGATCGGCGCGGTGACGAGCGCGGCCGCGCACGCCGCCGCGAAAACTGTTCCAAGCTTCATCGATCTTCTCCCATGCCGTTCAGGCAGAGGGAAGAACCCGCGTCGGCCCCGCTTGTTCGCGCCCGGGGATGAGCCGTGGGGCGCGCGCGCCAGGCCGTAAGGCCGGCTGCGCTGTAATTGGGGGAGACGGCATGTCCCTCTCCCCCAATTTGGCTCAGCGCGGCGTCGGCGGGGTGGAACCCGTGCCGGTGGTCGTGCCGGTGTCGGTGGTCGAGCCGGTCGTGCCCGTCCCCGTCGTGCCGGTGCCGGTCGTGCCGGTGCCGCTCGGGTTGCTTGTCGAGCCCGTGGTTGAACCGGTGCCCGTGGTCGAATCATAGGTGCCGGTCGAGGACGTGCCGGTGCTGCTGCTGCCCGTCGTGCTGTCCGGATAGCTGCTCGTGCTGCTGCCCTGCGACGAGCGGCCGCCACGGCGCGACTTGTTCCGGTGGCTGGGCTGCGTGCTGCTGTCCATCGTGGTGGTGCCGGTGCTGGTCGCGCTGTCCTGGCCGGTGCCGCCGGTCGTGGTGCCGGTGGAGCCCGTCGACCCCGTCGACCCCGTGCCGCTGGTGCCGGTGGTTTGCGCCACGGCAGCGCCGCCCAGCAGGCCGGCGGCTGCCAGGGCGATCAGAAGGTGCTTACGCATGGATATTCTCCTCAAGGATGTGCCACGCCATGGGTGGAGGTGACACCGGGAGAAGCGCGCCAGCACGGCCTTGGTTCTTCGCTTTATCGCAAGATAAAACGCTTCATCGGTTGTAAATCCCAGATGAACGGCCGTGAAAGCCCGCGTTCATCTTGATTGAATCGGTCATCATCGTAACGAGTTGGGCGACTATTCGGCCGCCAGCGCTTCATCAGCGCGTTCCTGCGCCTGTCGGTTCCACATTTCCGCATAGAGGCCGTTCAGACGGAGCAACTGGGTGTGCGTGCCACGCTCGCGCACGCGGCCATCCTCCAGCACGACGATCTCGTCGGCATTCACCACGGTGGAAAGCCGGTGCGCGATCACGATCGTGGTGCGCCGCTCGCTGATCGCCTCCAGCGTCGCCTGGATCTCGGCTTCGGTGCGGCTGTCGAGCGCGCTGGTCGCTTCGTCGAGCACCAGGATCGGCGGGTTCTTGAGGAGGGTGCGGGCGATCGCGACGCGCTGCTTCTCGCCGCCCGAAAGCTTCAGCCCGCGCTCGCCGACGCGCGCCTCATAGCCTTGCGGCTGGCGCTCGATGAAATCGGCGATGGCCGCGCCGCGCGCCGCCGCCGCGATCTCCTCGGCGCTCGCGCCCTCGCGGCCATAAGCGATGTTGTAGCCGATCGTGTCGTTGAACAGCACCGTGTCCTGCGGCACGATCCCGATCGCCGCGCGCAAGCTTTCCTGCTGGACTTGCGCAATATCCTGCCCGTCGATGGTGATCCGCCCACCGGTGAGATCGTAGAAGCGGAACAGCAACCGCGCGAGCGTCGATTTACCCGCGCCCGAGGGACCGACGACGGCGAGGGTGTGCCCCGCCGGCACGTCCAGATCGATCCCTTTCAGGATCGGGCGCGCGGGATCATAGGCGAATTGGACATTCTCGAACCGCACATGCCCCGCGCCCACCGCGAGCGGCGGCGCGCCGGGCGCGTCGGTGATCTCGGCCGGCGCGTCGACCAGATCGAACATCGCCGCCATGTCCACCACCCCCTGGCGGACGGTGCGATAGACCATGCCCAGCAGATCGAGCGGGCGGAACAATTGCGCGAGCAGCGTCGAGACGAGCACGACATTCCCCGCGTTGAATTGGCCCGATCGCCAACCCCAGATCACCAGCCCCATGCCGAACGCCATCATCGCGTTGGTGATCAGGCTCTGGCCGATATTGAGCCAGGCGAGCGACGTCTCGTTCTTCACCGCCGCCTTGGCATAGGCGGCCATCGCCTTGTCGTAGCGCCGCGCCTCGCGGCGTTCCGCGTTGAAATATTTCACCGTCTCGAAATTAAGCAACGTATCCACCGCATGCGCGACCGCGCCGGTATCGAGATCGTTCAATTGCGCGCGCACGGCGTTGCGCCAATCGGTGACGACGCGGGTGAACCAGATATAGGCCGCCACCATCGCGATGGTCGCCACCACCAGCCACCCGCCGAAGCGGCTGCCGAAGATCTGCAGCACCAGCCCCAGCTCCAGCAGGGTGGGGGCGATGTTGAACAGCAGGAAATAGAGCATCGTATCGATGCTCTTGGTGCCGCGCTCGACCACTTTGGTAACGGCGCCGGTGCGCCGCTCCAAATGGAAGCGCAGCGAGAGCTGGTGGAGGTGGCGGAACACGTCCACCGCGAGCGCGCGGGTCGCCTCCTGGCCCACCCGCTCGAACACGGCGTTGCGCAGGTTATCGAACAACACGCTGCCGAAGCGCGCGGCGGCATAGCCCACCGCCAAGGCGACGATGAAGCTCGCCCAGCTGCGATCGCCGCGCGCCATGCCGTTCACCACGCCTTCCAGCGCGAAGGGCGCGCCATAGACCTGCACCAGCTTGGAAGCGATCACGAGCAGCAGCGCGCCGACGATGCGCGCGCGCAAGGCGGGCCGGTCCTTGGGCCAGAGATAGGGCAGGAACCGCGCGAGCGTGGGGATCAGCGGCGGTTCGGCACGGGTGGGGGTATCAGGGGGCATTGGCCCTTATCTAGGATCGCGCGCGCTTCCGAAAAAGCACCCGCAACATTTGGCAAGCCCCATGCGTTGCTTTGGTCGCACGGAGGTAGCGGATGGACCCGTTTTACTATGTGATGGCGATCCTCGGCTGCGGCGACGATGGCGCCGCTTGTGCCGAGCTGCGGATCGAAACGACGCGCTTCGCCTCGATCGAGGCCTGCCAGCGGGCGATGCCGGTGGCGCTCCAGCGCAACAGCGACGTGGATTATCCGGTGGTGAGCGCGGCGTGCCGCCAATCGGGCATGCATATGGCCGATGCCGGCCGCGCCGAAATGCGGCGAGCCGTGCGGCGCGGCGGCTGACCGACTCGCCCCCGCCTGCTATAAACGCGGGATAGGGAGGCGGTGATGGTCCGGGTGGCGTTGGGACTGGTCGCGGGCATCGTGCTCGCGCTCGCGGTGATCATGGGGATCGAAGGGCTGAGCGCCCAATTCTTCCCGATCCCCGCCAATTTCGCGAGCATGGACCGAGTCGATCAGGGCGTCGTGATGGACGAACTGCCGTTCCTGCCCAAGGCGCTGGTGTTGCTGGGCTGGGGGGTGGCCGCCGCGTTGGGCGGCGTGGCCGCGCGGGCGATCGGTGGGAAGGACCGCCTTGCTTGGGCGATCGCTGCCCTGGTGATCGCGGGCGCACTGGTCACGAGCTTCACGATCCCCCATCCGCTATGGATGCGCCTTGGCGCGGTGTTCGCCCCGCTAGCGGGCGGCTGGCTCGCGGCGCGCCTGCCGCTGCCGGCGCTGACGCTGGCGGGGTGGCGGCGCACGGCGAGCTAGATTCGTCGTTACATCATCAATCTGCCCGTCGCCCCGGCCTTGAGCCGGGGCTTGGCTTCTTCTGTCCCGAACAGCATAGCCCCGGCTTTCGCCGGGGCGACTTGGGGAAGTTGCAGCTACCGACGCGGCCTCGTCCAAAGCGCCGGCGTCTGGAGTGGTGGATAGCGTCGCGCCCGATCGCGCGCCTCGTTCCACGCGCTGACGATCGCGGCCAATTTCTCGCCACCGGAAGTGCTCACCCGCTGTTCGAGCGCCCGCGCGCCCAGCGCCGCGACCTTGCGCCCGATCCCGCCATAAATGCGTGCCGCCGCGAGCACCGCCCAGGCCGCGCGGAAGGGCAGCGCCGGCGTGCCGTGGCGGGCGCTCGCCTCGAACTGCGCGGCGCGGTCGGTCAGCCGGCGGACGAGCGGCACCAGCCGCGCGGGATCGGCGAGCAACGCGTCGCGGGCGATGCCGGCTTCCGCCAGCCAATCGGCGGGCAGATAGCAGCGGCCGACGCTCGCGTCCTCGGCCACGTCGCGGGCGATGTTCGCCAGCTGGAAGGCGAGGCCCAGCTCGCACGCCCGATCGAGCGTCGCCTCGTCATCCGGCGCCACCCCCATCGCCACCGCCATCATGCAGCCGACCACGCCGGCCACCTGATAGCAATAATCGAGCAGCTCGGCCTCGCTCGCGGGGCGCCATTCGGCCGCGTCGCGCGCGAAGCCGGCGAGGTGATCGCGCGCGAAGGCGGCGGGCAGCCCGGTCTCGGCGGCGACGATGCGGAGCGCGTCGAACGGCATCTCCCCGGTCTCCTCGCCCGCGAGCGCGGCTTCGGTCAGCGCGGTCAGCCGGGCGAGGCGGGCGGGGGCGTCGTCGATCCGGGTCATGCCATGGCCGTGATCCTGGCCGTCGGCGAGATCGTCGCACGCGCGGCACCAGGCGTAGAGCAGCCAGGCGCGCTCGCGCATCGGGGGCGCGAAGAGGTGGCTGGCCGCCGCGAAACTCTTCGAGCCGCGCGCGATCGACTGCCGCGCCGCTTCGACCAGCGCGGCCCGGGTCACAGGTCGGCCGCGCCGATCTGCTGGATCGTCTTCACCGGCTCGGCCACTGCCATCTTGGCGAGCAGCGCGTCGACCGCGTCCGACACGATCAGGATATTGGCATGGTGCGCGCGGATGAAGCCGACGTCGATCATCTTGGCGTTGAAGGCGAGCAGCCCGTCATAGAAGCCGGCGACGTTCAGCAGCCCCACCGGCTTGGCGTGATAGCCGAGCTGCGCCCAGCTGAGCGCTTCCCACAATTCGTCCATCGTGCCGGTGCCGCCGGGGAGCGTGACGAACCCGTCCGAGAGATCGGTGAACGCCTGCTTGCGCTCATGCATGGTGCGGCAGACATGGAGCTCGGTGAGCCCCTTATGCGCGACTTCGGCATCGACCAGCGCCTGGGGGATGATGCCGATCACCTCGCCGCCGCCTGCGAGCGCCGCGTCCGCCACCGCGCCCATCAACCCGAGCCGACCGCCGCCATAGACAAGGCCGATGCCCCGCTCGGCGAAGGTGCGGCCGACGAGACGCGCGGTTTCGATATAGACCGGATCGGCCGGCGTGGCCGAGCCGCAATAGACGGCGAGACGGTTCATAGAGTCCTCGTAAATCCTCCCCTGCGATAGCGGGGGAGGGGGACCATTCGCGATGGCGAATGGTGGAGGGGGCTTGCGCAACGCTTGGTCACCGCCCCCCGCCCCTCCACCACGCTTCGCGTGGTCCCCCTCCCCAAGCCAAGCTTGGGGAGGATTTTATCTCACCGCGCCCCTTCCAGCATCAGCCGCGCGGTCGCCTTGGCGCTGCCCACCACGCCCGGGATGCCCGCGCCCGGGTGGGTGCCGGCACCCACGAAGAACAGGTTGGGGATATGATCGTCGCGGTTGTGCGCGCGGAAATAGGCGGACTGCAGCAGCACCGGCTCGAGGCTGAAGGCGCTACCGAGATGCGCGTTCAGGTCCGCCGAGAAATCGCTCGGCGCGTAATGGAACTTGGTCACGATCCGCTCATGGATGTCGGGGATCAACCGGCGGCCGACCTCGTCGAGGATGCGCTTTTCCAGAATCGGGCCGATTTCCTTCCAATCGACCGGGAACTTGCCCTGATGCGGCACGGGCGCGAGCGCGTAGAAGGTCGAATGCCCCTCCGGCGCCATCGACGGATCGGTGACGGTCGGGTGGTGGAGGTAGAGCGAGAAATCCTCGGCCAGCACGCCGTGGCGGTAGATGTCGTCGAGCAGCCCCTTATAGCGCGGCCCGAACAGGATCATGTGGTGCGGGATGCCCGGCCAAGTGCCCTTCACCCCGAAATGCACCACGAACAGCGACGGGCTGTAGCTCTTGCGTTCGAGCGCGGCGCGGGTGCGCTGCGCGCTGCGCGAACCTTTGAGCAGATCGCGATAGCTGTGCATGATGTCGGCATTGCTCGCCACCATGTCGCAATCGAGATGCCAGCCGCTCCGCGTCGTCACGCCCGTCGCGCGGTCGCCGAGCGTGTCAATGCTCGCCACCGGATCGGCCAGCCGCAACGTGCCGCCCAGCCGCTCGAAATGCGTCACCATCCCGGCGATCAGCTTGTTGGTGCCGCCCATCGCGAACCAGACGCCGCCATCCTTTTCCAGTTTGTGGATCAGGGCATAGATCGCGCTCGTCGTCATCGGGTTGCCGCCGACGAGCAGGGTGTGGAACGACAAGGCTTCGCGCAATTTCTCGTTCTTCACGAAGCTGGAGACGATCGAATAGACGCTGCGCCACGCCTGATATTTGGCGAGCGCGGGCGCCGCCTTGATCATCGTCGCGAAATCGAGGAACGCGACGTGGCCGAGCTTTTCATAGCCCTCGCGATACACCCCGGCCGAATATTCCAGGAAGCGGCGATAGCCATCGACATCGGCGGGATCGAGCTTGGCGATCTCCGCGGCCAATTGCGGCTCGTCGTTCGAATAGTCGAAATTGGTGCCGTCGGGCCAGTTGAGCCGGTAGAAGGGCATCACCGGCTTCAGCGTCACATCCTCGTCCATGTCGCGGCCGGAGAGCGACCACAACTCGCGCAGACAATTGGGATCGGTGATCACGGTGGGGCCGGCATCGAACACGAAGCCGTCCTTCTCCCACACATAAGCGCGCCCGCCGGGCTTGTCGCGCGCCTCGATGATCGTCGTCTCGATGCCCGCCGATTGCAGCCGGATCGCGAGCGCGAGCCCGCCGAAGCCGGCGCCGATGACCGCCGCGCGCTTCATCGCAGCGCCTTCGCGGCGGCGGAGAGCTTGACGGGCGGTTTGCCCATCAGGATGCGCGCTTGATCGAACATGGTCGTTTGTCCTGCATAGAAACGCCCGACAAGGGCAGGGTTTAGGCGATAGAAATGCTGGAGAACGCGGTAGCGCTCTTGCGGCTCGGCGGCCTTGTAGAGCATGCGATCGAGCAGCCGGTAGAAGCCGCGCTTCGTCCAGGTCTTGGCGGCGAAGCCATGGAGCAGATCGTGCAGCCCGACAGCGGAAAGATCGGTGGCGCGGGCGATCAGGCTCGCCGTGCGCACCGCGTCGGGCAGCGAATAGCCGGTGGTCGGGTGGAACAGCCCGGCGCGCATCCCCGCCTTGGGGAGATTGGCGCCGCCGCTTTGCCAATAGCCCTCGAAATCGCCGCCCAGCGCCACCGGCAGCGCCCCCTGCTCCTCGCGCGCCACCCGGTCCACCACCCAGCCGCCGGCGCGGACATAATCGGTAAGCCGCGCGACGATCGGATCGTCATTGCCGCCCGGGCCGGGGCGGTAGAGATCGGGGGTGTCGCTGTAATAAGTATCCTCGACGAATAATCGGTCCGCCGCGAAGGGCAGCACATAGACGAAGCGATAGCCGTCAACCTGCGGCACGGTCGCGTCCATCACGATCGGGCGCGCGACATCGTGCGGGGTCGAGAGCTGATATTCGCGGCCGACGAATTTCTGCCAGCCGAGCTCTAGCTGCCCCAGATCGCCCGCGCCGCGCGCGTCGATCACCGCCCGCGCCTCGATCCGGTCGCCATCGGCGAGCACCACCGCCTGGGGGGAGAGGCCGAGCACGCGGCGCCCGAGCAGCAGCGCCGCCGCCGGCAGCGCCTGGCGGACGAGCGCGTCGAGCCGGTGGCTCTCGATCGAATAATAAGGCGCGGCCAGCGTGCGCGCATAGGCCGGGAAGCGGATGTCGTAATCGTTCCAGCCGTGGCAGACGAGCGGCGCGACGATCCAGCGATCGCCCTCCGCGATGTCGCTCGCGAAGAACGACCAGAGATGGTTGCCGCCGATGTTCGGCCCGCCCTCGATCAGCCGCAGATCGAGATCGGGGCGCTTCGCCTTCAGCGCGAGCGCGATCAGCCCGCCGGCGAGCCCGCCGCCGACAATCGCCAGATCGCACTTGTGCGTCGTTGCCATCCGCCGCGCCTAGCCTATCCGCGCGCGCTGGCAAGCGGGCAATCGGTTCACCGGCGTACCGTCAGGTCCTTGAGCGCGGCGAAGGGGCTCGTCGCCTGCGCCGCCTCCTCCTCGCTCAACACGCCCGCTTCGCGCAAGGCGGCCGCCGCCGCCAGGCTGCGCGGGAAAGGATCGAGCGCGAGCGCGAGCGTTTCCGCCGCCGCCTCGCCCAGATCGATCGCGCCGCCCGCATAGCCGATGGTGTCGAGCGCGTCTGCGTCGATCTCCACCTCATCCTCTTGCGGCAGCTGATCGCTGGGGACGAAGCGCAGCGCCACCACTTCGTCGATCGTGCCCGGCACCGGCTCGTCGGTGACGACGCAATTTTGGATCACCCGACCGCGCACCCGCCCGGTCGCGGTGATGCCGGCGAGTTCGCGGCGCAGCTCGAACCGCGCCTCCAGCGCTTCCAGCGCGGCGAGGCCGAAGCGCGTGGCGAGCGCGGCGCGTTCGGCGGCATTCGCCTCGATCGTCACCGTGCGGCTGCGCTCGCCGATCGTGTCGAGTCGCTCGGGGCGCGAGAATTCGGGGGCTACCACCGCCCCGCCTCGATCGCCTCGAGCGGCGCGGCGGCGAGGCGGGCGGCGAAGGCCTCGAGCTTGCCCGCCGTATGGGCGAGCGCGGGCCGTTCGGGGTGCGCGCCGGCATAGAGATTGCGCACCAGCGCGGACTCGAACTCGGTCGTCCCGAAACTGTCGCGAAATGCCCCCAGCCGCCCGCCGAGCAGGCTGACGAGCTTGCCCATCTTGGCGGCGATGCCGGCGTCGCCCACCCCGTCCTGGCGGAGCTGGCCCTCCATATCGTCGATGAAACGCTCGGTCAGCTGCACGCCCAGCTGCATCGCCGCCGGCTCGCGCTCCAGCCGCAGCAGGACGAAGCTAAGCACGGTGGCGATCATGTTGAACCGGCCGGTGATCGTGTCGGCCACGCCGCCTTGCGCGTACCAATGCGGCTGGCGCCCTTCGGCGACCACCGCCGCATACAAACCCTCCGCCGGCAGCGGCGCGGGCGCGGTGCCCAGAAATCGTGCCAGAAAAGCCTTCATCGCGCTCCCTTGCCCCACCATCCAAGGCCGCATATTGAGCCTGGGCGCGCCTGTTGCAATCGGGCGCGCGCGAAAGGAAGTTGGAATGCGCGTGATTTCGGGGCCGCGGGCGCGGCTGGTGGTGCTGCTCGCGGGCATGGCGCTGGCGACGGGCGGCTGCACCCGGCTGCGCGGCCACCAGGGCTATGTGCTCAACCCCGATCTGGTGAACTCGGTGCAGGCGGGGGTGGATAACCGCAATTCGGTCGCGCGCGTGCTGGGCGATCCGACCTTCGCGAGCCAGTTCGATCAGAGCGAATGGTATTATGTGTCCCGCGACACGCGCTATTTCGCCTATAACCGCCCCCGCCCGGTCGCGCAGACCGTGCTGCGCATCCGCTTCGACGACAAGGGCGTCGTCCGCTCGATCGATCGCACCGGCCTGGAGCAGGTCGCCAAGATCGCGCCGTTCCGCAAGACGACGCCGACCCTTGGCCGCAAGCGCAGCTTCTTCCGCGATCTGTTCGGCAATATCGGCGCGGTGGGCGCCCCGGTCGGCGGCGCCGGACCCCAGGGTGGCGGCGGGCGCACCCAGCCCTGATCCTGTTACAGCTGGTTACAACCCTGTCATCTCGCTGAAGGCTCGGTTCGCGGCGGGTTCAGCGGGCGTGCGTTAGTCCCCGTGTCATCGGCGGCCTCGTGCCGTCGGATTGGCAAGGGAGATATCATGATGCGCAAGCTGATAACCTTGGGGCTGATCGCCGCGGCGTTGGTGCCGGCGGCGGCGAGCGCGCAGTCGCGCGGCGAGATTCGCGGCGACGTGCGCGATCTGCGGCAGGAGCAGCGCGAGCTCGATCGTGCCTATCGCTCGGGCGACCCCTATCGCATTCGGGAAGAGCGCCGCGACGTCCGCGAAGCACGCCAGGAACTGCGCGAGGATGTGCGCGATCGCCGCTGGGGCCGCGATGATTGGCGGGACTGGCGCCGCGATCACCGCGATCTCTACGCCCGGGGCGGCTGGAACGCGCCGTTCCGCTATCAGGCGTTCCGCCCCGGCGCGCGGATCGCGCCCGGCTATTGGGACCGGCGCTATTACATCGCCGATCCGTGGCGCTACCGCCTGCCGCCCGCGCGCCCCTGGCAGCGCTGGGTCCGCCATTATGACGATGTGCTGCTGATCGATACCCGCCGTGGCGTGGTGGTCGATAGCTATCGCGGCTTTTTCTACTGATCGGTCGGCGGGAGGGTGAGCGCCCTCCCGCCGTCCAGAAGCGTCGTCCCGGCGAAAGCAGGGACCGCCGGGCGCCTCAGCCCTTCGCCGCTTGTGCCCGCTCGATCGCTTCCATCACGATCCGCCGCGCGTCCTCGGCGCCCGCCCAATGGCCGACGCGGACCCACTTCTTGGCCTCAAGGTCCTTATAGTGGGTGAAGAAATGCTCGATCTGCTGCATCACGATCTCGGGCAGATCGCCATGCTCGTCGACCTTCGAGTAATAAGGGAACACCCCGTCGGTCGGCACGGTGAGCAGCTTCTCGTCGCCGCCGGCCTCGTCCTCCAGATGCAGCACCGCGATCGGGCGCACGCGCACCACGCAGCCCGGGATGAAGGGCGAGCGCGCGACGACCAGCGCGTCGAGCGGATCGCCATCGGGCGACAAGGTGTGCGGAATGAAGCCGTAATTGGCCGGATAGCGCATCGGCGTGTGCAGGATGCGATCGACGAACAGCGCGCCCGATTTCTTGTCGAACTCATACTTCACCGGCTCGCCGCCCACCGGCACTTCGATGATGCAGTTCAGGCTGTTCGGCGGATCGTCGCCAACCGGCACCATGTCGATGCGCATGTTCGTTCCTTCCAAGAATGTAGGCCAAGAATGTAGGGCTGTCGCCGCGCCCTAGCGGGGCGCGAGCAGCCGGTCGAGTCCCGCCTCGCCTTGGCCGATCTTCTCCAGCCGGGGGTAGCGCAGCCCGCCGTTATAGTCGATCCGCCGCTCGGCCAGCCGATCGCCCTTCTTGGTCGAAACGACGATCGGCGCGCCGTTCTTGGCGGCGGTGATCGCTTCCTTCAGCCGGTCGTTCGAAAAGGCGAAGCCGTTCACGCTCTCGATCGAATCGCCGACATCGATCCCCGCTTTGAACGCCGGGCTGCCCCACACCACCGTCGTCACATCGCCGGTGCCGCTGACGACGATGCCGATCGAGTAGGACAGGTTGCTGTTCTTCCCCGCCTTCTCGCCCGCTTTGTAGAAGGCGGTGGGCTCCTCGGTGAAGATCAAGCGATAGCCATTGCCCTCGAAACCCTTGAGCGGCGCGGGCGCGCCCACCGCCTCGAGCCGTTCGGTGAGCAGCTTGTTCCAGTCATAGGGCTGGATCGCGTTCAGCGTGCTGACGACATCCTCGAAGCGATAGGTCAGCTCGCCCCAATCGCCGTCGCGCACGCCGAAAAAGGCGCGGGCGAAATCGTCGATCGACTTGGCACCCTTCGATTCGCGGCGGAGGATCGAATCGACCTCCATCCACAATAGCAGGCCTTCATTGTAATAATCCTCCGGCCGCTGCCAGTTGCGCCACGGCTCGGGCCGGCGCTGGCTGATGATCGGCTCGTTGGTGGTGTCGGACAGGGGCCGCCACTGGCGCCCATACTGGATATCGAGCGAGGCCATGATCGCGGCATAGGCGTCGAGCGTGTCCTGCTTGCTCACCAGCCCGGAGCGCGCGCCGAGCACATAGCCCCAGAATTGCGTCTGCCCCTCATACACCCAGAGCAGCGAGTTGCGCATCGGCGTGCGATAATCGGGGGTGTAGAGATCGGCGCCGCGGCGGAACTTGCCGTTCCAGCTATGGGTGAATTCGTGCGGCAGCAGGTTGCGCGCGGGCATGCTCGTCGCCCAGTCGGTGAAATAGCCGCTCTTCACGGCGTTTTCGGAACTGCGGTGATGTTCCAGGCCGATCCCGGCGAGCTCGTCCGAAATGGCGAACAGGAACTCGTACGTGTCGTAATGCTGCGCGCCGAAGGTCTTCACCGCCTGCTCGGCGAGCTTCACATGCGCCGCCAGCTGATCATCCTTCGCGGCGAGTTCCTTGTCGTTATCGGCGAAGATGTTCAGGTTGACGCGGGGGGAGAGCGGCACGCGCTTGTAATGCGCGCCGGCGAACACGGGCGAATCGACCAACGTCTCGTAATCGCTGCGCTGATAGCGATAAACGGCGCCCTGACGGGTGGAGGGAAGGCCCGAAGCCGCCGTCCACCCCTCGGGATAGCGCGCCTGCGCCTCGATCGGGATCTGCCGGGTGAAATAGCCCGCCGGGTAGAGGCTCACCAGATTCCACTGCAGGTTGAGCAGCTTGGGCGTCATCACCACCCGGCCCTGGTTGCTTTCGGTAGGCGAGAGATAGTCGAAGCGTGCCTCGATCGCCTTCACCCCCGCGAGCACGCGGACATGGAAGGCGAACATGTCGACCGGATCGCGCTTCCACGCCAGCGCCTTGCCGGCGGCGGTGAACGTCAGGCCCGCGATCTTGTCGATCTGCCCGGTCGGCGAGTGATTGCCCGGCAGCCATTTGGGGAAGAGCAGGACCAGATCACCGTTCGGATCGCGCGCGCCGGGGGCGACGGGGATCGTCTCCGTCACGTGGAAGACGTTGCGATCGAGATCGGTCGCATCGACATCGAGCTTCAGCGTGCCGGGAAACGGCGTGTCGCGCGCGGCCGGGATCGTCTCGACGATCGGCAGCGGCTGCGGCTTGGTGTTCTCGGCGAGCGCGGCGCCCGAGGCGAGCAGCAGCGCGGCGAGCGAAATGGTGCGGAACATCGATCCTCCCTTTTTCCAGCCGCTCTAAGCGGTTGGCGGGGGCGGCGGCAAGACCAAGCCAAATATGCCAAAAGCGCGTCGCCCCTGCGGAAGCAGGGGCCTTCAGCAAGTGTTGCGCACCATCGGCCTGAGGCCCCCGCCTTCGCTGGGGAGACGCGAGAAGCGAAGACCTAGCCCCCCGATCCCCCGATCACGTTGATCGTGAACGCCAGCACCCCCAGGTTGAACACGAACGCCGCCAGGCAATGCCCGGTCACCACCTGGCGCATCGTCGTATTGGTGATCGCGGTGTCGCTCGTCTGGAAGGTCATGCCGAGCGTGAAGCTGAAATAGATGAAGTCCCAATAGGTCGGCTCGTCGCAGCTGGGGAAGCCGAGCCCGCCGCGATCGCCGCCGTCCTTGCCATCCTGATAATAGAGATTGGCATAATGCAGCGCATAGACCACGTTGGAGAACAGCCAGGCGAGCGGCAGCGTCGCCAGCACCAGCGCGAGCGTCAGCGGTTTGGAGCGGCCGTGCATCTCGCTCGCCACCGCGACCAGGATTACCAAGGTCACGACGAAGGTGATCACCAGCAGCAGCGTACGGTTGGCGTCATTGTCGCGCGCCGCGCGCCGCATCTGCTCGCTGGGATTGTCGAGCAAGGGATAGACGCTCGCCAGGAAAACGATCGCCGCCGCGTCGAACGCCGTCAGGATGCCGCGCGACCAGCCGAGCGGCGGCACCGCCGCGAAGGCGCCCAGCGCGAGCACCAGCGAGAAGACAACGAAGCGCAACGGTGCGGTGCGGGTGACGAGGCGAGGCATCGCTCCTCAATGCCCGAAGCCGCGCCCCGCTCCAACCGCCCCCTTCCCTAGGGGCGCCGCGTCTTTTATGGCGCGGCGCTTATGGCGCGCATCGAAACGCCGCGACCCATTCGCGGCACTCAGGATATCTTCGGCGAGGATCAACGCCGCTTCCAGCGGGTGGTGGAGGCGTTCGATTATGTCCGCCGGCTTTATTGTTTCCAGCGCGTGGAGCTGCCAGTGTTCGAGGCGACCGCGGTGTTCAGCCGTTCGCTCGGCGAGACGACCGACGTCGTCTCCAAGGAGATGTACACGTTCGAGGATCGCGGCGGCGATTCGCTGACGCTGCGCCCGGAATTCACCGCCGGCATCGCGCGGGCTTATCTTACCGAAGGCTGGCAGCAATATGCGCCGCTGAAGGTGGTGAGCCACGGCCCGGTGTTCCGCTACGAACGCCCGCAAAAGGGGCGCTATCGCCAGTTCCACCAGATCGACGCCGAAGTGATCGGCGCGGCCGAGCCGCTCGCCGATGTCGAGCTGCTGGTGATGGCCGATCAGCTGCTGCGCGAGCTGGGGATTGAAGGGGTGACGTTGCAGCTGAACACGCTGGGCGACGCCGAAACGCGCGACGCCTGGCGCGCGGCGCTGGTCGCGCATTTCGAAGCGCATCGCGGTGACTTGAGCGAGGATAGTCTGGCGCGGCTGGCGAAGAACCCGCTGCGCATCCTCGACTCGAAAGACCCGCGCGACCGCCCGATCGCCGACGCGGCGCCGGGGATCGACGAATTTCTGACCGTCGAGGCGGGCGCGTTTTTCGAGAGCGTGACCAAGGGGCTGGACGCTGCGGGCGTGGCTTGGACGCGCAACGCCCGGCTGGTGCGCGGGCTCGATTATTATCGCCACACCGCGTTCGAGTTCGTCACCGACCGTCTGGGCGCGCAGGGCACCGTGCTGGCAGGCGGCCGCTATGACGGGCTGATCGAGAGCCTGGGCGGCCCGAGCACGCCTGGCGTCGGCTGGGCGGCGGGGATCGAGCGGCTGGCGATGTTGCTTGCGGAACCGAGCGCCTTTGGTCCGGAATTCGTGCTGATCCCGATTGGCGCTGATGCGGAGAATTTCTGTAGCGGTTTCATTGCCGATCTGCGCCGCCGCAATTTGTATTGCGACATGAGCTATCGCGGCAATCTGAAGAAGCGAATGCAGCGCGCGGACGGCGCCGGTGCTGCCTATGCGATCATCGTAGGGGAGGATGAGCTCGCCGAAAATGCGATCGTCGTTCGCAGCCTCAAATCGGGCGAGCAAGCGCGGCGCGACGTGCGAGACGTTTTGGCCGGCCCTCCCGGCGGGCGAACCTATACATTGGTCGCCTTGACTAGAGGGCTGGATGGGCTCGCCGCGTCGTGATCAACATCTCCCCTGAGCGCATCGCCCGGACCACCGCTTCCCAGCGCCAGCTCCTCCCCCGGCGGGGGAGGTGGCAGCGCGCAGCGCTGACGGAGGGGTGTCCCCGGTCGTTCGAGGGTAATACCCCTCCACCGCCTTCGGCGGTCCCCCTCCCCCTGTGGGGGAGGAGCGGGCAAGCACATCAAATCCTCCCCGTTCACGGGGAGGTGGCAGGCGCGTTAGCGCCTGACGGAGGGGGGCGCGCTACTTGCCCGCCCCCTCCACCGTCCTTCGGACGGTCCCCCTCCCCGCTTGCGGGGAGGATTTTGGAATTGTCCACTCTATGACCACCATCTCCCCCGAACGCATCGCGCAGATCGCGGCGCGGCATCATGAGTTGCAGGCGCTGATGGCTTCGGGCGACCTTGCCGGCGATCGCTTCGTCCAGGTCTCCAAGGAATATGCCGAGCTCGAACCCGTGGTCGGGGCCGCCAACGAAGTCCGCCGGCTGCGCGCCGAGCTGGAGGTGCTGACCCAGCTGCTCGAAGGCGATGAGGAGCCCGACATCCGCGACATCGCGCGCGAGGAGATCGCCGCGATCAAGGCACGCCTGCCCGAGGCCGAGCGCCATCTCGCACTCGCGCTGCTGCCGCGCGACGCGGCGGACGAGCGCGCGGCGATGCTCGAAATTCGCGCCGGCACCGGCGGTGACGAGGCGGCGCTGTTCGCGGGCGATCTGTTCCGCATGTACCAGCGCTATGCCGATGCGCGCGGCTGGCGGGTCGAGCTGATCTCGGCGAGCGCGGCCGAACTCGGCGGCTATAAGGAAGTCGTCGCTAGCGTCACCGGGCAGGGCGTGTTCGCGCGGCTGAAGTTCGAGAGCGGCGTTCACCGCGTCCAGCGCGTGCCGGCGACGGAGAGCGGCGGGCGCATCCACACCAGCGCGGCGACGGTCGCGGTATTGCCCGAGGCCGAGGAAGTCGATGTCCAGATCGACGACAAGGATCTGCGGATCGACATTTACCGCTCGTCCGGCCCCGGCGGGCAATCGGTCAACACCACCGATTCGGCGGTGCGGATCGTCCATTTGCCGACCGGGCTGACCGTGATCCAGCAGGACGAGAAATCGCAGCACAAGAACAAGGCCAAGGCGCTGAAAGTGCTGCGCACGCGACTCTATGAGATGGAGCGCGAGCGGCTCCATGCCGAGCGGGCGGGGGCGCGCAAATCGATGGTCGGCTCGGGCGATCGTTCGGAGCGCATCCGCACCTATAATTTCCCACAAGGGCGGGTGACCGACCACCGGATCAACCTGACGCTCCACCGCCTGCCCGAGATCATGGAGGGCGAGATGGAAGAACTGATCGGCGCCCTGATCGCCGAGGACGAGGCCGAACGGCTGGCGTCGCTGGATGGGTGAGGGAGATCGCCAAAGCCCTCTCCCGCTGGCGGGAGAGGGTTGGGTGAGGGTGGGGGCCGCAAGCTCTTCGGCGATGAATAGCGCTGCGCCTGGCCACCCCCTCACCCAACCCTCTCCCCCAGGGGGGAGAGGGCTTTTAAGAGCGGCTCTCACCGACGCCACCCGCGCCCTCGGCGTCGTTTCCCCCACCCCCCGCCTCGATGCCGAGCTGCTGATGGCGCACGCGCTAGGCACCTCGCGCGAAGCTCTGCTCCTCGAGCATCTCGACGATCGCACGCCGCCGGGCTTCGCGCCGCTGTTCGCGCGGCGCCTGAACCATGAGCCCGTCGCCTATATCACCGGCCGCCGCGCCTTCTGGACGATCGAGCTCGCGGTCGGCCCCGGGGTGCTGATCCCGCGCCCGGACAGCGAGACGCTGATCGAGGCGGCGGTCGATCATTTCGGCGCGGCCGGCCCCACCCGCGTCCTCGATCTCGGCACCGGCCCCGGCACCTTGCTCCTGGCGGCGCTCGCCGAGTGGCCGGGGGCGAGCGGCATCGGCGTCGACGCCTCGCCGGTCGCGCTCGATTATGCCCGCGCCAATGCGCGTGCGCTGGGCCTCGACGCGCGCGCGAGCTTCCGCCAAGGCGATTGGGCGGCGGGGATCGCCGAGCGCTTCGATCTGATTCTCGCCAACCCGCCTTATATCGGCGCGGACGAGACGCTGCCCGAGGAGGTCCGCGCGCATGAACCCACGGAGGCGCTGTTCGCGGGGGCGGACGGGCTCGCGGCCTATCGCCAGTTGCTGCCGCAACTGCCCGCGCGGCTCGCGCCGGGCGGTGTCGCGGTGATCGAAATCGGCGCGAGCCAAGCCACCCCGGTGGCCGCGCTCGCCACGGCGGTCGGATTTAAAGTTGTTTTGCATCAAGATCTTGGGCAGCGGCCACGCGCGCTTGTCTGCCGCCCTTGAAGCGGCGGCGGGCAGGACATATTTCCGCTTGGCGATTGGCTGGCCACCGGCTATGGCTTGCGTCGGGGCCCGCGTTAATCTCAGCTCACACAAGATGAACGCGCTGCCACCACTTCCTTCGTCATGAGGCCGTTGTCGTCGGACGGCCCGCGCTTGCGCCACCAGCGCCGCCGCAGGTTCCGACAGCGACGGGCAGCGAAGCGCCCGCCGGAGCAACGCCAGGGTTAAAGGCACGAGGATAGACTTGATCAACAATCGTCAGGCCGGCCGCCGTCGCGGTCGTGGCGGGCAACGCTCGCAGGGTAATCCGGGGCGGCCCGACAACGGCAACCGCATCGATAATCGCGCCCGCGGCAATGCCGCGCAGCTCTTGGAGAAATACAAGAATCTGGCGCGCGAGGCGCAGATGCAGGGCGATCGGGTCAATACCGAATATTATCTGCAATTCGCCGATCATTACTTCCGCGTGCTGAACGAGAACCGCTCGCGCTTCGAAGAGCAGCGCCGCGGCCGCGAGGATCAGTTCGAGGCCGAGGAAGACGAGGATTACGAGGCCGAGGGCCTCGCCGATGACCGGGTGGACGGCAATCGCGATCAACGCGGCGGCCAGCCCCGTTATGAAGGTCGCGGCGATCAGCGCGACGAGCGCCCGCGCTACGAACCGCGCGAACAGCGCGGCGATCAGCGCGAGCGTCGTGACTTCCGCGGCGAGGAGCGTGCCGAACGGCCGCTCGCCAATGGCCATGCGGAGCCCCAGCCCAACGAAGCCGCCGCTCCGGCTGGCGAGGACGAAGCACCGCGCCGCCGTCGCGGGCGTCGTCCGGCCGGAGAGCAGGCGGCCGAAGCCCCCGCCGCGATCGAGGCCGATCGTCTGCCGCCCTCGATCGGCGCCGCCGAGCCCGAGGCCCCGGCCGAGCCCAAGCCGCGCCGCCGCCGCACCCGTGCCGCCGCCGACACCGAGGCGAGCGCGGCGGAGTAACCCCACCGCCGCGACTGTCCCCGGCCGGGTCAGTCGCGGCGGTCGATCTGTTCGTCGTGCCCCGTGCCCGAGCTCAGGAACACCAGCCCCATCAGCGCGGCGGTGAGCAGCGCGGTGCCGCCGAAGCCGCCGATCGCGGCCAGCACCGTCACCCAGTTGAGCGGGCCAAACATCAGATCGAGCGCGGCGAGCGCCCCCAGCACCACGAGCAGCGCGAACCCCGCCATCCAGCGCATCACCCGCCGGTAGCGCCGCCAGGCGTGCGCCCGCGCGGCGGGATCGTCCAGTCCATCGGCCATCGCTTTCCATTGGCGGGCAAAGGTGAAATCCTCAAGCCTTAAGCGACTCGGGGGGACGCCCCGGCGACGAGGAGAGAGGGCATGACGATCGCGGCGATCCTGGCGGGCAAGGGCCATGAAGTGATCGGGCTCGATCCGGAGCAGAGCGTGAAATCCGCCGCCGAATTGCTCGCCGATCGCCGCATCGGCGCGGCGCCGGTGCTGGAAGGCGGGCAAGTGATCGGCATTTTTTCCGAACGCGACGTGATCCACGCGGTGAAGACGCATGGCGCGGCCGGGCTCGACTCGTCGGTACGCGGCGCGATGACCGCGCCGGCGATCACCGTGGGGCCGCATGATTCGGTGCTCGGCGCGCTTTCGCTGATGACGCGGCGGCGCATCCGCCATCTGCCGGTGTGCGAGGGAGATCGATTGATCGGCTTCGTCTCGATCGGCGATCTCGTCAAATATCGCATCGATCGGATCGAAGCCGACGCGGCGGCGATGCGCGATTATATCCAAAGCGTCTGAACGGAGGCGCCGCCGGTCAGCGGCGCTTGCCGCGCCAACCCAAATGGGTGGCGCCGAACGCGGTGCCATATTTCAGGCCATAGCCCATCAGTCGATCGAAGCCGATATGCGCGGCCCAGATCAGCGCGGGCGCGAAGAGCGCGGGCGTGTTCGTCGCCCAGCCGAGCGCGGCGAGCGCGGCGGGGGCGAGATAAGTGTGCCCGGCATTGTAGATCGCCGCGCCGAGCCGCCGATTGGCGAGATAGCCGAGCATGGAAAGATCGGGCAGCAGAAACAGGCCGGCGAACAGCCCCCAGCTCGCGCCCGTCGCGCGATAGGCGAGCATCGCCGCGCCGAGCGCGACCGCGCCTTCCAGGCGCAGCATCAGCGTCACCTCGCCGCGCGTCGCGCCGGGCAGGACAGTGGCGGCTTCGGGAATCCGGTCGAGAGTCAGGCTGGTCATCGGTCGTCCTCCTTGGGGTGAGGACCATCTTATGCCTCGCCTGAGCGCTGTCGGATATTGAACAAGATCGGACAGCTGCTGTACGAAAAGCTATGAGCACGCCGCCGCTGGACTGGGCCTTGTGCCGTTCCTTCCTCGCGATCCTGCGCGGCGGTTCGCTCTCGGCCGCTGGCCGGACGCTTGGGCTCGCGCACCCCACGCTGCGCCGCCATCTGGAGCAGCTCGAGGAAGGATTGGCGGCGCCGCTGTTCGTGCGCTCGCCCGCCGGGCTCGTCCCGACCGAGCTGGCGCTGGCGCTACGTGATCCCGCCGAGGCGATGGAGTCGGCGTTCGAGCAGCTGCTCCGCACCGCGTCAGGCGCGACGCAAGGGATCGCGGGCACGGTGCGCATCACCGCGAGCGAGGTGATGGGGATCGAGGTGCTGCCGCCGATGCTCGCCCGGCTGCGCGCGCGCCATCCCGGGCTGATGTTCGAGCTCGACCTGCGCGACGATCTCGCCGATGTGCTGCGCCGCGACGCCGATCTGGCGGTGCGGATGGCGCGGCCCCGCCAGCAGGACCTCCGCGCACGGCGCGTCGGCACGGTCGCGCTCGGCTTGTTCGCGCATCGCGACTGGGTGTCGCGCCACGGCCATCCCGCCTCGATCGAGGCGCTGATCGCGGCGCGCGGGCTGATCGGCTATGATCGCGCGCCGCCGCTGATCGACGCGTTCGCGGCGCAGGGCATCGACGCGCGGCGCGGCGATTTCGGCGTCCGATCGGACAATACGCTCGCTCAGCTCGCGGCGCTGCGTGCCGGGATGGGTGCGGCGGTGTGCCAGCGCCCGCTCGCCGCGCGCGATCCGGCGCTGATGCCGCTCTTGCCCGCGCTCACCGGCGAGCTGGAGATCTGGCTGGTCAGCCATCCCGATCAGCGCGGCAGCGCGCGGGTGCGCGCTTGCCTCGACGCGCTCGCGGATGAACTCGCCGCTTATGCCGCCGGCTGATCGGCGAACAGATCGACGCGGTTGCCGTCCGGATCGGTGAGCATCGCGTAACGCTGGCCCCAAAAGGCGTCCCACGGCGCCTGCCGCCCCTGATGGCCAGCCGCGATCATCCGGGCATAGACAGCGTCGACTTCCGCCGGACTGTCGCAGCGGCAGGCGAAGCTGATGCGCTGGCCGATCGGCCGCACCCAATCGGGATAGGCCTGCTGCATCATCCGCTCGGTCAGGAAGCCGAGCGTCGCCCCGCCTTCGCTCGGCACCTGCACCTGCTCTTCCTCCTCCTGCCCCTCGGGAACCGGCAGGCCGAGCGCGCGGTAGAAAGCGAGCGCCTTGGCCATATCGGCGACGACTATATCGATGCTGTGCGGCACGACCGCCATGCGTTTTCTCCCTGCTTGTTTCGAATGATTCGATACGATAACGTTGCGTATGTCACAGGCCGGTTCGCCGTCAAGAGTTATGGGACGCCCGCGTAGCGAAAAGTCGCGCGGGGCGATCCTGGCGGCGACGTTCGATCTGCTGAGCGCGCAGGGCTATGCGGCGCTCACCATCGAAGCGGTGGCCAAGGCCGCGGGCACGGGGAAGACGACGATCTATCGCTGGTGGCCGACCAAGGCGGAACTCGCGGTGGACGCGTTCTTCGAGGCGACCGAGGCCGAGCTGCGCTTCCCCGATAGCGGCAGCGCCGAGGGCGATTTCCGCGCGCAGGTGGTGGCGCTCGCCGAGCTGCTGCGCGGCGCGCGCGGCCGCGCCTTCGCCGCGATGGTCGCTGGCGCGCGCGACGATGCGGTGCTCGGCCGCGCGCTGGGGGAGAAGTGGCTCGAGCCGCGCCGGCGCTGGGGCGTCGATCGCATGGCGCGCGCCCAGGCGGCGGGCGAACTGCGCCCCGGCGTCGCGCCGATGGCCGCGCTGTCGCTGCTCTACGGCCCGCTCTACGCGCCGTTGCTGTTCGGCGGCGAGGTGCCGGACGCGGCGGCGGTCTCCGCGGTGCTCGACATCGCTTGCGCGGGGATTTTCGCCTCGAACAGTTCGGCGCGCGCATAATGGCCGACCACGTCGAGATCGAAGCGCGCGCGGATCACGTCGTCACGATCGATGTCGGCGACGATCAACCCCTCCGCGCCGATCAGTGGCCCGGCGAGCACCTCGCCGAGCGGCGAGACGATCATGCTGCCGCCGCCGATCATCGCCGCGTCCTCGGCGCGGTCGCGTAACGTGATCGGCCGGCCGAGCGCGCTGGTCGCCGGCGGTTGGAATTGGCACGCGCTGATCAGGAAGCAGCGCGCTTCATAGGCGATGTGGCGCATGCTCGCGCGCCAGATGTCGCGCTCGTCCACGGTCGGCGCGCACCAGATGTCGATGCCCTGGCGGTACAGCGCCTGGCGATATTGCGGCATGTAATTTTCCCAGCAGATCGCCGCCGCCGCGCGGCCCGCGCGCGTTTCCATCACCGTCGGCTCGATCGCGCTGCCCTGGCCCCAGACGAGCCGCTCGGTCGCGGTCGGCATCAGCTTGCGGTGGCGGCCGATCAACGCGCCGCCTGCATCGATGAACAGCGCCGTGCAATAGAGCGTGGCGCCGTCGCGCTCGACCACGCCCGCCACGATGGCGCTGTTTGCGGCGCGCGCCAGATCGCGCAACGCGCCCACTTCCGGCCCGTCGAGCGCCACCGCCTGCCGCCAATAAGCGAGATAGGCCTCGCGCCCGTCCGGGGTGCGATAGCCCAGGCGCGTGCCGAAATCGGCGCCCTTGGGATAGCCGCCGAGCAGTGCTTCGGGCAGCACCAGCAGATCGAGCCGCGCCTGGATCAATGCCGCGCGGTGGGCGAGCAGGCGATCGAGCGTCGCCGCGGTGCCGTCCGCCGCCGAGCCGATCTGGAGCGCGCCGAGCCGGGCGGGGCGGGCTATCGGCGTGGTTTCGGTCCGCGTCATCATTCTCTCCCTGCTGGCGGAGGATGATTACCGGGCGGTGCGCCGCGCCGCCAGAGGACGCGTCGGCGCGGGGCGCGCGCCAAGGGCTGGCGCCGCGCGCCCGCGACCGGCTAACCATTCGCGGTGGAGGCGAAATGGACCGGTTGGACGCGATCAAACTGTTCGTGCGCGTGGCGGAAAGCGGCAGCTTCTCGGCGGTCGCGCGCGAATCGAACATCGGCCAGCCCGCCGTATCCAAGCAGATCGCGGCGCTGGAGCAGCATTTGGGCGCGCAGCTGATGCACCGCACGCCGCGCCGCTTGACGCTGACCGAGGCGGGGCATGCCTTTTACGAGGCCGGGGTGAAGCTGCTCGCCGATCTGGATGCCGCGGAGGCGTTGGTCGGCGCGGGGCAGAGCCGCCCATCGGGGCTGTTGCGCGTCAGCCTGTCGGCGGGGTTCGGCCGGCTGCATATCGTGCCGCTGATCCCCGCGTTCCACGCGCGCTATCCCGAGGTGGAGGTGGAGACGTTGGTCTCCGATCGCTTCGTCGATCTGGTGGAGGACGGCATCGATCTGGCGATCCGCATCGGCGATCTCGCCGACTCGGCGCTGGTGGCGCGCAAGATCGCGGCGTCCCCGCGCGTCACGGTCGCCGCGCCGGCTTATCTGGCGCGCGTCCCGCCGCCCGTCGCGCCCGACGATCTCGATCGCCATGCCTGTATCGCCTTCGTCTTCCAGCGCCAGCTCAGACCATGGAGCTTCCGCCGTGGCGACACGGTGATCGAGCATCGCCCCCGGGGCGTGCTGCGCACCAACGATGCCGAGCATGTGCGCGTTGCCGCCCTCGCCGGGCTTGGCCTGGCCCAGGCGCCGCGCTGGCTGTTTTCCGCCGATCTCGCCGAGGGGCGGCTGGTCGAGGTGCTGCGCGATTGGCCGGGGGCGCGGACGCCGATCCACGCGGTTCACCCCAGCGGCCGCCGCGCGCCCGGCAAGCTGCGCGCGTTCGTCGATTTCCTGGCCGCGGCCTTCGATCGGGATCCGGAGCTGACGCCACGCTGATCATCGCCGGACGGGATGGATGCGAGGGATCGAGCGCTGGGTGCGGCAAGCTGCCCGCACCGCTGGCGCACCCGACAGGATTCGAACCTGTGACCTCTGCCTTCGGAGGGCAGCGCTCTATCCAGCTGAGCTACGGGTGCGTGGGTTGCGGCGTTAGCAAAGCGGGGCTGGGGGCGCCAGTCCCTTTCGCGGCGGCGAGCGGGGGCGCGCAGGCGAGCGGCAGTTCGAGCGATTCCATGAAGGCGATGAAGCCGCGCTCATGGCGGCTGAGCCAGCGGGTCGCGCGCGGTAGGCGTAGCCGCGCGCGGAACTCGGCCTGGCCCTCCTTGGCCAGTTCCAGCAGCGCGGGGTGAACATAGGATTTGCGCGCGATCGCCGGCGTATTGCCCAGCGCCTCGGCGACCGGGACCAGCAGCTGCTTCAGCGTCAGCGGCGCCTTGGCCTCGGCGAGCGCCTGGAAGGCGAGCACGCTCGCGCCCCAGGTGCGGAAATGCTTGGCGGTGAAATCCTCGCCCATCGCGCGGCGGATATAAGCGTTCACATCGCTCGAGCTCACCGGATGGCTCGCGCCCTCGGCATCGACCCAGGCGAAGAGATGCTGCCCCGGCAGATCCTGGCAGCGGCGGACGAAGCGGGCGAGGCTGCGATCGGTGATCGTCAACTGCTTCAGCTTGCCCGACTTGGCCTTGAACTCCAGCTTGAGCCGCGCACTCCCCACCTGGGCGTGGCGGCGGCGGAGCGTGGTCGCGCCGAAGCTTTGATTGGCCTTGGCGTAATCCTCGTTCCCCACCCGGATATGGCCGAGATCGAGCAACCGGATCACCGCCGCCACCGCGCGATCGAGCGAGAGATCGCGCCGCGCGAGATCGGCTGCCACCTGTTTCCGCAAGCGCGGCAGGCGGTGGCCGAACAGTGGGCAGCGGCCATATTTCAGCGCTTCCTGCGCGGCGCGGAAATCGGGGTGGTAGCGATATTGCTTGCGGCCGCGCTCGTCCCAGCCGATCGCCTGGATATGCCCTTCGGGGCGCGGGCAGAACCAGGCGTCGCGATAGGCGGGGGGCAGGCCGATGCGGTTGAGCCGGTCGATCGTCTCGCGATCGGTGAGGCGCGCGCCATCGGGCGTGAAATAGGCCCAGGCCCGGCCCCGGCGGCGGCGGGTGAAACCGGGTTCGCTATCGTCGCAATAGGTCAGCACGCGGCGGGGAATGCGTGAAGGATCGGCGATGTTCCGGAACGGGTGCGCGGGCCGCTCGTTGGTCGGGCCGACATCCCTTTCGGAGGAAACGAGATGGGCGATCTCACCCAGACGCGCGTGCTGATCATGGCCACCGACGGCTTCGAACAATCCGAGCTGTTCCGCCCGCGCGAGGCGCTGATGGACGCGGGTGTCACCGTGACGCTCGCCGCGCCGGGCCGCGATCCGATCCAGGGGATGCAGCACGACACGCCGGGCCAGACGATCACGCCGGATGCGACGATCGATCAGGTCGACGCACAGGATTATGACCTGCTGCTGCTCCCGGGCGGGGTGGCCAATCCGGACAAGTTGCGGACGCGGCCCGAGGCGATCGCGCTCGTCCAGGCCTTCGCCAGCGCGGGCAAGCCGATCGCGGCGATCTGCCACGCGCCCTGGCTGCTGATCGAAGCGGGGCTCGCCGAGGGGAAAAGGCTGACGAGCTGGCCCTCGCTGCGCACCGATCTCGCCAATGCGGGTGCCGAGGTGGTCGATGAAGAAGTGGTGATCGACGGGCAGTTGATCACCAGCCGGATGCCCGACGATATCCCGGCGTTCAGCGAAGCCGTGCTCGATCGCTTGCGTCAGGCGGGCGAGGGCTGACGCTTTCGTCGGACAAGCCAGTGCGCTAGCGTGCGGCATGGCCGTGCGTCCCTTCCATCTCGCCTTTCCCGTCCACGATCTCGCCGCGGCGCGCGCTTTTTATGGCGGGGTGCTCGGCTGCGCGGAGGGGCGTTCGAGCGACGCGTGGGTGGATTTCGACCTGTTCGGCCATCAGATCGTCGCGCATCTCGATCCGCGCGCGCGGCCGGCCGAGCATCACAACGCGGTCGATGGCCATGATGTGCCGGTGCCGCATTTCGGCGTCGTGCTGACGATGGCCGATTGGCGCGCGCTCGCCGATCGAGTGGCGGCGGCGGGGATCACCTTCGGCATCGCGCCGCACATCCGCTTCCAGGGCCAGCCGGGCGAGCAAGCGACGATGTTCTTCCGCGATCCGAGCGGTAATGCGCTGGAATTCAAGGCGTTCGCCGACGACGCGATGCTGTTCGCGACCGCCTGACCGCGGCTATCGTACGATCGTCTTAGACTGTAGCGCAAAAAAGCCCCTCCCCCTTTAGGGGAGGGGTTGGGGTGGGGGCGTTCAACGAGCGCCGCGCTCTGCATAGAGCCCCCACCTCCCAACCTCCTCCCCTAAAGGGGAGGAGGAGCAAGCTAAGTTGATCGTGTCCTAATCCGTCTTCACCTCCAGCACCCCCAGCCGGATCAGCTGCGAAGCGGCGCGGGCGAATTCGGTGAGCATCGGCTCCAGCGTGCCGACCAGATCGAACTTGTCGATCATCCCGGGCGGCGGGGTGACGCCGCCGCGTGGGTCCTCGATCAGCAGGCCGCGCTCGATCAGCTTCTCGACATGGCGCCGCACCGTCTCGCGCGGCAGGCCGGTGGCGGAGGCGATCGCGTTGCGCGAGATCGGCACCACCCATTCGCGCGGCAGGATCTGGGTCGCGCTCAGTTCGAGCGGCACGATGCGCTCGCGCATCAGCTTCTGCACATTGGCGACCGCGATCGTCAGATAGATTTGCAGCTCGACCGGCCCAAGCTGGATCGGGCCGCTGTTATACGCCTGATGCGTGGTGAGGAACAGGTTGGTGAGCGCGAACGAAACCACGCGCCAATTCTGCGCAGCACGCTCAGCGTTGGTCGCGACCTGGCACGTCATGACACCCCTGTAACAAATACTCTTTGGGGGGATGCTATCGCGTGCTTGCCGTTACGTAAGTACGTGTTGTTCCGGGCCAGCGCTCACCGCGCGGTCACCCGCCAGACGGCGTTGCCGACATCATCCGCCACCAACAGTCCGCCGCCACGATCGATGCTCACGCCCACCGGTCGCCCTTGGGCGCGACCCCGCGCGTCGAGGAAGCCGGTGAGCACATCGACCGGCTTGGCGCCCGCCGCCGGGAAGCCATTCGCGCCGAACGGGACGTAAACCACCTTGTAGCCCGATACCGGCTGGCGGTTCCACGAGCCGTGCTGGCCGACGAAAGCGCCCTGAGCGAAGCGCGGGCTCAGCTTGGCGCCCTCCGCGAAGGCGAGCCCGAGCGAGGCGGTGTGCGGCCCCAGCGCGAAATCGGGGCGTTTGCTGTATTCGCGCAGGTCCGGCCGTTCGGGCTGGACGCGCCGGTCCACATAGCCGCCCCAATAAGTATAGGGCCAGCCGAAGAAATCGCCGAGTTCGACCGCGCTCATATAATCCGGCGCGAGATCGGAGCCGAGCATGTCGCGCTCGTTCACCGTCACCCACAGCCGGCCGCTGGCCGGCTCGAACGCCAGGCCCTGGGGGTTGCGCAGGCCGGCGGCGAAGACGCGGAAGGTCTTGTGCCGCGGATCGACCTCCAAAATGCACGCCCGGTTGCGCTCGGCGTCGAGCCCGTTCTCGGCGATGTTCGAGGACGATCCCACCGCGACATAAAGCGTGCCCCGTTTCGGATCGGGCAGCACGGTGCGCGCCCAGTGATTGCCGCCGCCGGGATAGCGCACCACGGTTTCGGGCGTGGCGGTGATCCGCGTCTCGCCGGGGGTGAACGGCACGCGCACCAGCGCGTCGGTATTGGCGACGTAGAGCGTGTTCCCGACCAGCGCCATGCCCTGGGGCGAGTTGAGCCCGGCGATCAGCACGTGCCGCTGCTCCGCCACGCCGTCGCCATCGGCGTCGCGCAGCAGGGTGATGCGGTTGGGCGAGGGCACGGCGGCGCCGGCGCGCTTGAACAGATAGCCCATCACCAGCCCGGTCACGCCGCCCACCTGGCGCGGCGGCGAATTGCTCTCGGCGACGAGCACGTCACCGTTCGGGAGCGGGAGCAGCCAGCGCGGATGGGTGAGGCCGCGCGCGAAGGGCTGCACTTTTAGCCCGGGGGCCGGGGTGGGCGCGGCGTTCGGGGGCCAGCCGACCGCCTGCGCGACGCCGATCGTCGGCCAGGTTTCGGCGCGCGGCGTGGTGATCTGCGGCCGCGCGCCCGATACGGCGGCGACCGGGAGCCGCGCCTCGTCCGGGCGGGTGAACCAATAGCCGAAGCCGATCAGCGCGAGGAGCAGCAGGCCCGAGAAGATGAGGATGTGGCGACGCATGGCGGCAAATTACCGCCCTGAAGCGCCGGCCGCAAAGGCTAAACGCGTTACCCCAGCCGGCAGGGCTTGATGCTCGCCGGCTCCGGCCGTCCGCCCTTGGCGCGGAAAGCGGCGAGATAGCCGCCAGCGGACGGCATCTCGTCGGTGAACGCCAGCTCATAGCCCACCGCGCGGAACTCGCAGGCGAGCAGCGCGGGCGGGGTGCCGTGCTTGTCGGTCGAGCGGTTGGCGTCGACCACGATCACCAGCCCGCCGGACTTGAGCGCCGGCCGCATCCGCCAGAGGAACTCATAGGGCTGGGCGATCTCATGATACATATGCACCATGAACACCCGGTCGAAGCTCGCGTCGGGCAGCTTGGGATCGGCGGGCGCCCCCAGCCGCACGCTCACGCTCTGCAGCCGCTCGCGCGCGACGCGTTCGGCGAGCGTGTCACGCACCGCGGGGAAGATGTCCTCGGCCAGCACCCGCCCGCGCGGGCCGACGCGCTGGGCGAGGCGGATCGTGTAATAGCCCTCGCCCGCGCCGATATCGGCGACGGTCATTCCCGGCGCGATGCCGGCCTTGTCCATCACCGTCTCCGCCTCGCGCAGCCGATCGCGCTCCTCCTCGTTCGACCAGCGCGACGAGACGATCCGCGACACCGGGCGATCGGGCGCCGGGAACGGGCCCGGCTCCCGGTTGAGTGCCACGCCCGGGTTGCACCCGGCCAGCAGCGCGAGCGCGGCGACCGGCGCGCGGTGCGCGCTAAACCGCATAAAGCTCCTCCCCTGTAAGGGGAGGTGTCGCGCCGAAGGCGTGACGGAGGGGTGTCCCCGGCAGACGGAGGGTGTCACCCCTCCACCATTCGCTGCGCGAATGGTCCCCCTCCCTCGATGGGGGAGGAACTGGAGAGTTGCCCTACTCGACATCCTCGACCACGACTTTCTCGCCCGTCACCCGCTGGCTGAGCGCCGCCGCCATGAACGGATCGAGCGCGCCATCGAGCACATCGCTCGGCGCGGTAGAAGTCACGCCGGTGCGCAGGTCCTTCACAAGCTGATAGGGCTGGAGGACGTAGGAGCGGATCTGGTGGCCCCAGCCGATATCGGTCTTGGTGGCGTTCACCGCGTTCGCCTCTTCCTCGCGCTTGCGCAGCTCATGCTCATAGAGCCGCGCGCGGAGCTGGTTATAGGCCTCGGCGCGGTTCTTGTGCTGGCTGCGCTGGTTCTGGCAGGCGACGACGATTCCCGTCGGCAAGTGGGTAATGCGCACCGCCGAATCGGTGGTGTTGATGTGCTGCCCGCCGGCGCCCGAGGAGCGGTACGTGTCGATCCGCAGATCGCTGTCGTTGATCTCGATCTCGATCGAATCGTCGATCACCGGATAGACCCAGACGCTGGCGAAGCTGGTTTGCCGCCGGGCGTTCGAATCGAACGGGCTGATGCGCACCAGGCGGTGGACGCCGCTCTCGGTCTTCGCATAGCCATAGGCGTTCTCGCCCTTCAGCAGGATGGTGGCGGACTTGATCCCCGCCTGCTCGCCGGCGTGATAGTCGATGAGTTCGACCTTATAGCCATGCCGCTCGGCCCAGCGGGTGTACATGCGCTGGAGCATTTCGGCCCAATCATTGGACTCGGTGCCGCCCGCGCCGGCGTTGATCTCCAGATAAGTATCGTTGGCGTCGGCCTCGCCGGAGAGCAAGGCCTTCACCTTGTCGCCCTCGGCGCGTTCGGCGAGCGCGGCGAGATTGGCGGTGCCTTCCTCGGCCAGCGCCTCGTCGCCTTCGGCTTCGGCGAGCTCGATCAGCTCGGCCGTGTCGTTCAGTTCCTGCTCGATCGCGCGGGTGGCGCCGATCGCCTCGTCGAGCCGGCGGCGTTCCCGCATCACGTCCTGCGCGGCCTTGGCGTCGTTCCACAGGGTCGGATCCTCGACGCGCGCGTTGAGTTCGTCGAGCCGGCGCAGCGCGCGGTCCCAATCGAGGAAACGGCGGAGCAGCGCGAGCGATTCGGTGATCCGGTCGGCATAGGCTTGCGCTTCGGCGCGCATCGAAAACCTTCTTTCCTTCACGTCACCCCAGCGCAAGCTGGGGTCTTTCGGTTCGGCGAGATGCGCCCGGTCGCGGGCGTTTCGCCTTGTGGCAGCGCTGGCGCACGCCGAAGCGGGCGCGCCAAGATCGGGGAGACCCCAGCTTGCGCTGGGGTGACGGCCAAATGGTGACGTTGCCGGTGCAGGGGCTAGTAGATTCCGCCCTCTCTTTGCAAGAAATCGCTGTCGCGCGGGCGGTCCTGGCGTTGCTGCGCGCGAGCGGCGGCGGCTTCGGCGGCCTGTTGCGCGCGTTCCTCCGGCGTCGGCGCGGCGGCGCGCGCGGTGGCGCGGCGCGCCTCGCTTTCGGGCTTGAACACTTCCCAGATCACCGCCGCCTTGGGATCGGTGCCCGGCCACGCGCCGAACACCGGCTTGCCCGAGGCGCGATCGATCCGCACGAAGCGCGCCCCCGCCGGCGCGCGGAACGGCACCACCGGCAGACCCGCGAACGCCTTTTGCGCGAATGCCTTGTAGATCGGCGCGGCGAGCGTCCCCCCTTGCGCATAGCCGCCGAGACTCCGCGGCTGATCATAGCCGATATAGAGCCCGCCGATGATCTGCGGCGTGCCGCCGATGAACCACACGTCCGTGGGGCCGCTCGAGGTACCGGTCTTGCCCATGATCGGGCGGTTCAGGTCGCGAAGCACGGTCGCGGTGCCGCGCTGGATCACGCCTTCGGTGATGTGGACCATCTGGAAGGCGGTGACCGGATCGATCACCTGGCGCTGGCGGATCGCCGGGCGCGGCATCGGCTTGCCGTTCCAATCGGGGGCGTTGCAGCGATCGCAGGATCGCCAATTTTCCGGCCAGATCACCTTGCCGTGGCGATCCTGGACGAAGTCGATCAGCGTGGAGGGGTGGCCGCGCCCCTGATTGGCGAGGATCGAGAAGGCGTTGACCATGCGCTGCACCGTCGTCTCGCCCGCGCCCAGCGCGATCGATAGATAGGCGGGATATTTGCCGATCCCCATCCGATCGATCGTGCTCACCACCTTGTCCATGCCGATGGTGCTCGCCGCGCGCACCGTCATCAGGTTGCGCGATTGCTCGATGCCCCAGCGCATGGTGTGCGGGCCGGAGCCCTGGCTGCCGCCGAAGTTGCGGAAGCATTTATTGCCCAGCCGCGCGCCCTGATAGACGCAGAACGGCCCGTCGACGATGATCGAGGCGGGCGTCATCCCGTTTTCGAGCGCCGCCGAATAGACGATCGGCTTGATGGTGGAGCCCGGCTGGCGCAGCGCCTGGGTCGCGCGGTTGAAGCTGTCGATCCGCGAATCGAACCCGCCCTGCATCGCCAGCACGCGGCCGGTCTGCGGCTCCTCGACGATGAACCCGCCCGAGATGCGCGGCACCGATCGCAGCGCGAAACTGCTTCCTTCGGGCGCGACCGCGATGATGTCGCCCGGCTTCAGCTGCGCGAACGCCGTCCCGCCTTGCCCGCGCGGCGGCATCTGCGCCGCCCAGCGCGGCAGCGTGCCGGTCTTGCCGTCGGCGAAGCCCAGTTCGGCCGCGTCGCCGCTCACCGAAATCACGATCGCCGCGCGCCAATCCTGATAGTCGAGCGCGATATTCTGGTTGAGCAGCGGCTGCAGCCAATTGTCGCCGCTGATCTCCACCGTCTTGAGCGGGCCGGACCAGCCGCGCCCGCGATCATAGCGCAGCAGGCCTTCGCGCAGCGCGTCCTGCGCATATTGCTGGAGTTGCGGGTTATAGGAGGTCCGCACCCACAGCCCGCCCGAATAGACGCTGAACGGCCCGTCGCGTTCGGTTTCGCCGAACTTGTCGATCAGCTGGCGGCGCACTTCCTCGACGAAATAGCCGCCGACCCGCTCGAATTTGGGCGTCTGGCGGCGGACGGCGCCGATCGGCTCGTCGCGCGCGGCATCGAACTGCGCCTGGGTGATGAAGCCGTTGCGCAGCATCTCGCGCAGCACATAGCCGCGCCGTTCGAGCGCGCGATCGGTGTTGCGGAACGGATCGAACAGCGCCGGCCCCTTGGGCAGGATGGCGAGATAAGCGAATTGGCCCAGGCTCAGCTCATTCAGTTCCTTGTCGAAATAAGCGTGCGACGCGGCCGCGACCCCGAAGGCGTTGCGCCCCAAGGGGATCTGGTTGAGGTACAGCTCCAGGATTTGCTTCTTCGTCAGCGCGTCCTCGATCCGGTAAGCGAGGATCGCCTCGCGGATCTTGCGCGTTGGCGAATATTCGTTGCCGATCAGCAGGTTCTTCGCGACCTGCTGGGTGATGGTGGAGCCGCCCTTGGCGCGCCGCCCGGTGCCGAACTTGCTGACATAATCGATCACCGCGCCCAGGGTGCCCGGGTAATCGACGCCGTGATGCTCGAAAAAGGTCTTGTCCTCGGCCGCGAGGAAGGCGCGGATCAGGAGCGGGGGGAACTCGTCATAAGCCAGCTCGACGCGGCGTTCGCGCGCGTAGCTGTGGATCGGGGTGCCGTCGATCGAGCGGACATTGGTGGGGAGCGGCGGCTCATAGGTGCGCAATTTATCGACCGACGGCAGATCGCGCGCGAAGACGAGCAGGAACAGCGCATAGACGATCACCAGCAGCAGCGCCACGAGCGCGAGCAGCTTCACCCACCATTTGCGCCACAGGCCCAGCAATCGGTCGCGCCAATCGGGCGCGCGGTGCAGGCGGAAATTGACTTGATCGGCATCGGCCATAGCGCGTGCGTCTAGGCGAAAATGCGCGGGCGTGCCAGCTTGAGGGCGCGCGCTTTGTCGCAAGGGGCGTGCCCGCCCTAATCATCTCGCGTCACCCCGAGCGTGGCTCGAGGCCCCACTTTTTCAGCATTGTAGCAATCGCACCAAGGCGGTTACGTCTACCTCATCCCATGATGGCAGATAAATGGTTTACGATAATGCCGCTCCGTTGAAAGAAGCGTAGGCTTATCTCTAACTTTGCGGCGCTCTTTGCACTACGTTGTCTTAGTCCATCCATCGAGGCGCGCCATGAGCTTGCGCTTACTTATCTGGCGAAGTTCACTGATCGGTATTCTATCGCTAACGAACGGATCAGCTTCGTCCATAATACCAACCAGGTAGCTTTTCGCCGTAACCCAAATTTCTCCCGATTTAGATTTTTTATAAGCTGTTGCAACGCCAATGCAGACTTTGATGTGCGGTTCACCATTAACATCAAGAATCATTTGTGGCATAAATTTTGCTGCCCACCCGCAATATATCGTCCTTTCTTCCTGTGGCATAATGACATAGCCGCCGTTATCTCCGGTTTCGCGCTGACAAGAATCGAGCATCTCCACAAGCATCGTGCCACTTGTCTTAAAGTGATTCTCTTCACAGATGCTATCCCTGTGTCTGAAACTAACGCAAACTCCCGGCACAGGGCCGATATTTTTAATCGTGACATAATAGGGAAATCGTATCCTCCCTTCACTCCAATCACCCTTTCCTATGGAGACACTGACTTGTATCCACGGCCGCTGCACCTCGGTTACAAGTCGATTTTGTTCAATCATCGCATTGGTGGCATTTGTGGTATCTTCAACAGCTCTGCGAGTAAGTCCTATTTGCCAAACCAAGAGGGCAGAGGCGACTACAGAGACCCAAAAACTCCATTGCGCCTAAAACGCGCTATCTTCAGCAGCGTTAGCCGCGCGCCACTGAGCGCAAAGGTCGCTTTCGCCTTGGCTGCTTGGATTCCGGCAGGGTATTTTGTTGCGGAAGGAAGCGGCGTGCTGCGTCGCCGCCCAACCAATTCGAAGCTGCTGTTGATCGGGTTCGCGATAGGGCTGGTATCGCTGTTGTTGGGAATATGAACCAAGCGCGCCAATCATCCAGCCTTCGCCAAACACGACAAGCAGCGCGGCTAGTCCTGCAAGTGCAGCAAGGATGCCTCTATCGCCCTTAGGCATTGGATCAGAAACACCGCCGCGAATTTTCCCCTGGCGATCTTGTTCCTGATGTTCGCTTTAAAGTCCATAACCCCGATGTCGGTAGGCTTCCTACAGGTTACCCCGCCGCCAGCCGCCGGGCGAAGTGAATGTCCACCGCGCGCCGCACCGACTCCGCGATCGCGGCGCGACCCTTGGGGGAGGCGATGAAGGCCGCGTCCTGCGGGTTCGAGATATAGCCCGTCTCGAACAGGATCGAGGGCATGTCCGGCGCCTTCAGCACCATCAGCGAGGCCATGCGGTGGAAATTGGGCTTCACCGGCATCAGCGGCTTCGCCTCGCGCCCCAGCAGCCGCGCGAAGGCGGCGGACTGGTTCATCGTCTCGCGCTGGGTCAGGTCGATCAGAAGCGAGGAGATGTCGGCCTCGGTGCTCGCCAGATTCACCCCCTGAATGATGTCCGCCTTGTTCTCGCGCGCCGCCAGCCGCGCCGCTTCCTTGTCGGAGGCGACTTCGGACAGGGTATAGACCGTCGCCCCGCTCGCTTGGCCCGCGCCGACGCTGTCGCAGTGGATCGAGATGAACAGATCCGCCTTCAGCCGCCGCGCGATGCCGAAGCGATCCTGGAGCACGATGAAGCGGTCATCCTCCCGCGTCAGCGCCACGCGCACCCGGCCCGAGGCGAGCAGCTCCTCGCGGATCGCCTTGGCGATAGCGAGCGTCACGTCCTTTTCGCGCAGGCCGGTCTCGGCGCCGATCGCGCCGGGATCGACCCCGCCATGCCCGGCGTCGATCACCACCAGGGGCCGGCTGTCGTCCTCGCCATAGATGCGCGGCAGCGGCCCCGGCGCGCGGCGCGCGGGCGGCACCGGCAGCGTGACCGCATAATCGGCGCGCACCACGCCCTGGCCATAGGTGAAGGGCGGCAGGAAGCGCACCCGGCCATCGGCGGCGGCGCGGGCGAAGGCGGCGTCGTCCACCGTGCGCAGCGCGAGCGTCAAGGTGCGGCCGCCCGCGCCGAACTGACCATCGGTGACGATCGCTGGCTGCGCCAGATCGAGCACCACGCGCACCCCGCTGGTGCTGCGCGCCTGGCGGACGCGGGCGACCGGCCACTCGCTCGCGGCGACCGCTGGCCCCGGCTGCGCGCCGGCCACATCGATCGCGATGCGCT
>Ga0310345_10000839_pt1 | contig 38905 bp, 29 predicted proteins | sample HC15DNA20500_MG_FD_204667 | JGI IMG/M metagenome (GOLD analysis project Ga0310345, IMG submission 204667) | Marine microbial communities from station ALOHA, North Pacific Subtropical Gyre - HC15-DNA-20-500_MG | ecosystem: Environmental > Aquatic > Marine > Oceanic | place: Pacific Ocean: North... | reverse complement strand
GTACAGCGCGAGGAGATTCGTCAGGGCATCGCCTGCGTCAAGCACCAGAACATGTCCGGCTCGGACATCGGTGACGACCACAAGGAATACTTCAGCGGCGAAGCTGCCCTGAAGGCGGCTGGCAAGGACAACACGATGAACCAGTTCTGATCTGGGTCGTACTCCTAAGCAAGTTTTAGGCAGAACGCCAACCCTTCGCGGGTTGGCGTTTTTTTATTTGGCGACGCGCAAAAAAAAGAGCCGACGAATCGGCTCTGTCCAAACTCTCAACGTGACGACCTGAGAAACTTACTGCGGTCCGAGCTTGCGAATCAGCGCATCCAGCCGTGCCATTTCGTCTTCGGTCAGATCGGTCAGCGGCGCGCGCACCGGACCAGCATCGTGGCCAACCAGCTTGGCGCCAGCCTTGACGATCGACACCGCGTAGCCTTGTTTGCGATTGCGGATGTCCAGGTACGGCAGGAAGAAATCGTCGATCAGGCGACCCACCGTGGCATGGTCGTCAGCGGCAATCGCGCGGTAAAACTCCATCGCGGTCTTCGGGATGAAGTTGAACACGGCCGACGAATAGACGGGCACGCCCAGCGCCTTGTAGGCGGCGGCATAGACTTCGGCGGTGGGCAGGCCGCCCAGGTATGCGAGCCGGTCACCAAGCTTGCGGCGAACACGCACCATCGCCTCGATCTCGCCCACGCCGTCCTTGAAGCCGATCAGGTTGGGGCAGCGGTCGACCACGCGTTCCAGCAGGTCGGCGCCGATGCGGGAGTTCGCGCGGTTGTAGACGATCACGCCGATTTTCAGCGCCTTGCAAACCTCTTCGATGTGGTTGGCGATGCCTTCTTCGCTGGCTTCGGTCAGGTAGTGCGGCATCAGCAGCACGCCGTGGGCACCCAGGCGCTCGGCTTCCTTCGCGTATTCGATCGCCACGCGGGTCGGGCCACCGGCACCGGCAAGAATGGGCACCTTGCCCCGGCAGGTTTCTACCGCGGTGCGGATCACGTTCGAATAGTCCTGCTGCGTCAGCGAGAAGAACTCACCCGTGCCGCCGGCGGCGAACAGCGCCGACGCACCGTAGGGCGCCAGCCATTCCAGGCGCTCGATATAGGTATCGGGGCGGAAGTTGCCTTGCGCGTCGAAATCGGTGATAGGGAAAGAGAGCAGGCCTTCCGAGATGATCTGCTTGAGTTCTTGCGGTGTAGTCATGTCACGCTTCCTGATCGCCACATGGCAGATGGCGGTTGGTGGGGAACAAGGTGGGTTATGGCCTCGTTCCATCTGGTCGATGGCTTCGAGATAAGTCATCGTACAACTATAGCGAAAAGCGCGCAAGCATCGACAGGGAAGTTCGAGGGAAAACCCCGGGTTTGATTGCTTCGGAAGCGTGCCGGCGGTCAAATGGAAAGTGACGGCCTGAAGAGCGAATTGCCCTGAGAGCCCGCAACCAGGCTGAAAGAGGGCGATATGTGTCGGACTACGGAGTCGGAGATTGCGCGGAGTAGGGGTAAACGCGCACTGCATTCATCCGAGCCTCGTTCTTATAATTCCAGTCGTATGACGACATATCTCAAGCCGGTCCAGAAGCACTCCCGCATCCAGGAACCAGGGCTGTGAGGAGACCTCTCATGAATGCCACCCCCACCACAGGCGCTGCCGCTGCATCCACCGCGCGGCGCACCAATGTCCGTTACTGGATTCTCGCGCTGATTTTCATCGTGACTACGGTCAACTACGCGGATCGTGCCACGCTGTCGATTACCGGGCCCGCGATGCGTGAGGAATTCGGTTTCTCGGCCGTCCAGATGGGCTATATCTTCTCGGCCTTCAGTTGGTCGTACGTGATGGCGCAGATTCCTGGCGGCTGGCTGCTCGATCGCTTTGGCGCCCGGCGCATCTATGCCGTAAGCATCTTCCTCTGGTCATTCTTCACGCTGCTGCAGGGATGGGTCGGCATCTTCGCCTCGATGGGAGCGACGATGACGGCGCTCTTCATGCTGCGTTTCGCCGTGGGTCTGGCCGAGTCCCCGGCATTCCCGGCCAACGCAAAGGTGGTGGCAAGCTGGTTCCCGACCGCCGAGCGCGGTACCGCGTCGGCCATCTTCAACGCCGCGCAATACTTCGCCGCCGTGGTGTTCACGCCGCTGATGGCGTGGATCGTTCACAGCATGGGCTGGCATCACGTCTACCTGTGGATGGGCATCATGGGCATGCTGCTGGCGATGCTCTGGCTCAAGGTCATGCGCAGCCCGGTTACGCATCCGGCTGTGAATCGCGCGGAACTTGAGCACATCGAGCAGGGCGGTGGCCTGATTCACATGAATGAAGGGGCAGGCAAGTCAAAGCAGGGCGCCAATCCTGCTGGCTGGTTCTATGCCCGGCAGTTGCTGTCGAACCGGATGCTGGCCGGGGTCTATCTGGGCCAGTACTGCATCAACGTGCTGACGTACTTCTTCCTCACGTGGTTTCCGGTGTACCTGGTGCAGGCGCGCGGCATGTCGATCCTGAAGGCGGGTTTCGTCGCGTCCCTGCCGGCCATCTGCGGTTTTCTCGGCGGCGTGCTGGGCGGCGTGATCTCCGACCACTTGCTGCGCCGCGGCTACTCGCTGACCATTGCCCGCAAGGTGCCGATCGTGGCGGGCATGTTGCTGTCGGTGTCCATGATCGCCTGCAACTACGTGGATGCCGAATGGCTGGTGGTGGGCATCATGGCGCTCGCGTTCTTCGGCAAGGGCATCGGCGCGCTGGGCTGGGCCGTGGTGGCTGACACTGCGCCCAAGGAAGTGATCGGCCTGGCGGGCAGCATCTTCAACACGTTCGGCAATATCGCCGGCATTGTGACGCCGATCGTGATCGGCTATATCCTGAGCGCGACAGGCTCGTTCAACGGCGCGCTGGTGTTCGTGGGTATCAATGCCCTGGTCACCGTGCTGAGCTATCTGGTGATCGTCAAGGACATTCGCCGCGTCGAGCTGAAGCACCCCCAATAAGGAAGGAATCCCCAACATGTCGGACTTGTCGGTACAAAACGCGCAGGGCCAGGCCGCCGAACGCGCGCCGCTCTACATCCGCATTCACGCCAACGACAACGTGGCCATCGTCGCCAACGACGGCGGGCTGCCAGCCGGCTCGGTATTCCCGTGCGGCCTGACGCTCGTGGAGCGTGTGCCGCAGGGCCACAAAGTGGCGCTGGTGGACTTGAAGAAAGGTGACGCGGTCACGCGCTACAACGTGACCATTGGCTACGCCTTGCAGGACCTGCCGCGCGGCGCGTGGGTCAACGAGCGTGTGATCGAAATGCCAACCGCGCCGGGACTGACCGATCTGCCGATCGGCACACGCGTGCCCGAGCCGCTGCCGCCGCTGGAAGGCTATACGTTCGAGGGTTTCCGCAATCCGGACGGATCGGTCGGCACGCGCAACATTCTGGCGATCACGACCACGGTGCAGTGCGTGTCCGGCGTAGTGGAGCACGCGGTGCACCGGATCAAGACCGAGCTGCTGCCGCGCTATCCGAACGTCGACGACGTGATCGGCCTCGAGCATACCTATGGCTGCGGCGTGGCGATCGACGCGCCCGACGCGATCGTGCCAATCCGCACGCTGCGCAATATCGCGCTGAATCCGAACTTCGGCGGCACCGCCATGATGGTGAGCCTGGGTTGCGAGAAGCTGCAGCCGGAACGCCTGATGCCGCCGGGCACAATCCCGATCCAGACCGGCGCCGGCGAGGTGCAGGTGGGCGTGGTTTGCTTGCAGGACGACAAGCACGTGGGTTTCGCGTCGATGATCGACTCGATCATGGCGATGGCCGAGACCCATCTGCAGACCCTCAATGCCCGCAAGCGCGAGACGGTGCCCGTATCGGAACTGGTGGTGGGCGTGCAGTGCGGCGGTAGCGATGCGTTCTCCGGCGTGACGGCCAATCCGGCTGTCGGCTTTGCCACAGACCTGCTCGTGCGCGCCGGCGCGACCGTGATGTTCTCGGAAGTGACCGAGGTTCGCGACGGTATTGACCAGCTCACCGCCCGCGCCGCTACCCCCGAGGTGGCCGAAGCGATGATTCGGGAAATGGACTGGTACGACCGCTATCTGGACCGTGGTCGCGTCGATCGCAGCGCCAACACGACGCCAGGCAACAAGAAGGGTGGCCTGTCGAATATCGTGGAAAAGGCCATGGGTTCGATCGTCAAGTCGGGCAGCGCGCCGATCTCAGGCGTGGTGTCACCAGGCGAGAAGGTCAAGCAGAAGGGCCTGATCTACGCGGCAACTCCGGCCAGCGATTTCATCTGTGGCACGCTGCAACTGGCTGCCGGCATGAACCTGCACATCTTCACGACGGGGCGCGGCACGCCGTACGGACTGGCCGAGGTGCCCGTGATCAAGGTCGCAACGCGCAGCGATCTGGCGCGCCGCTGGCACGACCTGATGGACGTGAACGCAGGCAGCATCGCAACCGGCGAAGCCACGATCGAGGATGTGGGCTGGGAGTTGTTCCACCTGATGATCGACGTGGCCAGCGGCCGCAAGCAGACCTGGGCCGAGCACCACAAGCTGCACAACGCGCTGGCGCTGTTCAATCCGGCGCCAGTGACCTGAGTGGTGGTTTGTTGAGGGGTGTCGCCTCTCTCCCGCAGGCGGGAGAGAGGTGAAAGATCGCCAGCCTTAGCCGCCAACGATCTGCTTGGAGTACGTCGCGCGCTCCATTTCCACGACGTTCACAGACACCTGAACGCTTTGCGCTGATGCGCCGGGGCGGACCATTTCCGAGATCGCATTGCACACCAGCTGGCCGAGTTCCTTGCGCACAGCCTGATCACGGCCGTCCAGGATCTGCAGCGTGGCGTGGACAAACGCGCGGTCCACGTTCTCCGTTCCCTGGCGATAGGTGGAGAGCGTCACGCAGCGCGACTTGATATCGGGTTCCTGGAATTGGCCGCTGGACAGCAGCGCGGCGTTCGCCTCGTCGAGCAGCTCCTCTTGAGAGCAGGTCAGACGGGTGTTTTCCGTGAGTTCGATGACGAGATGGGGCATGGAACCGGGTCCGGTTGATGGCGGGAAACCCGCATCGTACGGCATTCCGGTGCGGCGTGCCCGCATCCGTTTCCCATCCCGTCAGTGTTGCGCTCCGTTACCGTGTGACGCCGAACGCCGCTTCGATCTTGCGGATATGGTCACGCAGCAGCGGACGCACTTTCTCCAGCAGATGGGCTGGCGGCACGATCGCATTGGGACCACTGCAGCTCAGCGTCATCGGGGGCAATGAGGGACCCGGCCGGAACGCGTGGGCGATCGAATTGATGTCGGGCAGCCATTCGCCAAACGACGTGGTGCAGCCAAGCCGGCGTTGCTCGTCACGGCTGTTCGCGAGGATGGCTTCGGCTTCGGCAGGGGCGACCTTCTCGTCCGTGCGGAATGCCGTCAGCGCCTGACGCTGCTCGGCTGGCGGCAATGCCACCAGGTAGGCACGGCCTGCTGCCGTATTGAGCCCCGATACGCGGCTTCCCACGGCGACGCGCAGAGTCAGGTAGGTCTCGGACTGGCAGTTCTCGAATACCAGCATACGTCCGCGGTCGCGCACGATCAGCGAGGCGACGCCTTGCGACAGATCGGCCAATTCCTGCATGTAGGGGCGCGCCACCGCCAGGACCTCTGCGCCCTGCTGCGCGGCGGGCGCCAGCGCCAGTGCGGAACTGCCCAGGCGGTAACGCACGGGGTCCGTCAGGGCCTGGAGGTAGCCAAGTTCGGTCAACGTGTGGGTCAGGCGCGAAATCGTCGATTTCGGCAGGCCACAGCGCTTGGCGAGTTCGGCATTGCCAAGCTCGCTGTCGAAGGCACGAAAGCACGCCAGCACATCCAGGCCACGCGCCAGCGCGGTCACGAAATGGCGGTCTTCCTTGCGTTTGCTTTCCTTGGGTGCGGCGGCGATCTCCGCCATTTCGATCACATCTTCCATGGCGTGCTCACTCTTTGCCCGTGGCAAGTTGCACGTGCAGCTTCGCCTGGATGGTGGTGCCTGCGAGCAGGCGTGGTGTTGCGAAAAGGGGGAAAGACGCGAGACCAGAACGGTTCGCGGGTACTGCGGTACTACGCATGATGTCTCCGGCTAAGGCGTCCGGTGTTGATGACTCACCGGTATTCGATGAGTCGCATCGTCCCACCGATGCTCGGCAATTGTCAACCGCAGCGCGGAATCATTATTCTGCATTGCAGAATTCAACGGCTGAATCTAGTGCTCGGAGGCTTGCGCCTGCAGCCATTCCCGTGGCGATTTGCCGACTTTGGCCGCGAAAACACGCGATAGCGCAGAGGGGTTGGCATACCCCAGTTCGTTGGCCAGCAGCTTGATCGGCACGCCATCACGCAGCCGCGCCTGTGCCAGGCTGATACGCCAGCCCGCCAGGTAGTCGGCAGGCGTCTGTCCCACGATTTCGCGAAAGGCGGAGGCGAAGGCGCTGCGCGACATGCCGGCGCAGGACGCCATGCGGTCCAGGTTCCAGGTCTCGCCAGGGGCTTCGTGCATCGCCACCAATGCGCGGGCCAGTCGCGGATCTGAAAGTCCGGTGATCAAGCCCGCCTGAATGCCTGCATCGGCCGGATGGTCGAGCATCCAGCGCAGTAGCTGGATCAGCACGACTTCGAACAAGCGGTCTGCCAGCAGCCGCTGGCCGCAGCGGACGCGCGCGGTCTCGGCGAACAGCAGCGATAGCGCGGCATCCAGCCCCTCGACCCGCGCCAGCGGCAACACGATCAGCGGGGGCAGGGCCCTCGCGACCGGGTTCATCGCACCTCCGGCGAACTCGAGCGTGGCGCAGGTGAACTGCGAGCCTTCGATCGGTGGATTGTGGAAGGTGTGGATGACGTGCCGCGGATAGAACAGCAGGGACGGCTCGCGGATTTCCATGCGCCGAGGCAGGCCACGGTCCGAGTGCGAGAGCGTCAAATGGCCTTCGCGCAGCACGTGCAGGAAGCCGCGCTCCTTCACGTCGAACCGGCTGATCCCGCAGAGCGCCCCGGTATGGAACAGGTGGGCGCGAACGCGGAAGCGTTCCAGCAAGCCGGAGAGGCGGTCAGGGGTGGGTTCGATCGGGTGGGACATTTTGATGGATGAATTGGTATGTTTCGTGGACGTATGGTATCCGATCGTTTTGCGCCCGGCGGCATAGTGGAGCCCATGGACGGTACAGCCCGTCCAGTTCCCAGTACCCCTCCACTTACCATCCAGAAAGGAGCTTCATCATGACCGCACGTGTTCCCCTCCTAGACCAACACACCGCTCCGGCCGCAAGCGTGGCTGCCATCGAACAGATCCAGACCGCGTTCGGCGTCGTACCCAATATGTTCCGCGCCGTGGCCAACTCGCCGGCAGCGCTGCAGTCGATGTGGGGGAGCTTCGGCGCGCTCGGCGGTGGCACGATCTCGGCGCAACTGGGCGAGAAGATCGCCGTGGCCGTTGCCGACCGCAATCGCTGCGAATACTGTCTGGCCGCGCATACGGCGCTGGGCCGCAAGGCGGGCGCATCGGCCGAGGAGATGGCAGCCGCCCAGGCTGGGTTGTCGAACGAACCGAAGACGGCTGCCGCGCTGGGGTTCGCGGTGAAGGTCGTGGAAGCGCGCGGCCAGCTTAGCGACACCGACGTGGCATCGCTACGCCAGGTCGGTTTCAGCGACGAAGAGATTGTCGAGATCCTGGCACACGTCGCATTGAACCTGTTCACGAACTACGTCAACGTGGTGTTCAACGTGCCGGTGGATTTCCCGGGCGTGAAGCTGATTGCGCGTTGAGGTTGCGTTGAGGTTGCGCCGAGATTGCCCTGATGGCGCGCGAGGCTGAAAGCCAATGAAAAAAGGGCCGCAATTGCTTGCGGCCCTTTGTGTCTTGCTGCGGGACCGATTGAGCGTCAGTGCTGAATCAGCCCTGAATCAAGCGTGAATGGCACCCGATTCGAGCTGCTTGCCAGTCAGGCTGGCCACCGCGACCGCCATGGCGCGCTCGCGAGCCTCGGCGGCGGCGGGCGCCGGCATAAAGCGCTCCGGTGCCTCGCGTGCCAGCTGCTGCAGATGGCGCAACTTGGCCTTGAGATCCGGGTCGACGCGCGAATCCGGCGTGATGGTGGAAGGGCAGGCCACACCGAGGATGTCGAGCGCCTTGCGGAAGATGTCGACGGTCAGACCTTCGGCCGGGTTCACTTGTACCAGGTGCGCGCGCTGCTCGTCGGTCAGCGACTCCGGAGCAACAGTCGAGATGATGACCCATGCGCCAGGAGCCGGGTGCTGCGCGAACCAGGCGTCGATTTCCGCGCCGTGTCCGCCTGCCACCGGCGGCGTCATGCCTTCGACCTGCAGATCCAGCTGCTGGAAGATGGCGGCCGGCGTGCCACGGCGCCAGGCGTCCGAAACCACGACGCGGGCGCCGGCAATGCCGAACAGGCGACGCAGATAGCCGAGGGCGATGGGGTCGAAGTACCTGACGTCTCGCAGGGTTCCCGTGTTTGGCGTGCCGCCCAGGCGGGTAGCGGAGCGGTCCGAATACAGGACGCCGGGGACGTCCAGCATGATGAGGCGTTCAGACATGGGATTCCTGTGTTTGTCAGTCGCAGTTAAGCGGTTAGGTTGAATCAAGCGTATCTGGCTTTAGGGTGCGATGGGCTACACAAATTGTGCTCAAGTGCAACAGCCGTGTAACTTGGCCACACAACTCGTAAATACCGGTTAGCGCTTGATATCAGTTGTTTCGTGCAGACACACTGCCAGGCTGCGGTCCGCATTGTCTCGACAATGTCGATGCGCGGATACAGACCCGATGCACGCCTCAACGAGTGGTTTGGCGGGTCGGTTGACAGGAGTTTGAAAGGAAATGTTCGCGGAGGTGAAACATTTGATGCATTACAAACGGGGGGAAGGGCGTTCAGCGCTTGCGCAGCAATTGCATTTCGAAATGTTCGAACGAGTACTGGCACGTGATGCCGCAAAACAATTCGGCTCGCCTGACCGGCTGCTCGCAGGCATGGCAGGTGCCGCAAGGCTTGAGCCGGGGCGCCCAATCGCGCCCGGCGTTCTCGAAGTCTTCCAGAAAGCTGCTGTCGTCCTGTACGGCTTTGCGTAGCATTCGCTTGTCTCCGCGAGGGGCATTTCCTTGGCCAATGACGCAATGCCTTCGGCCCGTGGGTCATGCTCGCGGGGCGTTTTGCGTCGGTCAATAGGCGTGTTGCCATTTACGGACGACAAATGCGAAAACTGAAGCCTTGCCCCGGCGATGGGGGCTCTCAGGGCAAGGTATTGCGGCGGTGCGTGAATCCTCAGAAGCGGAAGCGCGCGACGTCTGCCTCCAGCGCTGCGGCCTGTTGGTCGAGTTGCGCCGCCTGGCCGGACACCGCCTCCACGAGCGCGCCGTTCTGGGCGCTGGTCTGCTCGAGCCGTGTCAGCGCATCGGCGACGTGCCCGATGCCGGTTGCCTGTTCGTCGGCCAGCAGGCGCAGTTCTTCGGCAAGGGTGTGGCTGTGATTCACCGCGACATCGATGCCTTCCATGGCGGCCACCACGCGCGTGCTGAGGTCCGCGCCGCGTGCGATCTCCTTCGCCGCGTCGCCGACAATGCCGCCGATTTCGCGCGCAGCCGTGGCGCTACGCTGGGCCAACGCGCGGACCTCCTGCGCGACAACGGCGAAACCACGTCCCGCTGCGCCCGCGCGAGCGGCTTCCACCGCTGCATTCAGCGCCAGGATATTGGTCTGGAAGGCAATCCCTTCGATCACCGTGACGATTTCGGAGATGTTGCGCGACTGCGCGTGAACGTTGGCCATGGCGCCGCTCATGTCGCGCACCGAAGCCATGCCTGTGGTGGTGGCTTCGCGCGCGCGGCTGGCCATGTCGCTCGACTGCCGGGCTTGTGCGTGTGCCTGCTGGACCAGTTCGGTCAGGCGCGCTACGTTCCCTGCCGCCTCGGCAAGCGCTGAAGCCTGCGTGCCCGTGCGTGCAGCCAGTTCGCGGTTGCCGTTGGCGATACCGTCGCTGGCGCTGGAGATTTCGTGCGCGCATTGCTGGATGCGCGCGAGCACGCCGGCCAATTGATCGCGCATGCCGGCCAGGAAGTAGAGCAGGCTGCCTTGATCGTGCGCGCCCACGGCGATCCGGGCGGTCAGGTCGCCATTGGCGATGCGATTTGCAACGGCAGCGGCGTCGCGCGGTTCGCCACCGAGTTCGCGTGTCAGGCTACGTGCCGCGATCCAGGCCAGCGCGGCGGCGGCAAGGAAGCTGGCCACGAGCAGTACCGCCATCACGGTCTGGGCGGTGACTTGCGCTGCGGCCACGCCGGCAACCGTGTCCGCAGCTTGTTGATCCAGCGTGGACCGTGTCTGTTCGATCAGGCCGGCGAGCTTCTGCAGCTGTTCGCCGACGAAGTGTCCGTCGACCGAGACCGATGAATCGAATTGCAGGGCGTCGAGTGGCTGCTTGCCGATCAAGGCCACGAAGTTGTTCATCAGTTCGCCGGCAGTCGCGCGCTCTTTCTGTAGCGCGTCGGCTTGCTGCGGGGCAGCCGTGCGCACGCCGTCAACGGCCTGGTCGAGCCGGCGCAACGCCTGGGCGACCTCCGACGCGGCGGTGTCGCGCTCCGCGGTGCTGGTGGCCAGCGTCAGCGACAACTGGGCGCGGCCCAGCGTGGCCAGCGCCGCCTGAGCACGCTCGGCGGAGATAGCGCCGCGCATGTCGCGCTGGTAGAGCGTGTCCGTATCCTGTTTCAGCTGAATCAGATTGATGATGCCGGTGAGTCCGACGGCCGCGCCGAACGCGTAGATCAGCACGAATGCCGCAGACAGCCGCATGACCAGCGGCAGGCGCGCCAGTCCTTGCCACAGGGATTTGGCTCCCAGTCCAGGCAGACCCAGCTTGATGGCTTGCAACACGAGAAACACTCCTTCGGGGCCGCGACCCCGTCACTCCATGACCCGATGCGCTGCGGCACGCCGGCCTCGCGGTCATTCCCTGGGGAGTGCGGGGCGTGGGTCGTGCTGCAGTGCAGCGCGATCGTCGTGCATGAATGTGACGATAACGTGACACCCCTGAATGGGTGACGTCGTCATACAGGTGACACATTGTTATCATGAAATGGCGGGCGCTCCATTTATCGTCCGCGCCGGAAGCCGCCCCGTGGCATCACGCTGCGCGGTCGATAACCTGTCATTCAACCCTTATCCGCATGTCATGCTGACCGTCGCCTCCTCGTTGGCCACGGCCCGAGAGGCTGTGTGCCTGCCTTCGTTGCAGGCGGTATTCCAGCCAATCGTGTCGCTGGGCAATGGGGACATTCTGGGTCATGAGGCGTTGATTCGCGGCCCGGCCGCGTCGTTGCACGAGATGCCTGACGCCTTGTTCCGACTCGCGCAGGCAAATGGGACGACCGTGGAGCTTGAAGTGGCGGCGGCCCGTACCGCGCTCGATGCGTGGTCGTCGCTGAACCTGCCGGGCAAGCTGTTCCTGAACTTCAGTCCATTGACGCTGCGCCATCTTCTGGTCGGGCGTGGACACACCATGGCCGCGTTGCTGGGGGCCGATGGCATTGTCGGCGGTGCGGCGGCGATCGCACCTTCCCGGGTCGTTATCGAGATCACGGAGCAGACTGCCATCGGCAATGCCCAGACCTTTGGCCAGGCCATGGCGCTGCTCGGCGAGCTAGGCGTGCATTACGCTCTGGATGATTTTGGCTCGGGCCATGCCAATCTCGACATGCTGGCCGATCTGTCGCCGCAGTTCATCAAGCTGGACAAGTCGCTCGTGCGCGGGATAGATACGTGCTCGCGCCGGCTGGAGATACTGCGCGGGATGCTGCGCATGATGGGGGCATTCGGTGGTCACGTGATCGCAGAAGGCATCGAGCGGGTCGAGGAATTGGCCATGGTGCGGGATCTTGGTGTTTCCGCGGGCCAGGGCTACTTTTTGGGGAGGCCAGTGGCGCTGCCTGAACCGCAGGCGTCGCCGGAGGTGCGGGCTGTGCTGGCCTCGCGGCAGATCGCGGTGTTTCCCCAAGCCTTGCGCACGGGATGGTCGGGCATGACCGCCGGGCAACTCCTGCGCCCCGCGCCGACGATCCATCCCACCACCTCCAATAACGACGTCCTGGCGCGGTTTCACAGCCAGCCTGATCTGCACGCGATGGCAGTGGTGGACGAGGCAATGCGGCCGGTGGCGATGATGAACCGGCAAATCCTGATTGACCGCTACGCCACGCCATTTCATCGGGAACTCTATGGCAGGAAGGCCTGCATCACGCTGGCCAATCCGGCGCCAGTTTGCTTTGACCGCCGCACCAGCCTGGAGGATATGGCCGAGCTTTTCGCGGGCGAGCAATCCCATGTGCTGGCCGATGGTTTCGTGATCACTGATCAAGGCAGATACGTGGGTCTTGGCACCGTGGCCGATCTGCTACGCGCCACCACCGAGGTACGCATGGAGGCGGCACGTTACGCGAATCCGCTAACGTTCCTGCCCGGAAACATCCTGCTGAACCAGCATGTCGACCGACTCATTGCAGCCGGCAGCGCATTTCATGCGTGCTATGTCGACCTCAACCAGTTCAAGCCATTCAACGATCGTTACGGCTACTGGAAGGGCGACGAAATGCTGAAGGGCGCGGCCGCGATTCTGGCGCAGGCATGCGATCCCGCGCGCGACTTCCTCGGGCATGTCGGCGGCGACGACTTCCTGGTGTTGTATCAGGGGGACGATTGGGAGGTGCGTATCCGGGATGCCATTGCACGCTTCAACGATGCAGCACTGATGTTGTACTCGTCGATGGATCGCGCTGCTGGCGGTATTCACGGCGAGGACCGGTTCGGCAATCCGGCGTTCTTCGTGCCGGTAACGATGGCCGCTGGCGTGGTCAGTGTCAGTGCGGAAGCAATGGCGACGCTGCGGCTCTGCAGCCAGCATATCGGTGCGGCCTCGGCGGTGGCCAAGCGCAGCGCCAAGCGCGCGCCATCAGGCGTTGCGCGGATCGATATCGCCGAACTGGCTGCGCGCGGCGTGCTCGATATCTAGATCTGGATTTTCAGACGGATCTACGCAAGCGATTTGAGCATCCGCGCTGGGGTCGATGACGCGGAGGCCACGCGAGCCGCAGCGGACAATTCGTGGCGCGCCGCTTGATCGAGGATGTCCAGCCGATACCCCTGGGCATAGACGACGCTGACCGTGACGCCGGTCTCCGGGCACAGGTTCAGGGTACGGCGCATTCGCGATACCAGCCCGGCCAGCGCGCGGGAGTAGGGCGGCAAGTCATGGCCCCAGATCGTATGTTCGATGCGGCGGCTGGCCAGGATGCGGCCCGCGTTGGCGAACATCAGCATGGCCAGGTCGAACTCCTTGGGCGTCATCGGAATCCGGTCGCCATTGAGCGTGGCGTAGCGACCGGGGTTGCTCAGCTCGTATGGCCCGGCGCGCAACGGTATGGCTCCGCGCAAGCGCGTGCCGCTCATGCGCCGGCGCAATGCGGCGATGCGGGCCAGCAGCACACGCGCAGCCAGAGGGCGGAGCACGTAGTCGTCCGCGCCGGCATCGAGGGCCTCGACGAGGTCGTCGTCGTTGTTTTCGCTGGCAAAGATCACGATTGGTACGTCGCGGTTGCGCACGGCCCGGACGGTGCGAATCACGTCGATGGCGGAGATGTCGGCCAGTTCACGGTCAATCAGGAGCATCTCGTAGCTGTCATGGCCGAGCCCTTGAATCAGGTCACGCCCGGCGTGAAAGACGTTGCATTGGTAGCCGGCGACGGCAAGGAGTTCCTGCAGCGGATGCAGGGGCGACGAGCTGTTTGCCAGCAGCGCGATGTTCGTTCGGGCATTCATGCGACATTCTCTGGAAAGCGAAGTAAACGCGTTGCAGCGTATCCAGCGTTTGTGGGGCGAACAATCGGTGTTTCCTTAAATGGATGGCGTTGACGTAGGAATGAAACGAAATCGGACATCCGCCCGGCGACGCGTGCGTGGCGTCGCTTATCCACAGATTGTGTGGATAACTGCGTCGGCGTCTGCGCCAGTCGCGCCGGGTCATGGGAGCGCATCGGTCTGCCTAAAAATTAGGCAGCATGGATTCGGGGGCGTGGCTCGGGGATGTTTGAAGTGATGTGCTGTGCCAGAATAGCGTCCATCCCGTCCGGCCCTGGCTGCCTATGTTGACCCCTAGTGTGATTGCAGCGATCGTCGTGTCTCTTCACGTGCTGGGCGTGATCGCGGCGCTGCACGCCGTCATGACCGTACGCACTGCGCCCGGGGCCATCGCCTGGGCTGGGTCGCTGGTCATGATGCCGTACTTCTCGCTGATCCCCTATCTGATCTTCGGACGAAGCCGCTTCGCGGGATACGTCAATGCGCGGCGCTTCAACAATCACCGGCTGCGCGAGATCCGCCAGAACATGAGCACCCAGGAACTGGATTCGCTCAGCGCCTGCCTGGTGATGAATCCCGATCAGGAATGCATGCGCGCATTGCCGCGCCTGACTGGCATGCCATGCCTGGGCAATAACGACGTGCGGCTGCTGGTCAACGGCGAGGCAACCTTCCAGGCGATCTTCGCCGCGATCGATGCCGCCACACAGGTCGTGGTGGTCCAGTTCTTCATCGTTCACGACGATGAACTTGGACTCGAACTGCAACGCCGCCTGTGCGAGCGTGCCAAGGCAGGAGTCAGGGTCTATTTCCTTTACGACAGCATCGGCTGTCACGCGCTTGGCCGGGCCTACCTGCGTGCATTGGAGGAAGCCGGCGTCAACGTGCGCTCATTCGCCACGCATCCCGGCTTTGTCAATCGCTTCCAGCTCAACTTCCGCAATCACCGCAAGCTGGTGATCGTCGATGGCGAGCGCGCCTTCGTCGGAGGCCACAACGTCGGCAACGAATACCTCGGTCGCAGGCCACCACTCGCGCCCTGGCGGGATACCCATATCGAGATTCGCGGCGCCGTAGTGCTCGAGCTGCAGATGACGTTCGCCGAGGACTGGTACTGGGCCGCGCACGAGGTGCCCTACCTGTTGCTGCCGCCGCCGAGGCGCTTCGGCGACATGGTGTGCCAGATCGTGCCATCGGGGCCGGCGGATGCGCAGGAGACGTGCTCGCTGTTCTTCGTCGAGGCGATCCAGGCCGCGCGCAAGCGCATCTGGATTACGTCGCCATACTTCGTGCCCGACGAAGCCGTATCCGCGATGCTGCGACTGGCAGTGCTGCGTGGTGTGGACGTGCGCATCCTGATACCGGCCCGGCCGGACCATTACGTGGTCTATGGAGCGTCGACTATCTATGCCCACCAGGCCGTCTGCGCCGGCGTGAAGGTGTTCCGGTACCAGCCGGGCTTCCTGCACCAGAAGGTCATCCTGATCGACGACGACGCGGCGGCCGTCGGCACCGCGAATTTGGACAATCGTTCGTTCCGGCTCAACTTCGAGATGATGGTCATGACGGCTCACCCGGAGTTCGCGGCCAGCGTGGCGGAGATGCTGGAAGCCGATTTCGCGGAGGCCCGTCAGATCGACCGCGAGGACTTCCTTGGCGCGCCCGCCATCCTGCGTGTGGCGATGCACGTGGCCAAGCTCTTCGCTCCCATCCTTTAGTGACGCGGGAAATACGCGAACAGCGCGGGCCAGCGGTGCTGGAAGTGGTTGTGTACACTGTCTACTATTGTTATTCGTTGCCCTGGACGCTGTCCGCATGGGAGCTAGCATGAATCGAACCGCCGCGCCCACACCGCCCGCACCGCCGACACCGCCCACGCGCACCACATATCGCCATGGTGACCTGCGCCGCGCCCTGCTCGAAGCAGGCATCGATCTGGCACGGCAGGGCGGGCCCGATGCCATTGTCCTGCGCGAGGCGACACGCCGAGCGGGCGTCGTGCCGAATGCGGCATACCGGCACTTTGCGAACAGACAGGATCTTTTGCAGGCAGTGCGCGCGCACGCGCTTTCCAGCCTGGCGATAGCAATGGAAGCGGAGTTGGCGACGATTCCTCCCGATGCCGCGCCTGCCGAGCGCGCGCGGGCCAGCCTGCGGGCGGTAGGCACGGGCTACCTGCGCTTTGCCTTGGCTGAAACCGGGCTGTTTCGCACCGCATTCTCGGTTCCCGACGATGTGGAGGAAGATTCCGATCCGGCAAAAGCCGGTAATAGCGGACTGAACCCATTCGAACTGCTCGGCGCGGCGCTGGATCGCTGGGTAGAGGCAGGCCTGCTTCCGGCCGAACGACGTCCGGGTGCGGAGTACCTTGCGTGGTCGGCCGTGCATGGTCTGTCGATCATGCTCATCGACGGGCCGCTGCGCGGTCGGGCAAGGGAGCTGGCGGGAGTGATCGGGCAACGACTGCTCGACCTGGTGGAGAAGGGTCTGTAAAAAAAGATGCCACGGGACGGGGACCGCGTGGCATCGTGAAGCCTGTGTTTCAGGGGGAGGGTCGACCCTGAAACCGGGTGGGTCGCCCGTATTGCACGGGCGAGAGGCAGTGTAAGGAGACGATTCTCATATGAGAATCGGAATACTCCGAATTTTGGACTTCTCGATGCGGCTACTGTCTAAGTGACTGTCGGAAGTCAATTCCGACCGGATATCGACAGGAGGCTGTGATGAGGGGCGCCCACGGGTGGGTCCTGGCGGCAGTGACCGCGGCAACGATGCTGGGCGGCTGCGCAACGTATCCCGGCTATGACAGTCCGTACGGTTATGACCCCAACTATCCGCTGGGCGACCTTGGTTCTGTCTACGGTGGGTACCCGGGCTACGAGTATGACTACGCGTATCCCTATTGGTACGGTTACCCGTACGCGTATGGTGGCGGCTATCCGTACTGGCCCGCTTACTGGCCGGCGTACACTGGTGGCGTGTTCTTCGGCAGCTTCTGGTATGGCTGCTGTCACACCTCTTATTACCGCTACGGATGGTATGGGCGTGGGTACCGTGGATACTACGGGCACGGCTGGTATGGGTATCGCGGTGGCTACTACGGCTATCGAGGGTCGCCGGGCTATCCTGGGTATCGCGCGTACCCCGGCTACCAGGGCGCAGGTGGAATGCCAGGATGGGGTGGCGGTGGTCGGGGCGGACGGAGCGGTGGTGGCCGCGGAGGCGGACATCGCTGACAGGCATCACCAGCACTTTTCAAGGAGCCGACGATATGAGCAAACTGGATTCCACCAAATCTCTCACACCCGCTTCAAGAAAGGCACGCGAGTCGCATGACCAGAAGGTCGAGCAGGAACTCGACGAGGCCTTGCGCGAGACATTTCCGGCCAGTGGTCCGATCGCGGTGCATCCTGTGCCGCACGAACCGGCCCACAAGGGGCCGGGCGGAAAAGGATGATTGGAAGGCGTCTGTGAGCGTTAGCGAAAGTGGCCAGGCAACCAGGGTAACTGGCGCACTTTAGGGCAACTGGCGCAATTGCCCGATGACGGACATCAGTCGGCCGTGCGCGACCGTGACCGCGGCTTCATCCTGCAGCGCCTCCTGATAGCGCTTGCGGAAGTCCACGTCGCCACGCTCGCTGAACAGCTTCTGCGCGGCGGCAGCCACGGCCCGGCAGGTTTCGTCGTGATGTTCTTCACCATCGAGTTCTTCGTCGATCTCGATGATCAGTCTCGATAGTGGATCGAGCCAGCGGAAGAAGGATTCCTCGGTCACGAGTTGCACGAACTGGCCGGCTGGAATCGGACCGTGCAGCCGCTCGTACTGGCCACGGTCATAACCGATGACTTCCTTGTGAACCTGGAGCAGCGCCGCGCGCAATGCCCGGAGCCCCAAGCGGCGGGTTTCCTGGATCGCAAGGAACTGTTCGCTGGGCATGTCCATCTTCACTTTCCTCTTCAATGGCAGGCCGAATGGACATGATCATCCGTGGCATCCTCCCGGGGCCGCCAGTGCCTGCCCGCTAGTGTTATCGGGCACACGCGCACACAGCGTGATGCTGTGTACGGTGCGAAGTCAGTATAGGCAGCGGGGCAGGCGCGATCTAGCGTTGAAGCCTAGCGAAATACCCGTATTGCGGCCCCGCGACAAAGCGTGCCGGGCTTGCTGCGCAGGCGCTCGCCACGCCTCGCGCATTGCAGTGCGGCACTCGGCCGCACGGGCGGGGCGGGCGAACGTGGCGCTACTTTTGTGGCTACTTTCTTGTGGCTACTTTTGCGCGGGTAGCGACTTCAGCAGTTCAACGAGATACGGCTTCCATACCTCGGGGTGTTGCAACGTTTGATGCCCATATGTGTTCTCGCTCTCGGGCAACTCCACGTACTTGCCTTGTCGAACCTTCGGCACGGTGCGTTGCATGACGCCGAGGTCCACTGCGTTGATCATGTCGTCGGCGAAGTTCACCGCGTAAAGCGGCGCGCGGATCATGCCCAGATCCGGCTCGGGGTTGTAGTCCCATGACGATTCAAACCAGTACAGGTAGTCATTGGCGTCCATGCCGCGGCTGTCCGCCACGGTCTTGTCGACGTACTGGTTGACCTGGTCGCGCGTAGGGGCGGCCTTCTGCAACGTGGCTGCGCTTTGCGTCATCAGGGCGAACACCGGCGTGGTGCGGGTCCAGTGGGTGGGCTGCCGCGTGTAGTTGCCACCGTTCCAGTCGGGGTCGTTGCGGATCGCGTCGATCAACATCCGGCGCCACAACCAGTTGCGGCCTGACATCGCCACGGGCTGGCTGGCGATTGGCATGAGCGCATCCATCATGCCCGGATGCCGTTCACCCCAGACCCACGTCTGCATGCCGCCCATCGACGTGCCCAGTACCAGCCGCAGATGATCGACCTTGAGTCCCTCGGTCAGCAGACGGTAATGACCCTCCACGACGTCGTTGTAGCCATAGCGCGGAAAGTTCGCGCGCAGCGCGTCGCTGGGCTTGCTCGATCCGCCACGGCCGATGCCGTCGGGCATGATGATGTAGTAGCGCGAGGCGTCGAGCGGCTGGCCCGCCGCGAACAGTTCCTTCTGCATCAGCGGCGTCAGGTACGCGCGGCCTGTGCCAGTGGTGCCGTGGAGCAGAAGCACGGCGTTGTTGACCTTGCCGTCGGCGCCGCGCGTGGGCGTGCCCAGCGTCGCGTAGTGAAGCTTGACGGTCGGCAGCGTTTGGCCGCTCTGGAAGTGGAAGTCGCGCGCTTCGAAATCGCCTTCAGTGGGTTGCATCACCGGCACCGGTGATTGCGCATGGACTAGCCCGGAGGCGAATAGCGTGGCAACGGCGAGGCGCTTGAGCCCGACCGTCGTGATCATTGTCATCATGGTTGTCTCCCCCGTTCTGGTTTGCTGGTTCGCTGGCTCGAACACGCGCGCATCATACGCGCGGCGGGGGAAATCTGCAGATCAGGCCAGGGCAGCGGCCCGCCACGCGCCGGGCGGCTTGCCGAACCGACGGGCGAACGCGCGTGTGAAGGTGGTCTGATCGGGATAGCCAACGCCATAGGCGATATCGGCGAGCGACATCGTGCCAGTCATCAACCATTGCACGGCCTGGTCCAGCCGCAGGCGTGTCTGGTAGCCGTGCGGGGTATCGCCAAACGCCTCGCAAAACAGCGTGTGAAACCGACGCGCGCCCCAGCCCATGCGCGCGGCAAGCTGGTCCACCCGCAACGGCGACGCGAGATTGGCGCGTAGCCATGCATCGATGGCCATTGCCGGGAAATGCGTGGCATCGTTGCGGGCCGCATCGAGACCCAGCGCCGATGCCAGATTGCCCGCGAGCGCCGTTGCGCAATGCCAGGCGTGCTGGAGTGGCAGGTCGCCAGACGGGCGATGCGTCGCCAACGCGCGGACGCGGGCAGCGAAGCTGGCATCCATGGCGAAGGCACGCGGGTTCTCCATTAGCCGCGCGGGCAGAGCGACGGAATTGGCGGGAAAGTCCGCCACGAGCTGGAGGTTTTCGGTCAGGCCCGCGCAGACATGGTGAGCGCCCGCAGGCACCACCAGCCCGTGCTGGCCATCGACGCGATAGGCATGGCCGTCAATTTCGAGTTCGATGGCCCCATCCACGCCGAACAGCAACTGATGGTAGTCATGCGCATGACCAAAGGGTCGCGGCGAATAACGGCGCGGCTCGACCAGCGGCGAGGCGTGTTCAACGAGCTTGGGCATGTCGGGGGTTGCCCTGCGTCTGGCAGAGCCACACGCCAATACCGGCCACGGCCATGCCGAGCCACTGGAGCGGGGCGAGCCGGTCGCCGAACAACAGCGCGGCCTGCACGGCGGCAAGCGGTGGCGCCAGGAACATCAGCGCCGCCGCGTTGGCGGCCTGTCCTCGGCGCACCAGGCTGAGCAGCAGCCAGGTGCCGATCCCTGACAGCACGAACGCAGCCCAGGCCAGCGACGCCCACAGCGTCAGGCCGGTTTCCCAGCGCAATGCGCCAACCCCGCCCGTGGCGCAGACCAGCACCCCAGCCACGAGCATGGCGCCGGCATTCTGCCAGGCCGAGCTGGCGCGGATATCCGCGCGGGCGATCGAGGTTTTCTGGAGGAGGGTTCCCATCGTGATGGAGAGAATGGCGAGCACGCCCGTCAGTATGATCCATGGCGACACGGTCTGCGGCGTGCCGGCCTGCATGGCCGGAAGCACGACCAGCCCGACGCCCAACGCGCCGAGCCCAAGTCCGCGCCAGGTACGGGACGAAGGTTGCTCCTTCAGCAGCGGGATCGCAAGCAGGGCGGTCAGAAGCGGCTGCAAGGCGCCAAGTAGCGCCATGATCGAAGGGGACAGGCCATGCGCCACCGCGCCGTAGCCCGCGCACAGGTAGATGCCCTGCATCAGCGCGCCGGCCAGCAGATGGCGTGGCACCTGCTTGAGCGCAGGCCACGTGACGCCGCTGGCCATCGCCGCCACCGCAAACATCAGCGCGGCCAGAGTGAAGCGGGCCAGCAGGAACAGGTTGGCGTCGGCAACCGGAACAACGGCCTTGCCGACGATGAAGCCGGTGGACCAGATCAGGACGAAAGCCATGGCCGGGAGCCAGGCGGGGAAGGGGCGCGACATTGGTTCGAATCGGGTAGGGCCTTGGAGGAGCCTCGGGATGGCTTTTCCTGGGCCGGAGAATGGTCGGCGGAATGGTCCGCGGAATGGTCCGTATTGTCCGGGAGCCTAACCCGCCACGTGCCGGGTCGTCTTGGCGAATCCTGCAATGCCGGCGCCATGCCACCATCGGCCGACATTTTGTCATGTCTGGCTTTCGGGTAAGGTGGCGTGTCAGTCATCCGATCCACACATCAGCCCCCGCAGCCTCTGCAGCTCCGGAAACAAGCCATGCCTACGCGCTCACCGCAGCAACGCCTGATCGATGAACTGTCTCTGGTCCCGCATCCAGAAGGCGGCTACTACCGCGAGACCTACCGGGACGCCGCGCGCGTCACACGCGTGGCCGATGGTGCCGAGCGTTCGGCATCCACGGCCATCTACTACCTGCTGTGCGATGGCGCCTTTTCGGCGTGGCATCGCATCCAGTCCGACGAGGCCTGGCACTTTTACGCGGGCGACGTGCTCAATGTCCACGTGCTGGCGCCCGACGGCGCGTTCACCACGCACCGGTTGGGTAATCCGCTGTTCCAGCCTGGGACAGTCTTCCAGGCGGTAGTGCCGGCCGGCTGCTGGTTTGCCGCGGAACGCGTGCCGGGCGCGGCCGGCTATGCCCTGGCCGGGTGCACGGTGGCGCCGGGATTCGAATTCAGCGAGTTCGAACTGGCGGCCCGCGACGAACTGGAGCGGCTGGCGTCATCCCATCCACGTCACGCCGCGTTGATTACCCGGCTGGGCAAGGCATAAGCAACGGCCCGTCGCTTGCCTTACCTGTCCTGTCCGTCCGATCAACGAGGCCAACTCACCATGGATGCACGGAACGCTGTCATGCTGGCTGTCCTGCTTTGCGCCACGAATGCGATGACCGCCTTCGCGGCGACCCGGTGCGATGGCCCAGACCACAAAGTTCTCTATCTCGACGATGGCGTGACGTGCCCGAGCGGCTACCGCAATGCCGGCGAGCCGGGCGGCACGCTCTCGATCATCGGCAAGACGGCGGTCACCCGGCAGCAGGAGGAAGCCTATCTCCGGCGCCACGACGCTGAAGCCAGGCAGTTGCAGCAGGTCAGCGCCCGTGAACAGCAGATGGCGATCGCCGCTGAGAACAACCGCCGGTCCAATTGCACCATGCTGTTCAATCAGCTCCGCCAGAACGACCTCGCCATGCGTCAGGGCAACGCCTGGGACAACATGGCGCAACTCAAGACCAACCGTCAGGCCATCGTGAATCAGCGTGGTCAGCTTGGCTGTTAGTGCCGAGGACGCCACCGCAAGCGCGCGGCGACATCCGGACCAACCCTGATCCCGGCCATCTTTTCCTTGACTCGCCCGAGCTTGTCTCCGACACTTTCGCGAACTATGCGGTGATTAGTTTCCAGTCCGGCGACGTATCGGATGCGCGCCGCCGCCCCCTGAAAATTCGGAAAGGCTCTGCATGAAGGTATTCCTCTCTGCGCTACGCCCGGTTGTGCTTGACTCCCTTGGTGTGATTGTCTTTGCCGTTCTGTTCGCCATGAACGTCAACACGCTGGTGGCCACTGCGGCGGGTACTGCGGTGGCGGTCGGCGTGGTGCTTTGGGCGAGGTTTCGGGGCGAGCCCATTGCCGCGCTGCAATGGATCAGCCTGATCAGCGTGCTGGTATCGGCCGCCGCCACGTTACTGACGAACGACCCCCGCTTCGTGATGGGCAAGCCCAGCGTGCTGTATGCGCTGGTCGGCGTGGTCATGCTGCGCGGTGGCTGGATGCACCGCTACGTGCCACCGGTCGCGCGGGAGCGCATGGGCGATCTGCTGACCCGTTATGGCTACCTGTGGGCCGCTCTGATGCTGCTCACCGGCGTGCTGAACCTGGTGGTGGCAGTGGCGTTCACGGCATCGTGGCCGCTCTTTATCGGCGTGTTTCCGCTGGCATCGAAGCTGGCGCTGTTCGGGATCCAGTTCACGCAGATGAAACTGGCCGCGCGCCGGATGGGAATCGTGCAGCCCCAGGTCGGCGGGGAGGGGGCCACCTGACCCCCTCGGTGCATCAGGCTTCGTTTCATCCCGCTTCAGAACGAACCAACCCAGCTCCCCAGCGCGATCACGGCCGCCAGCGCCAGCATCGGGCCAACGATCCCCACCATCACGATGCCGCCGTAGCTTTCCCGATGCGTGGCCCCGCATACGGCCAGTAGCGTGACCACGGCGCCGTTGTGCGGCAGCGTGTCGAGTGTGCCGGCGCTCATCACCGCCACGCGATGCAGGATGGCGGGATCGATGCCCAGGTCGAACGCACGTGTCAGGTAGGTGCCGCCGAGCGCATCGAGCGCGATGGTCAGGCCACCAGAGGCTGAGCCGGTCAGCGCCGACAACACGTTCGTTGCCACGGCCAGCGACACGAGCGGGCCCCCCTCGATCGACAACACCCAGTCCCGCACGACGCCGAACCCGGGCAGGCTGGCTACCACCGCACCGAATCCCACCAGACTGGCCACGCTGAGCACCGGCAGGGCAGCGGCATGGGCGCCAGCGCCCATGCTGTCGCGCAACTCCGGCAGGCGCCGGAAATTCAGTGCGATCAGGCAGAGGATGGCGGCGGTCAGTGCGACGATAACGGACCACACGCCGCTGACTGCCTGCAACGTGGTCGCGCCCCATTCGGGCAGGCCGAGGTAGTCGGCATCCACCCGTGGCAGCACCACAAAGCTCATCAGCAGGTTCACCGCGATCACCACGGCCAGCGGCAGCAGCGCGATAAAGGCTGCTGGCGGCTCGTCGCTGCGACTGCCTTGCAGCGCCTCGGCCGGGTCGAATTCGCGTGCGGTACTGGCAAGCTCGCGGATCAGCGGGCGCTCCGCCACCTCATCGGGCGAAGCCTCCTCCTCGGCAATGGCGTAACCCTCGCCCCTGCGGCGCGCAGCTTTCTCGCGCTGCGACAGCCACCACAGCCCGAACGTCAGCATGATCGCGCTGGCCACGATACCGAGGCCGGGCGCGGCGAACGGCGTGGTGCTGAAGAACGGCATGGGAATCGCGTTCTGGATCGCCGGCGTGCCCGGCAGCGCCGACATCGTGAACGTCGACGTACCCAGTACGATGGCGGCGGGCATCAGGCGTGGCGGGATGTCTGCCGCGCGAAACAGCGCGTGCGCCATCGGCGCCAGCACAAAGAACGCCACGAACAGGCTCACGCCGCCGTAGGTCAGCAGCGCGCCCGCGAGCACCACGGCCAGCATCGCTCGCTGGGGGCCGAGCACGCGCGTCATCCATTCGGCAATGGCCGTGACGGAGCCGCTGTCGTCCATCAGCTTGCCGAACAGGGCGCCGAGCAGGAACAACGGGAAGAACTGGGCGACGAACCCCGCCGCCGTGCCCATGAAGGTCTGGGTCCAGTGAGCCAGCAGCGGTTCGCCCGCCGTGGCCGCGGCCAGCAGGGCCGCCGCCGGCGCGATGATCAGGATGCTCCAGCCGCGAAACGCGAGCCAGATCATCGCCCCCAGGGCGATAACGATGCCAAGGAGACCCATGGTTCAGATCTCCTCGAGTAGTTCGTCGAGATTGAACGAAGAACGCTGGCCGAGCGCATCGCCGTGCTCGGCCAGGAATTGCGCAGCCGCTTCACGCCCTTCGTCGCGCAGCAGGCACAGGAACGACCACTCCGCATTCATCTTCGATGCCGTGCCGTACTCCGCGATCTTGTCGCTGGCAATGCGGTGGATGCGCATATTGGCCCATTGAGCCCCTTCCGCGTCACCAGGATCGGCCACGCGCTGCAGCACCGCCATCATCCGCAACTCCTTGAGCAGCGCGGCGTTGAACGAGATTTCGTTGAGGCGGTTCACGATGTCCCGGGCGCTGCGTGGCGCGCCGGGGCGGGCCACGGGGTTGATCTGCACAAGGATCGTGTCGTGCGAGCAGCATTCCCGCACCAGCGGCGTGATCGTCGGATTGCCGGCGTAGCCGCCATCCCAGTACGGCACGCCGTCGATTTCCACGGCCTGGAATACCGTGGGCAGGCACGCCGAGGCCAGCAGCACCTCGGAGGTGACCTCCGCGTTCTTGAACACGCGGCCGCGGCCGGTTTCCACATTGGTGGCGGTGACGAACAGGTGGATGGGCGCGCGCGCCAGCAGTTCGAAGTCGATGCTGGCCTGCAGGATATCGGCCAGTGGATTGCTGCCGGCGCGGTTCAGGTCATAGGGCGACCAGATCCGAGCCGCCAGATCGGCGGCGACGAACAGCGGGGAATCGTCGAGGGTCCAGCGGCCCAGGATCACGTCCAGCGGGCTGCGGCGGAACGGGCTGAAACGCGCCGTCTCGGAGACGCGCTGCCAGAAGTCCGACAGCGCCTGCCGGGCGCCTTCGGCACCGCCAAGCGCGTGGCCATGCACGAGCACCGCGGCGTTCATGGCGCCGGCCGAGGTGCCGGAAATGCCGTCGATCTCCAGCCACGGCTCTTCGAGCAGCCGATCGAGCACGCCCCAGGTGAAGGCGCCGTGCGCGCCGCCGCCCTGTAGCGCCAGGTCGATCAGCAGCGGCTCCCGCCCTGGCGGCGGTGCGGCGGTCTTGCCATCGTCGGCCATGTGTCTCTCCGTTGGGTGAATCACGTGAGGTACAAGCCGCTCTATTATTTGTGTTGCGCTGCAACTTAGGCAAGCGGAAAGAATGTCGTGTAGACCAGACGTTCCTCCACCACCCGGCGCCGCAACGATTTGCCCGCCCGGACTTCTGGCACGGTGCGGTCGGTGTAATACCGCTCGAACTCCCGGATGGCCAGCCGCGCGGGCTTGCCGGCGACATCGGGCAGCGTCACCGTGCCGGACCAGATCACCGGATCGAGCAGGTCGCCCAGCGATGGCCGGGTCACGTCGATTGCTCCAATGGCGCCAATAGTCCCAATAGCCCCAATAGCCCCGGTGACGGCAGCGGGGGGCGCGATGCGGCCAAGTCCAAGCACTTCGGGGACGATGCGCTGCGGGGCCTGTCCCACCAGATGCTGGCCCACGGTGCCGATATTCAGCGGGGCCTTCGGGTCCAGCAGGCTGTCCGCCAGCACGCGAACATCCTGCCAGGCCAGATCGCTGTCGATGGCAGGGTCCCGCGTCTGCAGCACGACTTCCACCTTGTTGCGTCCGGTCTCGCCCTCGGTACCGAATGGCGGGATAAACGAGATGTCGAGATATTCGCCATCGGCCGACCACTTCATCGGCCCGTGGGCCGGCACGGTACCGCGCAGGCTGACGTTGACCTGCGCCCCGGTGCGGGCGAAGGTGGCGCGTCGGCGCGGCAGGACCTGAGCGAAGTCGCAGAGTACGACTTTCGACACCAGCGCCTCGTCGATCGCATTTGGCTGGTAGCGGACCAGCGCCAGCCGCACGAAGGGCATATAGGTCAACCCCGGGTCCAGCTCGATATCGCAGTACCAGCAACTGCGTTCGGCGTGCCAGTGAACCCGATGCCCGACCACCATGACCTTGGGATTGCCCGCTTCCTGCAGTGGGGCCAATGCCGATGTCACCCGCGCCGGGAAGTCAGTGTCGTGGATCGACATTTTCGGCAGTACCGAATCCCAGAGCGGATCGGCACCCCACTGGGTCACGAGCCCCTCGAGCGGCAGCGGGATGCTGGCGAAATCCCCGCTGGCCGGCAATACGACGCCGAGCAGTTCGCCTTCGCCGGACGTGAACCACGGGCGATCCAGCCATACGCGCACGCCGTTGCCGAGCCGGGTGGTGTCGAAGTCCGTGTTGGTGGGCGTGCCGCTCCAGCGGAACGTCGGCACGCAGTAGCGCACGCGCGGCGCGTCTGGCGGAGCGCTGGCGGGTATGACGGTATAGGCGCCGGTGCCATCGGCAGCCCGCAGCATCGGTGCGCCTGGATCGTCGTCGGCGCCACGCACCATGCGTGGCCCCTGCGCGAATTGCCCGGTACGGGTGATGGCGTTCGGGTCCGAATAGAGGGCCGCCGGCAGGTACTCGCGGAAGCGCGTCGTAGCCCGCAGGCAGTACGACACCAGACGGCATTTCGTATCGCCGAATTCGTGCTGGTCGCCGCGCGCGCGGGGTCGTGTCGGATCGGCGATCATCGCATCGACAAGCGGGCCCAGGCTGTCGAGGTTGGGTGCATTCTCCGGTAGGGCGATCTCTGCCAGTGTGCCCTCGCATTGCGCGATCCGGGGGCCTGCTGCGTCGGCGGGGTCATCGATCCATTCGGTCCATGTCGCCTGCAACTCCAGCTTGCCCGTGCTCGGCCCATGCACCCGCACACGCGCGCCAAGTTTGGCAAAGCGATCGCCCGGGCTGCGTGCTTTGCCCAGTTCGGTCAGGAACTCCGGCGTGCAGACCGGTTGCTGCGTCGCGTGAACCAGTACCAGCGGCCGGTACGGCGTGAGCATCCATGCCGCGCCGGTCAGCGCCATCTGCTGTAGCAGTGCCTTTTCGGCGGCGGTGTCCACCCAGTCTGGCAGGCCGAACGTGCCGATCAGGTCGGGATGGACAAAGCTGGCATAGGTCAGCCTGGCGATCTGGCCCTTGGGCAGAAAGAACGTCAGCGTGCGGGCGTCGGCGTCCCAGCGCGGCGTGCCGTCGTCGGGATACGTGACCTGACAGGGCGGATCGGCGAGCAGCCCGACGCGCTCGGCCAGCACGATGCGCAGCCCGCGCGTATCGGGCCAGCGCTGGTCGAACGCCACCATCAGGACGAGTTCGTTACCCGGAATGGCGACGATCTCGGCGCCCGCGCCTAGTGACATCGGCCCGGTCACGCCCGGCAGCCGGCTGCCGGGCGCGGCGCGTAGCGCGATGCCCCCGGCGGCGACATCGGGCAGCCACGGCGTTGGCACCCGTGCCTCGCGATGGATCACGTACTGGCCAGCCGCGAGCCGGTCGCCAGTCGGGTTATCCAGCGACGGCAGGGCTGGCGGCACTGCGACGGTGGTGGCAACGTTCGCCAGCGCCGTGGGGGTGATCAACGCCACGTCAGTGCCCGGGCCAGCATCGTAGAGCGTGCCCGATTCGCGCGCGGCCAGCGCGTACGCGTCACGGATACCCGATGCGGACCCGAACATCGGATCGAACAGACCGTGGGTCTCGCACAGCGTTTGCGACGCCTTGGGTGGCACCACATGCCGCTCGTTCGCGGGCGTGTAGGCGAAATCGGCGGAAGCGGGCAGCTTGATCGCATCGGCAAACGCGCCGGTCGTCAAAAAGGTGGCCGGATCGGCGTCGTAGTTGCTGCGAATGACCATGCGTTCCAGCGACTCCCCCTCGCTGGCACGTGCGCGCTGCACCAGCACCGGCGGGTCCACCGGCTCGAAGCGCCAGTACGTGACTGGCTGCGTGACCTCCAGTTCGTTTTCTCCATCACCGAGCGAGGGATCGTCGACATCGAGGCTGTTACCGGCGAGATCGACCAGCCGCGCGCGCAACCGATAGGCAAAGCCGAAGCGCAGCCGGGGCAGACTGCCTTTCGCGGCCACGAAGCTGGTCAGGATGCCGTTCCCATCGGCAGCGGCGACGGCATCGGTCACATCGGTCGGCACTTCGGCCTGCACGCCCGAATCGCCATCCTGCGCGCGCAGCGTCCGGCCTGGACGCGGCACTACCAGGCTCCATCCAGCCCAGCGGAACAACGATTCGTGCAGATAGTGATCGTCTGGGTCGGCGCCGCTGGCGGGGTTGGCGGTACTCGTCGTCGATGCGCCCTTGACATAGCCCTCGTCATCGGCAGGCAGCGAGAGCTTCGCGCCCGTCGCGGCAATCTGGTACGCGCCTTGCCGCCGACACAGCGATTGCCAGCGGCCCGGCTTGCCTCCGATGATCGGCTGCACGTCGACCCTATACCCGCGCAGCACATCTTCCGTGAACAAGGCAATGCCGGCTGAAGCCGCCGCGCCGCTGCGGACGGCGCCATCCTTGGCGGCGCTGCTGGCGGCCCCGAAGGCCAGCGCGGCGGCGCGCCCATGGCGGGAGACACCGATCCCCCCGGCACGCAACGCGGCAACGGGCTGGTCGTCCCCGGTGGTGTAGGTCACCGCGCCATCGGTGCCGCTCTTGCGGCTCTTGTCGATCAGCCGCTGCGCCGACAGCACGAAATCCACGGTCTTCAGCGCGGTGCCGTCCGGGTCTACCTGATAGACGTCGAACGGTATGCGCTTCGACTGGTCCCAGCGATCATTGGCGCCGCCCAGCCGCAGCATTCCCATGTGGTGATCGTTGGTGCGCGGGCGGGCCGTGAAGCGTTGCGAATCGGCCTGCCACGCGGTGGCCGGGCAGCCATCCACGCCGGGATCGTGATCATTGGCCCAGCGCAGATCGAGTTGCATCGTCCCTTGCGCGTTGCCTTGCTGGCGGACCTGCTGATCGATCGGGTTTTCGGCGGGCAGGACGAAGTCGAGCAGCACACCAAGTCTGCGCAGCAGGGCTGGGTAGTCGCTGTAGGACGCCAGACGCTTGTGGAAGTCGAGCGTCTGGCTCTCGGGCGGCGGGGGAATGTCCTTGCCGCTCGGCCGGCGCATGGCAAGCGCATCCGCCGAGAGGGGTTCTCGGCGATAGAAGCGGTCGGCCTGGTACAGCGTGTATTCGGCGGCGCTGGCCCAGTTGGCCATCAACTCGGTATCGGGCGTGCCGTTGGGGGGCTGCCAGTCCGGCGGCAGCACGCGCACCGGGAAACTTGCCCCGTTGACCGGGTTGCCGCCCCTGTCGACACCGATGCCGGCCGCGGTGCCCGAGTATTTCGACTTCGGGCCGAATACGCTATTGCGCAGCACCTGCTCGATGCCGCCATCGCCATCGTTGAAGAAGCGTGCGAAGCCACCCTGGCGCTCCGCGCCCACCTCGCGCGGTGCCCCCATGTCGATCAGCATGGCGCGTAGTGCCGGATTGGCCGATGACCAGGGCAACAACGTCGGGTGCCGGCTGGTGGCGCCCACGGCCAGTTGCGCGTAGTACTTGCGCGCCAGACCGAGCACGTTGCGCACGGCGTAGGAGCGCAGGTTGACCCGGCTCATGTCCTTGAAGACGAAGCCATCAACCGGCGTCTCCGGCGCGAAAAGCTGGCTCCAGAGATCGACGTCGGGCTGTGCCTGACCGGCAAGCGGCCCAAGTGGTTCGAGTGGCAGCAACGTGTTGCCGATGCGTAGCCCGAACTTTGCCTCGGCCACGGTCCTTGGCCAGAGCAGCCATTCAGGAAAGGCCCGGAGTTCTCGCTCGTTCGCGCGTTCGGGTGTCAGTCGCGGCGAAGCGACGACCGACACCTTGAGGCGCCCCTTCAAGGCCCCTTCGGTCACACGCCCGGCGGGCAGGACCGTCCAGAGAATCGTTTGCGTGGCCATGCGCAGCCCCCTGTTTGACCAACGTCCGGTCAGGCAAATGCCTCGGCGTACTGCCGCCAGGCGTACTCGGTGTCGTCGTGTATCAGCGCCAGTTCGTCCGTCAGCGGCAGGGCCGGCTGCAGCCCCATGAGTTCGCGGAAGGTCGGGTCACCGTTCGCGCCGGCGAACTTTCGCTCGCAACTGATCGTGACGCTGGTGGAGAACAGGAATACCTCGACTTCGATCGTCAACTGCGCGCGCCCCACGCACTTGCCGCTTTGCGATTCGTACGCCAGCGCAAGGTACAGTTCGATCGACGCCGTGATCAACCCCAGCACGCTGACGCTGCCGCCAAGGCGGAAATAGCCGGTCAGGGCGCAGTTGTCCTGCTCCATGCGAAAATAGATGCCGGCCATGACATGGACACCACCAGATGCCACGCCGAGGTTGACCGAGATGCTGGCGCCAAACTCGAATGAGGCTTCCAGCAATTGGATGCCGCCCGGATCAAGCGTGATGCCGAAGAACCCGCCGCCGCCGAACATGCAGACCGACAGATTGAACGGCTGCTCGCGCGTGCAGAAGTTGAACCGCACCGCCAGCGGCTGACCAATGAACGGCACCGTGAACCCGGCGCCCAGCGCAAGGTTGCTGAGATTGAACATGCCCACCGAGATCGACGGCAGGGCCACGTTGAAGCCCGCATCGATCCCCTTGGTGGAAATGTCGAGGTAGGGCGGGTCGGAGAAGCCATCGAGCGGTATCAGGTCGCGCAGCGTCTCCACAAACGAGAGTGGGCCGATGAACTTGATGTCATTGAGCAGCACGTCGACGTTCATCTTGTCGGCGGTGCCGACGCGGAATTCGATCTTCTCGAAATTCAGTTCCAGGAAGCCGGCGGCGCCTATCAGGATCAGGTCGAAATGCTTGAGCGAACTGACGACCGTCAGCTTCGGCTGCCCGCCGCCTGATTTCTTGACCTTGGCCTCCACGGCTACCGAAAAGCCGGCGGGGTCGTTGGGGTGAAAGATCGGGCCGGAGGCCGGCCAACTGACGATGCGCGGGTTCCAGTTGAAGCGGATGGTCAGTTCATCGCCGAACAGCACCTGCAAAAGCGTGCGGAGCACATCATCGCTCACTGCGAGCGCCTGCGTCATCGCGTCGAGTACGTTCAACAGCGTCTGGCGCGCCGCGCCTTCGAGCAGCCGGAAGTTGGCGAGGGTATTCCGCAGGGGCGCCAGCGCGTTCTGCACGGCCTTTAGGTGGGCAAAAAGCGCATCAGAATCGCTCAGGAGGGCCTGGAACGCCTTCGAGTCGCCGAGGATCGCATCGAGCGCGGCGAACAGCGCCTTGCCTTCGGCCACCAGCGCGGCCACCGTGCCGAGGTCGCCGGCAAGCGCCGAGGCGACGTTGGCGGCCTGAACCAGCGACTGACGCAGGCCAGAGGGTAGCGAGACACCGCCGACCGTCGCACCCGCGGTGGCGCGCAATTGATCCGAGGCGTTCTGCACGGCCGTGATCGCCGTGGCGAGATTGGGCAGGGCAGGTGCGGCGTCGATCGACGTGTTGACCAGTGGCGCGATAGCGTTGCTGAGTGCGGTCAGCGCGGCTTGCAGGGCGTCCAGTCGCGCCTGCGCGTCGGCAACGAGCCCCGGTGCGTAGGTGGTGGCCTGCTGTTTCAGGTCTGCCACCGTCGAGCCGATGGCGCTCACCCCGCCCGTGGCGGCGCTGCCAGTCTGCCCGGCCAGCCCAGTCAAGGCGGCATAAAGCTGCGCCAGACCGTTCAGGAATAGTTCGGCCTGGCTGCCGCACTCCGAGACAAAGCGCGGCACCTGCTCAGGCGTGTCCACCAACGAAGTCACTGTCTCGATGACCGCGCCAAGTGGAATGCATCCGAACAGCAACGGAAGGTTGGGCAGCCCGGCGCTGGGGAAGGCATCCGGGCCGGTCATGCGTCCGCCCACGAAATCGGCCACAGTGCCGGTGACCGGCCCCGTCAGGCGAGACACCGCGCTCGGATTGAGGTTCGGCTGGACGAAGCCGCCGGCGCGATCCCCCTGTGCGGAGAAATCGAGCCGGGCCTTGTTCTTCGGATCGTTTGGCACGATGTTGACGAACACCTGCCCCTTGTTATCCGCGCCGAACTCGCTGGCCAGGTAGGTGTTGTTCCATTCCACGACGTTGGCGTCGCCGCTGCCGGTAAGCTGCGCCAATGCCGGAATGCGCAGCGTGGCCCGAACCACCTTCGGATAGAAGGCGGGACGCTGCTGGGTCTGGCCGTACGCCTTCAGCGTTGGATTGCCGGTGCCAGCTTCCGCGCCGAAGCGTAGCTCGCGCACCTCCAGCATCGTGTCACCAGGCTGCGCGCTGCGGGCCAGCGTCATGGATTGCGGCGCCATCGTCGCGCCACGTCCCGTGCCGGGGACCTCGCCGGGTGGCAGCCCCTGATCCCAAAGCGTCTGCGCTTTGGCGAACGTGCCGTTCGCAGTGCTCGGGTCCATGGCGATGGATTCATACATGAACACCATCGGCAGGTCGAAGCGGATAGCACGCCCGTCGAGATCCGTGCCTTCGCAGCGGAATGGAAACGGCACGCCGCCGACCAGGGGCCAGATCGGGGCCGTCGTCGGCGTTACCGGGCTCAGGTCCGGCGTCACCAGGCTCAGGATGCGCACGCTGGTCAGGGGCATCTGTAGATGCAGTTGCGTGCGGCCATCGGTACCGCGCAGATCGGTCTCCGTGAAGGCCCGCTCGCGTTCGCGCACGATGATGAACGTGCGCTTGCGAAGCACCGCCGCATTGCCGGGCACGCCGCCATGCTGGAATTTTCGCTCGGTGATTTCGACCAGCACCGCGCGGTGGCGGCCGCCGCTTCGGACTCCAGCTCTTCGCCCCGCTGTGCGAAGACCTGCTCACCGTGCTCGATGGCGAGCGCCCAGAGGGACAGCATCGCATTGGCAACGGCGGGCGGGAGTGCGGCGCTCAAGGCGTCGACGCGCGCCTGCTCATCCTTCCAGAGCTTGAGTTCGTCGTTGATCGTCGTCCGGCTGCCCTGGCGGATTTCCGCGTAGATCAGGTCGACGGTGAGTTCATGTGGGCGTCGGCCGGCAGCAACGAGCCGCGCGGCGGCTTCACGGGTGCGAAAGCGGGTATTGCTGATGCGGCTCATTGGAACTAAACCTGAAAAGTGCTCCGGGAGCTGGGTTTTGAACTAAAATCTTCATGTATATGATGGTATCACATTATATATATAACGATGTCTTCTAGAAATTTACGATAAGACCGATAATCGTAAGCATCCCAGGTGTACGATGCGAGACCCTGCCGAAAAATCGCGTCAGTCCATGAACCTGCCCGCCACCGAGCCTGTTGTCCCCCTCATGCTGCCGGCCGCACTGGACGGCCACGACGGCACGAATCGCGCGCGCGGCGCTAACCGACAGATCACGGCCGATACCGACCTTGAGGCCGTCCGCCTGTGGCTTGCCGAGTACGCCAGCTCGCCGCACACGCTGCGCAGCTACCGCAAGGAAGTGGTGCGGCTGCTCGTCTGGGCGACGCGCACGCTGGGCAAGCCGCTGTCGAGCCTTACGCGCGAAGATTTCCTGATTTACGAGCAATTTCTTGCCGCACCGTCCGCAAACTGGGTCGATCCCGTCCTGCCACGGCGCGGGGGCACGCGGCGGCTGTTCGACGGGCCGCTTTCCGAGCGCAGCCGGCGCCAGGCCCTCGGTATCCTTTGCGGGCTGCTCAATTACCTGGTGGCCGCCGGATACCTTGCCGGCAATCCGCTTGCACTGCGGCGCTCGTCCTCGGCAATGCCGGCACGGACCCGCCGCATTGAACGTTACCTCGATCACGCGCTTTGGCAGGTTGTGCTGGAATCGATGGAGACCTGGCCGCAGGCCTCCGCGCGCGAGCGCCAGCACTACGAACGCAGCCGATGGCTGATCCGGCTGCTGTACCACACCGCATTGCGGGCAAGCGAAGCCGCCAACGCACAGGCGGCGGACTTCTTCCAGCGTCGCGGCCGCTGGTGGCTGCACGTCATCGGCAAGGGTGGCGCCGAGGGCGAGGTACCAGTCTCCGACACCCTCATGGCCGACTTCGCACGCTACCGCGCATTCCATGATCTGGCACCCATGCCCTTGCCGGCCGAAAGCACGCCGGCCGTCATGAGCATCGCCGGCGACGCCAAGCGGCACCTGACGCCGACGGCCATCTACCTGATTGCCAAGGAAGTGTTCCGCCGGGCCGCCGACACCCTCGAGCCAACCGATCCGATCGGCGCGGCCACACTGCGCCGGGCCTCGACGCACTGGCTGCGGCACTCGGCGGCTTCGCATCAGGCCGACGCCGGCACTGATATCCGCTTTATCCAGAAGAACCTTCGCCACGCCTCGATCGAGACGACCGGGATCTACTTGCACGCCGAAGATGACCGCCGGCATGCCCAGACCACTCAGGCGGGGTCAGAACCGGAAGCCGCTGCCGTACCGGCCGGGAGCCTCCCCGCGTAGAATGCTCCCCGCGTTGTCAACCTCTGAATCCCTCAACCGATGTCTGTCTCCTACGATCCCCGCCAAATTGCGGAATGGCTGGACTCCTACACGGTGTCCAAGGCTCGCTCCTATGCGAGCGCTGTCTCGGAGTTGCGCTGGATCGACGAGGATACCTTGGCGGGACTGGTGCAAGGCACCCGTACGCGCCCGTATGACGTGCGTGCGTATTTCCACGACATCGACGAAGACATGTGGGTGGAGGGAGAATGCACGTGTCCGGTCGGCGTTGACTGCAAGCACGTGGCAGCGCTGTTGATCGCCGGCCTTGCGCACCAGCCGAAGCCATCGGCCGCCGGCGTGCGCGCGGAACTGGTGACCTGGCTGGAAAATTTTCGCGCTCGACGCACGGCAGCCAATCCCGCTGCCAAGAAAAAACCAGCCAAGGCCACGCATGCCCTGGCCTATGTGATCGGGCAATCGTATCGCGGCTGCGAGATTTCCCTCTACAAGGCCCGCGTGGGGGCCGACGGTACGATTCGCTCGGTCGACGATCGGTGGCAGAACGTCGAGAAAGCGCTGGTCGAACCGCCGAAATTTGTTTCCGAGGAGGATCTGTCGATCCTGCGCGGATTGTGGCTGGGCCGCTCGCATGCCGCCTATACCGGTGGTTTTGCTCTGCAGGGCGCAACCGGCGCCGCCATCCTGGAAAAGCTCATCGCCACCGGGCGTGCATTTACTTCCTTTGTTCCCGCAGGCGCCCACTACCCCGGATCACACTGCCCGGTGCACTGCGGATCAGAGCGCGGCGCAAAGATGACCTGGCAAGCGCAACCCGACACGCGCGTGCGGCCAGTCTTGCAGGCCGAGCCACCCGCCACCCTGTTGCTGACGACCACCCAGCCCTGCTGGTATGTGGACGCGCATTCTGGCGAAGCTGGCATACTCGCCATGCCGTGGCCGGCGGAACAGGTCACGGATTTCCTGTCGATGCCGGCCATCACGCTGGACGAGGCGGCGCTCGTTGGCAATGTGTTGCGTGAAGTCGCCCCCGACCTACCCATGCCGCCCGCGCCCGACGCGTCGTCCGTGCAGGTGATCGACACCGTAGCGACGCCCGTACTGACTCTCGACACCTTGCCGACCTGGTCAGTGTCGCCACTGGATTTTGCGACGGTCAGTTTTGATTACGCAGGTCACAGCATCCCTGCAAATAGCAGCACCACCCTCGTTCGCACTGCTGGCAGCGAGGTCATCCAGATCAAAAGAGACGCCAATCTCGAGCGGAAACGTCAGACCGAGTTGCAAAAGGCGGGCTTCAGAAAAATTCCGGCCAACCGTGCATATGGTTACAAACCGTTTCCAGATGGCATCCTCGGCCCCGAAGATGTCGACGACTGGCCGGATCTCATGAAGCTGGTGCTACCCGCACTACAGGCAAGCGGCTGGCGCGTCGTCATGAGCGACGAGTTTCGGCACAACGTGATCGAAATCGAAGCGATTGACGGCAGCCTGCGTCAGACCGGCGACGGCTGGTTTGACGTCGAGATGGGCATCACAGTCAATGGTCGCACGGTGCGCCTGGAGCCGCTGCTAGCAGACCTCTTTCGTCGCGATGAGCGCTGGCTGTCGGGCAGGCTCGATACCATCGCGGACGACGAAGCGATCGACATGAAAACCGACCGCAACGAGCGGCTTCGCCTGCGTGCCGACCGGCTTAAACCAGTCGTGCGCGTGCTGATCGACCTGTTCGACTCGCTCGGCACCGGCATGCGCATTTCCGAGTGGGATGCGGCCCGGCTCCATGCGCTGGATCAGACCGGGCGCTGGCAGTTTGACGGCGACGCATCGATCCGGCAGCTCGCGCAGCGCTTGATGGCGGGTCCTGGGGTGACAGACGTGCCGGTACCGCGTGGCCTGAAGGCCGAACTCCGTACCTACCAGCGTCAGGGTCTTGCCTGGATGCAGTTCCTGCGCGAACACGGGCTGTCCGGCGTGCTCGCCGACGATATGGGCCTCGGCAAGACCATCCAGGCACTTGCGCACATCCTCACCGAAAAGGAACGTGGCAGGCTGGACCGGCCTGCGCTGATCGTCGTGCCAACGACCCTCATGCACAACTGGTGCGAGGAAGCGCAGCGCTTCACGCCGAAGCTGCGCGTCCTGGATCTGCACGGGCCCCAACGCCACGAGCGCTTTGACCAGATCGGCAAGCACGATCTCATCCTGACCACCTACGCCTTGCTGTGGCGTGACGAGGAAGTTCTTGCCAAGCACGACTTTCACCTGCTGATCCTAGACGAGGCGCAGTACGTCAAGAATGCCGCCACCAAATCCGCCGCAACCATCCGCGAACTGCGTGCAAGACACCGCCTTTGCCTGACAGGCACGCCGCTCGAGAACCATCTCGGCGAACTGTGGGCCCAGTTTGACTTCCTGCTGCCTGGCTTCCTCGGTACCCGTCAGGACTTCACCCGCCGCTGGCGCACGCCCATCGAGAAAGGCGGCGATGCTGTTCGACGTGAACTGCTCGCGCGACGCATCCGACCGTTCATGCTGCGTCGGCGCAAGGATGAGGTCGCCGCCGAGTTGCCCCCGAAGACGATGATAGTGCGCACGGTCGAGCTCGAAGGCGCGCAGCGTGACCTGTACGAGACGGTGCGCGCGGCCATGCAGGAAAAGGTCCGTGCGGCCGTCGCAGCAAAAGGCCTCGCGCGCAGCCACATCATCGTGCTGGAGGCGTTGCTCAAGCTGCGCCAGGTCTGCTGCGATCCGCGGCTCGTCAAAATCAGCCAGGCGGCCCGGATCAAGGAATCGGCCAAGCTTGATCTGCTACTCGACATGCTGCCCGAACTAATCGAGGAAGGCCGTCGCATCCTGCTGTTCTCGCAGTTCACCAGCATGCTCGACCTCATTGCGGCGGCGCTGGAAAAAGCTGGGATTCCATACGTCATGCTGACCGGGGATGCCACCGATCGCGTCACACCAGTCAAGCGCTTCAAGCAAGGTGAGGTGCCGCTTTTCCTGATCAGCCTGAAGGCCGGTGGCGTTGGCCTGAACCTGACGGCGGCCGACACCGTCATTCACTACGATCCCTGGTGGAATCCCGCCGTAGAAAATCAGGCGACCGACCGCGCTCACCGTCTCGGGCAGGACAAGCCTGTGTTTGTTTACAAGCTGATCACCGCCGGCAGTGTTGAGGAGAAAATCGTCGCGATGCAGGAGCAGAAGGCGGCGCTTGCCAACGCGATCCTGTCGGAAGATGGCGCCGGCGCCGTCAAGTTCTCCGCCGACGACATCGAGGCGCTCTTTGAGCCGATCCCGGCCGCACCACCTGTTGTGGCACCGGCGGCGAAGCCCCGATCCCGCACCAGGACGGGAACATAAAAATGGCCTTGCCGCGACGCATAGTCGAGGTCTGACCAGCACGAACCCCAATGGCAAAAACGGGCGACAACCAACACGAACAGCGCATCTCGATGGAGATCGTGGTCGACCGCGTACACCGAAGAAGAATGCGCGATGGCGTGGTACTGCCATCTCGAGGACAGTCTGAGCTTTCCATTCGAAGCGCGGGTACGTCAGGCGATGGTGGCCTCCCCGCTGCGCTCAGGTGACAGAGTCTCCGTCTTCAGACTCGCGCATGATCAGTTGTGCCGCGTTGCCATCTTCGTGCACGCACTTTACAACCAGCGTGAACTCGTCGTGCCCCTTGCCCAGCTTGTTCCCGTCCGCGCCGACCAGAGCACGCACCTTGCCGTCTCTGACTGGCACTACTGGCACGACCAAGGTTGCAGCTTCTGCCCCCCGCACGATCTGACATCCCCCGGCATAATCCCCGAGCGCAACTTACAGGGCGCTCGGGCCGTTATCAGGTCAAGTCGCACCCTGCCAGCCCTTGCCTGGTCAGGGGCTGGCGGAAGATTTGCACTTTTCGGGGGATGGGCAGAAATAGCCTACCAGTAGCCGTAGAGGCTTGCCACCACCGCCAGCGCGCGCGTGCGGGTCGCTTCTGACAAGGGCGGCGCGGCGTCCTCCCTGCCGGTCTCCCCGTGCTGCAGCGCGTGCCGGTAGCCGAGCAACCGCTGGCGCGTGAG
>Ga0310345_10000838_pt1 | contig 38948 bp, 39 predicted proteins | sample HC15DNA20500_MG_FD_204667 | JGI IMG/M metagenome (GOLD analysis project Ga0310345, IMG submission 204667) | Marine microbial communities from station ALOHA, North Pacific Subtropical Gyre - HC15-DNA-20-500_MG | ecosystem: Environmental > Aquatic > Marine > Oceanic | place: Pacific Ocean: North... | reverse complement strand
ATGAGCCGGGTCGAGGACGTCGATGTCGACCGAGACATACACCGGCGCGTCTCCGATACGGGCGCGCATCCGCTCGATCATCGTTGCCAGACCCTGCAGCTGGAAGTCGTCACAGCTGAGCACCTGGAAGCCGAGCACCTTGTCGTCGGAGAGATCCGTCGGGGCGTAGAGCGGGCCGCGGATGCCGACATGCAGGCAGTGTTCGGGATCCAGCAACCCCTCCTCGCTGGCACGACGGAATGGGGTGCCATGGGTGAACGGAGCGCCGAAATAGGTGTCCCACGTGTCGAGGTGCGCATCGAAGTGCAGCACCGCGATCGGCCCGTGCTCGCGGTGCAGGGAGCGCAGCAGCGGAAGCGCGATGGTGTGGTCACCGCCCAAGGTCACCAACTGTGCCTCGCTGCTGCGTAGTTCGTCGGAGGCGCGTTCGATGGCGGTTATGGCGTCTTCGATGTCGAACGGGTTGACCGCGATGTCGCCGGCGTCGACCACCTGCTGAGCGGCGAACGGTTCGACGTCCAGCGGCGGGTGGTAGGTACGCAGCAGCTTCGACGACGCGCGGATGTGCGCCGGCCCGAAACGCGCGCCGGGCCGGTATGAGACCCCGGAGTCGAACGGGACCCCGACCACGGCGACGTCGGCGCGGGTCACTTCGTCGAGACGGGGCAACCTCGCGAACGTCGGCGGACCGGCGAAGCGGGGTACCTGCGTCGCGTCGACCGGGCCGCGTGGGGGATTCGTGGACATGCTCAGTGATAGCACGTCACGGCCGAAAACAAACCTCGGAAACCGCCGGCGGCGGTGTCACTCGTCGACGAACAGCTTTACCGCCGTCAGACCATCACCCGCACCGGTCTCGGCGGTCAGGTCGGAGCCGACGACAACCGCGGTGTTGTCGTCGCCCGGGCCGGCGGTGACCAGATTCGCCCCACCGAGAGCGACGGCGGTGTTGCCGTCACCGACTGATCGAGTCGGCGAAGTCACCCACCACGCCGAATCAGGGAAATCCCTATCCCGGCACCCTCGATCCGCTCAGCCCGACATCCAATGCGGCGTTGATGCGCATCGGCGGCAGTCCGGCCCGCTCACAGACGTCGGTGACAGAGTCTGCGGACGGCGCTTCGAAGAGTCCGAACACGACTTCATCGGCGGGCACCGCCAGCGTTGCGACCAACCGCACCACAGCACACGGGCCGGGCCCGCTGGTCGCCGAGCGCATGAGTTGCACGATGTCGCTGACGTCGGCCTCAGCGCACTCCGGCACGTACCACTCCGCAAGGAAGCGCTGGTGCACAGCCGACGTCATAGCCGTGGAAACTAGCCAAACTCGGGGATCGACGAATCAGGCGTTTCCCTTGCAACCCCTCCTATACGTCGGTGGGGTGCACATGGCGGGCCAGCTGGCTGCGTGAGCGGATACCGAGCTTGCGGTAGGTGCGCGCCAGGTTCGCCTCGACCGTCTTCGGGCTGATGAACAGGGTGGCGGCGATATCGCGGTTGGTGTGACCAGCCGCGGCCAACTCGGCGACGCGCTGCTCGGTCGCGGTCAGTGTCGCCGAAGCGCCGGAAACGCTGTCCAGGCGAGCCAACTCGGTGCGGGCACGCGCGGCCCACAACGGCGAACCGTAATCGTCGAACACCGCCAGGCTGCTTCGGAGCGCCTCGGTAGCTGCTTCCCGGTGCCGTCTGCGGCGTTGGAGCTTGCCCAGCAACAACTCCGTACGGGCGCGTTCGAACGGCATCGGCAATCGGTCATGCGCTTCGAGAGCTTCCTCAGCGCATTCGGTGGCTGCCGTGAGATCGCCACGCGCGGCGTGCAGCATGCCCCGGCAGCGTGCGCTGACGGCCAGCAACCAATGCCGTCCCAGCCGTTTCCCGTTGCGATGAAGACGCTCGACCAACACATCCGCGCGCTCCACCCTCCCCACTTCGATGAGCACCTCGGCCGCGTCGGCGACAAACGGCGCCGTCATGATCTCGGTAGCCTTCGGCATGGTGTCGAGCACCGCCAACGCGGGATCGAAAATCGCCGCTGCCGCGTCATGATTGTGCAGCGATAACTCGAGAAATCCGAGAATGCTGATCGGCCAGACCAGCAGAGTCGTTGCGCCGCTTCGCCGACTGGCGGACAGTGCCCGCTTGGCGGCCCGTCGCGCCGAGTCCTCTCGGCCGGCGAACGCGGCCAACGCCGCCTGCATGGTGTGCGCAATGCCGGGCGCGAGCTCGCCGCCGAGTTGCTCCGCCCGCTCCATCGCGTCGGCCGCCACGGCCTGCGCGGCGTCGATGTGCCCGAGCCACAACTCGGCGACGAAGCTGTTGAACGTCACCGGTAGTAAGTCCGATTCCTCGCCCCGTTCGATGCAGCGTTCCCGGATGGCGAGCAGCTCGTCGCGGCCCTCCTCGATCCGCCCGGTCCAGGACAACAGACATGCGTGATGCAAGCTGGGCCGAAACGGTGCCGGCACGTGTCCGGACTCACTTTCGAGCATCATCGCCCGCTGCAACGCGTTCTCGTCGAGACCATCGCCGCGCATGAAATGCAGATGCACCCGCATCGTGAGCGCCTGACAGGCGAGCAGCGGCAATCCGGCCGCCTCGGCGAACGACTCGGCCTGTTCGACGCACTCGACGGCGGCCTCGACATGACCGCCGTTGAACAGCGCGAAAGCCAAGGCGGTAGAAATCTGGGCGCGCCGTGCCGGGTTGTCGCCGGCCTCGCCCAGCGCCCGCTGCAGCAGCGCGGCCGCTTCGAGGAAATTGTCGTCGAACAGGTGCACTGCGGCCCACTGCGCCAACGCTTTTGCGCGCAACGGCCCTTCCGGGAGCGCCTCCACGGTGGGCTCCAACAGTTCCCGCGCCGCGCGCGCGTCCCCGGCGGCAAGGTGGTAGCGCGCGGCCCGAATCCGGCGCTGCGGCGCGCCGTGGGGATCGTGGCGAATAGCCATGTCGAGGAGTTCGGCCGCGGCGGCGGGCGCGCCGCGCGCGCTCGCCGAGCGGGCCGCCTCGTCGAGCATCTCCAGCGTGGCCGGGTCCGCGGTCGTGGCGCCGAGAGCGAGATGACGAGCCTTGAGCTCGGGTTCGTCCACCACGTCGGCGAGCCGACGATGCATCGTCCTGCGCGCACTCGGCGTCGCACCCGCATACACGCCCTGGACCAACAGCGGATGACTGAACCGTACGCGGTGACCGTCGAAGCGGACGATCCCCTCGTCCTCGGCGCGGCTCAACAGGTCGACCGTCTCCGCGGCGTCGCGGCCGATGGCTTGGGCCACCGTCGCCGTCGAGGGCGCCCCCGCGCAGGCCACCGCCAACAGTGACGTCAACACATCTTGCGGCAGGCTGCCGATCCGGGCCGAAACCAGTTCGGTGAGCGTGCCGGGCAGCGCGACGTCGGTCCCGCGGGGATTTCTGAGCAGGGCGCGCCCCAATTCCAGGGCGTAGAAAGGGTTTCCACCCGAGATGGCGGCGATGCGCGACATGGTGGGACGGGCGAACGACTGCCCGAGACGGCTGGAGAGCACCGAATGCAACTTGCCCAGACTCAACGGACCCATCGTCAGGGTCTGCGACGACTCCGGGCGCAGCATGCGCAACCACGAACTGGCCGAAGCGATGTCGGCCCTCAGACGTTCGGTGACGAGCAACCCCACGGGACCGTCGAGACGTCGCGCGGCGAACGCGAGGACGTCACGGGTCGACCGGTCGATCCAAGGGATGTCGTCGACGGCGATCAGCACCGGCGACCGCTCGGCAAGAGTGTGCACCAGCGTGAGAAAGCCGGCCGACACCGCTCGGGCGTCGTCCCCTCCGGCGGCTTCGCGGTAATCCACCACAGCCCGCATCGCCACCCGTTGCGGCTCGGGCAGCCGTGCCCAGGTCTCGGCATCAACCGCCTCGACGAGGTCGGCCAGCCCGCCGTAGGCCAGCACCGACTCGGTCGGGGCGCCCTGGACCGACAGAACCGCGAAGCCGTCCTGTTGCGCGTGCTGGATCGCTGCCAGCCAGAGTGTTGTCTTGCCGATTCCGGCTTCGCCATCGACGAACAACGCCGACGGCTGCGCGCGGGCGCGGTCGAGAAATTTGCCAACGCTGCGCGCCTCCGCGGCTCTTCCCGCGGTACCCAGCATTCACAGATACTTTCAAGCTTGCTCCCAGCTGTCCACGGGCGCGTCAAAATTTCGGTCGGTCAAACCATGCGCCTAAACGGTTCCGTACCGATCTCACACGCTGAAACCGCAGGTGGACGGGCGGGCCCCGACGGTCATCGGTGCCAGTCTTACCTCTCTGTGACGCACCCCGGGTCGCCGGTGCGCAGGCGGCACTGCAGACCGAAGTGGTCGGAGGGAAAGACCCGCGGCAGCTCCGGTGAGATCGGCTCGGTGCCGAGCATCGCCATGTCGGTCGGTACCCAATCCGCACCCTTGATCAGCACCCGGTCGAAGCGCAGCTGCCGGGGCTTCTTCTTGCTGTCCCGCAGCATCGGGTTCGTCCACGAGTTCTCGGTGAAGCCGGGGTCGCGCGGATGCAGTGCCGGCCAGACGTCCCGGTACGCGGGCGAAAGCCACCGCTCCTCACCGTCGCGCAAGTTGAAGTCGCCGAGAATCACCGCCTGGTCGGCCGACACCGCGCGGAACACCCGGCGCAGCTGCCAGGCCCGCAGCCAGGCGCCGTCCTGACCACTTTCCAGATGCACCGAACAGATCCGCAGTGTGCGGCCGTTGACCGCGAGGTCGGCCTGCACGAAACTGCGTCTGCGCCGGCTGGGCAACGGACTGAACGTCGCCGTCGCGATCGGCAGCCGCGACAGCACCAGCATCCCGTAGCCACCGATCCTGCCGCCGACGACTCCGACGCATCGATATCCCTCACGCACCCACGGCTGCTCCAGCAGCACGGTCTGCGCAGCGGCGGTGACCTCCTGGAACACCATCACGTCGGGCCGGTCGCACTGCAGCAGACCGGCCAGAGCCTGGTAGCGCTGCTCGGCGAAGAAGGCCTTGTTCCACACGTTGAACGTCGACACGCTCAGCTCGTGCACCTCGACCGCGGCGCCGTCCAACGGGGCGCCGTCCGACGGCGCGTCGACCCAGGCGTCGCAATGAGCGTCGAACCTGCGCACGGTCAGCCGGCGCCGACCGAACACCGCAGGGATCACTGCGGCGACATCGCGGTTGCGAACAGCAGAACGGCGGCGCTCGCGGTCGGGTCGCTCGCGGTCATCCCGCGATGATTTCAGACTCCCTTTCGCAGCACCTGGGTACCCCGAGGCCATGATCACCGCACTGCGGCGCGCCGCGACCGTCCTGACCACCGTGGGCCTGCTCGCGGCCTGCGCCGACGAGCCGCCGTCGCCGGCCCAACCGTCCGCCGGCGCGGCCGGTGACGTCGCCACCGATCTCGACGTCCCATGGGGTATCGCGTTCCTGCCCGACGGGAGCGCGCTGATCGCCGAGCGGGACAGCGCCACGATCCAGCGCATGGCCGAACCCGGGGCCGTCGCTCCGGTCGGCCAGGTCGCCGACGTGGTCTCGCGTGGCGAGGGCGGACTGCTGGGGTTGGCGACCGCGGGGTCGACGGTCTACGCCTACATCACCACCGCCGCCGACAACCGGGTGGTCACGATGCAGTTCGACGGCACCGCGCTGAGCCCCCAGACACCTCTGTTCACCGGCATCCCGGCCGGGACAATCCACGACGGCGGCCGCATCGCGTTCGGGCCTGACGGCAAGCTCTACATCGCCACCGGAGAGACCGGCAGCCCGCAGTTGGCACAGGATCCGGCGTCTCTGGGCGGCAAGATCCTGCGGATCAATCCCGACGGTTCGGTCCCCGCCGACAACCCGGACCCCGCATCGCCGGTGTTCTCGCTCGGGCACCGCAACGTCCAAGGGTTGGCGTGGGATGCCGCCGGCAGGCTGTGGGTCAGCGAGTACGGCGCCAATACCTGGGATGAACTCAACCTGATCCAGCCGGGCGGCAACTACGGCTGGCCCACCGTCGAGGGCCGCGCGGACCGCGAGGGACTGATCGACCCGGTCCTGCAGTGGCGTCCCGACGAGGCGTCGCCGTCCGGACTGGCGTTCCACAACGGGTCGCTGTGGATGGCGGCGCTGCGCGGCGAGCGCCTGTTCCGGATCCCGGTCCGAGCCGACGGCAGCGTCGGTGATCCGGCGTCACTGTTCGTCGGTGAGTTCGGGCGGCTGCGTACCGTCGTGGTCGCGCCCGACGGCGCGCTGTGGTTCACCACGTCCAACCGCGACGGCCGCGGTGACCCCCGCCCGGGTGACGACCGGATCCTGGCGTTCCGGCCGTAACCGCTGGTCAGTCGAGGTGGAGGTCCATCTCCATGCGCTTGTGCAGAATTCGCACGACATCGATCATGTTGCCCTCGACGCGGTAGAACAGCACGTGCGATCCGACCGGATGACGCCGATAGCCGCTCCGCACCTCATCACAGACACGTCCGATCATCGGGTTGTCCGCGACCCGGTCTATGCCCCGCTGGATTTCCCGTAGGTAATTCTCGGCTTGATCGCGGCCCCAGCGGTCGACGCTGAAAGCCCAGATTTGTTCCAGGTCAGCCTGAGCGGCGGGAGAAAGGAGATAACGGTTCACCGGTAAGGCGGGGCCTCGGCACGCTTGCGTGCGATGAAGTCGTCGAAGTCGAACGGTGTGGATTCCCCACTGCGTTCACCGTCGATGAGCGCCTGCCGCAGAGCCCGGAGCCTCAGCTCGCGTTCCTCGAGCAGCCGCAAAGCAGTGCGCACGACATCGCTTGCTGAGCGGTAGCGGCCGGAGGCCACTTCTCCCTCGATGAATGCGCTGAAGTGCTCGTCGAGACTGAACGAGGTGTTCTTACCCACGACGCCAGGTTACCAATTATTGGTATCGGCGTTGCTCGATCTTGTCGCCCTCGGACCCGACCGCACATCGCACCTGCAGCTACCGTCGAACCATGTCGAGGCTGCGCGTTGCCCGCGTCTGCGGCGTGGGCGCGATTCTGCTCGCCCTCGCCGCGGTCGCGTCCTGCGGACGCCCGGCACCGCCTGCGGCCACCAGCACGACGTCGACCACCGCCGCGTCCGAAGCCGTCGCGCCCCGCACCGAGATGCCGGCCACCACCACGCCGTCGGTGGCTCCTGCACCCGAGTTCGCACCGATCGCCCAACTCGTGAGCGACGCGATCGCGGCGCATCGCCTGCCCGGGGCGGTCGTGCAGATCGGGCACAGCGGACGGATCGTGTTCCGCCAGGCATTCGGTGAGCGCAAGCTCGCCGGCGAACCCGGACTGGACGGCTCCCCCGCGCCGGCCGAACCGATGACCGAGGACACCATCTTCGACCTGGCCTCGCTGACGAAGAGCGTCGCGACCGCGCCCGCCGTGCTGCAGATGTACGAACAGGGCCGGATACAGCTCGACGATCCGGTGCAGGCCTACCTGCCCGGGTTCAACCCGGACAACGACCCGCGGCGCGCCCGGGTCACGCTGCGCATGCTGATGACGCACACCTCCGGCATCGCCGGCGACCTGAGCCTGGACGGCCCGTGGGGACTGTCCAGCGCCGACAAGGCTGAAGGGCTGCACCGTGCACTCGGCGCGTGGGTGGTGTTCGAACCGGGCGAGCGTTTCCACTACTCCGACATCAACTTCATCCTGCTCGGCGCGATCGTCGAGAAGCTCACCGGCGAACCGATCGACACCTATGTGCAGCAGAACGTCTTCACCCCGCTGGGCATGCGCGACACCCACTACCTGCCCGCGAAGAAAGCCTGTGGGCCGTACCGAATCCGCGGTACCGCACTCGCCTACGACCCGAGCTCGCGTCCGGACGACGACTGCGCCGCGGGCACCTGGAGCACCGATCTGCTGGCCCGGATCGCGCCCACCGCCCTCGACGAAGACACCCCGGGCCTGAACCCGGACTACGGCCATCAGCTGCGCGGCACCGTCCACGATCCGACCGCACGCCGGATGGGTGGCGTGACCGGCAGTGCCGGGGTGTTCTCGACCGTGCACGACATCGGCCTCTACGCGCAGGCACTGCTCGATCGACGTGCCGGCCGGCCCAGCACCTTCCCGTTGGAGCAGGACACCGTGACACTGATGACGACGCCACAGCAGCCGGGGGACGGACCGGATCAGCGTGGCCTCGGCTGGGACATCGACAGCCCCCATTCAGCGCCGCGCGGCGACGTCTTCCCCGTCGGGAGTTTCGGCCATACCGGTTTCACCGGGACGTCGCTGTGGCTGGATCCCGGGTCGGACACCTACGTGGTGGTTTTGTCGAACGTCATCCACCAGCGCGGCGGCCCCCCGATCGTCACGCTCGCCGGCGACATCGCCACGGCCGCGGCCCGCGCGCTGCACCTGTACGGGAGCTAGAGGAACGGGCCCAAAGCAATCAAGCCCCCTGGAAAGGGGGCCTGATCAGGGTGGCAGGTAGAGGATTCGAACCTCTGTAGGCGTAAGCCGACGGATTTACAGTCCGCTCCCATTGGCCGCTCGGGCAACCTGCCTGGATGCTGCACATGCGCTGCACAGCGCGCGTTACAAGATACAACGAGGGTGGGCCCTCAACACAAACCGGCGGGTGGGGGGCGGTGTTCGCGCCCACGGACACGACGGGTGAAGATGGACGCAAGCACCATTTACCGAGCCCATGAACTACGTGAGCCCAATAACTACCGAGCCCACAAACTACAGAGGGAGGGACGAGTCCAATGGCGGATTCATCGTTCGACGTCGTCAGCAAGGTCGATCGCCAGGAAGTCGACAACGCGCTCAACCAGGCGGCCAAGGAGCTGTCCACCCGCTTCGACTTCCGCGGCACCGACACCAGCATCGCCTGGAAGGGCGAGGAGGCCATCGAGATCGTCTCCTCCACCGAGGAGCGCGTGAAAGCAGCCGTCGACGTCTTCAAGGAAAAGCTGGTTCGCCGCGACATCTCCATGAAGGCGTTCGACGCCGGCGACCCGCAGGCCAGCGGCAAGACCTTCAAGGTGACCGGCACCCTCAAGCAGGGCATCAGCAGCGAGGAAGCCAAGAAGATCACCAAGATCATCCGCGACGAGGGCCCCAAGGGCGTCAAGGCGCAGATCCAGGGCGAGGAGATCCGGGTCAGCTCCAAGAAGCGCGACGATCTGCAGGCCGTCATCTCGCTGCTCAAGGGCTCCGACCTCGACGTCGCCCTGCAGTTCGTCAACTACCGCTGAGCGCGGTCATTCCTCCAGAGGGTGCCGCCAGGTGATGCAGCGGAAGCGGGCGAAGCCGCGATCGGCGCTGTAGAACGTCGCATTGTTCTCCAGGGCGTAGGCCGCCAGGTACGCGTCCGGCACGTCGTTGCCGCGCGCGTCGATGTCGGTGGCGAGCTGCCGGAACAAATCCCAGTGACGCTCTGTCGGCCGCAAAGCGACGACCGCAGGAGCGTCGCGTAGCGCCTGCACAGCCGCCCACGCCTCTGCGGGGCTGGTGGGCTCACGAAAAACCCGCCGGTTGGTCATGATCCGCACGAAACCGCTCAGCACCACGTCTGGGACACCAAGGGGTTCGTCGTCGTTGGCCCAGATCTCGAGTATTTCCCGATAGTCGTTGTGCTCGACGAGATCGGACCGGTGCGCGTAGACGAGGACGTTGGTGTCAACGCATCGCACCGAGGCTGTCCCCTTCCTCCATCACGTCCGACACCGCGGCATTCGAGGCAAGGTCCACGCCGGGTCGCAACCCGCCGCTGCCGCTCGCCTGCACCACGAACAGGCTCCGTGCACCCCGGTCGGCCGGGTTGAGGCCGCGACGCACCGCGTCCTCGAGCACCGCCGCCACCGTGCGGCCGGAACGGGCCGCACGCTCCTTCACTTCGCGGTACAGCGCGTCATCGATGCGGATGGTCGTGCGCATGCTGCCACATTAGCATCAGGACTGAGCATCAAGATGCCCACGAAAGCCAGACGTTGCCCGCGCACTCACACCGGCACGGCGAAAGCCACCCTCGGTGCGCCCGCGCAGTCCTAATCTGATCGCCATGGCACCTGCACAGCGCGAACCCAAAGTCGTCGTCCTCGGGGGCGGATCCTGGGGCACCACCGTGGCCTCCATCTGCGCCCGGCGCGGCCCGACGCTGCAGTGGGTGCGCTCGCAGGAGACCGCCGACGACATCAACCAGAACCACCGCAATTCGAAGTACCTCGGCGACGAGGTCGAACTGGCGCACACCCTGCGCGCCACCACCGACTTCTCCGAAGCCGCCGAATGCGCCGACGTCATCGTCATGGGGGTGCCGTCCCACGGATTCCGCAACGTGCTGACCGAGTTGGCCCGCGAATTGCGCCCGTGGGTGCCGGTGGTGTCGCTGGTCAAGGGCCTCGAGCAGGGCACCAACTACCGGATGAGCCAGATCGTCGACGAGGTGCTGCCCGGTCACCCGGCCGGAATCCTGGCCGGGCCCAACATCGCCCGTGAGGTCGCCGAGGGTTACGCCGCAGCGGCGGTGCTGGCCATGCCCGATCCCCATCTGGCCGCTCACCTCGGCGGGTTGTTCCGCACCAAACGGTTCCGGACCTACACCACCGACGACGTCGTCGGCGTCGAGATGGCCGGCGCGTTGAAGAACGTGTACGCGATCGCCGTGGGCATGGGCTATTCGCTGGGCATCGGGGAGAACACGCGAGCGATGGTGATGGCCCGTGCGGTGCGGGAGATGTCCAAGATGGGTGAAGCGCTCGGCGGGCACCGGGACACCTTCGCCGGGCTGGCGGGCATGGGCGATCTGATCGTCACCTGCACCAGCCAGCGCAGCCGCAACCGCCACGTCGGTGAGCAGCTCGGCGCCGGCAAGCCGATCGACGAGATCATCTCCTCGATGAACCAGGTTGCCGAGGGCGTCAAAGCATCCAGCGTCATCATGGAGTTCGCCGACAAGTGCGGCATCACGATGCCGATCGCGCGCGAGGTCGACGGGGTGGTCAACCACGGCTCGACCGTCGAGCAGGCCTACCGCGGGCTGATGGTGGAAAAGCCCGGCCACGAGGTGCTCGGCTCCGGTTTCTGAGCCTGTGGTTTCTGAGCCTGTGGTTCCTGAGCCTCGGATCTGAGCCGGGGGTCGGCTCGCTGGGCGCGGCTCCCTAGTTGAAGTACGGGTTGGTGCCCTCGGGCCGCACCAGCAGCGGATTGACGGCGTTGACCCATGACGCATCCGGGGTCACGACGAAACCGGCCTGGTTGCGGCTGTCGACACACGCCGTGGTCACACCATCGGTGCCGCAGCTGACCGTGCCGAAGCTCAGCCGGGTGTTCGGCGGCAGCGCGGCGACCTCACCCTCGAAGATCGGCCGCGGCGTCGAACCGAAGCCGGGCACCCCACCCGCCGCACCGCTGATGACGTTGGCACCTTCCGGCGCTCCCGGCAGCGGGCCCTGGCATCCGTAACCGCCGGAACGCTGCAGCATGCAGGTCAGCGGACCGGCGGTGAATGCATAGGCCGTGCCGTCGAGCACCGCGTAGTCCTGCGGGTTGGCCGGCGCCCACGCGTTGACGTTCGGCGGGGGTGGCGGCGGAGGCGGGGGCGGGGGTTGGGCCGCCGCAAGGCCGGGCAACGCGGCCACGCATGCCGGAGCGACCAGCATGCCTACCAGGATTCTGCGCAGCACCATCACAGACTAGATGTCGCCGCAGGGGCCAGCAGTGTTTCAGAACGTGAAGCTGCCCGCCGGGCTGAGCACGAACCCGGACTGGTCGAGGCTGTTCACGCAGGACGTCACGACGCCGTCAGTGCCGCAACTGACCGTCTGAAAACTCATCCGGGTGTTCGGCGGCAGCGGACGCGGATTCTCGACCGAGCCGTACATCGGCCGGTCCGACACCGCGAAACCAGGGCTGCCCTGCGCGTAGCCGGACACCATGTTCGCGCCGTTCGGAGCCGCAGGCAGCGGACCGCTGCAGCCGTAGCCGCCGGTGCGCCGGTCCATCACGCACGTCACGCCGCCCGGCGCGCCGAACGAGTACGAGGCGCCCTCGTTGACCGCGAACTCGGCCGGGTTCACCGGGGGCAGCGCGTTGATGTTCGGCAGCGGGCCGGGCTGGGCGGCGGCGAGGCCGGGGGCGACGAGGCCGAACGCACCCGCGGCCGCGATACCGGACAGCATTCTGGTCAGCACGTCGCACACCTTAAGCGGATCGGGCGCGGTAGAGCACCTCGAGTGTCGACTTTCGCGCCGAATTCGCTAGTAGCGGTCGGGGCTCCGATAATCTCCCGGCCCGGCCATCGCCTCCAACCGCGCGATGCGATCGGCGACCGGCGGGTGGGTGGAGAACAACTTGCCGATCTTCTCCCCCGCGCGGAACGGGTTGGCGATCATCAGGTGCGCCTGGTCGGCCAGCTGCGGCTCCGGCGGGAGCGGCGCCCGCTCGACGCCGACGCTGATCTTGCGCAGTGCGCTGGCCAGCGCCAGCGGGTCACCGGTCAGCTCGGCGCCGGACTGGTCGGCCTGGTACTCGCGCGACCGCGACACCGCCAGCTTGATGACCGTCGCGGCGATCGGACCGAGCAGCGAAACCAGAAGGATCGCAAAAGGATTCGTTCCCCCGTCGCGGTTGCCGCCGAACATCGAGGCGAAGAACGCGAGGTTGGCCAGCGCGGTGATCACCGACGCCATCGCCCCGGCCACACAGGAGATCAGGATGTCGCGGTTGTACACATGCGACAGCTCGTGGCCCAGCACCGCGCGCAGCTCGCGTTCGTTGAGCAGACCCAGAATGCCCGTCGTGCAGCACACCGCCGCGTTGCGCGGGTTGCGGCCCGTGGCGAACGCGTTCGGCGCCGCGGTGTCGCTGATGTACAGCCGCGGCATCGGCTGGCGCGCGGTGGTGGCCAGCTCGCGCACGATCTTGTACATCACCGGCGCCTGCATCTCGCTGACCGGCTGCGCGTGCATGGCGCGAAGCGCCAGCTTGTCGCTGTTGAAGTAGACGTAGGCGTTCATGCCCACGGCGAACAACACCGCCAGGAACATGATGTTGCGCCCGAACATGGCGCCCACACCGACGATCAGACCCGAGAACACCACCAGCAACAGGAACGTCTTGAACCTGTTGGCATGCGGATGCCACGTCACCGTGCTTGCCTCCTTCAAAGCAGCCGACTCATCGAACCTGTCAGAGTCCTCGATCAGTCAACGCCCGGACCGGCGGCGCGGGTTCCGCCGGGTCAGCCGTGCCGATTGATGGTGTAGTCCACCAGCGTGGCCAGCGCCTGGCGCCCCGGCCCGTCCGGCAGGTGCGCCAGCTCGTCGCGGGCCTGCTGGGCGTAGCGGGCCACGGTGTCCTTGGCCATCGCGATGCCCTGTGAGGAACGCAACAGGGCCAGGGCCTCGGCGACGTCGTCGTCGTCCTCGACCGGCGCGGACAGCAGCGCGCGTAACCGGTCGGCGCCGGGACCCGTCTCGCGCAGCGCGTACAGCACCGGCAGCGTGTGCACCCCTTCCCGAAGGTCGGTGCCCGGCACCTTGCCCGACTCGTCGGCGTCGCTGTCGATGTCGATGATGTCGTCGGAGATCTGGAACGCCGTGCCGACGATGCCGCCGAGCCGCGCCAGCCGCTCGACCTGGACTTCGTCGGCGCCCGAGAATGTCGCCCCGAACCGGCCCGACGCCGCGATCAGGCAGGCCGTCTTCTCGTAGACCACCTTGAGGTAGTGCTCGACCGAATCGACCTGGTCGGCCGCTCCCCGCGTTTCCCGCATCTGGCCGGTGACCAGCAGGGCGAACGTGTCGGCGATCACCCGCACGGCGTCCGGGCCGAGCCGCGAGACCAGCCGCGACGCGGTCGCGAACAGGTAGTCACCGGCCAGGATGGCGATGTTGTTGCCCCAGCGGGCGTTGGCGCTGGTCGCGCCGCGACGCATCTGCGCCTCGTCCATCACGTCGTCGTGGTACAGCGTCGCCAGGTGCACCAGCTCGATCACCGCGCCGGCCACGCTGACCTGCCAGGCGTCGGGTTCAGGACCCAGCTGCGCGGACAGAACGGTGAACAGCGGGCGGAACCGCTTACCGCCGGCCTGGAACAGGTGCTGCACGGCTTCGGCCATCAGGGCGTCGGCTCTGCCCAGCTCATCGGACATCAACGTCTCGATGCGGGCGACGCCGTCGCGAACATCCTGGGCGAACTGGGCATCCCCGAAGTCCACTCCCGCCACCACGGTCGCCGGTGTCCTCACACTGCCAACATACTGGGAGCCATGGACTCATCGGCGGGTTGGGCCCACGCCCGGAGGGCAGGGGAGAGCGAAGCGACCGGGGGATCGATCGCGGCTGATGTGGTCGTCGTCGGAGCCGGACCGGCCGGTTCGTCGGCCGCCGCCTGGGCGGCCCGAGCCGGTCGCGACGTCCTGGTCATCGACTCTGCGCAGTTCCCGCGCGACAAGGCGTGCGGCGACGGGCTGACCCCCCGCGCGGTCGCCGAGCTGCAACGGCTTGGCCTCGGCCCCTGGCTGGACGGCAAGATCGCCCACCGCGGGTTGCGCATGTCAGGGTTCGGCGCCGACGTGGAGATCGCGTGGCCCGGCCCGTCGTTCCCGCCCACCAGCAGCGCGGTGCCGCGCACCGAACTCGACGACCGGATCCGCCAGGTCGCCGCCGAGGGCGGCGCCACCATGCGCCTGGGCGCGAAAGCCGTTGGTGTGCAGCATGACCCGTCAGGACGCGTAGCCGCGTTGGTGCTTGACGACGGCACCGAGGTGACGTGCACCGACCTGATCGTGGCCGACGGGGCGCGCTCGACGCTGGGCCGCGAACTCGGGCGGCAGTGGCACCGCGAGACCGTGTACGGCGTCGCGATCCGCGGGTACGTCGCGACGCCCCGCAGCGACGAACCGTGGATCACCTCGCACCTGGAGTTGCGCTCCCCGGCCGGCGAGGTGCTGCCCGGTTACGGCTGGATCTTCCCGCTGGGCAACGGTGAGGTGAACATCGGGGTCGGAGCGCTAGCCACGTCGAAGCGCCCCGCCGAGGCGGGGTTGCGGCCGCTGATGAGCTACTACGCCGGACTGCACCGCGACGAATGGGGCTTTTCCGGGGAACCGCGGGCGGGGCTGTCGGCGCTGCTGCCCATGGGCGGAGCGGTCTCGGGCGTCGCCGGGCCGAACTGGATGCTGATCGGCGACGCCGCGGCGTGCGTGAACCCGCTCAACGGCGAGGGCATCGACTACGGCCTGGAAACCGGGCGGCTGGCCGCGGACCTGCTCGGCAGCGGCGACTATTCGCGGGTATGGCCTGCGGTGTTGGAGTCGCACTATGCGCGGGGGTTCTCGATCGCGCGGCGGCTGGCGCTGCTGCTGACCTTCCCCCGGTTCCTGCCGGCGACGGGCCCGCTGGCGATGCGGTCGTCAGCCCTGATGAAGCTCGCGGTGCGGGTGATGGGCAACTTCGTCACCGACGAGGACGACGACATGATCGCCCGGGTGTGGCGAGGCGCGGGCCGGCTCTCGGGTCGCATCGACGCCCGCCGCCCGTTCACATGACCCAGCGGTGTTCTCCGCGAGAGCGCGGGTCTGCACGCCGACACGCCGCAACTTGTGTGCATCTACGCGCGCTCGTCGGGAGCCGGAGCCGACCGTGACGTCCGTGTACCGCGCGCCGATGCGGTCACGGCGCGACGACCTCGACCCGCAACCCGCGATCGATCGGGCGCTGACGCACGGGCTGTGCGGGTTCGGCGACGATCCGTCCCCGCAGGCCGCCGAACGGTTCGCCCGGCGCATCGACCGGTTCGCCGCGGCACCGGACGGGTCGTTCGTGTGGACCCGCGACGGCGACGGGCTGTACCGGCTGGGGCGGCTCGCCGGGCCCTACTTCTACGACGCGGACGGCGAATCCGTCGACCTCGTCCACGTCCGGCGGTGCGTGTGGCGGGAACAGCCCGTCCTCGAATCGCAAGCGCCGCCCGCCGTCGTCGCCACGTTCGGGCGTGGGGGACGAAACTTCCAGCAGATCCACGACGACCACGTCGGCGCCGCCTCGGAACGGTTGTGGCACTAGCCTTCCCGGCGCAACGGCGAACACCCGGCCCGACGGCGAATGTGCGCGGATTCGGTGTCGAGCGCGGCGGGCCGGGCTCGGACACGCACGCTCGCCCCGTGGGGGACACCGCAGGAGCCACCGGGCGGACTGACCGGCGCGGATCAGCGGAGCGAGTAGGCGAAGCCGCTCACGTCACGGAGGGTAGCCCCGAACACGTCGGGCATCGCGGCGCCGAACAGCAGATCACCGCCGTGGCAGGTGCCGGCCACCACGCGGCCCACCGCGGGCACCCCGGCGCGCACCAGTCTGCGGTAGTACTGCAACCCCTCGTCGCGAAGCGGATCGAGCTCGTTGACCGAAATGACATGCGAGGGAAGACCACTGAGCTCATCGTCGGTGGCCATCGCAGCCCAGCAGGTCGCGTCGTCGGCGTACGCACCGTCCGGGTCATAGAGCGAGCCGAGCAGCGCCGCCTGCTCACGGCTGATGAAGTACCCGTCGTTCTCCTCCAGCGACGGCAGGTCCTCGCACGCGTCGAGCCAGCGGTTCGAGATGAACGGGCACTGCGCGTAGAAGCCCGCGATCTCGCCGATCCAGCCTTCGCGTTTGGCCTTGTGCGCCAACGTCAACGTGAGGTTCCCGCCACCGGATTCGCCCGAGACGACGAGGTGGCTGACCCCGAGTTCACGGCGGTGCGCCGCCACCCATCTGGCAGCGGACGCACAGTCGTTGAGCCCGGCCGGATAGGGGTGTGCACCCAATTTGGCGCTGGAATTGCGGAATTCGACGCCGACGACCACCAGCCCCGTCGCGGCGAGATGTTCACGCAACCCCACATACGCGGCATCGGCGGCGGACGCGATCGCCATGCCGCCGCCGTGCAGGTGCACCACCGCGGGCAGCTCACCGTCAGCGTTCGCCGGCCGACTCACGAACAGCGTGACGGTGTTCCCGTCGATGCCGGTGCACTCGGTGGTGGTGGTCGTGACGCCGTCGGGACGCCCGAGATCCTCGGCGATCGAATCGAAGATCGCGCCGATGGCCTGCTCGCTCATCGCGGCGAACGCGTGCCGTTCTTCTGCCGGAGAATCGGGGGTCAGCCCGCTCGACGGAAAACGACCGTCCAGGCCGAAGCGGCGGAACACCTCCACCATCCGGGGATCGGCGCGTGGGTCGGTGCCCAGCGTGGCGTCGGGGTCGGCGAGGCGTCCGTGCGGCATGAAGGTGACGGTAGCGCCGTCCGCGAACGGTGAGAGCGCTTTCGCCAGCCGCGAACGCGCTTCGCATGCACGCATGAGGCGGCGTGTCGGCGTGCGGACGCGCGCGCTCGCGGAACCAAGGGCTCGCGGAACCAATGGGCTCGCGGCGACGTGGGGCTCGCGGGACTCAGGGTTTGGTGGCGGCGTGCAGGGCGACGATGCCGCCGGTCAGGTTGCGCCACCGCACGTCCGTCCAACCGGCGGCCTCGATGCGCCGCGCCAGCTGCTCCTGGTCCGGCCAGGCCCGGATCGACTCGGCCAGGTACACGTAGGCCTCCGGGTTCGACGACACGGTGCGGGCGATGCGCGGCAGCGCCTGCATCAGGTACTCCTTGTACACCGTGGCGAACAGCCCGTTGGTCGGTGTGGAGAACTCACACACCACCAGCCGCCCGCCGGGGCGGGTCACCCGCGCCATCTCCCGCAGCCCGGCCTCGTGGTCGACGACGTTGCGCAAGCCGAAGCTGATCGTCACCGCGTCGAACACCTCGTCGGCGAACGGCAGCCGGGTCGCGTCGCCCGCCACCTTCGGCACCGCGCGGGCCTGCCCGGCGGCCAGCATGCCCACCGAGAAGTCCGCCGCCACACACCAGGCACCCGAGCCGGCCAGCTCCACCGTCGACACCGCCGTCCCGGCGGCCAGGTCGAGCACCTTGTCCCCCGGGCCGATCCGCAGCGCCTGGCGCGTCGCCCGCCGCCAGAACCGGTCCTGGCCCACCGAGAGCACCGTGTTGGTCAGGTCGTAGCGCCGCGCGACGCCGTCGAACATCGAGGCGACCTCACGGGGATCCTTGTCCAGCGACGCGCGGTTCACAAGGGCGAAGGTATCAGCACCTGTCATTCACCTGTGCACATCGCAGACCGGGAATGCGACCGCCCAAAACACGCATTGCAACCGGACATGAGTGCAAAAGTCTGGTTCATCACGGGAACATCGCGCGGCTTCGGCCGCGAATGGGCGATCGCGGCGCTCGAACGCGGCGACAAGGTGGCCGCCACCGCGCGCGACGTCGCCACGCTCGACGATCTCGCCGCCGAACACGGCGACGCGTTGCTACCCATCCAGCTCGACGTCACCGACCGCGACGCCGACTTCGCCGCGGTCAAGGACGCCCACGATCACTTCGGGCGCCTCGACATCGTGGTCAACAACGCCGGGTACGGGCAGTTCGGCTTCGTCGAGGAACTCTCCGAGGACGAGGCCCGGGCCCAGATCGAGACCAACGTGTTCGGGGCGCTGTGGATCACCCAGGCCGCGTTGCCCTATCTGCGTGCCCAGCGCAGCGGCCACATCCTGCAGGTGTCCTCGATCGGCGGGATCACCGCGTTCCCCAACGTGGGTATCTACCACGCGTCGAAGTGGGCGCTGGAGGGCTTTTCGCAGGCGTTGGCCCAGGAGGTGGCCGAGTTCGGCGTGCATGTCACGCTCATCGAGCCGGGCGGGTTCGCCACCGACTGGGCCGGTCCGTCGGCCAAACGCGCGACCCCGCTGCCCGACTATGCCGAGGCGCACGAGCGCTCCGAGCAGTGGCGGGCGTCGCGCTCGGCACGACCCGGTGACCCGAAAGCCTCGGCGGCGGCCGTGCTCGAGGTCGTCGACGCCGCCGAGCCTCCGCTGCGCGTGTTCTTCGGCGAGCTCCCGCTGGAACTGGCGCGAGCCGATTACGAGAACCGGTTGGCGACGTGGGAGAAGTGGCAGCCCGTGGCGGTGCTCGCCCAGGGCTGAGCTCAGGCGGCCTTGGCGCTGCGCGTGCCCATCACCTCGAGGTAGTGCTCGATCAGCTGGTCACACACCGCCGGCCAGGTCCGGCCGAGCACACTGCGCCGCGCGGCCACCGAGTACCGGGGCCGCTCACTGAGCAGGTGATCGACGGCCTGCGCCAGGTTCGACTCGAAGCCGTTGACCGGCAACAACATTCCGGTGTGCATCGGGGTGACGAGGTCGCGGGGGCCACCGGCGTCCGGGGCGATCACCGGCAGACCGGAGGCCATCGCCTCCTGCACCGCCTGGCAGAACGTCTCGTGCTCACCGGGATGGACGAAGACGTCCATGCTGGCGTAGGCGGTCGCGAGTTCGGCGCCGTAGAGCGCACCGGTGAACACCGCCGAGGGCATCAGCGTCTGCAGCTTGGCCCGGTCCACCCCGTCGCCGACGACGACCACCTGCACGTCGTCACGTCCGGCCAGCCCGGCCAGGCGCTCCACGTGCTTCTCGGGGGCCAGCCGCCCGACGAACCCGACGACCGGTCTGCCGTCGGGCGACCAGTGCCGGTGCAACTGTTCGTCGCGAGCCGAGGGGGCGAAGCCGGTGATGTCGACACCGCGGCCCCACTTGTGGACCCGGGGGATGCGGTGGGCGGCGAGGTTCTCCATCGCCGACGTGGACGGGGCCAGCGTGCGGTCGGCCTTGCTGTGCAGGCGCCGGGTCCACGCCCACGAGGCCCGAGCCAGCATGCCGATGCCGTAGCTCTCGGCGAATCCGGCCACATCGGTCTGGAACACCGCGACGGTCGGGATGCCGAGATAGCGGGCGGCATGCACACCGCCCCACCCGAGCAGCGCCGGCGACGCGAGGTGCACGACATCGGGTTCGAAGCCGCGCAGCACACCGACCATGCGCGGCCGGGGCACGCCCAGCGGCAGCGACGTGACCTTGGGGAACATCTTCGACGGCACCCGGTGCACCCGCACCCCGTCGTGCACCCGGTCGGCGGCGGGTTCGCCGCGCGGAGTGTCCGGGGCGATGACGAGGACCTCGTGGCCGGTGCGGCGCAGATGCTCGATCACCCGAAGCACGGAATTGGTGACACCGTTGACGTTCGGGAGGAACGATTCTGCGACGATGGCAACGCGCACACCCGAACGGTGACATCACCACCTGTCCCAGAGGTTGCCGACAGGGGTATGTCACACGAATTGCCGACGATTCTGCTCGGCGCGCAGCAACGTCGTGGGTCGGCGCCGGCGGATACCCTCACTCCATGCGCACTTCCACCGCAGCGCTGCTGGTCAGCCTCGTCGGACTGCTGGGTGCCGTCGGATGCAGCAGAGAACTCCACGGAGTCGCGCGGCCCGACCTCACCCCGACACCGCTGGCGGTCACCGAGGACGGGACGGGCATCGTGGCCGGATTCGACGACGCGCCCGCCCACATCGAGATCTTCACCGAACCGCAGTGCACCCACTGCCGCGACCTGCAACTGGACTTCGGCGACCAGCTCGCCTACCACATCACCGTCGGTGACCTGCAGGTCACCTACCGACCGTTGACGTTCCTCGACGCCGGCGACGACGGCTATTCGGCCACGGTCGCCAACGCGATGTTCTCAGCCGCCGGTCCCGTCGGGCCGACCGGCGACAGCGGCCGTTCCCCGGCCGACGGCACCCAGTTCCAGCGTTTCGTCGAGGAGCTCTACCTCAATCAGGACCCCGGCGGCGCCCCCTTCAGCGGCGACGAACTGCGCGACATGGCCGTATCCGCCGGTATGCCCGAGGCCGTGGCCGACCAGCTGGCGCGTGACCGGTCCGCGGTCGACATCGCCGAGATGAACGACACCAACTTCGTCTACCTCGTCGACGTCGACCCGGTGCAGACCGGCACCCCGACCGTCTACGACCTCGAAAGCCGGCAGAAGGTCGACATCCACGTCGACGACTGGCTCGCCGAACTCGTGCACTCCTGAGTCACACGGTGCTCGCGCGCCGGTCGATGCGGCGTTCCACCAGCGTCGTCACACCCAGCGCGGCGCCGGCGACGAGCCAGCCGACCACCGCGATCGAGCCGGCGGGAATGATCGCCAGCGCGGCATTGCGGTCCCGGACCCGGACCAGGTCGGGGTCGTTGACGTCGTACTCGACGTAGATCCGCATCCCGTCGTCGAGCTTCGACGGGTACAGCACGCCCAGTTCGGGGCGGTAGGTGATGCGGTCGGGGGTGACGAACTCGATCGTCGAGCGGCGATCCCCGGCGTCCAGCACGGTGGCCTCGGCCACCCCCATGTTGCGTTCGATCTGGCGGTCGTTACGCCAGGCGCCCAGCACAAGCAGCACCGACTGCAGCGTCACCAGGCACGCCACCACCACGATGCCGATGCGGATGCGGCGCAGCATGCGCCCGGCCCGGGTCTCCCCCGGCTCGCCGTGCAGGTGCGGGCGGACCACCTCCCACACCGGCCGCAGCCGCTCGAGCAGCTTCTTCACAGACTGGCCTTGATCGCGGCGTGCAGGGCGCGCAGCGAGGACCTGTCAGCCTTCACCTCCAGCACCCGCATGCCGTCCTGCGGCTCGTCGAGCGCGCCGGCCAACTCGCCGATCTCGATCTGGCGGCTGTCGACGTGGTAGGCGCGGCACAACGCGCCGACATCGACGTCGTGCGGGGTGCCGAAGATCCGCGACGAGACGTCGGAGAAGCGCGGGTCACCCTGTTCCAGCAGCTCGAAGATGCCGCCGCCGTTGTCGTTGGACACCACGATGGTCAGGGCGCGCGGCGAGGGTTCCGTCGGCCCGATCAGCAGGCCCGAGCTGTCGTGTACGAAGGTCAGGTCACCGAGCAGCGCGACCGTGCGGCCACCGTGGGCCGCCTCGTAGGCCAGCGCCGCGCCGATCGCCGTGGAGACGGTGCCGTCGATGCCGGCCACCCCGCGATTGGAGCGCACCCGCACCTCCGGGGTCGTCAGCCCGACCAGCGCGAGGTCACGAACCGGGTTCGAGGCGCCCAGCACCAGCTGATCACCGGGACGCACCGAGCCGGCCACCGCCGCCGCGACATGCAGCCCGGTCGTCAGCGGATGCTCGGCCAGCTGTCCGCGGACCGCGTCGACGGCGTGCCGGTTGACCTCCGCGCAGCGGCGCAGCCAGTCCGGCGACGGTTCCCCCGAGGTGACGGCACGGGTGCCGGTGGCCTGCGAGTTCCCGGACACGTCCGGCCACCGGGGGCCCGTGGTCAGCGCGAACACCGGAACCGAGGGGTCGGCCAGCAGCGCCGACACCGGCCGGTGCAGGGTGGGCCGGCCGGCCATGATGACCTGCTTGGGGCGCAGCAGCCGCAGCGCCAGCGGGTGCAGCGGGTTCTGTGCGCGCGGGGCCGTGGGTTCGGCGACGGTGGGCAGGTGGGCCAGGTTGGGGTGGGTGCCTGCGCCGTGGCCCGCGATGACGACGGTGTCGGGGCCGAGGTCGATGTCGAGCGGCTGGTCGAAGCTGACCGGCGGGGTGTAGGTCCACGGGCGGCCGTGCGGGCGGCCGTCGGGGGCATAGGGGCCGTCCGGGCTGGCGTCGGGCACCAGCGGTTCGCGCAGCGGGATGTCGAACTGCACCGGCCCGGCGTTGGCGGTGCGGGATCCGGTGGCGGCCACCAGGACCCGACAGGTCGCCGAACGCCACTGCGCGTTGAGGGACTCCATGTCCTCGGCGTGCTCGGCCAGGCCGAGGCTGATGTTGGCGCGCACCTGGTTGCCGAAGTAGCCGAGCTGCTCGAAGGTCTGGTTGGCGCCGGTGCCGAGCAGTTCGTAGGGCCGGTTGGCGCTGAGCACGACCAGCGGAACCCGGGCGTAGTTGGCCTCCACGACGGCCGGGCCCAGATTGGCCACCGCGGTGCCCGAGGTCATCGCCACACATACCGGGGCCTGGTGCGCCCCGCCGCCCTGGGCCAGGCCGATGGCGAGGAAGCCCGCGGTGCGTTCGTCGATGCGCACGTGCAACCGCAGGCGTCCGGCGCGGTCGGCGTCGTGCAGGGCGAAGGCCAGCGGCGCATTGCGCGACCCGGGGCACAACACGACGTCGCGGACGCCGCCGCGGATCAGTTCGTCGACGACTACGCGGGCCTGTGTCGTCGAGGGGTTCACCACTACAGGGTATCGGCGAAGAATTCGAGGATCGCGGTGTTGACGACCTGGGGCTTCTCGATGAACCCGAGGTGGCCGGCGTCGGAGATCTCCAGGAATCTGCCGTTGGGCAGCGCGTTGGCGACCTCGCGGCCCAGGTGGGCGGGCAGCACGATGTCGTCGGCGAACCCGATCACCAGCGCCGGGGTGGTGACGTTCTGGTAGGCGGGCAGCCGGCTGCTCTGCGGCGCGATCGACAGCTGATTGTGTATTCCCGGCGTGGGCTTCTGCGGCCACATGGTGAACATGTCGATCCAGTCCCGCACCGCATTGTCGTCGTTCAGCGTCTTCGGCGAAAAGCTCTCCAGCAGGCGCAGTTTCGCCTCGAACTCGACAGGCAGCTGCACGCCGGAGCGGGCCATGGCCAGCTCGCCGGACCAGAAGAACTCGCGCGCACGGTCGTGGCGGCCCCGGGTGGCCATCAGGACCGCCGAGTGGACCAGTTCCGGGCGGGCGACCATCAGCTCCTGGGCGATGTAGGAGCCCATCGACACCCCGACCAGACGCACCGGCGCCAGCCCGAGGTGCTCGATCAGCGCGACGGTGTCGGCGACCATGGTCTCGGTGGTGAACCCGTCGGCGTTCTCGGTGGCGCCGATGCCGCGGTTGTCGAACGTCACACACCGGTAACCGGCGCGGGTGAACACCGGAACCTGATGCAGATGCCAGGTTCGCCCGGCCCCGCCACGGCCTGCGATGAACAGGACCGCCGGGCCGGAGCCGCGGTCGTCATACGCCAAATTCACGCCGTCGACGCTACGTCGATCCCCGTTGAGACTGCATCCAGGGTGGGAAAATGCGAGAGAAGTGCGCGCTCACCGCAGTATGAACGATCAGCGACGCGCTCGGCCCCGTCTCGACGACCAGCCGGGTCTGAACGATCAGCGACGGGCCCGGCGCACGCGGGCCAGCGCCGCATCCCACAGCAGCCCCGTCGAGGCCGCCAGCGAGGCGGGGGTCGCCAGCTGGCGGCCCATCATCGCGGTGGCGGTCGCCTTCGTGGCCGCCGAGGCCTTCGACATGTGCCCGGAGTCGAACGGCGGCTGGGGGTCGTACTCCATCGACAGCTGGATGGCCTTGGCCTTCGCCTCACCGGCGATCCGCCCGGCCAGCCACAGCCCCAAATCGATGCCGGCCGACACCCCGGCCGCGGTGACGATCCGGTCGCCGGCGTCGACGATGCGCTCGTCCCCGACCGGGTCCACGCCGAACGTGCGCAGCACCGGCAGCGCCGCCCAGTGCGACGTCGCCCGTTTGCCCTCGAGCAACCCGGCCGCGGCCAGGATCACCGATCCGGAGCACACCGATGTCGTCCATTGCGTGCCCTGATGTACCCGGCGCACCCACTCGAGGACCTTGTCGTCGCGGGCGTGCTGCAGCGTCGAGAAACCACCCGGCACCAGCACGAGATCCGGGACGGGCGTTTCGTCGAACGAGTGGGTGGCCCCGACCACCAGCACGCCGGAATCGGCGGTGACGGGCCCGGGTTCGTGCCAGACGAACCGGACGTCGGCATCGGGAAGGTAGTGCAGGCTCTCGTAGGGTCCGATGAAGTCCAGGGCGGTGAATCCGGGGTAAAGCATGATCGCGATCTGCATAGGTTCTCCTTGTCAGGCGAATGTCTTGCGGTACTGGTCAGGGGATACACCGAGGCGACGAACGAAGTTGCGCCGCAACGTCTCCGCCGAGCCGAAGCCGCACCGGGTGGCGATGACAGTCACCGGGTCGTCGGTCTCGCAGAGTTGCCGGCGCGCCGCCTCGGTGCGGATCCGCTCGACGTAGGCGCCGGGCGCCTCGCCGACCTCGTCGGTGAAAACGCGGGTGAAATGGCGTGGACTCATGGCTGCCCGCCGAGCGAGCTCGGAGACACTGTGCGTGCCACCGGGTTCGGCCTCGATGGCGTCCTGGACGTCGCGGATGGGGCGGCGCCGGGCCCGCGGCATCCACACCGGCGCCGCGAACTGGGTCTGCCCGCCGGGGCGACGCAGGGGCAGCACCAGGTAGCGGGCCACCGTCTGCGCGGCCTCGGTGCCGTGGTCGTCCTCGACGAGCGCCAACGCCAGGTCGATGCCCGCGGTGACACCCGCGGCGGTCCACACCTTCGACGAGCTGCGGACGAAGATCGGATCGGGATCGACGGTGACCGCCGGGAATTCGGCCGCCAGCTGCGCTGCGAACGCCCAGTGCGTGGTCGCCACGCAGCCGTCGAGCAAACCGGCCTCGGCGGCCAGCACGGCCCCGGTGCAGACGCTGACCACCCGCCGGGCCCGGGCGGACACCGCGGCGATCCAGTCGATCAACTCGGCGTCGCGGCGGGCCGACCCGGTGCCCGCGCCGCCCGGCAGCACGACGGTGTCGACCGGCTCGGCCGGGTCGGGTAGCGGGGCGGCCACCAGCGTCAGGCCTGTTCCGGTGGCCACCGGTGCGCCGCCGACGGCCACGATGCGCACGTCGTAACCCGTGCCCGCGGTGCGCACGTCATAACCCGTGCCCGCCGCGCGGGCGTCGGCGTACAGCGAAGCCCCGGTGAACACCTCGAACGGGCCCACCAGATCCAGCGCCTGTACGCCAAGGAATCCGACGAGAAGCACCGTGCGCGCCATGAACCCAGTGTTGGCCACCGCCGTCGTGGCGTCCAGGCCATGCACCCCACAGATCAGGACAGCAGCGGCCAGCAGTCCCGGATCCGATCGACCCACCACCGGGCCCGCTCGGGCGCCGCAGCGAGGGCGGCCACCCGCGCCGGGTCGGGGACCACGGCCGCCGCGGGCAGCTCACCGTCGACCGGCGCGACCGTCTCGGCGATGTCGTCGACGAACAGCCCTCCGGTGCCGAGCCCGCACGCGTGCGGTAACGACGGCAGACACCCCGCCGCGACCAGACCGATCCCGATGCCCACCGCCGAGTCCAGGGCGCTGGACACCACGATCGGGATGTCGATCTGCTCGGCGACGGCCAGCATGGCCCGCACCCCACCCAGCGGAGCCACTTTGAGCACCGCGATGTCGGCGGCTCGGCTGCGCACCACGTGCAGCGGATCATCGGCCTTGCGGATGCTCTCGTCGGCGGCCACCGGCACCTGCACGCGGCGACGGACCTCGGCGAGTTCGGGCACCGTCGCACACGGCTGTTCGAGGTACTCCAGCGGGCCGTCGGCGGTCAGCGCCCGCGCGGCGGTCACCGCCTCGTCGACGCTCCAACCACCGTTGGCGTCCACCCGCACGGTCGGCACCAGCGCCCGCACCGCGGTGACCCGGGCAACGTCGTCGGCCAGCGACTGGCCGGGTTCAGCGACCTTCACCTTCGCGGTGCGCGCACCGGGGAACCGGGCGAGCACGTCGGCCACCGCGGCGGCGGGCACGGCCGGCACCGTGGCATTGATCGGGATGCTGGTGTGGCGCACCGGCGGCAGCGGCCGATAGGCGGCGTCGAGGCCGGCGGCCAGCCAATGCGCCGCCTCGGGCGGGCCGTACTCAGGGAATGCCCCGAACTCGCCCCACCCCGCCGGGCCGTCGATCAGCGCGATCTCGCGGGTGGTGATACCCCGGAACCGCACCCGCATGGGCAGCGCGACGACGTGCAGCCGGTCCAGCACATCCGACAGCTCGGGACGGGTCACCCGGCGCCCGCCAGCACGGCCTCGGCTGCGCGGCGGCCGCTGACCAGGGCTCCCTGGATCGAGGCGGTGTCGCGGTGATCGCCGCACACCCACAGCCCGTCCTGGATGCGGACCGGGCGCCGCACCGACAGCGGAGACGGCTGAGCCGGCAGCGCGTGCGGGATCTCGTGGCGGATGAGCAGCTCCCAGCCCGACGCGTCGGCGCCGAGGATCGCCGCCGCGTGCCGCCGGGTCACGGCTTCGTCGGGGGCGGAGCCGTCGGCCGCCTTCAGGGCCGACGCGGCGATCAGGTGGCGACCGGGCGGCGCGTAGGTCGGTGCGGCGGCGCTGATGACGGCGGTGTTGAGCACCGGTCCGGGATTCGCGGGCCGGCCGTCGACCCACAGCATCGCCGGCCCGGTCTGCGGCTGGTCGGTGGCCCACCAGTCGGTCACCACGCCGTGCATGTCCGGAGCGGGCAGGCCGGCCAGCCCCGCCGCGGTCACGGGATCGGCGGCGATGACCACCTGTGCGGCACGCACTGTGTCGGTGCCATCGGAGACGACGAGCCGACCGCTGTCGCGGCGGATCCCGACGGCCTTGCGGTGCAGCGTGATCCGGTCATGCAGCAGGCGGGCGAGTTCGGCGGGCAGCGCGGCCATGCCACCGGCGGGCAGAGACGGCACCCCGAGGACGAACATGCGGGCCAGCAGCAGCGCGAACGCATTCGACGTGGCACCGGTGTCGTCGAGAAGCACCCCGGCGAGGAACCGGTCGATCACGCGGCGGAGTTCACCGCGCACGCCGGCGGCGTCGAGTGCCTCGCGCAGGGTGGTGTCGGTGTCGCCCGACTTCAGCGCGCCGGGACGCAGCGCGGGCGCCACCCACCGTGCCGCCGCCAGCACATCTCGGGGCCCGAGCCCGCCGCGGGCCAGCATCGCCGGCACCTTCTGCGGCAGCCGCAGCGGATGCACCCACACGGTCGAACCGCGCTCGCGGCGCACCGCCACCCCGGCGCCGAAGGGCTGCAGCCGCAGCGCGTCGACGTCCACGGCGCGCCCCAGCTCGGGGTAGGCGGGGTTGAGCACCTGGAAGCCACGGTCGCAGCGGAACCCGTCGACGACGTCCGTGCGGACCCGGCCGCTTCCCAGACGTGCACGTCGCGGCCGGCTGCGGCGAGCACACCCGCGCACCGCAGGCCGGCCAGCCCGGCGCCGATCACCAGCACATCCATGTCGTCAACACTCATCGCAGCTCATGGTTACCCGTCGGCTCCACTATGACAGCCGCGCGGCGGTGACCAACTCGTGACGGGCCGATCCCCATCCGGTGGTGCGCCGGCCCCGAATCACAGGTGACATCGTGTCCGGGCGTGGGTAGCCCCTGCGAAGAGGAGGTCCTGTGTTCCAGAAAGTCACCAAGGTCGTCGGGCAGGTCGCCGAGTCCGCGCTGTCCATCGCCGGCATCCGCACCGTGGAGGAGCCGCACTACATCAAGCGCAGCCTGACCGAGGCGGTGGAGATCCGCGAGTACGGCCCGCGCATCGCCGCGGAGACCACCGTCAGCGGGGAGAAGCAGGGCGCGCTGAACACCGGCTTCCGCCGGCTCGCCGGCTACATCTTCGGCGGTAACCACCGCGATGCGGAGATCGCGATGACCGCGCCGGTCGGGCAGGCCCGGTCCGGCGGTGACGACATCGCGATGACGGCTCCGGTGGCCCAGACCGGCAGCGCCGAGCAGGGCTGGACCGTGCGGTTCTTCATGCCGTCGAAGTGGTCGATGGAGACGCTGCCCACCCCCGATGACGACACCGTGCGACTCGTACACGTCCCCGCCGAGACGGTCGCCGTGCTGCGGTTCACCGGCGACCGCAGCGCACAGGCCGTGGCCGCGCGGACCGAGGAGCTGATGAACACGTTGCGCGACAAGGGCATAGAACCCACCGGCGAGCCGACGTCGTGGTTCTACGATCCGCCGTGGACGCTGCCGTTGCTTCGGCGTAACGAGGTCACCGTCGCGATCTGAGCGTCAGACCGTGGCGCGGTCGCGGCCCTCCCAGTGCGGCTTGCGCAGCTCCTTCTTCAGCACTTTGCCCGTGGGGTTGCGCGGCAGTTCGTCGACGATGTCGACCGTCTTGGGGCACTTATAGCCTGCCAGCCGTTCCTTGGCGTGGGCGATCAGTTCGGCCTCGGACGCCTCGCCCTCGACCACGACCACGGCCTTGACGACCTCGCCCCATTTGTCGTCGGGAACGCCGATGACCGCGACGTCGACCACAGCGTCGTGCTCGGCCAGCACCCGCTCGACCTCCAGCGAGTAGATGTTCTCGCCGCCGGAGATGATCATGTCCTTGAGCCGGTCCTCGACGAAGATGTAGCCGCCGTCGTCGACGCGGCCGATGTCGCCGGTGCGGAACCAGCCGTCCGGTGTGATCGCTTCGGCGGTGGCCTCCGGCCGGTTGTGGTATCCCTTCATCAACTGCGGTGTGCGGAACCACAATTCACCCTGCTCGCCGGTCGGCACGTCCTCCAGGGTGTCCGGGTCGACGACCCGCACCTCGGCATTGGGCACCAGGGTCCCGGCGCTGGTCAACCGCTCGGGGTGGTCCTCGGCGCGATGCGCGTCGGGCAACAGCTGGCTGATCACCCCGCACACCTCGGTCAGACCGTAGGCCTGGACGAAGTCGGTGTCGGGCCACGCGTCCAGTGCCTGCCGCAGCAACGGCAGCGGCATCGGTGAGGCGCCGTAGCCGTAGGTCTTGAGCGCGCCGAAGAGCTTGACCGCGTCCTCTCCCGTCTCGAGGACCTTGGCCAGCACGGCCGGGACGAGGAACGTGCGGTTGGCTCCCTTGAGAATGGCACCGGCCAGCGCTGCGCCGTCGACGTCGCGGGTCATCACGCTGGGAATGCCGTCGTAGACACCGAATTGGACATAGGACATGCCGCCGACGTGGAACAGCGGCATCGACACCATGTTCTTGTCGCCCTCGTCGAACTCGAAACCCTGATGGGCGTTGACGGTGTGGGCGATGAGGTTGGCCTGGGTGAGCTCCACCCCCTTGGGCCGGCCGGTGGTGCCCGACGAATACATGATGATGCACACGTCGTCGGGATCGACGTCGGCGCTGCGGCCGACCGGCGACGCGGCGGCCAGCATGGCTTCGTACTCGTCACTTTCGCCGCCGTCCGGGGTGACGGTGACGACGTGCTCGATGTGGGTGAGCCGGTCGCGGATCTTGTCGATCGCAGGCGCGAACTCCGCCCCGACGACGAGCAGCTTCGCGTCGGAGTCGTTGAGGACGAAGTCGAGTTCGTCGGCGGCCAGCCGGAAGTTGATGACCGCGTTCGCCGCGCCCAGAGACGCAGCGGCATAGGTCAGCTCGACGCAGGCCGGGTGATTCTTGTCGAGGAACACCACCACGTCGCCGCGGCCGATGCCACGCTCGGTTAGTGCCCCGGCCAGGCGCCGGATGCGGTCGTTCCACTGCGACCAGGTCCAGGACCGGTCGAGATAGTCCATCGCCTCGGCATCGGGCTTGATCTCGGCCCACTGCGCGACGCGTTCATCCAGAAAACGAGGTTCGGGCAGGTTCATGTCAGAAGCGTGCCACGCGGTCGGACGCCACTGACAGGTTTCGCCAAATCCCGTTCAAGTGATTCACAGGTTCAATTGCTCCCTTGAATTATGCGCATGTCATCGATCGTTTATAACGGTACATGTGAATCTTGATTCAGGGTCACATGACCATCGGCGCCAGGAACGTCCACGCATAGCGGGTGACCGCGTCGTCATCGGTCACATCGAGCGCCGGAGTGGCCACCTGCACCAACGATGCGGCCAACCGGATGTGCACCTCGGCCACGGCCATCAGGTCGTCGTCGGGCATCGAGGCGCCGGCGGCCCGCAGCGCCCTGGCCATCGCCGTCGCGGCGCTGACGAGGAACAACCGCGCTTCACCGAGCATCTCGGTGGTCGCGGTGAACTCGCCGTCGAGTTGCAGAAAGCGTCGCATCACCGGCTCCCCGGTGAGCAGTCGGACACCTTCCCGGAACGCGGCTACCGCCGCGGCCTGCGGGCCGTCGTCGATGCCGACGGTCTGCAGCCGGGCCATCGCGACGTCGAACGTCATCCGGCCCAGCGCGGTGATCAGCGCATCCCGGCTGGGGAACCGCCGGTACAGCGTGCTGCGGCTCACCCCGGCCTGGCGGGCGACGACGTCCATGCTGAGGCGGCCGATGCCGACCAGCGCCACCTCCTCGGCAGCGGCCTTGAGGATGGCGGCCTCCTGCTCGGTGGGGCTGTCGGTGTTGCGCAGGCGTCGCACGGTCTCGGGTCGCGGGTCAGCGTGCCGGGCAGCCGACGGGGGGCGCGAACGAATCCAGCGCCACCGAGCGGTGCAGGCGTACCAGCTTCTCGTATTCGATCCGGTTGCGGGCCAACGGGATCAGCAGCAGACGATCCGGCAGCGCCCGCCAGGCCAACTGCAGCAGCTTCGTATAGAACGCGAACTCACGGTCGTGGCGGGCCTGCCAGCGGAAGCCGGTCAGATCACGCACTCCGGGGTGCAGGATCCCGAAGGAGCACACCAGCACGACACGGCCGGCCAGTGGGCGCGCCACCAACCAGCCGGGTGCGAGCACTTTACGCAGCAACGGCGGCAGGACCAGCGTCGGCAGTGGCAGCCTGGTCAGGTCTCTGGTGACGCCACGCAGGAACGGGTTGGCCTTCAGTTCGTTTCGCACCATCGCGTCGTAGTAGTCGGCGGCGTCGGCGTAGGTGGCGGGCAACTTGGCACTCTTGCTCGGCAGTTCGAGCGTCCTGAACGCCCCGAGTAGCTGCTGGTAGGCGACCTCACGTTCCTCGTCGGTCATCGTGATTCCGGTACAGGGGGTGAACGAGTTCAGCACCAGCATCAACCCGCTGACCGCGATCCAGTTCCACAGCTTCGGGTCCAGCGCGCTGTAGCGGACGTCGGCGAACTCGCCTGCGCCCCGGCCCTTGACGTCACGGTGCATCGTCTTGAGCCGCTCCCCCTCTGCGGCCCGGTCCTCGGCGTCGCCCCAGATGGCGAGAAACGTCGAGAAGCCGCTCCGCACACCGCGATCGGCGAAGTTGGCGGCGAAGCGTCCGGTCTTGTCGACCGCGGCAGCGACTGGGACGAGCGCGACCTCGTCGAATGCGGCGGCACCGAAGAACCCGCCCAGCACGGAGCCAGAATGCTTGCGGAACGCGGAGATCACCTCCGGGCGCACTGTGGCGGCCTCGTGCTGAGCGGCGTTCTCGACGACTGTGACCATTGCGCCTCCCGACCTAGCTTTGACACAAAGAGTAGTTATCTGTGTCAACATGTCAATGGGTAATGTTAACGAGCGTTCTCGACTGCGGACCAAAGGGACGAACGCACCCGGCATACCGATTGACCTACTCGGATCTGGCTTGAAGCGTGCAGCGACCCATGTGGTGACGTCATCAAGTTGTAAGTGATTCGGCGCTGTCGGCTTCGGCGACAGGCTAGGCTCGTCAGCATGCCGCCGGCCCAGAAGCGTCCTCGCGACCGGAAGGCGCAGATCGCCCGCGCGGCCTCCGATGCGTTCAGTACCTCGGGCTTCCATGCGGTGAGCATGGAGCAGATCGCGGCGCGCGTCGGCGTCTCGGCTGCGGCGTTGTACCGCCACGCCCCAAGCAAATACGACCTGTTCCGCGACGCGATCCTCGGGCTGAGCGGACAACTCGTCGCCGCCACCGACTTCGCCGACGCCGCGACGGACGTCGACCCCACCGCCCTGCGGCACCAGCTGCTCGACGCTCTCATCGAGACCTCTCTGGCCAACCGCGCGTTCAGCGGGCCCTTCCGTTGGGAGGGGCGCTATCTGCGCGCGCATGATCGGGCGGTGCTGGCCGCGCAGGTCAAGCTCGTGCACCGCCGGCTACACCGTCCGTTGATGCAGATGCGCCCCGCATCTGACCTCGTTGCAGCGGTGGACGTTGTCGTCGGCGGCGTTGAGCGTGATCGGGTCGATCGCCGACCACCACGCTACACTGAGCACCCGCCAGATTCGTGCGCTGTTGGCGACCATCGCGTCGGACATACTCGACACCGAACTGCCCACCGCGCAGCAGCCGGCAACGACGCCGCAGCCGTCCACCACGCAACTCCCCACGGACACCGGCCTCGGGATGAAGTACGAGGCGCTGCTGCAGGAGTCGCTGAAACTGTTCCACAAGAACGGATATCACGACACCACCATCGCCGATATCGCCGCGGCCGCGGGCATGCCCGCGTCGGGCATCTACCGCTATTTCGCCGGAAAGGCCGACATACTGTCCGCCGCCTTCCGACGAGCCGCCGACCGGGTCTCGGCCGACCTGTCCGAAGCGCTTGCCGCGGAGCCGGATCCGGGCCTCGTGCTGGACAGGCTTGTCGACGCCTACATCGCCAGGTCCTTCGCGAGTCCGGAGCTGGCCTATCTGTACTACACCGAGAAGGGCAACCTGCCTGCCGACGACGCCAGGATTCTGCACAACATCCAGCGCGCAACCGTGGAGCGGTGGGCGCAGTTGGTCACCGACGTCCGGCCGGCAACGGGGCTGGCGGAGGCGCGCTACATCGTGCACGCCACCTTCACGTTGGTCGTCGATCTGGGCCGATTGGCCGACTACGACGATTCCGCCGAAACTCGAACGCTGGTCAGGACGCTCGTGCGTGTCACACTGCTGGGTGCCGACACATGTCGCCGCCGCGGCGGCCTGTCCGTCGACGGAATGTCGGCCTGACATCGTCACGCGCCGTCACACACCCCCGACTCCCGGATGGCGGTGCCGTACACGTTGGCCGTCGCTACGTTGGCGTTGATCTGCCCGGACGGCAATCGGCGGGCGATCTTGTCGCTGATCTGGGTGAACTGAAACCACAACCGGTAGATCGAATCTCCGTGGAACAGTGGTGAATACTGGCTCTGATCGGGGTAGTTGGTGATGAACAGCGTGTGGGCCCGGGGGTCCAGGAATGCCGCGGACTGGTCAAGGTTGGCCGCAACCGTCGCCGCGGCGGTCTGCACTCCCGGTGCGCCCCAGTCGTCGTCGTGGTCGCCGAGGAAGTCCTGAAAGCCGAAGACCCCGGCCATCAGCGGATCGTATTGGGCGTTGAACCATTGGCACGCGTCACGTTCGGCGGCAATCTGTTCCGGGGTGACCCTGATCTGCCACAGGTTGTACGGGAACGGCGGGTAGTCCGGAGTCCAGTCGGACGGATGAGGCTCGAACACCGGCAGCGTCGGGGTACCGGTTCCGGTGTCGGGCTGCGCGGTCGCGGCCGGTGCGGCCACCAGCGCGACGACTGCCACGACGGCGGTCTTGACCACGAACCGACCGATTGTCACGGCGTACCGCCGAACTCGGGACGCAGGATCGGGGCGAGCGCGGCGAGCGGAATTCGCGCCTGCACCGTCCCCCCGTCCATCGACCACTGCATCACCCCCGGCGTGAAATCGGTGGGTGAGTCACGTCCGACCGGATAGTCCGGCATGTAGATCATCAGCTGATCGGGGGTCAGGGCCCAGGCCTTGTAACCGCCCGAGTACACCTTGTCGGGCGTCCAGCGCTCGGCGACGAACGGGTAGCTGCCCGGCTGATGCGGCGGCGGGGCCGCGTCGAGGGCCGCAACGATGTAGGGGTGCGCGAGTGGCGGAATCGCTGTCAGCGGATCAACCCCGGGTTTCATGAGATCGGCGAGTTGAAGCCTGGTGCCACGGGCCATGTCGAAGGTGAAGGTCCGGTAGGCGTTGTTGAAGTCGGGGCCGTCGGCGTGGTAGGTCTCGCGGTAGACCAGCGACAGCGCGTCCCCGTGGCGGAACACCTGATAGTTGCCCTCACCGAAGCTGTCGGCGACCATGCGCGTGCCGACGGTGCGCCAATTGCCGACGAGCGTGGCCAGATAATCGCGCAGCACTGGGCCGACAGCAGGGTGGTCGATCAGTTCGGTGGGGATCGCGACCTTGATGTCACGCACCGCGTTTCGGTCGGACTGGACTGTGGTGTGACAGTACTGGCCGTTCCAGGTTCCGCCGAGTTCGCCGCAGAACGACGTCGCCGAGGCCGAGGCCGGCGAGGTCGGGCCCAGCGCCGTGGCGACGACAGCGAGTGCTGCTGCCAGGCCAGCGATCCGCATGACTCCTTGACCGCCTTTCAGGGAAGCTCGACCTGGCTTGCGCGCCAGCGGCCGTCGACGTAGTCCATCGTCATCTTGATTCTGCTGCGGTCGATACGCGGGTCGGGCACGCTGGCGTTCTGCACCGATTGGTCGACGAACAGCAGCACCACGACCTGGTTCTCGGACGCCGACTGCACCGCCGACTCGAGCACCACCCCGCGAGCGGACGCCTCGTTGTCGATCAACAGCTGACGCAGCTGGGTGCTGGACTTGGTGTACATGTCCCTGAACTCACCGGTCGAGCCGTCGAGCACCTGCGCGAAGTTCTCGTCGACGTTGTTGGAGTCGATGCTGGTGAGCACCTGCGCGTAGGCCACCGCAGCGGTCTGGGCCTGCGCGGCAGCCTGTTCCACCTGCCGGTCGTGCCACAGCTGCCAGCCCAGATATCCCGACGTCGCGAAGCCGGCGACGGCCAGGGCGGCCAGGGCGCCGACCAGAAATCGGCGCCGCCGTCGACCTGGGGTCGCGGGTTCGGCGTCGTCGTTCTCGCCGTCTGCTGCACTCCCCGGCTCCGACGCGGCGTCGGCCGGCCCCTCGGTCGCGTCACCGTCGGAGGTGGCGGTGTCTTCGGCGGCCGTGTCGGTCTTCTGGTCGTCGAGATCTTCGTCGGTGGTCGACGGCATGGGGGCTCCTTCGTGGTGAGGTCGGGCGTCAGCGCGGGGGCTCGATCGGCAGAGTCGGGCCGCCGTACGGGGTGGGAATGGTGTAGCGGCCCTTCGGGGTCGGGTCGGTGGTCCTACCGAGGTCGGCGCCCGGCGGCGGGCCTGCGGTGTCGTCACCCGCGGGCCTGGGTGCGTTCTTCGCTCCGCGGACGAGCACACCGGGATGGTCGTCGCGGCAGTAGGTGTACATGAACGGCTCCGGGTAGTCCGCTGACGACGGGGGCCGGCGCGGGGTGCCGTACTCGCAGGTGTAGCGCGGGTAGATGTCACCGGTGGCCCAGAAACCGTTGTCGTGCATGGTGCTTCCGATCGCGTCCAGCAGCGAGGTGCGGTAATCCGGAAACAGCGAGTTCAGCGCCGGGACCCGCAGGTACAGCAGTTGCGACGTGCCGGCCAGGCTGCCCAGCAGCTGCACCATCGTGTCGGAGTTGTCGGCGAACAGGTTGTCCACGGAGTTCAGCGACCGCGGTGCACGGTCGGTCAGCCGGCGGTACCCGTCCTGCATCGAGGCCACCCCGCTCAGAGTTTCACTGAGATTGCCCGACGCCACCTCGATACCCGCATTCTTGTCGGCGGCCAGTTGCAGCGACACCCGGCTGGTCCGCAGCATGCTCGAGGTCTCCGGCAGCACCGAATCCAATGTCGAGAGAAGGAAAGTCCCCCCGTCGATGATGTCGGCGAGCTTCTGCGGACCGGCTTCGGACATGCTCAGCTCCCTGCGGATCAGTTCCAGCTTGCCGACATCGGTCTGGGCGAGGGCGCCGTCCGCATGGGCGAGCAGCGTGGCCAGTGTCACCGGCACCTCCGCGCGGCCGAGGCCGATCACGCTTCCGTCGCTCAGATACGGACCGGCGGCCGACTCGGCGGCGAAGTTGATGTACTGCTCGCCGGCCGGCGAGAGTCCCGAGACCTGAACGTCACTGGCCTCGGGGATCTTGATCGCGGCGTCGAGCGTGATGTGGGCGTCCACCCCGGCCGGAGTGATCTCCAGACTCTGCACCCGCCCGACCGGAACGCCGCGCAACGTGACGTCCTGATTGGGAAGCAGTCCGCCGGATTCGGGCAGCTGCACCACGACCCGGTAACTCGCGGCGAACGGATTGACACGCAGCGCGCCGAGGAACAGGTACGCGCTCGCCACCACGAGCGTCAGCACCAGGGCGGCGGCGGACAACCACGCCCGCCGGCGGTGGCCCCATCGCACCACACCGACAACGCTGTTGGCCGCCCCGTTGATCATCGCGGCGGCTCCGGTGCGACGGTGACGATCTCCCCCGGCTCGGTCGGGCTGGGCGCCACCGGAACCTGCGGTACGGCCGGGCCCTTGCCGACGATGCGTTCCTGCAACCGCAGCAGCGTGAACTTCAGCGAGCCGACCAGCTGGTGCCAGTTGTACCGCTTCGGTCCGTGCAGTCCCTCGTCGCCGGCAAAACCGATGTCCGGGATCGAGCCCAGGATCAACCGGTCGATGCTCACCCTGGTCGAGATGGCGTTGCTCGACATCGATTTGACGAACGGCGGCATCAATCGGTTCAGGGAGTACAGGGTGGCATCCGGGGCCAGCACGACGTCGTTCCAGGCCGCGGCGATCGTGTTGGCGTCCGCGATCACGCTGCGGCCGCTGGTGTCGTTGCCGGCGATCGACGGGAATTTCTGCAGCTGAACACCGACGTCGCCGAGTTGAGTCACCAGGTCGGCGATCTGGTCGGTCTGGGCGGCGAGCGTGTCGGTGGCCGGTCCAGCTTCGGACATCAGTTCACCGAGCACCTCGTTCTTGGTTTCGATCTGGGCGGCGAGGTGCGTCGTCTCGGTCAACGCCGTGGAGATCTGCTCGGAGCGGGCGTTGAGCCGGCCCAGGGTGTGGTTGGTCTTGCCGATCAGGTCGCCGAACGCCTGCCCCTGGTCACCGGTGGCCCGCCCCAGGCCGTTGATGATGTTGGTGAAGTTGCGTACCGCACCGCCGTTGACCAGGATCGCCGCCGAGCTCAGCACCGACTCGACGGTTGCCGCGGCAGTGGTCGATTCGAGTGGGATGACATCTCCGTCACCGAGCAGGCGCGCGCCGGGCACCACCGGTGTGGGCGGATTGATGGACACGAACACGTCGCCCAGCGGCGTCGCCGAGCGCAGCTCGGCGGTGCTGCCCTCAGGCAGCTGCACGCCGTCCATGATCCGCAGCGTGGTCACCGCCGTGTAGTTGCGGGCCTGCATCGATTCGAGTTGTCCGACGTCGGCACCCGCCAGCTTGACCTTGGCGTGTGCGGGCAGGTTCAGCGCGTTGGCGAACACCGCGGTCAGCGTGTAGCCGTCGGCATCGACCCCGGGGGCGGGCAGCGGGAGGCTGGCCAGACCTTCGGTGGCGCAGCCGCTGACGGTGACCGCCGCGACCGCCGCCGCGAGCCACGTCTTCCGGAAACGGCGCCCCTGCATCACTTCTGCCCCATCGCGGCGAGCCCGTCGAGCACGTACGACAGGCCGAAGTCGGGGCCGAAGTCCTGCAACGTGCCGGTGCTGCAGCCCAATTGGCGCAGTCCCATCATGTTGCACATCTCCTTGACCGTCTGCGTGTCGAAGAGCACCTTGTCGGTGAGGACGTGCACCCGCACCGCACCGTTCTTCTTGTCGATGATGTTGTAGATGTTGTCCAGCGTCATCGGCGCCACGTCGAGGAACTCCATCAGGTCACGCTGGTGGTCCACCGTCGTGGTCAAGGCCACGTCACCGTTGGCGACGATCTGCTTGACCTCGTCGCGGTGGGTGTCGAGCACCTCGCCGACCTGGTTGATGACGTCCTCGAGCTTGCGGCCGGTGGCGCCGGTGCCGAAGTCCTCGTCGGCGAGGACCTGGCTGAGCTGGCGCACGGAGCCGCCGAATTCGTCGAGGGTGGCCTCGTTGGCCGCCGCCGCCTCGAACAGCGAGCTGACATTGCGGATGATGGTGGTGAGCTGGTCGCGGGTCACGTCGCCGCGATCGGCGCTGAGCCGCAACGCCTCCGACAGCTCACCCAGCGCGTCCTTCATCTGCTGGCCGTTGCCGTCCACGACCGCCGCGCTGGCGTCGACGACGTCGGCGATGGGGCCGTTTCCCCTTCCGTCGCCCTCCAACGACATCGACAGCTTGTCCAGGACGTCGAGCACGCGGGCGAACTCGACCGGGGTCTTGGTGCGGTCAAGTCCGATGGTGGCGTGATCGGCCAGCGTCGGCCCGTCCCGATAAGGGGGTGTCAACTCGATCTGCCGGTCGGTCAGGATCGAGTTGGAGATCGTCACGGCCTGGACGTCGGCGGGAATCTTGACGTCGCGATCCACAGTGAAGTCGACCTCGACGTATCCA
>Ga0310345_10000837_pt1 | contig 39008 bp, 39 predicted proteins | sample HC15DNA20500_MG_FD_204667 | JGI IMG/M metagenome (GOLD analysis project Ga0310345, IMG submission 204667) | Marine microbial communities from station ALOHA, North Pacific Subtropical Gyre - HC15-DNA-20-500_MG | ecosystem: Environmental > Aquatic > Marine > Oceanic | place: Pacific Ocean: North... | reverse complement strand
AGTATGTATTCTTCGAAGAGAAGGAATAGAGACGGGAATTAATGAATTAGAGAAAAACATAGAAGTTGTTTTTGTAGATGATGAAAAATCACTAATCGAAAGTGTATTCAGAGTTATTGAGGGATATCCATGTATTATTACATACAATGGCGACGATTTTGATTTAAAATATATCTATAACAGAGCAATAAAATCAGGAATCAAAAAAGACAACATACCTATTCAAATCCCCGGGTTAGGAAGAGTATTCGATGGAAAGAATTTTAATAGAACAATTGAGGCAAATTTAAAACAAGGAATACATTTAGATCTATATAGAACATTTCTAAACAGATCAATACAGATCTATGCATTTGGAAATAAATATTCAGAACATAGTTTGAATGCAGTAAGTTCTGCGATAATTGGGAAAACTAAGATCGATTATGAAGGAGAAATAGGAGAGCAGACATATTATCACCTTGCAAAATACAATCATAATGATGCTGCAATTACACTAGAATTAACAAGTTTTGACGGAGATTTGTTAATGAAGTTATTATTAGTAATTTCAAGAATAACAAAGATGCCAATCAATGATTTATCCAGGATTGGAGTTTCAAATTGGATTAGAAGTATGGTATATTTTGAACATAGGAAAATTAATGCACTAATACCAAGAAAAGATGAACTAGAAATTCAAGAAGAAGAATTAAAAGAAATATCTTCTGAAGCAGTTATCGAAGGAAAACAATATCAGGGCGGAATGGTTCTGGAACCAAAAAGAGGTGTTTATTTCGGAGTTTCTGCACTTGACTTTGCAAGTCTATATCCAAGCATAATCAAAGTGAATAATCTATCATACGAAACTGTCAGATGTAAACACAAGGAACATCAATCAAATTTGATTAAAGGTAGTAAACATTGGGTATGTACGGATAGAAGAGGAATAATATCATTATTAGTCGGATCTTTAAGAGACATACGAGTAAATTATTACAAACCATTACCAAAGATGCCAGGATTATCGTCTAATGAAAGGAATCTATATTCAGTTGTTTCTCAGGCGTTAAAAGTAATATTAAATGCAAGCTATGGCGTACTAGGATCTCCAATATTTCCTTTATTTTTCTTACCAGTTGCTGATTCAACAGCAGCAATTGGAAGAAACATAATTACTGAAACAGTAGAAGCGGCAAAAAAAAGCAACATAGAAGTATTATACGGGGATACTGATTCATTATTTATTAAATCAACAAATCAAGAAGAAATTGAAAATTTAATACAATGGTCGCAAAAAAACCAAGGTGTAGATTTAGAACTAGAAGATAAATACAGATATGCAGTATTTTCTGAAAGAAAGAAAAACTATATTGTTGTAAAAAATGACGGTCAAGTAATAATTAAAGGATTAACTGGTAAAAAGAGCCATATACCATTATTCGTTAAAGAAGCATTTTATGAAGCAATAGACAAATTAGGCGAAGCAGAAACTGAAAAAGATTTTGAAAAAGTAAAAACTGAAATAAGAAACATCGCCAAAGAAAGCAATAAAAAACTAAAAGAAGACAAAGTTCCAATAGAAAAATTAGCATTTAGAATGATGATAAGTAAATCAACAAATATGTACAAAACAACAGTTCCACAACATGTACGTGCAGCTAAATTATTAGAAGAACATAATAGAAAAAACGGTGAGATGGATTTTATGAAGGCCGGAGATATAATCTCATTTGTAAAAACAATAGGAAATGAAGGAGTAAAACCATTAAAATTAGCAAAAATACGAAATATCGATAAGAAAAAATATGAAGAGATTATGAAAAGTACATTCGATCAATTATTAGGTCCATTAGGATTTTCTTTTGATGATATACTAGGAGTAACAAGATTAGAAGATTTATTCTGGAATAATAAAGAATGATGTTAAATAATTAAAAGATATAATCTAATTAATACAGAATATTATATATTCGATAAATCAAATTGCTAAACATGGAAAAACACACTTTTCATAAAGGAAAAGTTGAACCTATGAAAATATGGCCAGGCATGACAACAAATGAATTAGTTAATGAAATGAGCAAATCAGGATCATTTATGTCAGGTATGCTTTCAAAAGCAGTAGATACTTACGAAGAAATGGTAAAAAGCAATTCATATATTTTTTTAACATTGTCAGGAGCACTAGTTCCTGCTGGAATGAATAAAGTAATAATTGAATTAATTGAAAGAGGATTAGTTAATTCTATTGTAACAACTGGTGCAAATCTAGTCCATGATATGATGTTGTCATATGGCGGTAGTTTTTACAAAGGAGACGCCAACATGAGAGATGATAAACTACTTGAAAAAAAGATAGATAGAATTTATGATGTATTAGTATCTGAAGACGATTTTCAATCAAAGTTTGATGAACCATTATTAGAATTATATGACGATATTGCAAGAAATAATGAAGGAAATATATTATCAATATCAGAACTGATAAACAATATTGCGCAAAGAATTCCTGAAGAACCTGAATCAATATTAAAAGCATGTTATAAAAATAATATTAAATTATTCGTTCCAACAATACATGATTCAGTATTTGGATTACAAGCAGCGATTTACAATAGAAAGAACCCAGGAAAATTAAATGTAGACGTATTCAAAGATCTACAAGATATATGGGATATAAGAACAAAAGAAAAAAAATCAGGAGCTATAATATTAGGAGGAGGAGTTCCAAAGAATTTTGTATTCCAATCATTCTATTTTGCAAATAATATGTTAGACAATGTAATACAAATAACATTAGATCGTCCTGAAACAGGAGGATTATCTGGAGCACCTCCAGAAGAAGCAGTATCGTGGGGAAAAATTAATCCAAAAGGAAATAAAATAACAGTAATATCAGAAGTAACATTGGCATTTCCTTTAATTGCATCGGCATTAATTGAAAGGTTAGAAAAGAAATGAGTAAATCAGATTTATACTTAACAAACGAACCCCTGATTACAAATTTATCAAATAATAATAAAGAACAAATAAATATTTTTGGAGTGCCGTTTGACGCAACCTCAACATACAGAATTGGCTCTAGATTTGCTCCAAATGCAATTCGAGAATCTTTCCAGAACATTGAGATATATTCAAAGAGATTAGGAAAGGACTTGGAGGATATAAACATCAGAGATTTAGGCAATTTATCAAAAGTCGGTGATATAAATGAAATGAGCAAAATGGTAAAAGAAGTGACAAGAGAGATAGTCTCAAATGGCAAGATTCCTGCAATCTTAGGTGGAGACCATTCATTAACCAACGGGTCAGTTAGAGGCATAGATAATTGCACATTAGTAGTCTTTGATGCTCATCTTGATTTCAGAGATGAATTCGAAGGGTTAAAACTAAGTCATGCAACTTTTCTCAGAAGATTGTATGAAGACGGGTGCATGTCAAACCTTATTCATATTGGTTCAAGAGCAGCGACAAAAGACGAATGGGATTTTATGAACAAAGACGACATAACAACAATCGATATGAAAAAGATCTATGAGTTAGATACAGGATTAAAACAATTCAAGGATACATTAAGCAGTTCAAATGATGTGTACGTAAGTATCGACTTGGACGTAATGGATCCAGCATTTGCACCAGGAGTTGGAAATCCAGAGTCAAACGGCATGACTAGTAGAGAAATATTTGAATTCATTTATTGTCTGGATAATTTCAAGCTAACAGGATTTGACATTGTAGAGCTTATACCTGCATACGATAACGGGTCGACATCAGTTTTAGCAGCAAATTTACTTGCGGAACTTATTTGCATTGCAGACAAACGCTAATTATTTAAACTGAAGCCTGTCTGAGATAAATCTAGAGAGAGGAAGCTCATCAGTTATCATTCCATTTGAAAGTTTTTTACAATGTTCAATCAATTCAGATAATGACATTGTAATTATTTCTCCAGAATATCGATCGCGAACCTGAAATTTTTTACTTTCAACTTCATTTTTGCCTAAAACAAGGATAAACGGCAGCCATTCTTTCTCAGCTTCACGAACCTTTTTACCCACAGATAGATCACGATCGTCAAAATCAACTCGGAAGCCAGAACTGGATAACTCTTCAAGGCAATCCAATGAAACATCATGAAAATCTTGTGATAATGGAATTATCCTAATCTGTGTCGGACATAACCAGAATGGAAGGGAAGGAGTTTTACCTTCTCTTTGCACTTTCGCTGCTTTTTCCAATAAAGCATACAAACATCTTTCTATAGCTCCACTAGGGGAATTATGTAAAATAATTGGAATCTTCTTATCTCCATTCTCGTCGACATAGTCAATGCCATATCTTTCAGCATTTTCAACATCAATTTGATCAGTAGACAGAGCAGAAGCCTTACCCAAATTATCAATGAAATTAAATTCCCATTTGAATATGAAATAAAAGAATTTTTCAGGCCAGATTTCAATGAATATAGGTCCATTCCAATCTTTAGCAATACGTTTAATGAAATCAATATTTTCGTCATAGAAATCTTGAGTAACTCGAATTGCCAATTCGTAATCATCTTGGTTAAAACCAATTCCCTGAAGAACGTCTCTAGATAGATTAAATCTTTTTAATATTTCTGACTTGGACTCTTCAATGTTACGACATAATGCATGACAATCAGGCATGGTAAAAGCACGTAATCTCCTTAGTCCTACCAATTCACCAGATTTTTCACGACGAAAACTATAACGAGTCAATTCATATAATTTAACAGGTAATTGTTTATGAGATATAATAGAATCATGAAGCATTAGGAACTGTCCAAAACAAGCACTAAATCTCAAAAATAAGTTTTTATTATCGGAATTAACAATGTATTGCCTCGCAGGAAAACGATTAAGATAACTAGCAAGGCTAGGATGATTGGAATCATACATGATAGGAGTTTCTACTTCCAATGCACCATATTTCTTAACTTCGGATGTAACATATTTTTCCAACAAAGATTTAATGAATCGCCCTTTAGGATAAAAACGTAAATTACCAGAATCAGAACCAGGTTCATAATCAACCAAAGATAATTTTTTCATTAATTCGACATGAGGAGGATGAGATGTAACAACTCTGGATTTGCTTAATTCATATTTCTGTAATGCCTTAAGATTTTTAAAATTATTATAATTAAATTTCTCTACTGAGTCAATATTACCATCAGCAGACATTATCAAATATTTGGACTCTAAGCGTTCTTCAGATTTTAAAGCGTCACTTTGATGGGATTCTGTACTATCTGAAGTAATTATTTTTAATTGTTCTGCCAGAGGATGTCCCTTTACACGAATAGTAAATGATTTATTCCAGCCAAATGGACTACTCTGAACATCATTCCCTTCGTCAGATAAACTAGTCTTGAATTGATTCAATAATGATATAGCTTTAGATGCATTTGCAAGATCATCACTCAGATGAGAATATGGATAAACTACAACACGATTGCAATTTAAATTATCAAGTGAAGATTTGATATCGGAAAGAGAATTTTTAATTGTATTCGCGTTATCTTGAGATTCTAAACAGGTGAATAGAACTACAATATCGTCATATCGTTTTAGATTAGTATCCGAGTTCTCAGCTATATCAATCTCTTTTTTAATTGCCTGATATTCGATATAATCAGAATGTAATAGTAGAATTCTCATATTTTATACCTAATATCTTGCTCGTTCAGATTTTCTTAATTCTTTTGTAGATTTTTTCCAAGATTTATAATGTTCTGTACAAAAATATACCTTATTTGAATCAGAAGATATAGAAAATTCACTTGAATCTACATTTTTACTACTCATAGAACGTATAGCAGAATTTGTGCAATTACTCACAGAACAATCCACACCCTTACTAATTTTACCCATTACGATCCTAATTGATTAATCGTATTTTGATATTTAAAGGATTGATTTAGAAAATGTAATAAATGACAATACAAATTATCAGAATACTTGTTAGAAAAATTAAGACCAAAGATAGACCCAATTAGTAATAAAATTGGAGCAAAAATTGCCAAATTCAACATATCCCCAACAGCAATTAGCATAGTGGCTTTAGTTTTTGCATTAATTTCAGGATTATATTATTCGAAAACTATATTTGGCGATGTAATACTAGGATTTGATAGTCACATAATTGCAGGAATATTTTTACTATTATCAGGAATATGCGATTTATTAGATGGAGCAGTAGCACGAGCTACAAAAACAGCTTCCCGTAAAGGTTCTTTCATAGATTCTACACTAGATAGAATTGCAGAAATATTTATTTTTTCAGGAATTATTTTAGGACAATATGCAGAACCAATTATTGTATTATTATCACTGGCAGCATCAATAACAGTAAGCTACACCAGAGCAAAAGCAGAATCATTACAGGTTGAATTAAAGGGAATAGGAATGGGTGAAAGATCAGAAAGATTACTAATACTAATAATATTAAGTTTTGTGTCATTAATAAGAGAAGCAATGATAATAATAATAATTATATCATTCATAACAATAATACAAAGATTTAAATCAGCGACAGATAGATTAAACTGAATTAATATTTAGTACGTTTATGCCGTTCATTTTTAGCTCTGACTTTTACTAAACCATAATGTACTGCACAAGAAATACAATAGTATTTTATTGTTTTTTGTGTAGCAATATATGTTCCTGCAGCCCTTAATTCACGAGCTAAAGTAGGTTCAACCAAAGTTACTCGTCCGGTTTTCTTTTTTGCCTTATCTTTAGGAACCAATGTTCCACAATTACTACAAGATATAGAGTCAGAATGACCTTTTCCTCCCTTCGCTCTACCACCACTTTTTCGTTTTTTCGGCATATTATTATAAATATGTAAATTTGCTTATGCATAAATCTTATGGAAGTATAATTTTTTTGTGAAATAATTGGTCAATATATGTATAACTGGACATATATCAATAGACAAAATTACCAATCAACAAAACAAAGAACTATCAATAGGAGGACCGCCATGTTATGCAGGAATTGCTAGTAAAAATTCAAAAACAAATGTATCAATTTATACAAAAATTGGATATGACTTCCCAAAAAAATACACAAAATGGTTAAAAACAAATAATTTAACCACAATAAATAATATATCAAAGAAAAACACAACAAAATTTGAAATTATAGAATCAAATAATAATAAAAAATTAAAATTAATCAATAAATGTGAAAACATAGAATTATCTGAATTAGATAATAACAAGTATGATGGAATATTAATTAGTCCAATAGTAAATGAAATATCAAAATCAAATAACAATATAATTAATAACTTTGAACAAAAAACAATGTTAGATCCACAAGGATATCTAAGAAAATTCAACAGCAAAGGAACATGTAAATTAATGAATTATGATTTAAATGAACTACCAAAAACAGATATTATCAAAGTGAGTAAAGAAGAATCAAAAAAAATTACTAAAATCGAAAATTTTTTAGAAAGTTTAAAAAAAATATCTAAACATTATTCAATAGTAATAGGAACAAATAGAAATATCATAACTTATCTAATTTCTAAAAATAAAATTTACAATATTGAATATATCAAAAAAAGAAAATTATATGATACAATAGGATTAGGAGACATACTAGACGGAATATTTTTTAGTAATTATCTTAAAGGAGAGGAGATATCATGGGCATTATCATTAGGAATTGCATGTGCTTCATCAAGAAATGGGACAGGTATAAAAAAAATTGAAATAACATCAAATTATGAAGAAGAAGCATATAAAATATATAACAATATAAAAAATATTCAATAATACAAATAAATTGTGAATTTCTAAAATGAATAATATAAATAATAGACTTGTTAAATTAATAAAAACAAATACTAACAATTGTACAAGTGTCATAATTGGATGTAAATCTTCTAATTCATCATGTAAATATTGTGAACATAATATAATTACCATAGATACAAATCGTCAATCAAAAATAATAATTGATGATAAAATAGGATTTGTTAATATTGATTATATTTCATATAAAGAATTAATAAATTCTAATAAGAATTATTCATATAAATTATTAAATTGTAAAGTTCTTGAAGATGACATATTAGGAATTTCTAAATACATTATCGACTTACAAAAGAATAAAAATAAAATTATAAAAAATCAGATTCATTCAACATTAATTAATTTAACATCAGAAATACAAAAAAGTTCCAAAGCAATAAATAAATCTTTATTTTTAGATGCAGATTATTGGATAATGTCTGCAAGCTACAAGTTAATCAATTTAATTATATTATTAAATGGAAAAGTAGTTTATCCATCACATTTATTAGAACAATTAAAAAATTCTCAAATTAATTATAACATAGATAATTGTTATTCATTATTAAATTTAGAAATGTCAACAAAATCAGCTACTAAAAGAAGGCTAGAAGTAATTAACAAACTATATCTTTCATTTTCAGATTTATTAAAAATTGACTCAGAGTATTTAAATTTACAAATGGAATTATTAGAGAAAAAAATTGAATATTTAACAAATAACCAAATGATTGCAAATGCATATTGTTTAATTGGTAATGAAATTAATATTTTAGTAAATAAAATTTATAAAAATTATTGTTTATTTAATAATATGACCCCACACGATTATAAAATATTAAGTGAAATTATTGATATAAATGGAAAAAATAGAGTGTCAAAATCAATAATGAATATGATACCATTAACAAATAATGAATCAACGATTACAACGAAACTAATAATGTTAAAAAAATTAACAAATACAATAAGAAATCATGTAAAATATTGAAAACTTATTAGTATTTTTAAATCAAAATAAAATAAAGTGTTAATATGAAAGCAGTAATTCTCGCAGGAGGGCTAGGTAAGAGAGTAAGGCCATATACTCTATTTTTACCAAAACCAATGCTTCCACTTGGTGATAAGCCAATAATAGGTCATGTTATTAATTGGATTAAAAAACAAAACATCAATGAAATAATTATTAGTTCTTCATATATGAACGAAACTATTGAAAATTATTATGGCAATGGGAAAAAATATAATGTAAAAATTAAATATGTAAAATCAAAAAAACCTCTAGGAACAGCAGGACAATTAAAAAATGCAGAAAAATATTTAAAAGGTTCATTTTTATGTTTATACAGTGATTCAATATTTTATTTCAATATAAATAATGCAATAAAATTTCATAAAAAAAATAAATCCATAGTTACAATGATATTAACTGAATATGAAACACAATTAAAATATGGAATGATTGAAATAAATAAAGACAAATCGATTAAATACTGGAAAGAAAAACCAAAAATTAATGGATTAATCAATACAGGTTGTTATATAATGAATAAAGATTTTTTCAAATATATACCAAAAAACAAAGTATATAATATGGACAAATCATTTAAGAAATGTCAAAAAGATAAAAATAAAATATTTGGGTATAAAGTGAATGGGAATATATTAGATTTAGGCGATAAAGAATCCTATGAGAAAAGTTTTAGAGAATTTAGTAAAGTGAAAAAAAATGCAAGATAATATATTATTAATTGAAGACAAATTGGTAGATAATTTTAATCCAATTACACTTACAAAAACTTCAATGGAACTACAATTTGGAAAGAATAGTCTATATAATGAAATAAATAATAAATTACAATCTAAAAATACAGATTTATTTGTAAGAAAACATCTAATTGAAAAATCAAAAAAAATATTCCGCAATGCATCAATAAATAAAATAAAATCAGACGGCGATATCTATATAGTTAATTCACTAATCAATCCAAATAATCAAAATATTAATAAATTATTCAAAAATAAAGGAAAATTTATAGCAAAATCAGACAATAAATTAGTGTGTGCAAAAATACCAACGTCAATTATTAAAGATATACAAGAATTAGAATCTTTTAAGATTATCAATAAAATTTTAAGAATAAAAAAATATCCAATTAAAAATATTGATAAATCAACATTAATTAAGTTTCCATGGGAATTATTAAAAGAATCATCTAAAGCAATTAATAATCAATTTAAATTATTAAATAAAATACCAAATCAAAAAATAAATAAATCAACTACTAACAATAAAAAATTATGGATTTCAAAAAAAGCAAATCTTATAGATAAAAATAAAATATTTTTTGATACAAATAAAGGACCAATAATTATCGACGATGGTGCATTAATTGAACCATTTTCTTTTATTATGGGTCCAACTTACATTGGTAAAAATACTAAAATCAATGGCGCACGAATATACTCCAAAACAAGTATTGGAAATAATTGTATAATTGGCGGTGAAATAGAAGGTTCAATAATACATGAATATACAAATAAAGCACATTTGGGATATATAGGGCATTCAATAATAGGATCTTGGGTTAATATCGGTGCATTAACAACTAATTCAAATTTAAAAAATACATATGGAAAAATTAAAATCAATATCGGTAGAAAAAAAATACTTACAAATGAAATTAAATATGGATGCATGATAGGCGATAATGTAAAAACTTCAATCGGATCATTAATTTTTACCGGAATTAATATTGGCCCATGTTCACAATTATATGGTTACACATCAGAAAATATTCCAGCTTTTACAATATATAATAATTTAAAGAAAAGAGAACTAATAGAATCAAAAATTAATAAAATTATCTTAACACAATCAAGAGTAATGAAACGTAGAAATATTTCTCAAACAAACCATGATAGAAAACTATTAAGAGATTTATTCAAAATGACAAATAAGGAAAGAAAATATATGAAAGTAAAAAAAGGAGTAATTAATATTTGAAATATAAAAATGAACTCGATGTAAGTAACATTAAAAGAATAGATAAATCAGGATTATTCAAACAATATGAAAATTGGCCAGAATATGCAAAAAAAGCAATCAATATTGTGCCCAATTTACCAACAAATAATGGCATCGACAAAATAATATTTATTGGAATGGGAGGCTCTGCAACATCAGGAGACATAATACAAAGTTGGTTAAGAGAAGACTTGCAAATACCATTTGAAGTTCTAAAAGATTATCAATTACCAGGATATGTTAATAAATCAACACTAGTAATAGGTGCGTCGATTTCAGGGGAAACACGAGAAACAATATCAGCTTGTATTGAAGCAAAAATTAAAAAAAATGCAATAGTAGCAACAATTTCTGCTGGAGGAACACTAGAAGAAATTAGTAAAAAATACAACATACCACATACAAAAGTACAATTAGCATTAATGCCAAGAGCAAGTTTATTATACGCATTATTACCAGCAGTGAACTTACTTGCAAATTTAAAATTAATTAAATCTCCTAAAAATGAATTTAAAGACATGATGAATTTACTAGAAATAAAAAGTAAAAAAATAAATAAAGAAATCGAATATGAAAAAAATATTGCAAAACAAATTGCTAATGATATATTAGAATTAGATAACCCTCCAACAATATATTCAGGTCAAACCTTATACGCGCCAGGATACAGATTTAAAGCATCATTAAATGAAAATTCAAAGATACGAGCACAACATATTTTACTACCTGAACTTTGTCACAATGAAATACAATCATGGGGGAAAAATCCCGATAATAAAATCACATCAATCTTTTTAAGAGATGATAATGAAAGTCCTGAACAAAAAGAAAGATTTGAATCATTAAGTCAATTATTAATTAAAATGGACATAACACCACTAGAAATATTCACTGAGGGAAAAACAAAGCTAGGAAGAATTATAAACATGATATATTTACTAGATTATGTTTCACTATATTTAGCAATATTAAAAAATATAGATCCAACCCCCACTCCAAATATTGACGAAATAAAGAAATTATTAAAAAAACGATTTTCCAACATATATTAAATTACGCCAACAAGACTAGCAAGTTCTTTTCTAGAAGCTTTCCCAAGAATTTCAGCGCTTTTCTCAGGAGAAATAGTATTTACATATATGCCAAAACCATTTTCAAACCCATTTTTAGGAATTAATTTTGGATATATTTCAATATGCCAATGTAATTCCCCGTCTGGATCATTTAGTGAATTATGAAATACAAGACTATATGAAGGATTTTTTAAAATATTATCCATTCCGCCCAAAGTAGAACGAAGAATTTGTGCAAGATCCTCTAATTCTTGGACATTTAATGAAGAAAATGATAATTGATGAGATTTAGGATATATCCAAAATTCAAAAGAATAAGTAGATGCCCACGGACAAAAAGCAAAAAAGTTGACTGTAGAAATAATTTGTCTAGGACCACCAGTTTCAAGATTTATAATACGACACATTGGACAAATTCCCAAATCCAATAAAGTTTGTTTAGACGAATTAATTTCAGCAACAAGTACAGGAGGAGGAATTGGAAAATTAGAAATTTCAATACTATTGTGGACAGAATTTCCACCAGCATATTGACCAGAATTAATAATAATTTGTAAATTTTTCATATCAGTAGAAATCATATCAGTATAAACAGATTGAGTTGTTTTTAATAATTTGAATAATTTAGAAATACTAAGTTTATTAATTTTTTTATGACTCTTATCAGCAATATAAATGGTTTTTTGAGTTTTTTGTTCAATATTTGAAACATTTTTAGTTTCCATATGAGAATTTTCAAGCTCGAAAAAAGAAAGAACTTCAGTTTTTATGACATTATCAGAAGTATCTAATTTACAAATAGAACAAGAATCATCTGAAGATTTATTATTTGTAGAAAAATATTGATCAATATCGTCGTCAGGACTCACTAAAACAAATTCTTCGAGAAAATAATCCTTACGTAATTCTTTCAATTATACTCATTAAACATCTACAGTTTATAGGTTTTTAATATAATCAATAAAGTTATAAGTCAAAATAATTCGAAACAATATAATGAAATTATTACTAGTAAGGCATGGGCAATCAACGTACAACTTAGCAAATAAATTTACTGGATGGAGAGACCCTCCATTATCAGAATTAGGAAAGAATCAAGCAGAAGAAACAGCAATAAAATTGCAAAAATATCATATTGATGTGGTATATTCTAGTTCATTAATAAGAGCAAAACAAACAGCAGAAATAATTATTAAAAATCATCCAAATTCACCTAAAGAAATAATATCAAATCCACTATTAAATGAAAGAAATTATGGAAATTGGGCTGGAAAAAATAAAGATGAAGTCAAAAAAGACATTGGAGAAAAAGAATTTCAGGCCGTAAGAAGAGGTTGGGACGAACCACCTGAAGGAGGAGAATCATTAGAAGATACCGCAAATAGAGTAAAAGAATGGATAGAAATGATTAATAAACAACATACGAATGATGAGACTATTTTAGTAATCTCGCATGGAAATACAATTAGAGCAATATCAGTAATTTTTGGTATAAATACAAAGGAAAATATTCAAAATTTCGAATTAAAGACTGGAGAAATATTTATCATTTAATAAGAATATCGCCACCCTCTTGTCTAAATAAATCTTCAATTTTTTCTGCATTTCGTATTATTTCCATAGATTTATTCTTTCGATGTAATAAAATCACAGGTTTAGTTTGACAATGAAATGGCATATTAAAAACAATAGAATAAGCACCAACATTTCTAAAAACAACTAGATCATTTATTTCAGTATGTGGAAAATCAGCATCAACAGGAAGTTGAAAAACATCCAATGAATCACACAATCGGCCGCCAATAGAAACATCACCATAACTAATTGAATTAGATTTAGAAATTATATCAATTGGATATTTATGTTTCATTAAAGCAGAATCCAAAAGTAAATGATACCCAGAATCTATAATTAAGAAATTCCCATCAGAAAATGTTTTTTTATTTACAATTTTAGAAATTAATATCGAAGATTCAGCAGAAAGAAACCTTCCACTTTCAACAATTAAAGTTGGCGTGTAATTAATTTTTTCAATAAATTGATTAAGTTTGTCGGTAATAAGAGCTCCAATATATTCAGGGGAAGGAACAGATTCAGTATATTCAACAGGCATGCCACCACCAATATCAAGAATATTTATTGAAAAATCAGAGATTTCATTTTTTAATTCACCGATAAAAGTATCAAGTAAATCAATGGTATTAATAAAACAAGAAGGGTCAATAATTTGAGTTCCTAAATGGAAATGTATTCCATTAAAAATTAGATTGTTAGAGTCATAAATTTGATGAATGATAAATTTTGCATTATCATTAGTAGATCCGTCCATAGGTACGCCAAATTTACCATTTTTGAATGATGCACTGATGTCAGCATTAACATATATTTCAGGATTTATTCTAACTAATACATCAACTGTAACGTTGAGAGATTTTGCAGCTTCATTAAGATTTACATAGCCATTAAATGATCCAATAACAATTCTATTGATTCCATTCTTCAAAACCTCAACATATTCAGATTTTTCTTCAGTAACACTAGTATAAATTATATTATCAACATCACCTCCACATTTAAGAAAGAAATATATTTCTCCAATAGAAGTTAAATCAAAGACAAGATCTTCTTCAATAAAAATTTGAATTAATGATGGATTAAAATTTGATTTGAAAGAATAAGAAATTGCAGTTTTTCCAGTATAATTATTAAAAGATTTTCTCAAAACTTCTACATTATTTCTAAGAATATTTTCTTCGATTACATATACAGGAGTTCCAAATTTTGATGCAATACGTTTAATTTCAAAATCTGATAATTCAGATTGTATATTATTGAATTTTGAAATTTTTTGAATATTTGTATTAGACAATTTTTATATTATTTAGTTCCAATTACGATTTCAATAGTCGAGACATTGCGTTTTTCATCACCGAGAATCTCAGTATCGATTGCTATGCTTTTTGTTGAATATTTTCCTTTACTAAGTCTTTCAGTAATTATTTGAGCTACATCAACTGCACGAGAAATAACCATTCCTCTGCCTTTAATAACTATTTCACTAGAATGACCAAGTTGTATAAGACCAGACATTGCATAGCTCATTACAGGTTTTTTACCAACATAAATATGATTGTCAGGTCGTGGATTAACAGAAGGCTGACTACTTTCTGGCACAACAGTATCGGGACTACTTTCTGGCACAACAGTATCGGGACTACTTTCTGGCACAACAGTATCGGGACTACTTTCTGGCACAACAGTATCGGGACTACTTTCTGGCACAACAGTATCGGGAATGGAGTTTTCAGAAGATATTTCTCCAGGATTAGATCCAACATGTTCATTATCGTTTGTATTAATATCAGACATTTTTGTAGATTATTTATCAAAAAATTCTTATTTAAACATAGTGTTAGATATCAATTTAGTTCTCTGCGTTCTTATGGAATAATACAGGAATTTATATAGAATACCAGTATACGGATTTTGTGATAGAATATGCCTAAAGCATACATTTTAATCAATACAGAACCAGATGTTGAAGAAGAATTTATAGAAGAAGTCAATAAACTAGATGGAATAGTAGAAGTAGCTTCAGTATATGGTAGATATGATTTTGTTGTAATTGTTAAATCAGACACAATGGAAAAAGTTAAAGATATAATTACTTGGAAAATTAGAAGAATCAGAAGTGTAAAATCAACAATAACATTAATCGGAGTATAATAAATTACAATAATGCTTCAAGTGGAACATTTTGAGAAGTTCCATCAGGATATGAGCGTCGTATAGTCAACGGAAGAGCACCAGCATCAAGTTCTTTAATTGCCAATTTTATAGGATCATTAACTGAAGAAGGGACTTTAATAAATGGAGGCGCGCCAAAAGATAGTTGTAAGGCTCGAGAACCTATAATTTTTGCCCGTTCAAACCTTGTAAGACTAGATGGGCCAATTTCAACCTTAAATTCGTGTTTTGTCATGTTATTAACCTAATAATTTACTAAAGTTTTATGCAACTGTTAATTCTCACTATTTTATATCTTATAACATAATAAATTTTTCTATAGATTACAATATATTATAAATATTAAAAATCATATCAAAATATATCATTATGAATTCAATAACAAGAAATAATGTCAAGATCACTATAGGAACTTCTGAATTATATGGAGAAATATCAAAACACTTGGCACCAGTCATAGTTAATCAAATATTAATGAAAAAAAGATTAAGTGGTCCAATAGCAAAAGTTCAAAATATATTTGTTTACAGCCCATTAGGCATAATTGCAGGGTTACAAAAACCAAAAACAGACTTTAAAACAGGAGATATTGCATTTTATGCGTCAAATGGCTCAATTTGTTTATTTAAAAAAGATACACGAATAAAAACTAAAATGACACTAATTGGAAAAATTACTAAAAATATTAACAAATTAAATGATATAAAATCTGGAGAAATTTTAATAATAGAAATATTGAGTGAAGTATGATTATGAATATAAAGGAAAAAATCAGATATATCGATCTTGCATCAACAATTATTTCACTAATTATGATAACAGGAATTATATACTTTGTAATAGATTCGGACTTCCAAATATTTATGAATGTTAGGTTAATAATTTTTGCAATAATATTCTCAATAATTGGATTTTTTTTGTCAAGAAAAAGATTAGAATTATTTGATGAAACTTTGTAAGATTATCTTGTAAATAAGGAATTAAAAAGAGAAAGTCCTGCAAGAATAGCTTCTTCGCTTCTTATAGTTTCAACACCTTGATCAGGAAATAAATTAATCAGAATTAAATTAGATTTATCAATTTTTTCACGAGATAATACAGACATCAATCCAGTTTTTGGTGAACCAAAGGCAATTATGATACTAGAATGAGATTTTTCATCAAGTTTATCTAATATTAATTTAGATGACGAATGAAAATCATCGCCAAATTTAGATGTAATAATTTTTATATCGTAATCATTAGAAGTTAAAACATCCTTAAGAGAATTATTAAAAACAACATCATAACCCCAATAATCAACAGGTTTAATTCTTTGTAATTGAAAATACTTTCCTTGATGTGAGATAGAAATAATTTTGACAGTAATAATTTCATTAATTGGAATATTATCATTTATAATTCCATATCTATCTAAACCAATATCAATAATTGACATTTTTAGTTTTTTATCAAATTTAGTACAAAGTCCATCTCGAATATCAACAATTTCAGGATTATATTGTCGATTAACTGTATGAGATGGAATACGAAGAGGAGGGAGTGTTCCAGCTAACTTAAGTTCTTTTTTTATTGGAAAAAGATTTTTTCTCAAATACTGCGGAGTAACGAGATACCTAAGAAGAAGTAAAATAAATTCATTATCAGAACGACCTTTATTTTTATAAACGTGAATTTTTGTAACTTTAAAAATTGAAATCGCACGAGCAATTAATCCAATTTTACTTGTTTTATCAGATAATGATTGACAGTCTTCAAGAATATTTGATGGAATAGCAATAGCTAATTCTCTCAAGATAAGTCATTATTCCTTAGATTTAGAGTCTGAATAGAAATTAATGATTTTTTGTGCTATAACGATAGATGCGTCTTTTTGAGCTTCAATAATCTGTGCTCCAATATGAGGAGTTACAATTAGGTTTTTCAAATTAATCAATTCAGAATTAGTAGGAGGTTCAGTTTCAAAAACATCCAAAGCAGCCCCAGCAATTTTGGAATTAGAAAGAGCGTCAAATAAATCAGATTCAACAATTAATTGACCGCGAGCAGTATTAATAATAAATGCAGTATCTTTCATCAATTCAAATTGTTCTTTTCCTATCATATGTATTGTTTCGTCAGTAGCGGGAAGATGTAAACTAATAAAATCAGAATTAGATAATAATTCATTAAGTTCAACTTGATTTATATTGTATTTGTCAAGATACTCTGGATCAACAGTTTCTTTTTCAAATCCAATAACTTTCATTTCAAGAGCAGATGCAAGAATACCTGTTCTTCTACCAATACGACCAAGGCCAATAATACCAAAGATCTTACCACGTAATTCACTACCAAGGAGAGAATTTTTCAGCCATTTACCATTCTTCAATGCATGATCAGCCAATGGAATAGAACGTGCAAGACTAACTGCAAGAGAAATAGTCAACTCTGCAACAGCATTAGTTGAAGCTTCAACGGAATTAAAAACAGGAATATTCTGAGCTTTTGCAACAGATGTATTGATATTATCAATACCAGTTCCGGGTCTACAGATTAATTGAAGATTTTTTCCGTTATTTATAACAGAGTCAGTAATTTTTGTTCGACTGCGAACAACTACAACATTAACATCTTTAATTTCTTCAAGAAGTTCATCAGAGGTAATTGTGGGTTTTTCAACAACATTAAACCCAGATTCGAGCAATAAATTGACGCCTTCTGATTCTATTTGATCACAAATAAGAATTTTTTTATCTGAATTCAATTAAGTAAACGTTACTGTCTACTTACTGCATTTAAACATTATTTTTACCAATTATTATATATTAGATATTTTCTATTATATACCAAGAATGAGTGAAGATAGAGAATTAGAAATACTAAAACAAAAGAAGATAAAGGAATTAATGAAAAGAATTGAGGATCAGAATAAGCAAATTGATCCTAAAGATATTCTATTATCAAGATTGGTTGATCGCGGTGATGAAGTGTTAAAAATTGCTGAAACTCACTATCCAAAAGAGGCAGAAATCATAGTTAATCAATTAATAGAATTAATCAAGAATGGTAAAATAAATAGTTCAATTTCTGGTGGAGAGTTGTTATCAGTATTTCGAAATGCAGGATTAAGAATTACTGTTCCAACCTCAATATCAGTATCAAAAGATGGAAAGATGATTTCTCTTTCTGACAAATTAAAAGGTAAAAAGGAATAAAATTATTCTTCTACAACTGTTACTTTTGGAACTTTTGAATCTTTAGATTTATCAATAGATCTTATAATTGTATATTCAGAACTAAGAAGTTTATTCAATACATCACCTGAAATATCAAAATCAGATGCGAATTCATTCAAATATGGAGTTAATAATTTAAGATCATAATCATCTAGTTTTTTATATTCTATATCTAGATTAACACTGTACTTGCTAGAGAATAATTTTTTAATGGAATTAAATGCATTATCAGAGAGTTCTGACTTCAAAAAATTAAGATTTATATCAGAAGCAGATGAAAGTTTCTTAAATAATTCATTGGCAATAATTCCTTTATAATTTAGATAAGACAGGTAGTTGATTATATCTTCTTTAGGTGGTTTTAAACCAATAGAATCTGCATTAACTTTTCCTCTGACATAAATCAATCCCCGTAGCATCCCAGTAGCAAGAAAATTGCCGACTAATTGTTCTGGTTCATCATAATCAAGAGAATCAATTCCGAGTACCAATGCAAGACCGCCGGCCATGTATTCACCAAAATAATCATCAGCACGATTTCCAACAATAACAACTGGACGGCTTTCTTCGTATTCGCGCATTAATATAAATGCACGATTTCCAACATTACCACGAATGAATATTTTTCCTCCTTGAAGAGCATATCCAATTACATCACGTGTATTACCATGAATTGTGATTTTTCCTTCATACATAGTATCAGCAACATTATCTTCAGCACTACCATAAACATTGATATTTGTACCTTTATTGAAATTAGCAAGACAATTTCCAGGTGTTCCATAAATATTTAATTCAGTATTTTTTGGGAGATTAACACCAAGATATCTTTGTCCACGTACATTCATTAAATTAACTTGTTTTGGTCCATTGTTTAAGACAGATTGAATATTAGTATTCAATTCATATGACGAAAGATCATTTGAATCAATAATATTTTGAGAAATATCATGTGAAGTCTCAATTTGTATTAAATCTGAACTAATTGAATCTATAGTATTAGAATCACGACCAGACTCAATAATACCTTTATTCATTGAAGCAAGAACAAATCGTCCAGGTTGTGGAGTCCATATATTTGCTTTTGAAGACAACATTCTAATTTGACACTCTTCACTAGCCATGTAAATATAATTATCATCTTCGCCAATAACAACAGGTCGAAACTTTGAACGGTCAATTACAGCAAGAAGATAGACATCATCTCCATCAGAATATCCAATAAAAATAGTAAATGGACCGTCTAATTCAGCGCCTCTATATTTATAAAGTAAATTACGAATGTATTTTGTTTTTTCACGACCTAATCGATAAAGAAAACGATCATATGGATTGGATAGAATTAAACCAATATCATGCATTGATAATTTTTCAATACGAGCTAAATAATCTGCAATAAATGCAACTACTTCACTATCAGTGCCTACGAGATTTGTAACTCCACGATAATTAAGAAAATTAATATTTGAACCAAAAGAACTAATATCACCATTATGAACAATTGCAGTATTTACATTTGAAAATGGATGGCACCAAATTGCAGAAGAACCAGGAGAATTAGTAGGTTGTCTAGTATGAGCAATCCATAAATCAGCAGCTACATCAGAACCCATAAGACCAGTTGAAGAAGCTACATCAGAAGGATATCCAATATCTTTGTAAACATTAACATAATTTCCAGATGAATAAATTCTAGCACGATAATTAGGAATAGAGAATTTATAATTAATTTCATTAACTACTTGAGATAATTTTTCTGAATCAGAAGTACTAACAATCAATGAGATATCAAGAGATAATTCAGACGCAATAATTGTCTGGGATTTAATATTGCCTATAGAGAAACCTGAATCAATGAGAATATTTTTGATTTCTTCAAATATGTTCTCATCTTCGACAAATATACTCAATAAGAAATCTTTATTTGAATTATCAAGATTAAATGAAGCAAAACCAGCTCCATATTTACTTCCACGAAATCTAACACATTCAATGCCATCAATTGCTATTTGATTTGGAATTTTAACAGAATGTTTTTTCTTTAATATGGCAAATACTCCACAATCATCTTTACTAACTATTTTGTGATCAGTCAAGGAGCTCCACCAGGTTTAATGCCAAGTCTTTTTCGAATCTCTGGATCTAAATCAACGGATCGGAATAATTCTCTATTGCCTAATAGTGAATTTTGAATGGAACTAATTCCGGCAGCTCCTGCTAATAATTTAATTTCTTTTTGCAGAGCTAGAATAGTATATTCTAGTTTTTCTCTTGTTTTATCTTGATCAAAATTGGATTCATTACTATCATTACGAAACTTCTTTGGATCGTAATTTATAGATAGTAAGGCAGATTTACTAATTCCAACTGCATCAGCACCCAATCCAATTAATTTGAATATATCAGCTGCGCCACGAACTCTACTTCCTTCAACCAATAAATTAATTTCATTTCTAGCGATTGTGGTTTTTATTCGTGTATTTCTCAAGATATTATCAACTTCGGATGTACAAATTGCAAGATCGATTTTATTTTGGTTATTCTCAAAGTCCCAATCAATAATTATACCTGTAATATTTTGTTCAATTACTGACGGAATTAGTTTGATAGTTTCTTCATTTGATGGGAATCTTACCATGATATGAACATTATTCTCAGATAGGTTTTTGATTTGATCAAGTTCAGTATAATTAATTGTTATACATTTGATTCCAGAATTATCTTTGTTTAAGAATTCAGAATGAGGAATTAAAAGAGATGAATTCATAGATTGATTTGATTCTTCAAGTAATTTTTTTGAATTATATAATAATCCCATAGAGGAAGCTACTTCATAAAATATTTTTTCAATCGAACCTTCTTCATGAAGTCGACCTAGATATATTGGATTAGACAATCGTACATCTCCATGTGCTAAATAAGTTGAAGTTTCAATCTCTTCTCTATAAGGATCAATACTAGGTCTAGTGACTTGTGCTCCATCACAGCGAATCCAATCACACACTGAACGTGGTTGATCAACAAAGGGAGCAGAAATTGTACCCATACTAGTAATTACAGCTTCTCCTGGATTTCTACCTGCACTACCAGAAAGTTCACGAAGTTCGCCTTGAAGAATTGGTGTCCAGTATTCATCTTCAGATACGTGCTTTTGAACAGGTTTAGGACCAACCAATGATTTAGAGGAATGATCAAGTTCAACTCCTAAAATATCGGCAGTTTCTTCATACATGTCATAACCACGAAGTAAATCTCGTCTCCCAACTAATTCAGATGCAGAATTCAAATTCAATTCTCGTAAAATCCATTTAAATTCTTCAATCCATCCAAAAATCATTTTAGATGTCCATTCAACTGATTTGTCAAGAGAAAGAACTTTTGTCGGATCGTCTACGAGTTTATTTGTAAGAAGTGCAGGACAAAAACCAATATGACATTTATGTACCATTAAACAACCTAAACCGACCAATGTCGCAGTTCCAGTACTGACACAATCAGCACCAAGGGCCAATAATTTAGCAGTATCTTCTGCATTACTAACTGCACCTGCTGCAATAACAGAAAATCCATTACGAAGATTTTGTTGAGTTAAAATACGATCAACCCAAGAAACAACTAGATCAATAGGAAGTCCTACATTATCTCGAACTACAGATGGAGCAGCACCAGTACCTGCACCTGAACCATCGATAATAATTCCATCAGCACCCATACTTGCAACGCCAGATGCAATATATGGAACATAATTAGTACAACCAATTTTTACAAAAACAGGTTTACCAGTAGCCTCTTTTAAAGCCCAAATTCTTTGACCCAGATCCTCGATAGAGTAAATGTCATGATGAGGTGCAGGAGATACTGCATCTTTGCCAATAGGAATTCGACGAGCACGAGAAATAGGACCTGTAACCTTTGAACCAGGTAAATGTCCACCAATACCAGGTTTTGCACCCTGACCAACTTTAATTACAATTCCTTGTCCAGTTTTTAATACATCAAGATCTACACCAAATCTTCCTGAAGCCCATTGAACAGTTATGTTTTTACAAGCAGCAACATCAGGATGTAATCCACCTTCACCAGTTCCATTAATAACACCAGTTGCATCAGAAGCACGTGCCAATGCAATATTTGGAATTCCACTTAGAGCTCCAAATGACATATCGCCAAGATATAATGGAGCAGATATTCCAATTCTTCCAAAAGCAAGTTTAGTAGAAGTATCGATATTTTCAATAAGAGAAGAATTATCACGAATTTCTTTAAAGTTTTCATTTGATTTTAATGGATCAATATCAGAAAAAGCAAGTCTATCAAGTACTCTGGAACTATCAGAATGATTTTCCCATAAATATGCAGCCTTTCCAGTAAGAGCTAATTCACGAAGATGTTCAATACGACGTGCATCCCAAAACTCTTTCTGCTTGGGTTTAGGCATTTTAACAAATGATTCTACCTCTTGAATGGGTTTAGACACAAAAGATATAATATAGATATATTAATATATCTTTTATGTACATAAGTGACTAGTTTTGGTCAAAAATACTGATAAAATGTATAAATTAGACAAATTTGAAAAAACAATTATCAAAGAATTAATTAAAAATCCCAGAATTTCAGATAATAGAATTAGTCAAAATACAGAAATACCATCCAGAACAGTAAATAGAAAACGTAAAAAATTAGAAGATTTAGAATTATTAAACTACTATACAGAATTAAACACAGGAATAAATGGACTAAATAGTTTACCCTCAAGACATCTTTATTTAATAAAATTCAAACTAGGAATTACTCAGGAAAAAATTATTAAAGAAATTAAAGAAGAACCAAATGTAAAAACAATTTTTACAGAATTAATATATGAATCACATTTAGCAGAAATAGACGGACATACAGCAATAATAATGATAATTGAAGGAAAAACAGATGACGAAATTAATATAGGATTTAATTCAAAAATTGTACCTTCGTTAGAAAAAAATCATGGAAAAAACTGCATAATAAATATTTCAACAATCAGACTTGGAAAAAATATAAGACTCTTTCATAATTATTTACCAATGGTAAACTTAAGTAAAGGATATATTAAAAAAAACTGGTCAAATACAGCCATATTTCCAAAATAATAATAAGACAAACTAATAAACAATGAGATTATAAAACTATTTGTTGTGGAAATAATATTAAAAACATCAAAGACAAAAAAGCTAAAAAACCCAATATTAATTTGTGGAATGCCAGGTAGTGGATATGTTGGAAAATTAGCGGCAGAACATTTAATTGACGAATATAATGGCAAAGCAATTTGTAAAATATATAGTAATTCATTCCCTCCACAAGTAATAATTAACAACAAAGGAATAGGAGAAATTGTAAATAATACAATATACCTTCTTGAAAATAAAAAATTAGATAATGATTTCTTAATATTAACAGGTGAATCACAACCAATAACAGAACAGGCAAATTACTTATTATCAGAAAAAATATTAGATTATACGTCAAAATTAGGAGTAAAAAAAATATTCACCCTAGCTGCTTATATAACTGGAAATTTTGTGCAAAAACCAAAAGTTTTTGGGACTGCAACAAGCAAAAAACAAGTCAAATTATTAAAACGAAATGGAGTATCAATAATGAATCAAGGAATGATTACAGGAATGAATGGAATATTAATAGGAATAGCAAAAATAAGAGGAATGGAAGGATATTCCCTACTGGGAGAAACATCAGGATACATAATAGATCCAAATTCATCAAAAGAAGTATTAAAATCATTAAAAAAAATTACAAAATTAAATATGAATACAGATGAATTATCAAAAAAAGCTCAAGAAACATTAGATTTAATCAACCAAATCGAAAATATGAAATCAGACAACGATAAAGGAATAAAACGTTCTGCTAAAGATCAGAATACTCAATATATTAGTTAATTAAATATTCAAATTTTCAGGTATAAACTCAGGGTTAATTATAACAACGGTTTTTGACGAATTGTTTTGTCCATATATAATTTTTATTTTGGACGAGCTGGTTTTAAATAATTCAGAAAGAATTTTTATAACTTCTGAATTAGCTTGATTTTTTATAGGGCGAGAACACACACCTAGAGAAATGTGATCGTCAATAAAATCAACATATTGTTTTTGTTGTCCAGTTTGTACTTTAATATTAATAATTAATTTATTCACAGTCATATCAGTCAATAAATAAATGTAACAAACACATATATTCGATTCATATAATCTTTATTCTAAACAGGTAAAATAACATGAATAATATTTTAAACGTTGCACAAAAAATTTCAAACACAATTTGGGAGATCCCAACAAATTACAAACAAGGAATGAATGTTCCTGTGAGAATTTACGCATCAGAACAATTATTAAAATTAATGGATATTCATGTAATAGACCAAATAACTAATGTTGCAACATTACCTGGAATAATAAATTATGCATACACAATGCCTGATGCACACAGTGGATATGGTTTTCCAATTGGTGGAGTTGCAGCAATGGATTTAAATAAAGGAGTAATATCTCCTGGAGGAATTGGATTTGACATAAATTGTGGAATGAGATTAGTATTAACTAATCTGACGTACAAGGATGTAAAGCCAAAATTAAAAGAATTAGTTGATCAATTATATAACAAAGTTCCAGCAGGAGTCGGAGGTTCAGGATTTGTAAAAATTAATCCATCAGAATTTCGCGAAATTGTAGAAATGGGATCTACATGGTGTATTGATAAAGGATATGGATGGAAAGAAGATTTAGAAAATACAGAAGAATACGGAATAATGAAAAATGCAAATTCAGAAAAAATTAGTGAAATATCAATAAAAAGAGGAATAAAACAAATTGGAACATTAGGTTCTGGAAATCATTATTTAGAAATTCAAGTAGTAAAACCTGAATATATATTTGATAAAAAAATTGCAAAAACCATAGGAATATTCCCTAATCAAGTAGTAATTATGTTTCATTGTGGGAGTAGAGGATTTGGTCATCAAGTTGCATCAGATTATTTAAAAAAATTTCTAGGAGTAATGGAAAGTAAATATAAAATCAAAATTTTAGATAGAGAATTAGCTTGCGCACCATTTCAATCTGATGAAGGACAAGATTATTTTTCAGCTATGCAATGTGCAATAAATATGTCATTTGTAAATAGACAAGTAATACTGCACAGAATTAGAGAAGTTTTTTCCAACGTATTTAAAAAAGAAGCAGAAAAATTAGGTCTTTCTATGGTATATGATGTAGCGCACAACACAGCAAAAATTGAAGAGCACGAGGTAAATGGTAAAAATAAAAAAATGATAGTTCATAGAAAAGGAGCCACTCGTGCATTTGGCCCAGGAAGGGAAGAGATTCCAATGAAATATAGAGAAATAGGACAACCTGTAATTATTGGCGGAAGTATGGAAACAGGTTCATATTTGTTAACGGGAACAAAAGAAGCTCATAATGAAACATTTGCAAGTACAGCTCATGGCAGCGGTAGAACCATGAGTAGAACAAAAGCAAAAAGAACATTCAGAGGAGAAACTCTATTCAAAGACATGTTAAAAAGAGGAATATATGTAAAATCAGTCTCATATGCAGGATTAGCTGAAGAAGCAGGAAAAGCATACAAAGATATTGATGAAGTAGTAGATGCAACTGTTAATGCAAAAATATCAAAAAGAATTGTAAGATTCATTCCAATAGGTAATGTTAAAGGCTAAAAAACTGAAAATAACAAATATTGCCATACCTGTACAGAGAAGACATATCGATAGCTGATGCAGCAATAGAAGTAAATTCAAAAACACTAGAAGGTGTTTTTATCGATGCTGGAAAAGCATTGACAAACACAATGATTGAAAATTTAGATGATATAGACCAAATAAAGAAAATAGAGATCGATGTATCTTCAGATCAAATTGATTTATTATTATATGAATTTTTAGAACAATTAGTAATTCTAAAAGATTCTGATAGACTAATATTCAATAAATTTGACATTAAAATTAATAAATCAAAAGAATTACATAAATTAGAAGCAACACTGTATGGAGAAGAAATAAATCATGATAAACATGAATTATGTGCAGATGTGAAGGCAGTAACATTACATAAATTTAAATTATTTAAAGAAGGAAATGAATGGAAAGCTACATTAATTTTAGATATTTAATTATTTTTTAATGCCTTTTTAACAACTTTGTCAATACCAGAACTAAAATGTATTGCTTTTTTAGTTTGATTAATGATCTCATCAGGAAGGTTTAATTTTTTAGCAACTGAACGTAATATAACTTTTCGAATATTGTTTTCAATATCAATTTTATAATCTATTGGACAATTTAGAGCAAAATTAACTAATGGAACAGATGAATATGGAACAAATAGATCAACAAAGGGGGATGTAATTTTTTCGTCTCGTTCAAAGTTTTTCGTATATGCAAGATGGACATCTGAATTCATCATATTTGTTACATATTCAGGACTTTCTTCAGTTATGGATCTAATATATCTCGCATATCCACCAAATAATTCGTCTGCAAGTTGCCCAACAAAAAGTGTAGAAACATTATTTTTTCGAGCAGTTTTTGCAACGTAATAGAAACCAAGTGCAATACTTACGTCCATAGGTCTTGTAATTTCAGCGAGAGAAACGATATTTGGAATATCCTCAGGAATACTATCTTTCTTAGGCTCAATTTCTACAAGATCAATTCCAAGTAAGTTAGCAAGTTTTGTTGCATTAGCAAAATCATGAGAATCTTTCATACGCACATTAAATGCCTTAATATCAGTAAATTCATTTGCAATGGAAATCAATATTGAACTGTCAATTCCACCAGAGAATGATACACCAATCTTCTTTCGATCACCAATACGAGATGATATAGATTTTTTTAGTAAAGTCAACAGAGTGTCGGCATTATAATTATACAAGGCATCTAAATTTGATAAATTACGAGAATTAATTCTAATATTCTTCTCCAGAATTATTGCAGTGCCAGGAATGAAATCCTCAACAACATAATCAGAAAGCAATAAGATTGTTTTTTGAGTAGAAATTGAAATGGAATCACCTTTAGTACCGATATAAAGAGGTTTAGTACCAAGCGGATCACGACAACATATTGTTCCAAGCTTTCCTCTTATAACCATACAATAAGAACCATCAAATGTAAATAATTTTTCTAAAAGTGATTTTAAATTTGAAACAGTAGTAGAATTAATAATTTGTTCAATAATATGTTTATAATCTCCATAGATTTCACCATGAATTAAAACATCTCTATCGTTTACAGTAGTATCTCCTAAACATCCAATAATATCATAAGACAAACTAGATAATTTGGAATTTATCGTGTAATTTGATTCTCCGTTATAACACAAATATCCAGACCATGCTCGATGATCCATAAAATCAAGACTTGAATTAGACAAGAAATTACCACGAGTGCATAAAATCCCTCTAACGTATGTTGGATTCATTACTTTCAAAGTCTTTTAGTTGTTCTTTAATTTTATTAGCTAGAGATGAATTAATTTGCGGGACTTTTGAAATATCAGACACAGACGCAGAATTTAACGAACTAAGTGTTGTAAAACCAGAATTAAATAACCGTCTCGCGTAAACACGTCCTATTCCTCGAAGACTAGTAAGTGGAATTAGTTCAGATTTAATTCCTGTTTGGATACGATTTTGTAGAATTAAAAGAGGATCAAGCAAGTGTCTAATTTGAAAGAGAATAGTCATCCTATAAAATGCATTTAGAAGCCACTTTGTATTTTCAGTAGCAAAATACAAATCTCCAGGATCAATATCAACTAGATTAAGAATGTCATTCTCTTTTTTTTCATTAATCCAAGCATTTAAGGCCGAAAGAATACGAAAAGTAGATTTAAAATCATGTTCTGAATAATCCAAATCAAAAAATTCAGATTTATGTTTGTCTATAAATGATAAATATAAAGATTCATCTGATTTTCTGAAGGAAAATAATCGTCCAAAATCAGGACTAGAAATAATAACTTGTAATATACCAAGAGTATAACCCATTCCTTTCTTAGAGGACATAATATAATCACGAAAGTTTCGAGCAGTCAATGGATTAATATATAGTAATGAAGTTTGTTTACCAAAACGAGTTGAAATGAATTTATTATTGCGTTTTTCAATAAAATTTTCGTTTAATAGAAAGTCAAGAGACTCTTCTACTTTAAACTCTAATTCATCATTTCCATTTTGTAATGTAAACAAAGTATTATTAAATAATTTTAATAATTTAGGTTTGGATATACCAAATTGACTAGATGAGATAGTAGCAAGAATATGTGTTCGTAATGAATCTTGATTGCTTAAAGCAGATTCAATATCCTCAACATCTCCATTAATATAATGATCAAATAATGAATCTTGTTCTGATTCATTATTAGCAATTAGAATAGTTTCGCCTCGATCGTCGTATTGAGGTCGACCAGCACGTCCGCACATTTGTTTATAATCACGAACAGAAATTGGAGACATCCCTCCATATTTCATGTCGTATCTAAGATAACTACTCAATACAACACGTCGAGCAGGAAGATTAACCCCCGCAGCAAGAGTAGGTGTTGCGCAAATAATTTTTATTTTTCTTTCTTTAAAGCCTGTTTCAATAATCTGTCGTTGTTGATTACTAACACCTGCGTGATGGAATGCAACACCATGTTTTATCAATTTTACAAGTAATTTATTCATATCATTATCACTATCAGATTTTTCTAACTTTTTTGATAAATCACTCAATTCAGCAGATTGTTCAATATTCAATAAGACAGGCATCATTTTTTCAATTTTCTTAGCAAGACTAGCAGCACGTTTTCGTGTTTCGGTAAAAATTATACTTTGAGCATTTTGCTTAACCATATCAAGAGCTATATCAATAGCAGTTCCTTCTCCCGAATTATCAATATTAACAGGGGAAGTACCATCTTTAAAATCCAATTGACCAGAACACCACACCCCTTCATAAAGATCTACAGGTCTCCAATTTGAAATAACTGATTTAGCATTAAGCCAATTAGAGATTTCGTCCACATTATTTATCGTAGCACTTAGCCCAAGTAATTGAGGTTTGTGTTCAGAAATCATCATATTTGCTATAATCATTTCCAATGTAGGTCCACGATAAGAATCGCCAAGAAGATGTATTTCGTCAATAACTATTAATGAAATCTGAGAAAGCCATTTTATGCCATGTCTTCTCAAAGAATCGAATTTTTCATTTGTTAAAATTATTATATCAGAATCTTTGAGATGGTCACTATTTGATTCATAATCACCGGTAGATATACTAACTTTGATACTAGAACCGTCAGATTTAGTGATTTTTTCTAATTTTTTAAAATCAAAATATTTTTCGCTTGCTAATGCTCGCAAAGGAGATAAATAAACAATTTTACCGCTGTGTTCAATATGTTTTAATGTGGCAATTATTGCAACAAGTGTTTTTCCACTTGCAGTTGGAGTTGAAACAAGTAAATTTTGATTTTTAAGCAATCCACTAGAAACACAATCAGCCTGTGGAGGATATAATGTTATAAAATTCAAAGAATTTAAGAATTCAATATATCGTCCTTGTAGATCGAGTTCAGATATTTTCAAGTAATTTATTTAACGAACCTTTCTATAAAAATTATCTTTAACATTGTATATTTGTCCACTATCACTCATATTTCTAAAATACTTTCTAGCTTCTGAAGCATTGAATTTACCTGAATCAATTAATTTTTGAATAAACTCATCTCTATCAACAAGATTATCTTTTGATGACTTTTCAAGTTCGTCAAAAATCTCACTACTAGTTTCGAGTTGACCACGTTCACTCAAGGGTTTTCCATAAAGTATTCCGGGATCAACTTGACCAGTCGACGGATCTGTTCCAACAGATCTATACATTTCAGTAACTAGATTTATCGCAACAAGTGCGTCATCTCCAGTTATTTCATCTTGAAATTTGGCCCGAGCGTGTGCAGATGAAAGTCTTATAAGACCCTCCAATGCTCTCGGAGTAACAGTTATTCCTTGATTACCTTCTTCGTCTACCGCAGGTCGTTGTCTAGTATCTACGTAGAAATCCAAGATTTTTTTCTTTGCATCGTCGGTTAATTTAGGTTCAAAATTCTTCGCATAACCTATATATTTCTTTAATAAATTAAATTCCAGAGGCACATTAACGTTAATTTGACCTGTTTCATGCATATCAAGAATATGTGTACCAAGTTTTTCGTCTAGAACAGTGTTAGGGGAATCTCTAATAGCAAAAATTAGATCAAACCGAGTAAGTAAAGGAGTGTCAATATTAATTTGATTATTAAATGTTTTATATGGATCGTATTGACCCATTTCAGGATTTGCGGCAGCTAAAACTGCAGTCCTAGCATTTAGAGTTGCATTAATTCCACCTTTAGCAACACTAACTGTTTGTTGTTCCATTGCTTCATGTAATGCAGTACGATCTTCAGTTCTCATTTTATCAAATTCATCAATACATGCAATTCCTTTATCTGCTAAAACAACAGTACCAGCTTCCAACATCATCATACCTGATTTTTCTCTAACAACTGCAGCGGTTAATCCAGCAGCAGTTGAACCCTTACCTGAAGCATATAAACCACGAGGAGCCAACCGTGATGCATATTTTAATAATTCACTTTTTGCAGTTCCAGGATCTCCAACAAATAAAATATTAATATCTCCACGAATAGATGAACCATCTTCCAGAATTCTATTAGGAGAACCAATTAACATAAGTAAAATGGCTTCTTTTTGTCTCTCCATTCCCTGAATATTTGGTGACATTGATTCGATTAATTGATCATATGCATCAGGTTTTTTAGAAAAATCAAGAATAAAATCTTCTTCTTCTTTTGTCAGATCGACATCTTCAGGACCTTTAGCTTCAACGTCAATATAATTACCGTCAATTTTTGAATTAAATATTGCAGATGTGTCAGAACCACGAGAATCCGATTGATCTAATCGAACAATACCGGTAAGAGTTATTCTATCCCCAGGTCTTGCAACATTAACAATTCCACCAATTAAATGTACGTCAGAAGACTGTGGTAATTGACCAGGAGGTAATTCTTCAGGTAGTTCTTGAATACGAATAATTTGATAATCTTGAAAAGTAGATTCCCGTTCATTAAAAACAAAACTCTTTGTTTCTGTACAATCAGGTTGGATACATTTTGAGGGTTTAGTCAAGATAGGCGTATCTTGGATCTCCGTATTTATACTACCACATTTGGCACATACAAAACCAGCTTTTTTTGCTAATGGTTTAAGCTCCGAGGTCCTAACAACCATACCTTCAACAGATATTAAACGATGAAGTTCTTTACTAGATACATCACGTAAAGGAATAGAATTAGGAAGAGATGTTATTCTAACTTGGATTTGATCCTTAATTGATTCTGCATGAACAGAACTTTCAAAATATAATGTTTCCAATGCAGCATCATTTAATTGAATAAATATTTCATCTGGTTTTTCAATCAACAATCTAGCTAAATCGATATCAAATTGAAGAAGATCATTATAATTAATAATAAGTGAACTAGAATTAGAATTAACCATAGAAGAGATATATGCACGATATTTATATTTACGAGATTTATCTTTGTAAGTTTTAATAAATTTTGAAAATGTATCTTTCCAATTTGCCCGAGTACCAACAGCTTGTTCAGACATGTTCTTCACCTATCATAGAATTACGCCATTCTTGAATTTGTTTTTGGACATTATCAAATAAGAGAAATTCTTCACTAGTAAGATGTTTGTGAAGATCGTCTGGAGGATATGATAACGATGCAAGGCCAATTATTTTGCTAATTCGAATATTAATAAGATCAAGCAAAGAAGTAGATAATTTTTCATAATTTTGAATCAGCTCGTGATCATTAGACAATTTATTCTTCCAATTTTTTAATAAAAAATTAATTTTTTTGTATAAATCAGGTCTGAGTTCAGAAAGTTGATTACCTAATAATTTTTCTTGGTTAAGTGCTTTGAACACCTCAATTTCAATTCCATCGTCGACAAATTCAATTAAATCCATATCAGAAAGAATAGACGCAACCCACTTAGGAACCTCAAATTTACTACCTTCTTCTTGATCGTTAATTTTATAACCTCCAATTTCAGTTTGGTTGATATCTTTTTTTGCTATAATTTTAATTAATGATAGTTCAGATTCAACAGTGATGTCTTTCATCATACTGCTAATGGAATTCTCATCTCCAAGAGCCATATATGAATTATCAATAAAGTATCCTTTAAGGGTAAAGGGGCAACTCAATTAAACAATATGATAAAAAAAATTGTCAAAATTAAACAAATTTAGTTAATTAAAAGTAAAATACAAAAGTAAACAAGATTCATACATAATAATGGTAAATTCATCAAAAATACGTAAAGTTGACGAGTTAATGTGGGTTGAAAAATATAGGCCTTCGGAAATTAAAGAAATTATTAATCAAAAATCAATTATAAATCGAATAAATGCTATATTAAAAGAACCAAAAATTATGCCGCATTTAATGTTCACTGGACCTCCAGGTACAGGAAAAACAACATTAGCAATAATAATTGCAAAAAATATCCTAGGAAAAGATTGGCAAGATTACTCAATATTATTAAATGCCTCAGATGAAAGAGGAATCAACACAATTAGAAATAGAGTAAAAACTTTTGCTCGATATGCAGACGATAGAAAAAAAGTACCATTTAAAATGATAATTCTTGATGAAGCAGATGAAATGACAAATGATGCTCAAACAGCATTAAGAAGAATATTAGAAGAAACATCAAAATCATGCAGATTTATTTTAATTGGAAATTATATTTCAAATATAATTGAACCAATACAAAGCAGATGTGCATCATTTAATTTTATTAAATTTGAACAAAATGATTTAGTAAAACACTTAGAAATGATTTGTACAAAAGAAAAAATTAGCTTTGAAAACAACGCATTAATAAAAATTTATGAGTCTACAGGGGGAGATTTAAGATTAGCAATAAATTTATTGCAGTCCAGTGCAGCTCTGGGAAAAATAAATAATAAAAATATTGATGTTGTAACAGGATTCTCATACAAAAATAAAACAGAAGAAATAATAGAATTAGCAATAAATAATAAATTCAAAGAAGCAAGAGAAAAATTAGTATTATTAACAAAAGTATATGGAGTATCTGAAAAGGATTTTCTAAAATATGCAAACGAAGTGGTTAATAAGAAAAAATATAATGAAATTGGACAAATAATTAAGATACTAGCAGAATATGATTATAGAATAATCATTGGGGCCAATCCAGATATTCAACTAACAGCTTTACTAGCTGAGATTTCAAATATAAGAAATAAATGATGATAATTGATAACTGAAAATAGATATTGTAGCAAATGCCTATCAAAAACAACTCATAATATTATTAAACAAAAAGATGTAATGATGAGAAAAGGCAAATCATTGTACAAATGTAACAAATGTAGTCTAAGTTCGTGGAAAAGACATTTAAGACCCATGGCAGAGGGCAGCTATTAGATATGTTAACGGGTCTGGTGGGATTTGAACCCACGACTTAATCACCTATATATCGAAATATATATCTGGTTAAGAGCCAGCCGCTATAGGCATAAATTCTGCCTGGCTGAGCCACAGACCCAATGTTACGCAAACATAATGCAATTTACTTTTTATTGAACATTTTCCTTCGATATAATTAGAAAGAAAATGTTAATCTTTGTAGGTCTAGGATTAGATGTAAATACAATAACAACTGAAGCGTATGAAATGATAAAAACAGCAGAAAATATTTATTTTGAAAGATATACAAGTCCTCCAATTCCATATAATGAATATAAATTTGATTTTAAATATACAGAAGTTGGAAGAGATTTTATAGAAAATGGGGAAAAGATACTCAATGAAGCAAAAAATAAAACAGTAGCTCTATTATCATATGGAAATTCAATGTTTGCAACAACACATATGGATCTAAAAATGCGAGCAGAAAAACTTGGTATTAAAACAATAATTCTGCACAACAGTTCAATTCTAACAGCATTGCCTGGGGAAACAGGATTACATTCATACAAATTTGGAAGAGTAACTACATTAATGACAAAAACTAAAATCGCACCTCTATCAGTATATGATATAATATTAAAAAATTTACTGGCAGAACTACATACATTGATATTACTAGAATACAATATAGATGAAGGAATTTACATAAAACCAAATGAGTCATTAAATCAGCTTTTATCATTAGAATTAGAACAAAAAAAACAAGTATTTACAAAATCAAGTTTTATTATTATCGCATCAAGAATAGGTATGAAAAAACAAGAAATACAAGCAGGATTAGTAAAGGATTTAATTAAAAATGAATATGATAAACCTCCATATTGCATAATCATACCGAGTAAATTACATTTTACAGAAATTGAATCATTAGAATTAATTTTTAAAATAAATAAAAACAATATTTCAGATAATTCACATAATGTTAAATCAACATCATTAGATATGTTAAACAGATACATACCAAAAACAAAAAGCACATTAAATAAAATAAAACAAATAACAAAAAATGAACAAAAATATAATGAGTTATTTAAGAATATTAACGCCTATATCGAAGATGCAGAAAGATTTAAGAACGAAGAACGATTCGAATTGTCAATATTAAGTATTGGATATGCCGAGGGATTAATAGATGCATTGGTATTTTTAGGAGAAATAGAAATAAAGTGGTAAACTATGAAATTAATAAAATAGAAAGAAAATTACTAATCATTATTTACAAGAATAATTTATTAGAAAAAAATTCATTAACAAATATACAAAAACAAACTGATTTAGATAAAATAAATATAATAAATAATCTTTATAATCTAAAATTATTGAAATTAATCAAAGAATCAAATAATAAATATTTTTTAACTAAAAAAGGAAGAAAAAAAATAAAAATTGTATTCACAGGAGGCGTGTATGACATTATACATCCAGGTCACATATACACATTAAAAAAATCAAAACAACAAGGAGATTTTTTAATTGTCTCGATTGCAAGAGATGAACGTGTGAAAAAAAATAAAGGTAAAACAGCAATAAATAGTGAAAGAAAACGTAAAACTCTAGTATCGTCAATAAAATATGTGGATCATGCAGTATTAGGAAGTAAAGGAGAAATATTCAAAATTGTAAAAAAAATTAAACCGGATATAATAACCATAGGGTATGATCAGACTCACAAACTTAAGAAATTAAGAGAATTAGTAAAAAAATATGAATTAAAAATAAGAATTATGAAATTGGATTCTCCAATACCTCATGTAAAAAGTTCCTATTTAATAAAAAATAATGTGCATAAAAATAAGAACTAGACTAAAACATGTACGTCAACAATATCACCGTCGACAAGACGTAATTTTTTTCTTAAATAAAAAGAAGATATCAACTCAAGAACAGAATCATCATGATGTGTACGTTCTATTAAAATAACAGAACCTTTAATATTTGAATTAATCAATGCAGGAAAACATAAAACATTACCATAAGATCGTTTTTTATCTGTAAAACCATTAATCGTAACACCAGTTAATTCAGATAAATTATTTATGAATTGTTTGTGAAGATTTGAAGATAATTTTAAATTAAGTGTACCAGGATATGGTTCAAATCCGAGTTTGGAAATAAACTGTTTTTTATAACCCATAAGAGAGATATAATATGCGCCTTCCCCTAAACCTGAAAACACTTTACCTGAAACAGAATAAGATTTTTCATCATCAAATGCAGATTGCATCTTTTGAACAATAGTTAAAAGATGATTCAAGCCTAAATTTGTAATTTGAAGCATATCATTTCCATCTATTTTAAAACGTGAAATAGATCCGTTTTTTTCCAAATATAGTAGATGTTGAGATGCAGTTTGTTGTGTTTTGTTTAGAATAATAGCAATTTCAACGGTAGAAATTTTAATTGGATTTTTCGCTCCAAGAATTTGAAGTTCAATTAATGTTGATAAGTATTGAGAGTTCATTACGTATTTTTTCAATGTAATAATAGTTTTTAACACATTCCAAAGTAAGATTAAGAGTAATGGGAAATTCATATGTTTTGGGCAGGAGTAGAGAACATAATTTATTAAACAAATTAAGAAAAAATGACTGGTTTGCAATTAGAGGGTCTGGATCAAAAGCAGGAATGGTAATAGTTAATGAAAAAAAATATTTCCCAATAGATTTAATATCAGTTAAAAAAAAGAATCAAAAAACAATAGTTTGGTTTATACAAGTATCAAAATATTTTACTGATATTGACGACATCGAAAAGAAATATTTAGCCAGATGGGCAAAAAAAGTTGGAGCAAAAGCAATTTTAGCATGGACACATGAAAAAAGAAGTAAATTTGATCCAAAAAGAGGCAAATGGGAGTTTTATAATCTTACAGATGATAAAGAATTAGATTTCAACAAACACTGAAATCAATCAATAAATTATTTTAAATATAGATCAGGTCTTCGATCTTTTAAAATATTATTTTTTTTGTGTAACTTTTTATTACGCGCTAACGATAAATCCACAGATACGGAACAAACAGAGTTTCTAGAGGAAGGTGCCCGAGCTAGTACAGACATGTCAGGTCCAACAATTTGACTTTGACCCGTATAAATAAAATGATCTTTTCCTCTATTCTCAGACCCAATTCGATTAGCAGTTATAGCAAACACTTTATTCTCAAAACAACGAACAGGCATAGTTTTCTGGCACATTCCCTTTATAATAAGATTAGCAGGATGTGCAATTAAATCAGCGCCTTTTAATGATAGAGTGCGTGCAGATTCAGGCCATATCCAATCAGAACAAATCATAACCCCGAGTTTTACATTATCAACATGAAAAATTTTAAAACCAGTATTACCTTTGGTAAACCAAAGTTTTTCTTTATAAAATAAATGAGTTTTCCTATAAACACCAAGAAATTTACCTTTAGATACGACCATAGCACTATTATAATAACGATTATTAGATTTTTCACAAAAACCTGCGACAATTGTTGAATTCATAACTAAAGATCGATCGATCAGAAATGAACGAGTCCATCCATTACGTGCAGACTCAGATAAATTTGAAACTTCAATTTTATTTTTAAAATTATATCCAGTACTCATTAACTCAGGAAGCACAATTATTCCTGATTTGGATTTAGAAATCAGGGTGCAAGCTTTAGATAAATTATAATCAACATCACCGAATTTAGGATTAAATTGAACAAAACTGAGATTAATCTTAAGATTCAAGATAATAACATACTAATTTCTACATTATTAAATACACCAATAGAAAGAGTTATAGATAAAAGATGTTTTGAAATATTTAGCCCCGGTGGTGTAGAAATAATAATATATTGCACATCCCGGCCTAGCATTGGAGACTGTCACTCTTTAGACGCGGGTTCAAATGAAAATCGAAAGATTTCTGAAGTTCCCGCCCGGGGCGTTTTATAATTACGAAAGAATATAGAATAATAATGCAAGCAAAGATACTAATAGGTGAATAATTAATAAATTTCGTGGGTCCGTAGCTCAGGCAGGTAGTATCAAATCCTACAGCACCGGGCTTTTATCATCAAGAAAGAAACCCGGGGGTCAGGGGTCCGAATGAATAGGAAATCCCCTCGGACCCGCATTATGACTATTTTTATATGAAGATGTAATTATTGAGAAGTAGAATATGAAAGAATTTCAAAGAAAAAACGTTACGTCGAAATTCACTACAATCAGATTAACAGTTTCAGGGGAACGTTTTGAAATATTAGTAGACCCAGATAATGCATTAAAATTTAAGCAAGGAGAAATAACAGACCATAATAAGGCAATTGCATTTGACGAGATATATGAAGATGCCAATAAAGGAACACGAATATCAGAGAATAAATTAAAAAAACATATAAAAACTACTAATATCCAAGAAGCACTAAAAATAATTCTAGAAAAAGGAGAACTATTATTAAATACACAGCAAAGAAAACAAAAAATTGAAGAAAAACGTAATAAA
>Ga0310345_10000835_pt1 | contig 39063 bp, 43 predicted proteins | sample HC15DNA20500_MG_FD_204667 | JGI IMG/M metagenome (GOLD analysis project Ga0310345, IMG submission 204667) | Marine microbial communities from station ALOHA, North Pacific Subtropical Gyre - HC15-DNA-20-500_MG | ecosystem: Environmental > Aquatic > Marine > Oceanic | place: Pacific Ocean: North... | reverse complement strand
GTCTCACCAATGGTGACTCAAATCGGCGTCCAGTCTCACATACCCTGAATCGGTTTCAGAAATGCGACACAGGCAAGCTATTGAAAACAAATGGAACGCAGTCTCAGAAATTCCGGCAGACCGACACAGCGGATTTTCAGGGGAATGGATTCAGGGGACGAGCAATCGACGTCGTCACACTCGGGTGCCACTGATGAGGCCCAGCCCGACGAGAGAGGTCAAGACCAGAGAGGTCTAGACCAGAGCGGTCTCAGCGTGCTGGCCAGTGATCGAATCGGGCGCGCTCGAAGGCGACGCAGGCTCCTCAAGGAGATAAACCCCGATCCGACGTTTGTAGGAGTGGCCGAATCAGGGGGGACGGGACTTGACCGCTCGGCCGACAAGATCGACGTCATAGGCCGCGAGCTTCTCATCCGAACTTACCAAACGCAGACCTTCGCAGCGGGCCTGCGCGACCAGCATGCGATCGAACGGATCGGAGTGATGAAGCGGCAGCGCTGCGGCCGCCTCCGCATGGGTCCAGGAGATCGGCAGCGGCCGGCAGCCCGCATCGACCGCGATGTCGAAGAGTTCGTCGGGAACGTTGAGTTTCCCGGTCGCGCGTTTGATCCCAACCTCCCAAACGCTCGCCGCAGAAACGTAGAGCTCGCCCTCGGAAATTGCCCCCGCTTGGGCCTTCGTCAGACGCCGATCGTTCAGGACCGCCCAGAGCAGCACGTGGGTATCGAGCAAAAGGCGCACTTAGTTTTCCGCGTTCCGCTCGAACATCCCGGCGATCTCATCGTCGCCTTCGAACATGTCGTCCGGCAACGTGAACGCCCCTTCCATCGCGCCGATCAGCGGGCGCCTGACCGGACGGTCCGCAGCGACGATCCGGGCCACCGGACGCCCGTAACGAGTCAATTCGATCGCCTCCCCCGCCTCGGCGCGGCGGATGAGTTCGGCAAATTGAGCCTTGGCTTCGGCAATCGCGACCTGCATGGGCATACTCCCTCTATTCTGACCAACATATAGGTCATATCCATGAGCAATACAAGCGACCCAATCAGCGTGCCTGAACATGTAGCCGGTTCCGGCACACTCGACCGATTGGTCGACACCGCCCGAGACTATGCCCGCTCCGCGGCCTCCCAAAACACGCTCAAGGCCTATGCCACGGATTGGGCTCATTTCGCACGCTGGTGCCGGATAAAGGGTGTCGAGCCGCTGCCACCATCCCCCGAGATGATTGGGCTCTACCTCGCGGACCTGGCCTCCGGGTCGGGCCCCTCCCCTGCCCTTTCCGTACCCACAATCGACCGCCGCCTGTCGGGCCTCGCCTGGAACTACGCTCAGCGCGGTTTCACGCTGGATCGCAAGAACCGGCACATCGCCACGGTGCTGGCCGGCATCAAGCGCCGGCATGCGCGCCCGCCCGTGCAGAAGGCTGCGATCCTGGCAGAGGACATACTCGCGATGGTCGCGACCCTGCCCCATGATCTGCGCGGTCTCCGCGATCGCGCGATACTGCTCCTGGGCTATGCCGGCGGCCTGCGCCGCTCGGAGATCGTCAGCCTCGACGTGCACAAGGACGACACGCCCGGCTCGGGCGGCTGGATCGACATCATGGACGGCGGCGCACTGCTGACGTTGAACGCCAAGACCGGTTGGCGTGAGGTCGAAGTCGGCTGCGGCTCCTCCGACCAGACCTGCCCGGTCCATGCCTTGAAACAATGGCTGCATTTTTCCAGGATCGACTTCGGTCCGGTCTTCGTCCGCACGTCGCGTGACGGAAAACGCGCCCTGGAGGCCCGCCTTTCGGACAAGCATGTGGCACGGCTGATCAAACAGACCGTGCTGAAAAGCAATATCCGCGCAGAGTTGCCCCAAAGGAATCGCCTCGAGCTCTTCTCCGGCCACAGTTTGCGTGCGGGGCTCGCATCATCGGCGGAGGTCGACGAACGTTATGTCCAGAAACAACTCGGGCATGCCTCGGCCGAGATGACCCGCCGCTATCAGCGCCGTCGTGACCGGTTCCGGGTAAACCTGACCAAGGCCGCAGGGCTCTAACCCCCTGCCCTACGACGGAATGCCCGACAGCAATCGCGCCAACATATGCCGAACGTGATCCTGTCCACCAAAGAAAACAGCCAGCACCATTACAACCTTCCGATTTTTTACTGCTACGAACCAAAACACGGATTTGTTGCGCCGAACGTACCGCAGATCCTCTAGGATATCAGGTCGGAGCGTTCCCTGGAACGGCGCATTCGCCAAGTCAAGTGCCGAGGATTGTATCGCCAAGATCCGGTCTTCGGCGCGGTCCAAGGCTGTTTCCAAATCGTCGCCGAAATCCAAATAGGAGTTGAGCAGATGATCGAAGATCAACTCAAGGTCATGCTCAGCCGCCGCGGCGAACTCAACGGTCCACACGAGACTCCCGCCGCTTCCTGTCGATCATGGCACTGACCCGGTTTTGCATTTCAGGCGGCGAAATGAACGAACCGTTCTGACGCTCCTCCAAGAGGGCTTTAAGCGAGGCAATTTCAACCTCCTCCGCTTCAGCTTTCTGCCGTAAGAGGTCCAGACCGTTCTGGACAACGGCGCTGAGGCTCGAGAAACGACCCTGCTCCACCAAGGAACGGGCAAAAGCATCCTGTTGGTCAGAGAGCGATATCGAAGATTTTACGCTCATGTCGAGGCTCCTTTGCCTAAAAAGTAGCACTGGGTAGCACCCGCTTCAAGGCGGAATTGATTCGTTATTCCCCATTACCGTTAGCGCAGCGACATGGCGTGGTAGATCGCTTCGGGCAAGCAGGATGTCAACAATGATCACTTCTTCTGGTTGATCCAAAAACACCAGAAAATGTTCCCCTGCCCTGGCAAACCTTAAGTCCCCAGCATCATCGACCAAAACTGCACAGCTCCGGCTATGCGCCTGACCATTCAGAATCGCCCGACAGTGATCGAGCACTTCTGCTTCATAAAGCTCGGCCTGCTGGGTTCCGAAGTTCGCTATCGTCCATTTGGCAATCTCGACCAGGCTGGATTCTGCGCGTCGCGTCAGCCGAAAGGGTCGGCTCATGAAGATGCGCGTGCTTGTCGAAAGGCCCGCCGCACCGCGTCTTCTCCGCTACCTTTGGCAAACTCGCCCGCCTTGGCTTGTGCCAATCCCTCGAGCAGCCCTTTCCGGATCTCGGCGAACTGAGCTTCTTCCTGTTCCAGCAACCGTAGCCCCGCTCGCATGGCTTCACTCACATTCTGATAGCGTCCGGACTCCACCAATGCCTGAACCAACTGGTCCTGAATTTCGGTCAGAACGACATTTCGTGTCACCATGGCACATAATCTCCTTATTGGCAATATATGCCAATGCTATGTTTTGATCAATGGGCCCTCGTGTGGCCGCCTCCAAAGGTCACGCTACCTAGCGCGGTCTCTTTCGTATCTGCTGGAGAAAATAAAGCGACTAGCGTCCATGCGAGAACACACCCCGCGTGGAGGCACAAACTAGGCTGTTGCTGCAACGCGCTCAAAGATCGGGATTGATCGAGTACATTCGCGGAGCAGCGCTATCTCTCGATCGAGAATACACCACTCACCTCGCTCACGATCTTAGCAATCTGCTGGCGTCACTGAGCGTATCGGCGGCAGGCCGCTAAAAAGGACCCAGGCTTGCGCCCCTGATCAAGCGCCTCGCAGCAGATCTTGCACCACTGATGGCTTCTTTGCGATCAAGGCCAGCAGGACTTGAGCAGGACCCGTCGGGTGTCGACGCCCAAGTTCCCAGTTCAAGAGCGTACCCTTTGCTACTCCTATGCTGCGGGCGAATTCAGCCTGTGAGAGACCAGTTCTTTGGCGAACTTCGGCCACATCGACATCGACAACGGATGGACCTTGGCGGCCGTCATGTTGCCATCTGCGAATGCCAAGGCCCCTTCCAGGCCTTTCGACACCGATTCACATGTAGTCATGTTGCGTCTCCAGACCTTGCGACAAGCGCTTTGCTCATTTCGACCACCTCGGCATGTTCGGCTACAACGTGCAAGAACCAAGCACCAAAAGCGATGTATACATTTGGGGGATGGAAAGCGGAACACGGACCGCCGTCTCCATTGGCGCCTCATTGTTTGCCGCAACCGCCCCCGTGAGGAGGTAATTCGGCTTGTGTTTCAGAGGAGCTCGTCCACTAGATGTGGAAAAACCTTGCACGAATCCAACTCTTGCGCCAATAGTCACGGAAGCGAGGCAAAAAACGTCAATTTCCGTGAACACGCCAAAGACGCAGTGTCTCGGAAACGAGAGGGCAGATGAACAAGACCTTAGTACATGAGGATCTCAACGCGGTGATCCGCCAGCATTCGGAATGGCTGGCCAACCAATTGCACTCGCAGCGTGAGAGCCTTTTTCCACCCGATGCCGAGAAGACCATGCGCAAATTCACCTCTGGTGAGGCTGCAGCTCTGCTTGGCGTCAACGATTCCTATCTTCGCAAACTCAACCTCGATGGCAAGGGGCCATCTCCTGAGCTGACTGCTGGCAATCGTCGTCTCTATTCGGCGCAAGATATTCAGGCGTTGCGCGTGCTCCTTGAAAAAACCGCACGCAAACCCGGCGATTATGTTCCGGGGAGAAGGGAGGGCAATCACCTTCAGGTCATCGGCGTGATGAACTTCAAGGGGGGCTCAGGAAAAACGACAACGTCGGCCCATCTCGCCCAACGGCTGGCCCTTCGTGGATATCGCGTGCTGGGCATCGACCTGGACCCGCAAGCCTCATTCACAGCGCTGCATGGCGTTCAACCGGAATTAGATCTCGAAGGTGGAGGCACACTTTATGATGCGATCCGCTATGAAGACCCCGAGCCAATTCGGCAGATAATCCGAAAAACCTATATTCCGAATCTCGACCTCATCCCCGGCAATCTCGAACTAATGGAGTTCGAGCACGATACACCCCGAGCCTTGGCGCAGGGCAATGCCGGACTTTTCTTTTTCCGCGTGAAGGAAGCCCTTGCTCAGGTAGATGAGGACTACGATGTGGTGGTCATCGACTGTCCACCGCAGTTGGGATTTTTGACGATGTCCGCACTTTCCGCAGCCACCGGTGTATTGGTGACGATTCACCCGGAAATGCTCGACGTAATGTCTATGTCTCAGTTTCTACGTATGACTGCGGACCTCATGGACGTGATTGCCGAAAGCGGCGCCGACATGTCACATGACTGGATGCGCTACGTTTTAACCCGCTACGAGCCGCAGGACGCTCCGCAGAACCGGATCGTGGCCTTCCTGCGAACAATGTATGGGGAAGCAGTGCTGAATTCCCCCATGTTAAAATCCACAGCCATCTCCGATGCGGGCCTAACTAAGCAGACGCTCTACGAAGTGGAACGCAGCGCGTTCACCCGTTCCACCTATGACCGTGCACTCGAGAGCTTGAACACGCTGAATGACGAGATCGCCGATCTGATCCAGAAAACTTGGGGGCGCCCATGAGCAGCAGCAAGAAGAAACGTATGTCCATGCTCGACAGTCTCGCGTCGGCCGGGGCACCCTCCCCTGCCCCGCAGTCTAGCGCCGCCACGCCTATGATGAGCGCGAATCGCGCCCTGCGGTCCGCGCGCGATGCTGTCGATGGTCATCACGTCTGGGAACTGGATCCGGCGAACATCGTGGATGACCGCATGGCGGATCGCCTCGACCCAGCGGATGTGCTGGACCTGCGCGATGCGATCGAGGCAAACGGTCAGACTGTTCCAATCCTCGTGCGTCGCGTCCCCGATGATCCCGACCGCTACCTGTTGGTCTATGGGCGCCGGCGCTTAGAGGCGATACGTCAATCCGACAAGGTGACCAAGATCCGCGCTCTCGTTGCGAACCTGGATGATGATAGCGCTTTGCGCGCTCAGATTTCCGAGAACATGGCCCGGCGTGATCTGTCTTACATCGAGAAGGCGCTATTCGCCAAGGATCTAGTGGCATCCGGCTTCGGAACACAATCACAGGTTGCGGAAGTCTTGACCGTCACGAAATCCGCGATCTCTATGGCTATCGCCATCGTAGACATCGTCGGCTCTGATTTGGTTCGGGCTATTGGACCGGCCCACGGCATTGGTCGGCCCCGCTGGGAAGCTTTGGGCCGCGCGATCGACGAGAACGGTCTCGATCGCGAGAGTCTCATCCATGTGGCAGAGGAGGTACATGGAAGGCGTGTCGATTCCACAGTTGTGGATGATTCAGTTTCCGCTGACGATCCATCCGCCCAGGCGTTTGAAGCGGTGGCCAAGGCCGTAGCGAAAGCACTCAAACCTGCAAAGGCTCCCTCCTCTAACGGATCCTCCTCCAGCATTCCGCTGAAGATCGGTGGCAAACGTGGTGGAAGCGTCAAGCGTACCGCCAAAGGCCTCTCGATAGAGCTGACGGACGGAGACTTCGCCGACTGGGTCGAATCTGAAGTACATGACGTGATCGAAGAACTTCACGAGCGTTGGCAACAACGTTCGGAAGACTGAGGAAGAGCAGAAACCGACAAAGGAGGCACAAACAGGCAAAAGAAAAGGTCCCGCAAAGCGACCGCTCCACGAGACCCTAACTTGTTTCTAGCACCTTCAAGCTAGTGTCTGGAGCCGTTTTCCGCAAGTCCAAAGTGATTCGCGGACCGGATATTTTTGTCTTTGTGAATGACAAAATGGACTACACGCCCGTAACGCCATTTCGGCGAACCATAGATACTGCCATTCTAAAACATCAGGCAGCGGCCCAGGAAGACCTGCCCCCAACCGGCGCCAACAAGTGGGAGGTCCTGAGGGAGCTCGCTGCCGCTCGAGTCGCTTTCGGCTTGTCCGATCGGGATTTGACGGTGCTTCAGGCACTGGTCAGCTTTCACCAAGCGACGATTCTCGGAGGTAATGACAGCGAGTTGATTGTACATCCGTCCAACAAGGCGATTTGCGAGCGCCTGAACGGCATGCCCTGCTCGACGATGCGGCGCCACCTTTCCAACCTTGTCCAGACTGGCTTTGTCGTCCGGCGCGATAGCCCCAATGGGAAGCGCTATGCCCGCCGCTACGGCGACGAAAAGGTTGCATTCGGGTTCGACCTCTCTCCGCTTGTTCGACGCTTCCAGGAGGTCTGTGAGGCCGCCGAGGCCGTTCGGGCCGCAGAGGAGCGTTACAAGCGCCTACGTGCCACTGTGAGCCTCATGCGGCGTGACCTCGCGGGGCTGGCCGAGTACGGGCGCGCACTTCGTCCGGATCAGGGCGTCTGGGACCAATTCTCTGATCTTGCGACCCTAACAGCCCGAGATCTTCGTAGAAAACTAGAAATGGAAGACCTTAGGCGCATCGAAGACGCTTTGGGGTCGGCTTTGGACCACGCGCGAAACCTTTTGGATGGGCGTGAGGCAGAAGATACGAGCATCAATGACGCTACTTTTGAGCAGCACCATCAAAATTCAAATGAAGACTCTTATGATCCTGAACCTCGCTTAGAAAAAGCTCGAGGGGGAGGCGTTGTGCTTGAAAACCAAGAAGTCGTCGATAGTCCTCTGTGTTCGGAAGATGAGACTAACTCAACCTCAACTACTGACGACAAACTGATGCCGAACATACCGCTTGGTCTGGTCCTTGCCTCTTGTCAGGAATTCAAGGCGTATTCCGTGCAGCCTGTGCGCCATTGGCACGATTTGGTCCGGGTGGCTGACGTGGTCAGACCCATGATGGGTATTTCGCCTTCCGCCTGGGACGAGGCGAAGCGCTATATGGGGCCCGAAGAAGCGTCTGTTGTCGTTGTTGCAATGCTTGAACGGTTTGCAGATATCCGATCTCCTGGAGGCTACTTGAGAACCCTATCTTCAAAGGCGGCGATTGGGAAATTCTCCTGTGGTCCGATGATCATGGCGTTGATGCGGCGGGATGCTGCATGATGAGTTCACAGCTGTGAACTTGGCTGACAAGAAGGATAGCTCGGGATGGTTCACAGCTGTGAACTTCTTTCCAACACGGACAGAGGCTGCGCTCGCGGATTTAGCCCGCAACAAGGTGCTGTCGTTACCAGTCACACCGGCAGGTCACTATCACCAAAAAAATGTTTGGAATGAGCCGTTCTCGGTAATCCAACGGAAATGCCAACCGAACGGGCGTCTTCGGCGAGGTGGAAGCCAAGTATCCGGCAGCGGTCAGTTTGCTCAGCGTGTTGCGAGCAGTACCCTCGGACGTCTTGAGCACAATCTGCGCGTCACCACGTTCCAGTGCACCATGCCGAAGAACCGCCGAGATCGAACAGTCTTGCTGAGAACGTGATCGGTCGAGCGTCACTTTCAGGAACCATTCGCTGAACGTTTTCAATGCCGCCTCTGAAAGATTTCCGCGCCCGTCCCGATCTCCTCGTCGGGGACTATCCGCGAGATCCATCATCCGTTTGTACTCACCCCGATCGGTCAGCCCGCGGGCCAGCCCACGCGATACGGACCGGAGCCCTTGACCGCCGATCCCGGCTGTGAGGGCCATGGCATGAGACATTAGTCTGCTGACACGGCCGTTACCATCCGGGAAAGGGTGGATGTAGTTCAGCCGGTGATGTGCAGACGCGATCGCGATGATCCTTCCGCTCGAAGACCGCGCCGCAATCTGATACCGTTTGTCAAAGTGATCCATGAACGCCGCAACGCGCGACGATGAAAGTGGCAGGTGGCGCCCGACCGCTACTTCTCGATCGTCATCCTGGCGCATGCGTCCCGGAATGATGGTTTCTTGTGTGCCGTCGGAGTGTTCGATGATCCGAAACTCGTCAGGCATCTCGTCGTAGAAGCTCTTATGGACCCAAGTCAGGAATTCGACAGATGTGGGGCGGGCAGGGTGCCCTTGCGATGCATCTCATCGATGGCCCTTTGAACGATGACGTTCGCCCGGGCCTCAAGGGCGAGAGGGCGGGTACTTCCTCAAGCTCGCCGCCGGCCAGCGCCCTTTCAATGTCGCGGGGGCGCGTGTTGCGTCCTTCGATCAGGTTGGAGTAGTAGCAGTTCATTACGTAGACGAGATCGGCTAGCTCGGCTGCGCGGTCAGGGAGCAGCCCTTGTCTCAGCCCGGTGGCTTCCCTCCGGATGTCGAAAGAAAGGTCGGCCAATTCTGTTGGAATATGCTCCTCGAAGAGGTAGGGTTCGATTCTGGCGGGTGTTTCCAGCTTTTTTGCCAATCTATTTATTTTCTAAGTAATTGAAAAATATATATATTTCCTGTTCCAAGGCAAAGTTTTGCCAATATGTATTGCCGATGTTGTCTGCCGATCTGAATTTGCTGTTCTAAATCAAGGGCTTCTAGAGACCGCGCGGTACTGAGCCGATTGGTGAGGACACATTGGTTTTTGAGAAGAATGGGGTCCGTACTCGGGAAAAGAGAAAGTGTTCTTAGGGTTTTGTGCCTGACGGATGAGGGCCTTTGGGGTCCCTCAAATGGGTCCGGGCCGGGTTCCGGTCTGTTTTTCCGTATGAAGGGCATTCCCATGCAAACAGGTGTCTTGCGCGTGTTGCGCGCGACCGCCGCCTCGTGGTGGCGGCATAGAGAGCTGCGCCGAACCGGCGAGACGCAGCTGGCACGGCAGCTCGAGCGGAAAGCCGTTCTCCGCGATCTCGGCTATCTCAGGCAGCCTGCAACGCTGCCGAATGCCCATGTGATCTGCGGAGAGGGCGGCAAGTTCCTCCGTCTCGGCTGGACCACCGTGTCGACCTTCGCGCCGATCGAGCGCTTTCCCTTGGCCGCTCTTGCGGTCGCACGAGGGACGCCCTTCATCGATATCCGACCCGTCACCGATGTCATCGCTTTCGCGAACCTGCCGCGGGTGGCGCGGGGCGGTTCGGTCGACCCTGACCATTCGGGTGCCGGTAGGTCCGTTTCACTGACCACCTACATCGACATGGTCGAAGAGCTTGGCGCGAAGATCGCCAATGATCCGCGGCCCCGTCAGTCAACCTGACCCCCAATCTTCTCACCAACACAAGAAAGGACGCCAACCATGGCACGATCCCGCATGCCCAAATTCGATGCCTCCGAGGTCATCACCAACGAAATCATCCGCATCATCGAGCGCGGCGTCCTGCCGTGGCGCAAGCCTTGGACCGCAGGCGGCAGCTCGCGCCCCCTGCGCGTGGGCGGTGAGCCCTACCAGGGGGTAAACAACTTCCTGCTGACCATGCGTACCGTGATGGCGGGCCACAGCTCACCCTTCTGGATGACGCTGCCACAGGCCAATGCCCTGGATGCAAAGGTGCGCAAGGGCGAAAAATCCTCTGTCGTCGTTTATTACGGTCAAAGCCGGAAAGACGCCGGCGGCGAGGATGACCACGAGGAGAGCGATGATCGCGCCGGGGAGGCCCGCATCTTCCGCTTCCAGAAATCCTACCCTGTGTTCAATGCCTGCCAGATCGAGGGCTTGCCCGACAGTTTCTTCCCCAACCCGGAGCCCGCGCCCGAGCATCCGCCGTCCGAGCCCATCCCTCACATGCAGGCGTTTTTTGACGCCATCGACATCACGACCGTCTTCACAGGAACGGAAGCGTACTATTTGCCGCCCGTGGACAAGGTCTACATGCCGTCCATCACGCGGTTCCAGGACCCGCGCAATTTCTACGGGGTCTGGGCCCATGAGCTGGCCCATGCCACGAAAGCTCCGCATCGACTGAACCGTGACTTCGGCCTCTCGAAGTTTGGCAACACGTCCTATGCGCGCGAGGAGATCGTCGCGGAATTGGCCTCGGTGTTCCTGGGTCAGTCGCTCGGCTTCACGGCGCATACGCTCGAGATGAATGCCGCCTACCTCTACAACTGGCTACGTGTCCTTCGGTCGGACAAGGGCGCGATCTTCAAGCACGCCGCGGACGCGCAACGTGCCTGCGACTACCTGATCGCCAGATCGGAGGCGGGCAGGGCAGGGGAGAGCGCCGAGGCCGCCTGACCAGAGGGAGAACGGAGACGCCCATGTCACGCAAGGAACCCAAGACGCCGCGGGTGGCCGGGCTCCGCCCGTTCTTGCCTCAAACTGTCCCCCGGACAGTTTGCCGCTTCGCGGATCGGCGCGAACTCAAAGATGCCCGCCGCAAGATCATCACCTTCAAACGCGGAGCTTATTGGTGGAGTCCGTCCGAGGGCGCTTATCCGCTCTCGGCAGCGCTCGAGAGCATCAAAGAACAGGGCGGCTGAATCGAAACCATCCCTAACCCGAATTACCGACCCAAGGGGCTGTTCGGGTAGAGGCCATTCCGCCTCGGTCCTGCCGCCAGCCGGAAAAGGAAAAGTGGGCTTCGGGAAGGGTGTTTCAACTTCTCAAAGGACAGACCCATGACCAATGCAGCACAGCATCTGACAGACCGCCCAGACCCCAGCGTAATCGCTGCTCAGAATGACGCTTTCCGCAAGCTCGCATGCCTTGGGGTGCCGCCCGCGCAGCCCATCCAGGGCCGAATGCATGTGACCCGCTCGCTCATGGAGGCCGGTGACGGTTTCATGGCCGAGGCGGTGAAGGCCACCGGTGCGTTCGATACATTCGAGCCCGAGAACGACCCCGAGGGATGGCACGATTTCGGGGCGGTCGAGATCCGGGGCGAGACCGTGTTCTGGAAAATCGATCTCTATGAGGCAGATTCGGATTTCCGCTACGGGGCTGAGATCCCAGACAATCCTGCCACCACCATGCGCGTGCTGACCATCATGCTGGCGCGCGACTGGTAGAAGGGAAGGGGACTCCTCCCCCTGACATCTGAGACGATGAAGGCCCGCTGCCCCTCAAAGGCAAAGCGGGCCTTCTGTCGTTGTGATCCCCGAAGCCGGGGATTGGTCACGCGCGAGCGCGCGGGCCGCATCTCACCCACCGAGAAGGATATCCCATGACCACAAGCTTTGCCCCTCTCGCCGTCGCCATCGGCGATCTGGTCCCGCATGCCGCCAATGTGCGCAGCAACTCTCCGGAAACCTATGATCCCGAGAACATCGCCCATCTGAAGGCCAGCATCGCTGTGCTGGGCCTGCTCCAGCCGCTCATGGTCCAGAAGCTTGACGGCAAATACGCTGTGCTGGCCGGTGGCCGACGCCATGCCGCGCTGAAGGAGCTGGTCGCTGACAAGGCCGAAAAGGGGTTCACCACGAAAACCAAGGTGGATTGCCGCCTTGTGCCGGAGGAGTGCGACGTCACCACGGCGCTGTCGCTCGCCGAGAACATCACCCAGGCGCCGATGAACGCAATCGACGAGTTCGAGGCCTTCGCCCGGATGATGGAGGTCGACGGCCAGACGCCCGAGACCATCGCAAAGACCTTCGGCACGACCGTCGCCGCCGTGAAAGGCCGGTTGCGCTATGGCCTGATCCACCCCGACATTCGCGCCGCAGCCCGGGACAAGGTGATCACGCTCGACACGATGAAGGCCTTCGCCGAGCACCCGAGCCAGGAGGTGCAGTGCGAGGTCTTCGAGGCGCTCACGAAGGACGGCGGCTATCTGCAGGCCTATACCGTCCGTCAGGCACTCAAATCCCGCGGCGTGCAGGTCAGCGATGATATCGGGGCTTTCGTGCGCGAAGACTACGAGGCGCGTGGCGGCGCGGTTGCGGCTGATCTGCTGGAGGAGCATTCCGTGCTGAAAGACGCCGCGCTGGTCGAAACCATCCTGCTCGAGAAGCTCGGGGACGCCGCCGAGGAAGCTCGCATAAAGCTGGGCTTTGCCTGGGCCGATGCAATGGTGCGCTATGATTACGCGACCATGGCCGACTATGGCCGCGTCTACCCAGGACCCGTCGAGCCGGATGAGACCGCCCAGAAGCGCGTGGATGAGATCACCGCCGAGCTTGAGCAGCTTCAGCTCGAGATGGAAGATGAGGGGCTCGATGACGATGCCTACAATGCCCTTTACGAGCGCGTGGACGCTCTGGAAGACGAAGCCCGCGATCTGCAGGAGGCCTACAGCACCGAGGACCTCGCCCGCGCTGGTGTGATTGCGTCGTGGCAGGGTGGGCAGATCGCGCTCCATGTGGGCCTCGTACGCCCGGAAGACACAGTCAAAGAGGAGGGCGCGCGCGGCGCCTCGGCCAACCCGACCGGGGAGGAGGCCCCGGACGCCGGCGAAATCACCTACCCGGCCTCGCTGGCCGAGGACCTCAAGACCGAGCGGGCCATGGCCCTCGGGGCCGCGATGGCGCTGCATCCTGAGGCCACGCTCGATCTGACGCTCTTCAAGCTGGTGAGCGATGTTTTGAGCAGCGGCATGAGTGTCACGCAGGCGATCAAGGTCGAGGCCCGCAAGGAATACCGCACCCACGCCAAGATGGACGAGATCGACGAGACCTCGCTCGAACAGGTGGCCGCGACCCACGATGCGCTCAATCTGACATGGCTCGATGACGTAAGGTCCCCCGCCGATCAGTTCGCGGCGTTTCGCGCGCTGCAGCCTGGTGAGAAGGCCAAGCTTGTTGCCTATGCCACGGCCAGCACCACGCAGTCCTGCTTCGCGCGGGACCGGCAGCGCGACAGCCTGATGCATGACTTCGAGATGGAGGTCATGCCTGACATTCGCGCGCATTGGACGCCGAACGCGGCGCTGTTCAACCGCTTCAAGAAGGCCTGGCTCCTGAAGATCCTTGGCGAGGATCTGGGCCTCGCTCAGGAGGCGGTAACGTTGGCCTCGTCAAGCAAGAAGGAAATCGTCGCCTTCTGCGACAAGCTCTTCGCCGAGCCCTTCGCCACACTCACGGACGCGCAGCGCACTGCCGTGGCCGCATGGTGCCCGCCGATGATGCAGACCGCCGGTATCGCCTTTGATGAGGCGGAACCCACTGCGGAAACCCCGGAGCCTGACAGCGAGGTTGCGCAAGCGGCCTGAGTCATCACGCGACCCGCGCGTGGACCATGCCACCCGCGCGGGTCGACCCTTCCAAACCGAACAGAAAGACATCCCCATGGCTATTCTCAAGTTTTCTGCGTCCGCTGTCGCGGCTCAAATCGCGCATGCGCGCGCTTGCAAGACCTTCCTGCCCAACTGGAACGGACCCGTGGATAGGCCCGCCCTGATCCTCATCGTCGGCAATGGCGTACATCTGCGCTCGAACGGCATCGATGGCACGACCACCCGCATTGTCACCACCGAGCAGACCGATCCCTCCTTCGCTTTCGCCGAGGGCATGAACCCGTTTCGGGACACCGACTGGATGGCGCAGCGCCGCATGGCGTTTCGTGACCTAAACGGCCAGTTCTACACCGACATTCTTGACGATGTGCAGGTGCTCATCGACCGGGGGCAGGGGGCCATCCGGCTCGCCACCGATGGACACAGCATCCGAGTCTTCGTGCGCCGGGCCTCGGATTATCTCATCGGCGGGACCTACGAGGTGCCCTCGGGCCTCGGCGGCACCTTCCGGGTCATCCTCAAGGATGCCTGCGATACCTTCGCGATCGTGCAGAACTGCGGCAATTGCGAGGATTTCGACGCCATGCAGCCCTACCGCGTGCCGCTAGATGCGCTGATGGAACTCGATGATCGGAGGGCGGCGTAACGCGCCCTTTCTCAAACAAGCATCGCCAATACCCTGCCAGGCCTGCGGCCCTCTCGGGACATTGGCGACAACAATTTTCCCAATGAGAGAAAGGACTCTGAGATGGGATGGCTCTTCTACACCGACCGCCGCGTCAAAACCTACGCGGATGAGAAAGCGGAAATCGCCCGGCTCTGCACTTACGAGGGCGACACGCGCAAAACCGAACTGGTCAAGGCCTGCAAGGTCGGCTCCACCTGGTATGCGGCGGCAAGGGTCACCAATCGCGACGGCACCCCTGTCGAAGACGCGACCTATGTGACCGATCCGGATGGCTCCATCACTTTCGGGGCTGTCACCCGATACGATGACGGCTGCTGGGGCTACAAGGATATGGAGGAAAGCGCTGGCCCGAACGAGGCTCGCGCGCCCCTTGGGTTGATCGAACTTCTCTCCGACTTGAAAGACCCGGACAGCTTCGCCCAGGACTGGCGCCAGCGCTGCCGGGACTGGGCGTCGACCCCGGACTACGAGGAAGGCGACAAGATCAAGCTCGCAGCACCTGTGACGCTCACCGATGGTAGCATCTGCCAGATTGTCACCGCGACCCACTACAGGCGGGGGCGGCAGAAACGCCGCTGCTACCGCATCGAGGAAACCGGCGGGCTCGTGCGGCTGTCGAAAGCCTCGCTTGCGGGTTCGGAGCTGCTCAGTTCCGCGAAGGGTGCCGCAAGTCTTGTGCTGGCCGAGTTTCTGGCGGGGCGAGAATAGGTGCTGCGCCGGAGGGTTGACCGACCTCTCCGGCGACGGCATATCCTGCGGCTTGTCTTGACATGGCAATGCAAATGCATTACCTAACGCGAGCAGCAAAGGCCCCTTTTGTTCAGGAGACTGCCATGACAGCGCTCGCACAAGACGTCTCGAAGCTCACGGATCGGTATCAGACGACCGTGCCGGCGGGTGTGCGCAAGCAGCTCAAGCTGGGCAAGGGCGATCAGATCCGCTACTGCACGGAGCCGAGTGGCAGGGTCTATATCGAGCCCGTGCGCACAGAGGAGGAAGATCCTGCGCTCGGCGCGTTTCTGGATTTCGTCGAAGCCGATATCAAGGCGCATCCGGACCGCATTCGGGCGTTCGATGGGGCTTTGCATGACCGTCTTGTGGCGCTGGTCGGAGACGTTGACGTCGATCTCGATGCGCCGCTTTCGCTCGAGGATGAATGACTGGCGAAACCGTGCCCGCCCAGGCGCCACTCGTCGTAAACGGATGGTCGATCTATGCGCATCCGCTCTTTCTTGATCAGCTTGAAGGGCTGATCGAGGAGGTGGAGGCGCGTAGAACGCGCGATCCCAAGACCTGGCAAAAGAAGAACTGCACGAAACGGCTGGCCGGCATCATCAAGCTGGTAACCGACGCCGTACCAGCGGATCCGGGCGCCTCGGCATTCCGGCAAGGCGGTACGCTCGGCGATCACCGTAAGCATTGGTTCCGGGCGAAATTCTTTCAACAATATCGCTTGTTCTACCGATTCAATAGCGGCGCGAAGATCATCGTGGTGGCTTCGGTGAACGACGACAAGACACTGCGCGCCTACGGCAGCAAAACGGATGCCTATGCGACATTTAAAGGGATGTTGGAAGATGGTAATCCACCTGACAATTTCGACGCGCTTCTGAAAGAAGCCGCGGCGGCAGACAAGCGTTTCGAGACGTCCCTTGAAGCGGCGCCTGAGCGGTAAGTGGCCCGTAGAAGGCTTGCTGTGACCCCTACGGCATCGCCGTTTACGGCACCACGCAAGGTGATGTAGTATTGGCCTGCGACACGGTCGGAGAAAGCGCAATGGACCCAACGGGAAAGGAAGGACCGCACCTCGGACTCCATGAGCAAGGCGCACCTCAGATGAAGCGGAGCCGTTTACCAATTGCGGTGAGCGTTGCAGACATGCCCGATGGCCTTGGCAAACTTTTGGACAAAGGTCTCGAGGAACACTTCCGTGGCCGTTGAAGCGACTTCGTATGACGTGTGGTTACGCGCCAGGGTACAGGCCGCGCTCGAGGATGGACGTGCGGGAACATCACAGGTTCAAGTGATGCAGGCTGCCCAGGCTTTGATTGATGCAAAGCGCCAAGGCCAATTCAAGCGCTTCGCGGGCCCCTGATCGCACTCAAGATCCGCATGCCTGCAATTCTGCCTGGATGACTCTTCCCGAAGATATTCTGGCGGCAGAGGTCGTCATGGATAAGAACTGTGGCCAGCGCTGTCTGACCTCGTCACCCTGAAAAGCGAAAGCGGGCTTTTTGTCCTTTGGAACTCAGACCCTGATCCAAAGGAAAATCCCAATGGCCAAGCCCCGCTCAACGCTCCCCAATTCTGTCGAATCCGACGCTGACCTCGCCTCTGCGCTGGCGCAGATCGGCGCGGCGATCGACAACCAACCCCTGCGTAGTTCAGCGCTCGCGCGGATCATGCGCACGACGTTCCGCGGCAGCGATGCCAGTGGCGCGTGGGACTGGCGCATGGCCTATGACATGATGCAGGCGGCGGCTGTGCAGGCGCTGATGCGCGGCGACAACGGTGAGGATGATTACTCCGCCGCAAAACTCCTTGCTTCGCGGCTCCTGACGGAGACCCGCCGCTCGGAGCAGCAGATCCGGCTCCAGCAGTTTTCTACGCCGCTGCCCTTTTCGGCCCTCGCGGTGCGGGCGGCGGCGATCCGCAAGGGCGAGACCGTGCTGGAGCCCTCGGCTGGCACCGGTGCCCTGGCCGTATTCGCTGCCCGGTCCGGCGCGACGCTTCTGCTCAATGAAATCGACCCTTGTCGCCAGCGCCTCCTGCGGGCCCTCTTCGGTGGCGAGGTGACGGGCCATGACGGCGAGCATATCGACGATCTGCTGCAGATCCAGATCCTGCCCGATGTGGTCGTCATGAACCCGCCCTTTGCCTCCTCGGTCGATCGATCCCGGGACAAGCACATCTCGGCCAAGCATCTTATCGCGGCTGCCAAGCGCCTCGCACCCGGCGGGCGGCTAGTGGCGATCATGCCGCCGGGGTTCTGCCCAGAGCGTGACGCTGCCCATTGGACGCGCGCCTGCGGGCTCCTGAGCCCGCGCCTCGCATTGACGATGCCAGGACAGGTTTACCGCAAGCTCGGCACCACCGTGGAGACCCAGCTCATGGTCTTCGACAAGGCGCAGGAAAGTTCTGAGCTTATCCGCGCCCGCGTGCGCGATCTGGACGAGGCCCTGGCCCATGTTGATGACGTGGCGGCGACGCGGCCGAAGTCGCGTCGGTCCCAGGCGGTTGCGACGACCTCGCATGCGTCCACGGGCGTTCCTGGGCCTGTCAGACGCAAGCGGGCCGCTGTGGCGCACGCGTCCAAGCCGCGGACCAATGCCGCCATCCCGCTCACATACAAGGGTCTCGAGACCCCGCGCGACAACACGCCAGTTTCCGACATCTACGCTCGGTATCGCCCGCAGCGGATCGAGATCGCAGGCGCGCAGGAACATCCCACGCCGCTCGTTGAAAGCATCGCCATGGCCTCGGTTGCCCCGCCGTTGCCCTCAAACACGGGCAGTGATGACTTGCGCCTGCCCGCACGGCTGATCGAGGAGGGACATCTTTCCGAGGCGCAGCTGGAAACCATCATCATGGCGCATGATGCCCATGGGCGCGACCTGCCGGGGCGGTTCACCATCGATGAGGATCAGACCAAGCTGACGCGCGCGGATGAGGATCCGGACGCGCGCGCCTACCGCCTTGGCTACTTCCTCGGCGACGGGACCGGCTGCGGAAAGGGCCGGGAATGCGCAGGGCTCATTCTCGTGAACTGGCTGGCCGGGCGCAGGAAGGCGATCTGGGTCTCCAAATCCGCCACGCTCATCGAGGACGCCATCCGCGACTGGACCGATCTCGGCGGCTCGCCCGCCGACATCCAGCCGCTCTCCAAATGGAAACCGGATCAGCCCATCCCAATGGGGGACGGGATCCTGTTCGTCACCTACGCCACGCTGCGGTCCGCGGGAAAATGCGGCACCACGCGGCTAAGCCAGATCCTCGACTGGATGGGCGAAGACTTTGAAGGCGTCCTCGCTTTTGATGAGGCCCATGCCATGCAGAACGCGGCAGAGTCCGAGCAGGGCAGGGGGGTCAAGCCCTCTCAGCAGGGCCTGGCTGGCCTGCGGCTGCAATTGGCCGCCCCGCGCGCCCGCGTCTTCTACATCTCGGCTACGGGCGCCACGAGCGTGCACAACCTGGCCTACACCGCGCGTCTCGGTCTCTGGGGGCAGGGCCCCGAATACCCCTTCCCGAGCCGCGAGAGTTTCGTGTCGGCGATGGAGGCAGGCGGTGTCGCGGCCATGGAGGTCGTGGCACGCGATCTCAAGACGCTCGGGCTCTACACGGCGCGCGCCCTCAGCTTCGATGGCGTGGAATATGACGTGCTCGAACACGCGCTCACCTCGGCTCAGATCGAGATCTACGACGCCTATGCAGGTGCGTTTCGGACGATCCACCACAATCTCGAAGCCGCGCTGACGGCCACCGGCGTCAACGACGCTTCGGGCGAGACCAATGCCTCGGCCGCACGCGCCTCGGCCAAATCCCGGTTTGAAAGCACGAAGCAGCGGTTTTTTAACCATCTGCTGATGGGTATGAAAACCCCGACCATCATCCGCGCCATCGCGGACGATCTGGCGGCAGGCAACGCTTGCGTCATCCAGGTGGTCTCGACGGGTGAGAGCCTGCTGAAACGCCGGCTTGAGACGATGGACGCAGAAGACGAGCTCGTCGAGGGTGCCTTGACGCCGCGCGACTATGTTCTGGGCTACCTCGAACAGGCCTTCCCGATCCACGCGCAAAAGCTGGTCGAGATCGACGGCAACTTGAGGGCGGAACCCTTGCGGGATGAGACTGGCGCGCTCGTTGTCTCGCGGGAGGCGCTCGCCCTGCGCGATGCGGCCATGATGGAGTTGATGACGCTGGCTCCGATCCCTTCGGCGCTGGACCAGATCCTCTGGGCCTTTGGCGACGAGGCCGTCGCAGAAGTGACAGGGCGGTCTATCCGGCCCCTCAAGGCCGCGGACGGCCATCTCTTCATCGAGAAGCGCGCCTCTAGCAGCAATTCCTCGGAGACGCAGGCCTTCATGGATGGCGAGAAGGACATCCTGATCTTCTCGGATGCAGGCGGGACGGGCCGCTCCTATCATGCCTCGAGATCGGCGAAGAACCAGAAGCGGCGGCGGCATTACCTGCTGGAACCTGGCTGGCGCGCCGATGGGGCGATCCAGGGGCTTGGTCGCACGCACCGCTCGGCCCAGCTCAGCGCGCCCTTCTTCCGGGTCTGCACTTCGGACGTGCATGGCGAGAAGCGCTTCACGTCCACGATCAGCAAACGTCTCGATCAGCTGGGAGCGCTCACCAAGGGCCAGCGCGAGACCGGCTCGCAGGGCATGTTCCGCGAGGAGGACAATCTCGAAAGCCCGATCGCGCGTGCCGCGCTGCGCGGCTATTACGCCGATCTCGCCGCCGGGCGGGCCGAGGCGATGAGCTATGAGAGCTTCACCGACTGGACAGCGCTGCGCCTGATCGACAACGACGGGGTGCTGCTTGAAGAGCTTCCGCCGATTCAGCGTTTCCTCAACCGGGTGCTTGCGCTGCCAATCCACATGCAGAATGCGCTCTTTGCCGAGTTCATGAGGCGCATGTGGGACCAGACCGAACGGGCGCGCGCGGCGGGCACGCTCGATCTCGGGGTGGAGATGCTGCGCGGCGAGAAGATCGAGCAAGTCTCGACCGAAGATCTCTGGACCTGCCCAAAATCCGGTGCCGTGACGCGGATCGTCGGCCTCGAGGTGACGGACCCGGTGCATGTGCTGACCGGGGAAGAGGCGCTGTCGCGCAATCCGGACAAGACCATGATGGTCAACCGCGCGTCCGGCCGCGTGGCGCTGATCTCGACGCGCCCCATGCAGATGTATGACGAGGATATCGTCACGTTGATGCGCAAGGCGGTGCGGCCGAACGGCTCGAGCTATCTCGAGGAGTCCCGGTTTGAGGCCTCCGCCTGGAAAGGGATCGCGCCGCCCGAGTTCATTCGGCTCTGGGACGCCGAGGCCACCGCCCTCCCGAAAACCGCAACGACCAGGCTCTACCTGCTGACCGGGCTGCTGCTGCCGATCTGGAAGGACATTCCGACCACGAACGAACGCATCTACCGGGTCACGCCGGATGGCGGATCCAGCATGATCGGGCGCACGTTGAGCGAGGAGGGCGCGGCGGCTTTGCGCGCGCGCTTCCTCGTCTCCAACCCGCGAACGCCGCAGGAGATGCTGACCGCAGCCCTGGGCACCACCGCGCCGGTCGACCTGGGCCGGGGGCTGACCCTGAGACGTCGGCGCGTCGCAGGCGAGATGCGCCTCGAACTGTGCGGTGCGGATCGGGGCATGATCGAAGGCCTCAAGGCCCTCGGCTGCTTCACCGAGATCATCGCTTTCCAGCTGCGGGTGTTTCTGCCGCATGGGGACGGGATCGACACAGCGGGCATTCTGGCCCGGATCGTGGGGCAGGTGCCAGACGCCGCTTCAGTGGCAGCAGAATAGGCAAGGGGGAGATCATGACACTCGATGAAATCAGGGCCGCCGTTGATGCAGGTCAAACCGTCCATTGGGCCAATACCGGCTACCGTGTGCACAAGGACCGCCTGGGCCAGTTCCTGATCACCTACTGGCCCAATGGCAGCAGCATCGGTCTTACCGACCGGAGCGGGCAACGGTTGAATGGAAATGAGGTAGAGTTCTTTGCCGCAGGGACGGAGGGTGACGACGCGGAAAACCCGCATCGCCATCTGAGGCCAGACGGGCAGGGGAGGGGCGTCGCTCAGGACCGAGAGGTAACACGATCGCTCCGGCGGCAGCGCTGACCGACAGGCCGGGAAGAAAGGAAAGCAGGCTTTCTGGTTTGTGATCCCATGAGGGGTCGAAAAAGCAATCCCGGATGCGCTGGCAAGACCGTCAGGCACCGGTCAAATCTGAAGGAGTACATCCCATGTTCGCAGGAACCCTGACCCGCCACACCGAGACCGCAGCCGCCCAATACGCGGGCACGATCCACTCGACGCAATTCGATATCGCCATCCAGCTTGAAATCCGTCCAAAGATGTCCGCGCGCAGCCCGGACTTCGACGTGACCGCGGTGAACAAGTCGGGCCGCAAGGTGCGCATCGGCACGGCCTGGAACGAGACCGGCAATACCAGCGGCAATCCTTATATCTCAATGCAGATCGATGTCGGCCTCGGGCCGTTCCGCGTCAATGCCGTGCAAACCCAGGACGCGCGTGCCGCGCAAAGCGGCGAGTTCGAGATCATCCCGCTGGTTTCGAACGGCGTAATGAAGTCCGGCTCGATCTCGGGCGAGCTGACCGCGATGGATGCCGACAACGCTTTTGCCGGCTACATCGCCAACATGATGTTCGACCTCGACTTCATGCTCATCGAGAACGAGTTCAAGACCGAGGAGACCCATCCCGACTACCGGATCGAGGTCAACTCGCCCCGCGGCAAGGCAATCCGCGTCGGCTCCGCCTGGATGGCCAAGAGCAGCCGGACCGGCAACGACTACCTGTCGCTCCTGATCAACACACCCGATGGCGATCTGCGCGTCAACGCCGTCCAGAACGAAGAACAGCGTGGCGGCAAGACCTTCTCGATCATCCCGTTCATCGACAGCGGGGAGCAGCCCCGGGACGCGGGCGCGGGGCTGTCGCTGGTCGCCTGATCCGGGCGCGAAATTTGAGCATCAGAGCAGCAAGGGGAGCCGTGGGAACACGGTTCCCCTTTTGCTATGTCGGTGGGGGTGAGGGATTGCCTGGCGCATGCGAGGTGCGAAATGCGCATTCCAGTTCCATCGTGAGCCGACTTGCATCCATGGACCTATTGACATGCTGTCGTGTTTTCATGGCAGTAACTGGAAACCGGGTGGTTGCGGATGGTCGAGGCCAGGAACAGCCCACTCAGGTCGTCCAGCTCGCAGATGAGAGGATGGGATCGCTTCTGCATCGACAGACTGAAAAACGAACGTATTGGATTTGTACAGAATGACAGTTGCAACCCCTCCAGCTTCCGTAGCGCAGAGCCACAAGCATGGCGTGTTCTTTGTGTTCGCGGCCGGCGTGCTGTGGTCCACTGTCGGTCTCGGCATCCGCCTCATCGAGGAGGCCGTTGTCTGGCAGATCCTGCTCTACAGGTCGATCAGCCTTTCTTTGTTTCTCTACATCGTCATTCGCATTCGCTCGGGCGAAAGCCCGTTCGCCCAGGTGCGCCGGGCGGGCCTTCCGGGCGTCATTGCCGGATTGTCGCTGGTGGCGGCCTATTCCGGCGGGATCTACGCGATCCAGGTTACCTCCGTTGCCAATGCCATGTTGCTCTTCGCAACGGCACCGTTCATGGCCGCGGTGCTCGGCTGGATCGTGCTCCGAGAGCCCGTGCGCGCAGCAACGTGGATAGCGATTGCCGCCGCCGTAGGCGGGATCGCGATCATGGTTGCCGACAAGTCCGGAAGCGTCGTTCTGAGGGGCAGCCTCGCTGCGCTTGGATCGGCCTTCGGTTTTGCTGTCTTCACCGTGGCGTTGCGATGGGGGCGCACCGGGGAAATGCTGCCGGCGGTTTTTCTTTCGGGGCTCTTTGCAATCGGTATCACCGTGGGAATCTGCCTCGGCCTCGGGCTCCCACTCGTTTTAAGCCCGAATGACGGCGGCATCGCCATGGGCATGGGCGTGTTCCAGGTCGGCGTCGGGTTGATCCTTTACACCCTGGGCTCACGCACTCTCCCCGCGGCAGAGCTCGCCCTTTTGTCCCTGGCGGAGGTCCTTCTTGGCCCCGTATGGGTCTGGATCTTTCTGGGCGAAACCGCGAGCGTGAATACTTTGATCGGCGGTGCGGTCCTGCTCGCGGCTATCGCAGGTAACGCGCTGTCGGGCATTCGACGAGAACCTCCGCCAATTACCGCCCCTTAGCGATGACGGAAAGTACGGCCCTAACCAGCCATTCTTTGTAGGTGGGCACGCTGCAATGCAGCTTCACTGAATTGGCCATTCGCTGCGCCCGCTAGATTCGTCTGGCTTCGGGAAGAAGTGTCTTTCATGGAACTCCGGTGCAAATGCAATTTCTCGGAGACGGGCATCGACCTACCGGTGAGTCCGGCCCTCAGACAGCCTCGTAGCTCGAGAAGATCTCCGTGCTGCCATCCTTGCGGATCAGGAACACATCGTAGGCCTCGCGGCTCTCCTCCGGCCCCATGCCCGGCGAACCGTAGGGCATGCCGGGCACAGCGAGGCCGACAGCATCGGGGCGCTCCGCAAGCAGCCTGCGGATGTCGGCCGTCGGCACGTGTCCCTCGATCATGTAGCCCTCGATTTCACCGGTGTGACAGGAGGTCATGTTCGAGGGGATACCGTTATCGAGCTTGTGCCGGATCAGGAGGGCACCGAAGCTGCGCTCCGTGGTGACCGTAAAGCCGTCCTGAGGATCTCGATCCAGGCGGTGCAGCATCCGCAATTGGGGTCCTTCAGGACGTGGATCGCGGGGCCGCCTTTGGCGGCTCCCGCGAGCGGAACGGACGCGGCGAAGCCTGCGGCTGCGGCCATCATGGCGCGGCGAGTGAGGGTCACCTGGATTCCTTTCAGGTCGTTGCGGCTGCGTGATCGGGGCGTGTCTCAGCGGTTAGGCCGACGTGCCCCGCAGGTTCAGGTGTGCCGGTGGGCCGGAAGAACAGCAGCCGGAGCGCGTTCATCGTGACCAGCACAGTGGCGCCGGTATCTGCGAGGATGGCGATCCAGAGGCCGGTGAACCCGAGCACGGTGGTCACGAGGAAGACGGCTTTGAGCCCGAGGGCGATCGCGATGTTCTGGCGGATGTTCGACATTGTGGCCCGGGCGAGCCGGACCTTGCCTACCACATCGGTCACGCGGTTGCGCAGGATCGCCGCGTCGGCCGTCTCGAGAGCCACATCGGTGCCCGAGCCCATGGCCACGCCGACATGCGCGGCGGCGAGCGCAGGCGCGTCGTTGATCCCGTCGCCGATCATCATCACGCGGGCGTCCGCCGTCAGGTCGCGAATGGCCGTGACCTTGTCCTCCGGCATGAGTTCGGAGCGATGCTCGATCCCGAGCCCACCGGCGATGGCCAGCGCCGTGCGCGGGTTGTCGCCGGTCAGCATGACCGAGGAGATGCCGAGCCCGCGCAGCTGCGCAACGGCATCCGCCGCATCGGCGCGCGGTTCGTCCCGCAGTGCGATGAGGCCCTGGGGCACGTTATCGCGCAACACGATGACTACCGTCTTGCCCTCGGCTTCCAGCGCCGCCACGCGGGTTCGCAGGTCGTCCGTGAGCGCGCCGCGCTCGTCCGCCAGGCGCGGAGAGCCCACGCAGACGGTCACGCCGGCGATGGACGTTTCCGCGCCTCTGCCGGGCAGCGCGCGCCCGCTTTTCGCCGCCGCCGCGTCGACGCCCCGCCGATCTGCCTCCGCGCAGATCGCCTGGCCAAGCGGATGGCTCGCGCCGCTCTCGACCCCTGCGGCGAGCGACATTAGGTCGTCCTCGCTTCCGCTCAGCACCGAAACGTCCGTCACGCGGGGCCTGCCATGCGTGAGCGTCCCGGTCTTGTCGAAAGCGACATGGGTGGTGCGGGCCGCTGCCTCGATGACTGCGCCGCCCTTCATCAGCAGGCCGTTGCGCGCCCCTGTCGAGAGCGCCGAGGTGATCGAGGCCGGCACGGAGATCACCAGCGCGCAGGGGCAACCGATCAGCAGCAGCGCCAGCGCGCGGTAGACCCACTCGCCCCAAGCAAGACCGAAGGCCAGCGGCGGGACGACCGCCACCAACAGCGCGGCGCCGACCACGGCGGGCATGTAGATCCGGCTGAACCGGTCGATGAAGCGCTCGGTCGGCGCGCGGGCGCTCTCGGCCTCCTCCACGAGCCGCACGATGCGGGCGATGGTGTTGTCCTCGGCCGCCTTCGTGACCCGCACGCGCAGAAGCGCCTCGGCGTTGATCGACCCGGCGAACACCTCCGCGCCTGGCTCCTTGAGGCTCGGGACGCTTTCGCCCGTCACCGGGCTCTCGTCGACCCCCGACGTGCCGTCGATCACCTCGCCGTCGCAAGGCACGCGGTCGCCGGGACGGACCTGCACGATCTGGCCCACCAAGAGCTTCTCGGCCGAGACCTCACGGGTCTTGCGGCCCACCTCGAGCCGAGCTGTTTTCGGCACGAGCTTCGAGAGCGCCCGGATGCTGTCGCGCGCCTTGCCGGCCGAGACGCCTTCCAGAAGTTCACCCACGGCGAAAAGGAAGACGACCAGCGCCGCCTCTTCCGGCTCGCCGATCACCAGCGCGCCGCCGGCGGCGATGGTCATCAACCCCTCGATGGTGAAAGGCATGCCGGCGCGTGTCATGGCAAAGGCACGCTGCGCCACGGGCACGATCCCCACCAAGGTTGCCAGGACGAAGGCCCAGTGGGCGATCTCTGCCGGGAAAGCGAGGCGGGAGGCCCAGGCCGTGGCGAGCAATGCGCCGGTGCCGATCACCAGTCGGCCCTTGGAGGTCTGATACCACGAGGGGGCCGGCGCGGCGTCCTCCGGCGGTTCCGTCCCGTCCTCTGCGCCGCCGTCAGTGTCCAGAGGATCAACCGCCTCGGGGAACGCCCCGTCCGGCAGGACGAAGCCACCCTTGGGCTTCTCCGGCTTCGCCCCCTTGGGTGCGATGCCGAAGCCGACGCCGCGCACAGCCTTCTCGATCCGATCGGGTGAGGTCTGGGTCTCATCCAGCGTCAGCCGCAGCCGTTCAGCCATGAGTGCGACATCGACGCTCTCGACGCCGGGCAGGCGCTCGACCGCGCCGCGCACTTTCGCAGCACAGGATCCGCAATCCATACCCGTTACGCGCCATTCGCGTTGTCCTGCGCTGCTGTCGGCCATGATGGTTCTCCGTCGTGATTCCCGATCGGATATGGATATACGACCTACAGCAACTGTAGGTTCAAGGACTTTTGCGCATTTGCCCCTGAATTGGGCAGAGGCTGGGCGGATCGTGTTCCATTCGGTCTGCGCTTGCCCGGCCGGGCACATGAATCTACATGGAGCAACAGAGCAATTGATCGAACAGTCAATCCGGCCAACCCATCATCGAAAGGCACGGATCTGTTCGAGGATCGGGTCGATCAAGTCAAAGTCTCGCTCCTCGCGGATGAGCACCCAGGCAGGAAGGTCAAAGGCCGGTGCGCGGGCCACCGTTTGCAAGTTGCCCTCCCGGATGTGTCGCTCCACCAGCCTCTCCGGGAAATAGCCGCAACCCCGGCTAACGAGCAAATGCTGCAATCCCAACCAGCCGATATTGACGGACAGGACCGGACTGGGGAAACCCGGAAACCCCGCACTGAACTGATCCGAAAATTCCGGCCCCCAATCGACGTGGATATATGCATCGGGTGTCATTGCGCCCTCCGGGTCGGATGTCACCATGACAAGACGTTCGGTGAACAATGGCAGCAGTTTCAGGTTCGGCCGCCGCTGCGGTGTGTACATCGCAGCGATATCCAAACGACCATCGACGATCCCTTGCATCAGTTCCGGCTCGAATCCGATCTCTCCGCGAAAGGACAGATCCGGCCGGGCGACACTGATGTCCGCAAGCCAGGGGGTCAGAAACGCCTCCCAAAGGCCTATCCGAGCGCCGATATTGATGCGTGCGGAAAATTTCCGGGGCAGACCGATCTCCCGCTGCGCCTGTTCCAGCGCGCGCACCATTTGCCCCGCATGGATCAGGAAGCGCTCGCCGTCATGTGTCAGAATCGCGCCGGCCCTGCTGCGGTTGAAGAGCCGCCTGCCCAGTAACTGCTCCAGCGCATGGATCCGAGCACTGACCGTTGATTGCGTGATGTGCAACAGGTCGGCCGCGGCGACAAAGCTGCCACTGTCCGAAACCGCAAGGAACGTGCGTGCATGTTCAATATTCATGCCGCACCATAATATCGAGAATTACGATTTGAAATATCAATTAAATTCGTTTTCACGATTTCACCATGTGGCCGATAGTTGCGTTGACGTAGCGAGGTTTACCTCGCGCGGCACGTGACCAATGCGACATGGGCTTTACTAAATCCCCCAGCACATGGAGACCGAAATGACCGAACGAGGATACGCATCTTCCCCCTGTTACATGCACGAGTTCGACGACAGTGCGCGCGCCGTGTCACCGCCCGACCCCGACAACTGGTCGGAAATCGCACGCTGGCGCAAGCTTCAGCGTGAAGACCTGATCGAGAACCGCCTCGAACTTTCGGTCAGCACCAGACAGGAAACTTCGCGCCACATCGCCGCGACCCTCGACAAGACCGTGGACATCGCCTCGAACCCTGTCATCGGCGTCTACTGGCCTTTTCGGGGCGAGCCCGACCTGCGCGACTGGATGCGCCGAGTGACAGAGCGCGGCGGTCGGATCGCCCTGCCCGAAGTGATCGGCAAGACAAAGCCCCTCGTGTTCCGGGAATGGACGCCGGGATGTCCCATGCGGCACGGTGTCTGGAAGATCCCCGTGCCGGACAATGACACCTGTCTTCTCCCCGACATCGTAATCTCGCCCGTGGTCGGTGCCGATGCCGCCGGATTCCGGTTGGGATATGGTGGCGGCTTCTACGACCGGACGCTGGCCAGTCTCTCGCCAAGGGCCCGTGCAATAGGTGTCGGGCACGTCGTCTCGACACTGCAGACGATCTATCCGCAACCCCACGATATCGCGATGGACGAAATGATCCTTGTCGACCCCGCCCGGGACCGCGCGCAATGACGCAAATCTGGACCAAGCGCGCCTACGCGGAGGCGCACGCGAATGATGGTACACGCATCCTCGTCGACCGGGTCTGGCCGCGTGGCGTGTCCAAGGAGGATCTGGATCTTGCCGCATGGGAAAAGGACGTCGCGCCCAGCAAAGAACTGCGTCAATGGTTCGATCACGATCCCGAAAAATGGAATGATTTCCGCGACGCTTATTTCTCGGAACTCGACAAACGGAGCGAAGCCGTTGACCGCATTGCCGATCAGGTGCGTGAGGGCCGGGTGACACTGATTTACGGCGCCAAGGATGAGCATCACAACAACGCCGTCGCGCTCAAGGAATATCTCGAACGAAGATCCGACACCTAATGCGTGAAATATTGAGCCAACCGATCTGCGACATACTCGGCTGCGACTACCCGATCCTGCAGGCTGGCATGGGGGGCGTCGCGCGCGCCGAGTTGGCGGCGGCCGTGTCCAATGCGGGCGGGTTCGGATGCCTCGGCATGGTGCGCGAACCTTGCGACCTGATAAGGCGGGAAATCATCGAGGCGCGAAACCGAACCCATCGCGCCTTCGGGGTGAACCTCATTCCGGCTGCGACCGAGCCCGATCTGTTCGCCGAACAGCTGAACACCTGCAAGAACGCAGGTATCGAAACGCTGGTTTTCTTCTGGGACGTCATGCCGGAGGCCGTCGCGCGCGCGAACGATCTTGGCATGCAGGTCATCTACCAGGTGGGCTCGCTCGACCAGGCGTGCGCCGCGGAAGCGGCCGGCGCGGTCGCGATCATCGCGCAGGGCGTCGAGGCTGGCGGGCATGTGCACGGCACCGTATCCTCCCTGGTTCTGGTGCCGCAAGTGGCCGCTGCAACCGACCTGCCTGTCATCGCCTCCGGCGGGTTCGGAACCGGACGCAGCCTCGTCGCGGCCATGGCGCTCGGCGCGCAGGGCATTCACTGCGGCACGGCATTTCTCGCCGCAACGGAATCCTTCGCGCACGACCTGCACAAGCAGCGAGTCGTCCAAGCGAAGTCGAACGAAACGATCCATACGGACGCCTTCGTCATCAATTGGCCGAAAGGTGCCGCGGTCCGCGTGCTGCGCTCTGACGTCACCGCCAGTCTGGGCGACCGGCTGTTCGGCCACGACCCCGACACGATCCCCCGCCACCAGATCGCCGACGAGGAGGGCAAGCCGATCTATCGCTGGAGCACGGATTCCCCGCTGCGCTCGATGCAGGGCGATCTGGATCAACTCGCACTCTTTGCCGGTCAGTGCGCCGGAGATGTACACGCCATCCGCCCCGCCGCAGAGATCGTGGCGGATATCCTTGGCGAGGCCCGCGAACAGATCGCCCGGATTCGCGCAAACTGAGCGACGCGATGCCCGACAAGGCCTGTCGTCATGTGCCAAAGGAAGGTTGGATCGAACCAGTAATAGGAGCGACTGGCAACTTGATAACCATAACGACCTTGTCGCCCCGGCTCTGCTTGATGCCGGATGCCTGTCTCACTTCCATTGCTTGGTGGTAAGCCGTAGTGGACGGTTTTTGTCAAGAAGCACTCATTTGCGAAACTGGCATTAATGAGAAGCAGCCGTTCAAAACGAATGCAGCGAAGTTCAGCTTCCCGCTCGTATTTCCAGATGCTGCGCCTGCACTGTGTCGGGCGGTGGGCCAGCAGCGAATGGTCGGAACTTCCGCACTAAAGTAAGTTCTTCCGTTGCGCGACGCAGTTACGTTTCGGCCGTTGGGACCAATTACCGTGCTTTATCGCAGGAAGTGGCACTCGGCAGCCTCCGTTTCCGACGCAATGCGAACAACCGTGGGCTATTCGTGGAACATTCGCCGTGCCGCAGCCAGTCTCGTCCAGTCCCGGCCACCAAAGGCAACAAGTGCGAGGTAGATTTGTGCTGCTTCGATATCTGGCTTGAACACGACAGTCAGACGGTGCCCGGATCCGCCATGACGTACAAGCCAGCCAGCAAGCTCGCCGGTAAGACGCATGCCTGATTTCGGGTTTTCAACAATTGCCTTCAGGAGAGTATCGACCTCGTCCAGCCGACGGTTTGCCGCGGCCATGTCACCCTGAGTGACCTCGACAATATGATCGACGATGCCGATGAGATCCCGCTCGAAGAACGGATGTCTGATGAAGTGCATTAGCTTTTTTGAGTTAACGCTGCCAAGTGTGCACGTGCGCCCGCTGTGACGTCGGATGCGTCCCCGACGGGCTCCCATTGATCGAGAGGCAGCGACAGGCGACGCTTGAGCTCCGCTTCCAGTACAGCACGTTCACGCTGACGCTCGGCCTTTGATTTTGCCAACTCCCCTGACACCGCCGCACTTACATTGGGGTATTCCCCGGATTCGACCAGTTCCTTGGCGAAATCGTAGGCGACGGCGGTAAAACTGACAGATTGCTTTTGAACGCTCATTGTCACCCCCTTGGTGTTCCAATAGACTACCCACTGTTAGGGACTTGTGCAATGGTTCTTCGCGAGGACGTGAGGGGCTTTAAGGCCTCCCGTGCTCGGCTTCGCGTGTCGCAGGGGAGAACGGCCCTTCGGTCCGTCGCGCATTCGGCCATGCGGCCTCACCGCGGCGCAGCACCCAGCTCCCCGGTTTGCCCGCCTCGCGAGCACGTCGCTCCCCGGCCGCTCCGCCGGATTGCGCTTTCGTCTGTTTTGCTTGAGCGCAAAACGATCCCGCCGCTTCATCCGTCTTTCGCGTCCGGTCGCGCCGTTTGCCTGCTCGTGTCAGGCAAACCTACCGTCAAAACACACACACATGAGCGTGGAAGCATATCCTCCGGATGGCCCCCAAATCAGCCCGCGTCAAGGATCGCAAAACTTTTCGGGGAGGTCAGCTCGCGTGGAGAGGGCACTCCGGTGCGTTGGGTCGCGCGCCGTGTCGGGCGGCGTGCCCGGAAAACTTTTGCGCCCGGCAAGCCGGCGGCTGCGCCGTCCCTGACCCGAGCAGATTCGGAAACCAGACGTACGGCCATGCCACCACACTCACGTGGTGGTCGAACACTGAAATCAGGAGAACGACCATGGCTTACGAGCAAGCGAACACCTACGAGACCATCGAGCTTTTCGGGCTGACCGAGAAGGACGCGCAGCTGCCGATCCCCGAAGATCAAATCCTGCAGGACAACATCGTCCGCGAGAGCTTCGAGACCCTGCTCGGACAACTGCGCGGGACCGGCCTCGAGGCGGAAATCGAACCGCTGGCCCACGGGTTCGCGACGATCCTGCAGCGGCGCAAGGTGGCGCTTGGCAAGGAACTCGACCGCACCGCCGACAAGATCAGTGCCCTGTCAAAGTCCCACGATGGATCGGAGATTGCCGAAGCTGCCCTGGAAGAGGCGCAGGCCCGCTTCCTGCACCTGCGGGAGATCACCGGCGCCATCGAGGTCATGAGCGAAACGGCCGCGGAATGCTACGAGATCGAAACCGGTCATGCCTTCATCCCGGCGGCGGGATCGCGCGCGAGCATCCGCGCACAGGAGACCGGGGCCGTCTTCGAGGCCCGGCAGCTTCTGGAACAGCATGATCGAGAGACGGCTGCGAAGTCGAAGGTCGAGGGAGTGCCGCTGATCGTCTCGGGCGCCACCGACTGGACCGACATCGACGTGATCTTCAACACGCTCGACAAGGTTCGGGGGCGAATCAAGCAGAACCGCAACCAGGAGATCTTCGTCTGCCACAAGGGCGGCAAGCACGGGGCCGAGATGATCGCGGCCCGGTGGGCCCGGGCGCGCGGTGTCGCGCAGGCGCGCTTCGATCCGCGCTGGTCCGCGCATGGGCGGGCGGCGCCGTTCAAGTGCAACGACGAGATGCTCGACGACAAGTTCGCGGCGACGGGGGTTGTGCTCTTCGGTGGCAACGGGGTTGCGCTGAATCTCGGGCAGAAGGCGGAAGCGAAAGGCCTGACGGTGATGCGGGTTGCCGATCCTGCGAAGAAGATCGCGGAGACATAAGCTGAGAGGGTCGCCTTCGGGCGGCCCTTTCGTCGTTTCTCATAGGCGTGGCAGTGCCCCTGTTTTGCTTGCCTAGCAATTTCCTGTTTTGATAGGTATATGAATGCCAAGCATTACGTGGAGATGATAGGCATGATCGCTCTCAGCAGCATCGCGATGAGCGCTTATACCGATCTGGTTCGGCTCCTGAAAGATGATGCCTTATCAGGTGTGGAAGGCAAGCCGACGCTCAAGAAGCGCGGTGACAAGGCCTACTGGTACGCAGCCCGCCGTGTTGGAACCGAGATGCGTTTCATCTATATCGGCGAAGACAGCGATGAGACGCGCGCGCGCATTGACCGTATCGAGGAGCTGCGATCGACCGCGAAGAAACGGCAGGCCGAGCGGTCGCGGCTGGTTCGGCTTCTGCGCGCTGATGGCATGACGCCCACTGACCGAGCGACCGGCTCGTTTCTCTCGGCTATGGCGGCCGCCGGCACCTTCCGTCTGGGAGGCACAATTGTCGGCACGAATGCGTTCCGGCTTTACGAAGGCGAGCTTGGCATCCGCCTGCCACTAGGCGGCACGGCCAATACCGGCGATATCGATATTGCGCAGTTCGAGACGCTCAGCGTCGCCCTAGAGGATCGGGGCGATCCGGGTTTGGCTGAGACCTTCTCGGCGTTGAAGTTCGATCCTGTGCCCGGGCTCAACAAGGGTCGGACCTGGCGATGGGCGCAGGGGGGCAGCGGCCAGTTGGTCGAGTTCCTGACGCCAGCCTTTGGGGATGAAACGATCCGGGATTTGCCGGCCCTGGGCGTGGGCGCGCAAGGATTGAATTATCTCAACTTCCTGATTGCCGAACCGATTCATGCGGCGGCAATCTATCGATCCGGCATTCTCGTGCAGGTCCCGCGCCCGGAGCGCTATGCAATCCACAAGCTGATCATTGCCGACCGGCGCCGTGACGGGGCAGGGAGCCTCAAATCCGCCAAGGACCGGGAACAGGGGGCCTTACTGATCGAAGCGATGGCCGAGGACCGGCCCGATGACCTGGCTCGGGCATATACCACCGCCATGGAGGTCGGAACGCGCTGGCGGGAGCATATCGGCAACTCGCTGAAACGGATGCCTGAGAGAAAAGCAATTCTAGAAAGCCTTGGCGCGTGAAGGCCTAGGCGACACCATGGACGATACGCCCAGCTATTGATCTGCCGCTCTCAGGACCGCTTGCCAATCCTGCCCTGCTCCCAGCACTCTTAAGATAACCAACTGATCTCGTTCGACTCGATAGATGATAAGATGCTCAGCACTGGGATGGATGCGGACAGGGGGATCGAACTCTGGGCGTTCACGGGCCATCTCCGGCATGAAGAGTAACCGATCGAAGGTATCTTCTACGATGTCGGTGTATCGCTCGGCCTGCGCCATCGACCACGTTTGTGCTGTGTAAAGCCAGATGTGTTCCAGATCTCGCTGGGCGGCGGGTGTCAGCCGGTAGGCCGTGAGATTACTTGCGGGCATGCTTCTCCCGCATTCGCGCCTTGAACGTCTTGAAGTCGAACGGCTCAGGATCGCCGCTCTTGAAGCCTTCGTCGATCGCTTGTTGTAGAGCTTCGATCGCTTGAGCGCGCTCCTGATCACGGCGGATAAGGTGACGCACATAATCGCTCGTATTGCTGAAGCTGCCATCCTTCAGGCGTGCTTCAACCCAGGTCTTCATCGGATCGGGAAGAGAAACATTCATGGTTGCCATAAGCATCCTCCTTCATTGGAGTACGATATCATTACATGCCAGGTCTTGTCAAAAAAGTTGGCAATATTTGCCATATCCTTGACCGCCTCAGCTTCTCGCGCCCCCTTTTCATGCCCCATGCCCCATGCCCCATGCCCCATGCCCCATGCCCCATGCCCCATGCCCCATGCCCCATGCCCCATGGCGCGTGCGATCGGTCACATTTGATCGGCAACTCACGGCGCCCAGCACCGTCATCCCTCTACCCAGCCCGTCAGAGTGCGCACCATCCGCATCGGTACGGGCTGGGGATGGTGCGCCCCGCACGCGCATCGCCAGCAGCGCAAGACGCGAGGGGAGACGTCGCATTTGAGGCCGAAGACCCGCACGTCCCTCGGGGCGTGTTTCGGAACATCGCACCCACGCGGGCGGGCTCCGTCAGCTCCCCGGCCAGGCTTGGCGGGACTCGGACGCGGATGGTGGCGGCGGCGTGATGGCAAGGGTCATCCGGGTTTCTCCTTTTTGCTCATAGATGTGGATCGCACGGGGTCGGCCCGTCCGTGCCCTCAGCTCACACTTCGGCAAGCACAAATACGGCTTCCACGGCGGGCTGCGGACCCACCGCATTTGCGCTTGCGACCGGGCCTCCTGCCCCCGTGCGGGGTGATCCCCATCGCAAAAAGGAGTATCCCAAATGACCAACCACTACGTCGCCACCATCCCCGTCAAGTTCACCGACAACGACGGCCAGGAACGCACCCGCTTCCAACGCGTGGGAGCCATGTTCCGCAACACCCGCACCGGGGATGGCTCGGAGTTCTTCAGCCTCAAGCTCGACTTCCCCGTCTCGGTCTCGGAGCTGGTGATGTTCCCGCCGAGCTCGAAGGATCCTCAGGACTGAATCTTCTGACGAGGCTGGGCCGCCCCAGGACGATCTTGGAGCGGCCCGATCCCTGTTCCCGGGAGGCCGGGTCCGGCGGTCAGATCGCCTGAGGCGACCTCACGAAGCGCCGGTCGCTGCGCATTCAACGGACGCACTCCGCCCGGAAGGGCCAGTCAGCCTCAAGGGGGCCATCCACAAAAACCTATCGGCCAGACCCTCGGGCTGGGCTGGCGGACGGGACCCCTAGGACAGGTGGGGTTCTTGATGGCGAGGGGACAGGTCCGCGCCCCTGTGGGCCGCGGCGTGAAGCGGAATACAAGGCTGCAGAGATCTGTCGTAACATAAGTATATAATTGACAACATAGTATAGTATCGTAAAGTGGGGCAGCCTTGTATGAAGTTGGCAGGAAATAGTGGGTCTTTCTTCCGCATGTCCCGAGCGAAGCGCCTGACAGAGATGGAGAAGATGCAGATCGTTCGCGAGGCCGCGGAGGGTGTTTCGACGTCCGAGCTGGCGGAGCGCTTCGGGGTCACGTCGCGGGCCGTGCGCTACGTACTGAAAGCCGATGCTGAGCGCCAGGCGGATGCGGCCATTCCGGTCGCGGCCGTCAGTGTGAAGGTGACGGTTGAGGAGCTCGCAGCCCTCGACCAAGTCCTGGCCGCCGCCGGGATCGAAAGCCGGGCCGAAGGGCTGCGGCGGCTCATCCAGGCGGCGGGCGGGGCCTTCGTTCCGGACGCGCAGCTGGCGGCTGAGATGGCCCGCTACCGGGCCTCTCTGCATGAGGTCGGCAACGGGGTTGCGCAGATCGCCAAGCAAATGACGCAAGCCAACCGGATGGGGCAGCGGGCTCACCTGGAATTCTCCGAACTGCGCCTGACCCAGATGCGCGGGCTGGCCCGGTTCATCCTTGATAGTGCCGACGAGATCGACCTGCTCCTGCGCCGGCGTCGGGACGCGATGCAGCTCAACGCGACGGCCGCGTTGAGAGAGTTTGCCCATGCAGCTGAATGACGCCGTGGACGCCGTCACGGGCGAGGTCTTCCGCGACGGCTGGAGCCGGATCCGGGGCTCGATGCAGGGGCTGCACGTGGCCAGGCAGAGGCAGCTTCTGCGCGCCGCGTCAGGGCACCGGGCCGCCGTCTTCAAGGCGATCCGCAGCGGGGGTACGCACACGAAATCGCAGCTGATGAACCAGCTCGATTATCTCACCACCAAGTCCACTCATATCGTCGACAGCAGCGGGTTTCTCGATGGCAAGGCCAGACTCGAGGCGCGCGAGATCAAGGACCTCACGGAGCGCTACGCCAAGCGGTGGGAGGGCGGCTTCAAGCCCAAGCTCGGTCAGACCACCCATATGCTGATGTCCTTCCCTGTCGGCACGCGAGGCGAGGATGTGCGCGACATTGCAACGGACGTGGCCGAGCGCTTCTTCCAGACGGAGGAGGGGTATTTCGACTACATCATCGCGGTCCACGAGGACCGGGATCACCCGCATGCGCATCTTGTGCTGAACCGCCGCTCGCAAGAAGGCGAGTTCTTTTTTCTGGGGCGAAATCACCGCTTCAACTATGACGACTTCCGCCTCGCCATGGTCGAGGAGGCTGAGAAGTACGGCGTGCGCCTGGAAGCCACGCGGCGGGTGGATCGCGGTGTCGTGCACTACCCGCCCCGTACCCGCGAGATCTATGCCGCGAAGGACGAGGGGCGGGCGCCCGCGCCCCGTGAGCGCGTCGGGCAGGATTTGACCCGGACGCTGGCAGAGATCGCCAATACCAGAACCGTCTATCACTCCCTGGCAGCCGAGGCCTCCCGCGAGGCCCGCGAGGACATTGCCGCGGCGCTCTTCCGCGCCGGCGAGGTGCTGGCGCATGGCGGACAGGTGGAAGCCGCAGGAGATGTCTACATGGCCGAGGAACAATCCTTCGAGGATCTCAGAAGCCTCTACGCGGAAAAGCTCGCACGGGTGCAGGGCATGATCGCCGAGAAACCCGATGCGGAACGCCCCGCGCTCGAGAAGAGCCTCAATGCGATCCAGGCGCAGGTGCAGCATTTGCAACCCTTGGGGCCGCGTTCGACCACCCTGTCCGACGCGCCCTCCGAGGGAGGCGTCTATTCCGAGGCCAATATCCAGCAGGGCGAGCTGGAGCGCCTTTCCGAGCCGCGTCTGCGCTCGCGCATCGATGCCGCGCTGCGCGGCACCGGGATCAGCACGTCCGAAGTCGTGGCGCGGATGGAGGCGGGCGCGCAGAACGCCGCTCTCGAGCATCAATGGATCGCCGATGACCTGTCGAAGGTCGCCGAGGCGCGCGATCTCAACCTCGAGCGTCGCGCGGATCTCGAGACCGCGCGGGATATTCTCAACGATGTGCACGTGGAACTCGGCACGCTCTTGGAACGGGAGAGGATTTTGCAGACGGATGGCGTCAAGGATGACAAGACGGCGGAAGACCGGTTCCACTATCATTCCCAGGCCGCGCAAGAGATGGAAACGGCGATCCGACGGGAAATGCGCACCGAAGGTCTGACCGAACCGCAAATCGAGGATCGCGATCTGGACATCGTCTCAAGGGCCGAACGCCGGATTGAGGCCGAGCAGCGTGAGTATATGTCCGCGCATCCGGAATTGCTTGCGCGCCCCGACGAGGTGATCGACCGGTCTCAACCCTATCTTGAAGAGATTACCGACAAGGCTCGTGCGTCAGAGATCGGACGCGAAGTGGACGCGATCATGGCGGGCCTCGATACTTGGACGGCAGTTGAGGATGCCGTGGCGGAAGATTTTCGCGACCGCTACCCGGACATGCCATCGCATCTCTCGCGCGGGCTCGGCGCCACCTACGCCGCCATCGTGCAGATACACAACAGAGATGCCGTCTACGAGGTTCGACGCGAACACGAACTCCGCGACGCATCGCTTGACGGCCGCAAGGATCCCCGCATCCCTGAAACCGGCCAAGCCGACCGGGAGGCGCGTCCGGTCGACACACCCGAACTGGACCGCGTGCTGGCCCATGAACGGGCAGGGGAGTTGTCCGCGCCGTTCGAGACGGAGGCGGACCGTGACGCCTTCCGCGGCGAGATCGCGCGGATCCTGGATGATAGGCAGCTGGACCGGCTCACGTCAGGCGATGCAGATGCGCTGGAAAGGGCGCTCGATGACCGCCTCGACCGACTCTATGCCGCCAAGGTTTACCTGCAATCCGATGCTGTCACGGCCAATTCCGAGGCCCTGCGTCAGGTGGTCGATGATCTGGCCGACGCCGAGTACGAGAAACAGCGCGCTGCAGATGTGGATGGCGAGACAGAACGTGGGCTGACCCATGGGTAAGGCGCGCATCGCAATCGGGGTTCTGCTGGTCACGCTGGTCGGGACCGCCATGGGCTATACGATCGCCTCGGCCGTGCTCACGTATAAGAGCTTCGGCTTCGGTGCCGAGATCGACTTCGCCTACATCGCGCAGCACTATCTGGCGCTCCGGGATGGTCGCCCGGATGATTTCCGGCTCATCAATCTGATTATCGGTGGCAGTACCGCCGCGGGGTTCATGATCAGCCTCGCCATGTCCGGCTCCGCACTCACGCGGTTCGGCCAGACCCATTGGCAGAGGCGCGGGGAGATGAAGGCCAATGGCTTCTTCGGCAATCCCGGTACCGGCTTCATCCTTGGCAAGACGGGCAGCCCGAAATCCCGCGCGCGCTACATCTGCTCGAAAGTCTTCCCCCACGCGCTGATCGTGGCACCCACCGGGCGCGGCAAGACCACGGGCTTTGTCATTCCGAACCTGCTGACCTGGCAGGGCTCCGCGGTGACGCTTGATGTGAAGGGCGAATGCTTCGAGGCCACGGCGCGTCATCGCGCGGCACAGGGTGACAGGGTCTATCGATTCGCCCCCACCGACTGGGAGGGCAAGCGCACCCACCGGTACAACCCGCTCCTGCGCATCTCCGAGCTGACAGACCCCGCCCGTCAGCAGATGGAGTTGCAGCTCTTGGCGACGCTCTTCCTGCAGAACGACAACGACCGGGTGCAGGGTCTCCTCAAAGGGGGAGTGGGCAAAACTTGGGGGTGTTTGTTTATGATGGCGGTTTCACAGCAGAGGAATTGCCATGGATGTGCGGATCATCGTCGAGACAACATTTGAGAACGGAACCACGAAGACGCGGCGTCTGG
>Ga0310345_10000834_pt1 | contig 39123 bp, 38 predicted proteins | sample HC15DNA20500_MG_FD_204667 | JGI IMG/M metagenome (GOLD analysis project Ga0310345, IMG submission 204667) | Marine microbial communities from station ALOHA, North Pacific Subtropical Gyre - HC15-DNA-20-500_MG | ecosystem: Environmental > Aquatic > Marine > Oceanic | place: Pacific Ocean: North... | reverse complement strand
GCCTTCTTGGCAGTGGTCTTCTTCGCCGCCTTCTTTGCGGTGGTCTTCTTCGCCGCCTTCTTGGCGGTGGACTTCTTCGCCGCCTTCTTGGCGGTGGACTTCTTCGCCGCCTTCTTTGCGGTGGTCTTCTTCGCCGCCTTCTTTGCGGTGGTCTTCTTCGCCGCCTTCTTTGCGGTGGTCTTCTTCGCCGCCTTCTTTGCGGTGGTCTTCTTCGCCGCCTTCTTTGCGGTGGCCTTCTTCGCCGTCTTCTTGGCGGTGGTCTTCTTCGCCGCCTTCTTTGCGGTGGTCTTCTTCGCCGCCTTCTTGGCGGTGGCCTTCTTCTTCGCCGTCTTCTCGGCGGCGGCCTTCGAGGTGCTCTTCTTGCTCGTCTTCTTCTTCGGAGAGGCCATGGCGGAAGCTCCCGTGCTCTTTCAGGAGCGCCGGTCATGCCTCAAATGCGGCGTCGCGTCGAGGTCACGCCCGCCTCGCGCCAGCGCAGCGGACGCGGTCGCGACGCGGCGAGGGCGTCAGGAGGCGTGGAGGAGCAGCGCCGAGGCGGTGACGAGCGCTCCCAGCGCCACGACCGCGAGCCGGAAACCGACCTTGCGGGCGCGGGTCAGGTGGTGCGCGAGCACGCGCTCGGGGTCGCCGACGACCAGGAGCGCGTCCGCGGGGCAGGGGGCGTCGGCGTCGCGGTAGCCCATCACCCCGAGCGGCGCGCTCGAGAGCAGCCTCGCGGGCTGTCGCGCCTCGACCCCGGACAGGCCCGCGCTCGTCAGGCGTTCGAGCGGCACGCGCACCCGTCGCTCCCCGTCGCTGGCCTCGAAGCGCAGCCGCGCGCCGTCGTCATCCGGCTCGACCCAGCCCTCGAGCGCGTGCGTCCAGCGCCGCAGGAGCCGCAGCTTCGCGCGGACGTGGCCGACCCGGAGGAGCGCGAGGCAGAGCGAGAGCAGCGCCAGCGCGAGGGCCGCGAGCACCGGCGGGGTCGCGGCGAGGCGGAGCTTGGTGACCGGGTCGAGGGGGATCGCGCCGTCGGGCCCCACGCGGGCTTCGAAGCGCCGATCCTCGCCGTCGCAGCGGAGCGTGAGGCGGTCGGGCGCGGTCGCCTCGCTCGCGCAGGCGTCGACCCCCCGCGGGGGGGCGAGCTCGTCCGCCTCCGCGACGGTGACCGGGGCGAGCGGCGTGCGCGCCTGCTGGGCCCCGAACCTCTCGCGAGTGATCTCGACCGGCTCCCCGGGGAGGGGGCCGCGTCGGTGCGTCGGCGCGAAGTGCCTCGGCTTCGCCGTCACCGCGCCGACCGCGACGAGCAGGCACACGACGCCGATCCCCGCCGCGGTCAGCACCGGCCTCAGCGGGGCGAGGTGGGTGCCGGTGTCGAGCCGCCGGGTCAGCCGCGCGTAGCGGGCGGTGAGGACCGCGGCGCTCACCGGCACCGCGAGCGCCCAGAACAGCACCGCGCCGGCGGTCGCGAGGGCCCATGCCGTCGACGGCTCGCGGAGCAGCGCGGCGGCCCCCCACACCGCCAGCATCACGGGGGCGAGCAGCGCCGTCGCGACGATCGCGCTCAGCGGAGCGAGCCTCCCGAAGTCCGCGCCGGCGGCGTCCATCGCCCGCACGACGCCGCCGGTCCATGGCCGCTTCTCCCGCGCGGCTGCGATCGGGACGAAGACGAGCGGCGAGAGCGCGGCGCCGGCCAGCGGGGTCACGGCCACGAGCGGCCAGCGCTCGGCGAGGGCGGCCGCGCCCACGACGACGCCGCCGAGCAGCATGGCCAGCGCCACCGAGAAGACGCCCGCGCTCACCCGGATGCCGCGTGGTGCCCCGGCGCGCTCGGCGAGCTGCTCGAGGAGCCAGGCGGAGCCCACGGTCATGATCAGCGCGCCCGCGCCGCACGCGGGGAGCAGCACCACGCCGAGGGCGATCTGGAAGGTCGCCAGCGGCACGTTCCGCGCGCGCAGCAGCTCCCGGACCGTCGGGACCGGACGCGGTTCGCTCATGAGGCCGTCACGACGTCCAGCAGGAGCAGCGTGGCCGCGCAGGCGAGCGAGCCGAGGGTGACCACCGCGAGCCGGAAGCCGATGCGGCGCGCTCGCTGCATCTGTCGCGCGAGCGCCTCTTCGCGCCCGCCGAGGACGAGGAGCGCGTGCGGCGGGCAGGGCGCGTGCGCGCCTCGGTAACCCATCGCGGCGATCGGCTCGACCGACACCAGCGTCGCCGGAGAGCGCGGGCCGGGGTGAGCGTCGTCCGCGCTCGCGAGCCGGGCCCACGGCACGTGAACGCGGCGCGCCCCGTCGGCCGCCTCGAAGCGGAGCGGGCCGTCGTCGTCCGGCGCCTCGACCCATCCCTCGAGCGTGTGCGGCGGGCGGAGCAGGAGCCTCAGCTTCACGCCGAGGCGGCCGAGGCGGTAGAGCGCCAGCGCCAGCGACAGGAGCGCGAGGGTGAGCGCGACGATCACCGGCGCGGTGGCGACCTCGCTCACCGCCGCGACCGGGTCGAGCGGGATCGCGCCGTGCCGGTCGATCCGCACCTCGAACCGCCGGTCGCCCGCGTCGCAGCGGACGGTGGCCTCGGCGCCGGCCGCCTCGTACGCGCAGGCGGTCAGGCGATCGCGCGAGAGAGCGAGGCGCTCGCCGCCGACGTAGAGCGCGTTCCAGTCCGCACGCACCACGTGCGGGCCCTCCCAGTCGATCGAGCCGCGCAGGGGCGCGCCGGCCAGCGGTCCGTCCCGATCCATCGACCGCGCGTACCGGGGCGCGCTCAGCGAGACCGCTCCCGCGACCGCCAGGCAGAGGCCGCCGACCAGGGCCGCGCCGATCACCGGGGTCACGGCGCCGCCCAGCCGGGTGGGAGCGTCGTGTCGCCGGACGAGCCGGAGGTAGCGCGTAGTGAGCACGGCCCCGCTCACCGGCACCGCTCCCATCCAGACCACGAACGAGGCGCCGCTCACCAGGAGCCACGCCGCCGACCCCCCGAAGACGCCGCGGGCGAGGGCCGCCGGCAGGAGCGGCACGGGCACGAGCAGGAGGACGGCGATCAGCGCGCAGAGCGGGGCCAGCCGGCTCAGCGCGTCGCCTCCGGCCACGTCGATGGCCCGAGTGAGGCCCTCGCGCAGCGGGCGCTCGGACTGGGCGGCCGCGATCGGCGCGTAGGCGAGCGGCGCGAGCGCGGCGCCCATCAGCGCGGTGCCGACGGTGAACGCCACCGCCGACCGCCAGAGGTCTTCGGGGGCGACGAAGACGCCGAGGGAGGCGGCGAGGCCGAGCAGGGTGGCGAGCCCGAGCGCCAGCAGCCCCGGGCCGAGGTACGCCCGCACCGGAGCGCCGGCCGCCGCGGCCAGCTCGCCCAGCAGCGCGCCGGAGCCGAAGACGATCGGGACCAGGCCGGCGCCGAGCGCCGGGAGCAGCGCGACGCCCACGCCGATGAAGAGGGTCGAGAGGACCACCGGCACGCGCCGCGCTCGGAGCACCTCCCACACGCCCGGGACGTCGTGCGCTTCGTCCATCCCCATCAAGGTAGCAGCAATGAACGTTGCGAGCGATCAGAGGAGGACGAGCAGCGCGCTCGAGGCGAAGAGCAGACACGCGGCGGCCCCCGCGCGCGCGGGGAAAGCGACTCTCCGCGGCTCGCTCATGGCGCCGCTCGCCCCGATCCGCTACTCGACGGGCCATGAAGGTCATGGTCATCGGCAGCGGCGCGCGGGAGCACGCGCTCGCTTGGAAGCTGGCCCGCTCGCCGCAGGTGGAGGCGGTGCTCTGCGCGCCGGGGAACGCCGGCACGGCGAGGGTGGGCAGGAATCTGCCCGAGGTGGGGGCGACCGATGTCCATGCGGTGGTGGCGGCGGCGAAGGCGGAGGCGGTGGGCCTCGTGGTCGTCGGGCCCGAGGCCCCCCTCGCGGCCGGGCTGGTAGACGCCCTCGCGGACGCGAATGTTCCGACGTTCGGGCCCACGAAGGCCGCCGCGCGTCTCGAGGCCTCGAAGGGCTTCGCGAAGGACTTCATGAAGCGCTTCGCGATCCCCACCGCGGCCTACGGCACCTTCGACGACGCCGAGGCGGCCAAGGCGTTCGTGCGCGAGCGGGGCGAGCCGATGGTCGTGAAGGCGGACGGGCTCGCGGCCGGCAAGGGCGTCGTGGTCGCCGAGACGGTCGAGGAGACCTGCGTGGCCATCGACGAGATGCTGGTCGACGCGCGCTTCGGCGCGGCGGGCGCCACGGTGGTGGTGGAGGAGCGCCTGGTCGGCCCGGAGGTCAGCTTCCACGCGATCTGCGACGGCGAGCGCTACGTGGCCCTCGCCGCGGCCCAGGATCACAAGCGGCTCGGCGACGGCGACGAGGGCCCGAACACCGGCGGCATGGGCGCCTACTCGCCGCCGCCGATGGTCACCCCCGAGATCGAGGCCGCGATCCGCGAGCAGGTCGTCGCGCCCACGCTCGCCGGCATGAAGGAGCTCGGCTGCCCCTTCCGGGGCGCGCTCTTCGTCGGGCTGATGATCGTGGACGGCGCGCCGAAGGTGCTCGAGTACAACGTGCGCTTCGGCGACCCGGAGACCGAGGTGCTCATGGCGCGGTGGGACGGCGACGTGCTCCCGCTCCTGCTCGGATCGGCCCGCGGCGATCTCTCGGGCGTGCAGCCGCGCTGGGGCGCGCCGGCCGCGCTCTCGGTGGTGATGGCGTCGGAGGGCTACCCGGGCCGCTACCCGAAGGGCCGGGTGATCGAGGGGCTCGACGCCGCGAACGGCCTCGAGGGCGTGGTGGTGTTCGAGGCCGGGACGACGCGCGACGGCGACGCGACGGTGACCAGCGGCGGCCGGGTCCTCTGCGTGACCGCCACCGGCGCCGACGTGCGCGAGGCCGCCGCGAGGGCCTACGCGGGGGTCGACGCGATCCGGTTCGAGGGCGCGCAGCACCGTCGTGACATCGGATGGCAGGCGCGTGGCGATGCTTGATGTATCCTCCGGCGCCGTGAGCCGCCGTGACCGCATCGACGAGGTCGTCTCGACCATCCTCGTGCCCCTCCTCGAGAAGGACGGGGCCACGATCGAGATCGTGGGCTTCGAGGGCTCCGTCCTGACCCTGAAGCTGGGCGGCACCCTCTCCGGCGATCCGAGCGCCGCCTACGTGAAGCGCGGCGTCATCGAGCCGGCCATCCAGCACGCCGCCGGTCGGGACGTAGAGATCGTCTACGAGCGGGGTTGACCTTCTCTTTTGACAGCCGAGATCGAGCTCGGGTACACCAGCATCGTGGCGCTCATCGAGACCGAAGAAGCCGCCCGGCGTCTCGCCCGGGCCATCGCCAGCGACCTCTCCCTCTACAACGAGGAGAAGATCGTGCAGGGCATCCAGGGCGACAACCTCTTCGACGCGCTCGCCGAGGAGATCGAGGAGGGCAGGGCGCTCTTCAAGAGCCGCGTCGCCCCCGAGCTCTACTCGAAGAACTTCTACGACCGCGCCATCATCGACATCCTGGTCCGCTCCAAGGGCCACGTTCAGTCGAAGCTCTGGTAGTTGGTCGAGGCCTACGTCGTCCGCCCCGACGAGGAGGGCGAGCGCCTCGACCGCATCCTCGCCGCGCGCGATCCGGACCGCTCCCGCTCCACCCTCAAGCGGTGGATCGACGAGGGGCGCGTCACCGTCGACGGCGCGGTCGCGAAGCCGAAGGACAAGCCGAGCGCCGGCCAGCGCATCGAGGTGCGGCCCGCGCCGCCCCAGACCACCGACGCGATCCCGCAGGACCTCCCGCTCGAGGTCCTCTACGAGGACGCCCAGGTCATCGTGGTGAACAAGGCCGCCGGCATGGTGGTGCACCCGGGCGCCGGGCACCCCGACGGCACCCTCGTCAACGCGCTCCTGCACCACTTCGGGGCCCTGCCCGGCGACGACCCCGAGCGGCCCGGCATCGTGCACCGCCTCGACGCGCTGACCAGCGGGGTGATGGTCGTCGCCCGCAGCGATCTCGCGAAGGCGCGGCTCCAGGCGCAGCTGAGCGCCCACGACGTCGAGCGCGCCTACCTCGCGATCGCCCTCGGCGCGGTGACGGGGCAGACCTTCGAGACCCTGCACGGCCGCCACCCTCGGGACCGCAAGCGCTTCAGCGGGCAGGTCAAGCGAGGCAAGCGCGCCGTGACCCACGTCGAGCCGCTCGAGCCGCTGCACGGCGCGACCCTCGTGCGCTGCACCCTCGAGACCGGCCGCACCCACCAGATCCGCGTGCACCTCGCCGAGGCGGGTCACCCCCTGCTCGGCGATCCGGTCTACGGGCGCCGCCCCAAGGACGTGCGGCTCCGGAGGGCCCACGACGCGCTGGCGCGGCAGGCGCTCCACGCCGCGGTGCTCGGCTTCGAGCACCCGGAGACCGGCGAGACGATCCGCTTCGAGGCCGCGCCGCCGCCCGACTTCCAGGCGGCGCTCGACGCGCTCAGAGGCCCAGGCGCTCCATGAGCCCCTTGGCGTTCGACTCCATGTCGATGTTCCGGAACACGCAGTAGGTGTCCTCGGCCTGCGAGCGCTTGCAGACGTCGGCGATCTGGTCGAGCGCGTCGTCGTCGTAGCGGGAGCGGTGACCGGCCGGGCCGGGGAGGGTGAGGTAGGCGGTCTTGCCGGGCCCGGGCGCCTCGGCGAGCGCCAGCGGGTCGAAGGCGCCGATCGCGCCGGTCGCCTCGCAGAGCTTGTCGATCTGCGCCTTCTTCCAGTGCGGCGCGTCGATCACCGCCTGGGGCGCGCCGGCCGGGAGGCTCGAGAGCGCCTTCTTCATGCGCGTCGTGACCGAGCGGTTGTGCGCGACCTCCTCCGGGATGCGGAAGACGAGCGCGCGCGCCTCGAGCTTCTTGCAGAACGACAGGATGTTCTTGAGCGCCCCGTCGGTCTCGCTCGCCCCGAAGCCGCTCGCGCCGATCTCGGCCGGCGCCAGCGCCGTGAACACGAACCCGTCCGGCGCCTCGCGCTGCCAGCGCCGGAGCGTACCGGTGCCGGGGATGCCGATCTCCGTGTCGGAGATCTCGACCGCCTCGAGCTCTTGCAGATACCGGCTGACCGCGATCGGGAAGCCGGAGCACGCCACCACGAACATGCGGCGCAGGGTACAGAAACCCGAGACGATCTCACAGGGGGGATCATCGAGGACTATCGCTCGGGCTATCGCGTCCGCTACGATGGGCGCAGTGACTTGGCTTGGGGTGGAGAGGCTGGCGCTGGCGCTCGTGCTGGCGACCTGTGGCTCGCTGATCGCCGCGCCCGCGCACGCGCAGGGCCCGCGCTACTACGACATGCAGCTGTTCCTGCCGCCGGCGGCGGGCGGGAGCACCTTCACGATCGCGCGCCCCTCGACCCCGCGGCACCTCAACGCCGTCTTCGGCATCGCCGGCAACTACGCGCTCGACCCCTTCGTGCGCTCGGAGACGGTCGACGGGGGCACGGTGCTCTTCCCGGCCGCGCCGGTGATCCGTCACTACGCGCAGTTCGAGGCGATGGCCGCGCTCGGCCTGTTCGAGTTCCTGGAGCTCGGCGTGGTCGTCCCGGTGACCCTGGTCGACGGCGCGACCGACCCGCTGGCCGCGGACTACACCTACGCGACGCAGGCCGGCATGGGCGACGTGCGCCTGAGCGCCAAGATCCCGATTCTGCGCGGCGACTTCGCGCTCGCGGCCCGCTTCGTGGCCCAGCTCCCGAGCGGCGACTGGGACAACTACTCCGGCAACGAGTACTGGATCGCCACCCCGAGCGCGGTGCTCGCCTGGGACGCCGGGCCGCTCACGATCTCGGGCGAGCTAGGCTACCGCCTCCGCCAGCGCCGCGCGATGCCGGGCTTCGAGCAGGACGACGAGATCCACGTCGCGGCCGGCGTGGTGGTCCCGGTGGTCGAGGAGCTCGAGCTCATCGCCGAGTCGCAGCTCCGGGTGGGCGTCGGCGGGCGCGAGCTGCGCTCCAACGAGGTGCCCTGGGAGGTCGACGGCGGCGTGCGCATCTGGCCGGTGCGGGGCTTCTCGATCGAGATCGGGGCCGGCACCGGCATCCTCGCCGGCTACGGCGCGCCGCCGATCCGGGTCTTCACCGCCCTTCGCTTCGCCACCGAGCAGGGCGACAGCTGCGCCGCCGGCCCGGAGGACTTCGACGGCTTCGAGGACGGCGACTTCTGCGCCGACCCGGACAACGACCAGGACGGCATCGAGGACGCGGCCGACGAGTGCGTCAACGACGCCGAGGACATGGACCGCTTCCTCGACGAGGACGGCTGCCCCGACACCGACAACGACGCCGACGGCGTGGTGGACGACGAGGACAGCTGCCCGACCCAGTCGGAGGACCGCGACGGCTTCCAGGACGAGGACGGCTGCCCCGAGCCGGACAACGACGAGGACGGCGTGGCCGACGGGCTCGACCAGTGCCCTATGGAGCCCGAGGATCGCGACCGCTACCAGGACGAGGACGGGTGCCCGGAGCCCGGCCCCGAGGCGGCGAGCGTCACGGTGACCGACACCCGCATCCTCATCTCGGAGCGCATCTACTTCGACTACGACCGCGACACGATCCGCGACGTCTCGATGCCGCTCCTCGACCAGGTCGCGCAGGTCGTCCAGGAATTGCCCGCCGGGCTGCGGGTCCGCGTCGACGGCTACTCCGACGATCAGGGCGTGCGCGCCTACAACGTGGACCTCTCCTACCGCCGCGCGCGCGCGGTGGTGGAGTACCTCGCCGGCCGCGGCGTCGACCGCGACCGCCTCGAGTACCGCGGGTACGGCCCGGACAACCCGGTCGCGCCCAACGACTCGCCCGAGGGCCGCGCCCTCAACCGCCGCGTCGAGTTCACGATCCTCCAGCGCGGAGAGTCGGCGGGCGGCGGGCGGCGCCGTTGATCGCCACTCCCGCTGCGGCCATTCATGGTAGAGCGGCTCCCATGCGTGCTGCGCTCCTCCTCGCGCTGGCCCTCGGCCTGACCGGCTGCCCCGCGGTCGATCCAGGCCGGACGCCGGAGTCGACCGTCAGCGCCTTCGCGGCCGCCCTGCGGGAGGGGCGCACCGACGACGCCTACGGGCTGATGAGCGACAATTACCGTCGGCGCGTCAGCCTCGAGGAGTTCCGCCGCTACCTCACCGACTACCCGGCCGAGGTCCAGCAGACCGCGCGCGCCCTCAGCCAGCGCCGCGGCCGGGCCGAGGAGGAGGCGGTGGTCGAGTACGGCGAGGGCGAGGCGCTCCGGCTCGTGCGCGAGAGCGGCGACTGGCGCGTCGCCACCGACGTCGTCGACTTCTACGACCAGTCCACCCCCCGGGCCGCGCTCCGCTCGTTCGTGCGCGCGATGGAGCGGCGCCGCTACGACGTCGTGCTCGCGCTCATCCCCGAGGCCGATCGCGAGGGCATGACGCCCGAGCGCATGCGGGAGGCCTGGGAGGGGGAGGGCCGCGAGGAGGTCGAGCGCCTGCTCGCGAACCTCCGGGCCGCGCTCGACAACCCCATCGAAGAGGTCGGCGACCGGGCGACCATGACCTACGGAGATCGCTTCCGGGTGCAATTCGTCCGTGAGGACGGAGTCTGGCGGATCGAGGACCCGGACTGACGGCCATTCCCGCGGTGTGGCGCTCGTGATCTGGTACCATCCGACGCCGTGAGCACTGGCGGCGTGGGCTCTCCGAATCTCGACAAACGTCTCCTCCGGTTCCGCACCCGCGCCGGTCAGGAGGACGCCGCGTCGCTCGCGCGCGACCTCCTCGACGCGAGCCGGCACGCGGACGCCAGCGACGTGGTCGACAAGGCGCTGAAGCAGTCCCCGGAGGACGGTCAGCTCCTCTTGCTCGACGGGCGCGCGCGCTTCGCGGGCGGAGACCTGCTTGGCGCGCAGGCGGCGCTGCTCAAGGCGGCTCGCGCGCTGCCCCGGGACAAGGAGCCCTTCCGCTGGCTCGGCGAGGTGCTGCTCAAGCGCGGCGACCCCGGGCGCGCGGTGAAGGTGCTGCAGCGCGCCCGCGCGATCGATCCGAACGACCGCGCCATCCACCTGCTCGAGGAGCGGGCCCGGCGGCTCGGCGAGGTCGCGGCCCGCGCGGGCAGCGAGGAGGCGGCGCGTCAGGCGGCGCAGGCGTTCGAGAAGAACGACTCGGACGTGCCCGAGGAGCGCACCGCGATCCGCTCGGACCTGACCGAGCACCTCCGGAACATCACCCGCCTCGAGGAGGAGGAGGCCGCGCTCACCGCGCCCGCCCCCGACGCGTTCAGCGCGGACTTCGACGACCAGCCCACCAACGTCGTCGGCGACGACGCGGTGAAGGACGCGATGGCGCAGCTCCGCGGCCGCGTCGCCTCGGAGCCGGTGAGCGGCGAGCACGAGCCGGCCACCCTGATGGAGCCGATCCGCTCCAAGACGAGCACCTCGCCCGGGGCCGCCGCCGCGCCCATCCCGCCGCCGCCCAAGCGCGATCTCCGCCCCAAGCCGCCCCGTCCGCCCAAGCCTGCGGACTCGCCGTTCGGCGCGTCGGACGACGAGATCGACTCGGCGCTCGGCGCCCTCGGCGGGAGCAAGAAGAAGCCCGCCGCCAAGAAGTCGCCCTGGGCACAGGCCGACGATCCCTTCGCCGCGCCGAGCGGGCCGCCGCCGCCGCTCCCGCCCCCCGCGGCTCTCCCTCGGGCCCGCGCGATGCCGCCCGCGCAGCCCGAGCCCGAGCCCGACGAGCCGAAGCGCGCGCCGCCGCCCTTCGAGGTGACCGCGGATCCGTTCGCGGAGACCGAGCCCGAGCCGGTGGTGGAGGAGCGCCCGCGGGGCCCGGCGCCGGAGCCCGAGCCGCCGATCCCCGACGCGTTCGCGGACACCGAGACCGGGCCACCCGCGCCGGTCGAGGACGCGCCGCTCGGCGGGGACGCGCAGGAGAACGTCGACGAGATCCTGCGCATGCTGAAGCACGAGGGGCTCTTCGAGCCTCCCTCGGGCGAGGCGGCCGGGTGGGCCAGCCGCGCCGAGGTGAAGAAGACCGAGCGCGGCGGCACCCGGATCGGCGTCTGGCTGGGCGTCTTCTGGGTGCTCGCGATCGGCCTGGCCGCCGGCGGCTGGTTCGGCTGGCAGGAGTGGCTGAAGCACCGCCACGCCGAGGCCGCGCGCTTCGTCCAGATGGCCACCGAGGAGGCCTACGCCGGCGATCACGCCGACCTGGTCGACGCCGAGCGCCACCTCCGCGAGGCCCGCGATCTCCACCCGCAGGACACCGCCGGGCCCACGCTGCTGCTCTTCGTGCACAGCCAGCGCGCGCTCGAGGACGGCGCCTTCGAGGCCGGCTACCTGCGGCCCTCGATCACCCGCGCCGAGCAGCTCGAGGGCGACGAGATCGAGGCCTACCTGCACGCGGCGCGCGCGGTGCTGAGCGCGGCGGAGGGCGGCTTCGAGCAGGCCCGCGAGCGCATCGGCCAGGCGGTCGAGGCGCGGCCCGACGATCCCGCGCTCCTCTACCTCGCCGGGCGGCTCGAGCAGCGCCTCGGCGAGGAGGAGGCCCTGGCGCACCTCGAGGCCGCGGCCGAGGGCGAGGCGAGCCTCAACGCGCCGCGCATCGCGCTGGCCGAGGCCCGCTACGACGAGGGCCGCGCCGAGGACGCGCTCGCGCTGCTGGACGAGGTGCTGGAGCGCGACGCCGAGCACATCCGCGCCGGCCTCTGGCGCCGCTTCATGACCTCCGACACCGACGAGCCGGCGGAGGCGCTCGCCTCCCTCGAGGCGCTCGAGGAGGGCCTGGCCGATCACGGCGCGCCCACCGACATGGTGCTGTTCCAGCTCACGAAGGCGCGCCTCTCGCGCCGGCAGGGCAACACCGAGGCGGCGGCCGAGGCGGTCGACGCGGCGCTGATGGCCGGCGGCTCGGAGCCGCGGCTCCTGTCGCTGGTCGCCACCGAGGGGCGCCGCGCCGGGCGGCTGATCGCGTCCGAGATGGCGGCGCGGCAGGCGGTCGAGCGCGCGCCCGAGAACCCGGAGTTCCGCAAGCTGCTCGCCGAGATCCAGCTCGCCCGCCGCAACGGCCGGGCCGCGCTCGCGACCCTCGCCGACCTCGACGCCTCCGATCCGGACGTGCTCGAGATGCGGGCGGAGGCGGCGCTGCGGGTCGGCACCGAGGAGGTGCTCACGGCGGCCGCGGAGGGCCTCGACGCGTACGTGGAGGCGAACGAGGAGCCCGGCGTCACCGTGCAGGCGCTCCGCATCCGCACCCACGTCGGCCTCGGTCAGGCGCGCGAGATGCTCTCCGAGGCGCGGGCCCTGGTCCGCGAGGCCCCGGGCGATCCTTCGGCGGCGCTCGCCCTCGGGGAGGCGGCGCTGGCGCTCTACGACCCGGAGACCGCCGTCGAGGCGCTCGACCAGGTGGTCCGGGCCGATCCGGAGCACGCCGAGGGGCACTACCTGCTCGGCCGGGCGCGCCGCATGGCCGGCGACGCGGAGGGCGCCGAGACCGCGCTCCGGCGCGCGCTCGAGCTGACTCCGGAGCACACCGAGGCCAAGCTCGCGCTCGGCGGGCTGCTGCTCGACATGGGCAGCTTCGAGGCCGCCGACGAGCTCTACACCAGCCTCGCCCGCTCCGGTCGCACCACCAGCGGCCGCGCGGTCACGGTGGCCGGGCGGCTCGGCCGGGTCGAGGCGCTGGTCGGCCTCGGTCGCCTCGACGACGCGCAGGTGCAGCTCGAGGCGCTGACCGACGAGGTCCGCGAGACCGCGTCGGCCCGGATCACCGCCGCCCGGCTGGCCCTCGCCCAGGGGCGGAACGGCGAGGCGGTGCAGGCGCTGCAGCCGCTCGCGCGCGGTGAGGGCCCGGCGCCGTCGGTGCTCGCGCTCTACGCCGACGCGCTCCTCGCGGTCGGGCAAGCCGAGCCGGCCGCCGAGGCCTACGCGGCCGCGCTCGAGGCCGACGCCGGGCTCCCCGAGGCGCTCCTCGGTCAGGCCGAGCTGGCCGTGCGCAGCGAGCGCGAGGACGACGCCCTGGAGCTGCTCGAGCGCGCCGCCCGGGTCTTCGAGCAGCGCATCCGCCCGCCCTCGATGCACGCGCGCCTCCACACGCTGGTCGGCCGCGCGCAGCTCCTGCAGGGCCGCTCCGGCGCCGAGGCCGCGCGGGCTTCGCTCCGCCGCGCGATCGAGACGGAGGCGGCGCCGCCGGAGGCGCACTTCTTCCTGGGCGAGGCGCTCGCGGGGGAGAACAGCCCGGAGTCGCGGGCTTCGTACGAGCGGTATCTGGAGCTGGCGCCCGAGGGGGCGTTCGCGAGCCGGGCTCGTCGGGCGATTCGTTAGCCAGCTTCGCCGCCGCAGGCGGCGAAGCCCCGTGCCCGTGCCCGTGCCCGTGCCCCTGCCCGTGCCCGCGAGGGCGCATCGAGTGCGCGACGCGTCAGAAATGCGTTCGGTTCGCGCAGAGCTCGTCGCGCTGCGGAGTGCGCTCCATCTCAGCGGCCCGTGCCCGAGAAGCCTTGCGCCATTCACGGGCAGGGGCACGGGCACGGGGGTGGGCGGGGCGTTCGTGTGCCTCCTGCACATGGGCCGCACACCGTTTCTGCGCCTCGCCGTGCTCGATCTCACGCCGTCGCGCGAGGCATGGGGATTGCCTCTGTTGGGGACGCATGGGTGCGGCGAGTCGAGTTCAGATCACGGCGAGGGAGGTGATCCTCATCACCCTGGTGGCGCTCGCGTTGATCCGCGGCTGCGCGGTCACCGACGAGCCGGCCGCCGATCTGGTCGTCCCCGCCGAGCTGCCCTGACGGCGCTCAGCCGTCCAGGCGCTGCAGCCGGCCGCGCACCGCGCCGGCTTCGGGCGCGCCGGGCGCGACGCGGAGGAAGCGGCGGTAGGCGCGCGCGGCCTCGGGCTGACGACCGAGCCGCTCGTAGGTGAGCCCGAGGCCGCGCCAGGCCTCGGCCCGGCGCGAGTCGGCGTAGCTGGCCTCGCGGTAGAGCCGCTCGGCGGCGCCGAGCCGACCGCGGAGCAGCGCCTGCTGCGCCTGGGTGAGGAGGGCCTCGACGTGCGCGCTCGGCGCGGGCGCAACCCTCGGCGCGGCGGCCGGGGTCTCCGGCTCCTCGGCCGGAGCAGCGGCGGGCTGGCGAGCCGCCGGTCGAGGACGCCGGACCCGCGGGCGCGGAGCCTGGGCGGCGAGCTCCTGCGTCTCGGGCTCCAGCGTCTCGGGCTCCGCCTCGGGCGCGACCGCTTCGGGCTCCACCCGCTCGGGCGCGGCCTCGGCGGACGGCGCGGCCGGGCCCGCGTCCGCGCGCGGCGGGACCGCGGGGGCGGCCGGGGTGCGGGTCGTCCAGGCCCAGGCGACGCCGCTGCCGGCGAGCAGGAGGCCGATCGCGATCGCCGCGATCAGCCCGGTCCGGCGGCGCGGAGCCTGCCCGGAGGTGGACTGCGCGGAGGTGGACTGCCCGGAGGTGGACTGCGCGGGGATGGGCCGCGGGGAGGCGGCGGGAGGGAGCGGCGCCGGGAGCGGGGTCTCGGGGACGGCCACGGCGAGCGTCGGCTCGGTGCTCCGCGCCTCGCGGTCCCGGCGCACCCTCACCACCTCGAGCGACGGCGGCGCGCTCTCGCGCAGCGCCACCGCCCGGAGCCGCTTCATCAATGCGCTGGCCGACCTCGGGCGACGCGCCACGTCGCGGCTGAGCGCGTCGGCGAAGATCGCGTCGAGGGCCTTGGGGAGCGGGCGCACGGTCACGTCCGAGACCCGCGGCGCCGTCTCGGTCACCTTCGCGGTGAGGATGCCCATGACGCTGTCGGCGTCGTGCGGGATGTTCCCGGTCAGCAGCTCGAAGGCCACAGCCGCGAGCGAGTAGACGTCGGCCGCCGCGGTCGCCCCCGCCCCCTCGGCCGCCTCGGGCGCCATGTAGTGCGGCGTGCCCATGACCATGTTGAGCTTGGTCAGCTTCTCGTCGGCGTCGCGGAGCGCGGCCAGGCCGAAGTCGACGAGCTTGATGACCTCGCCGCCGGCGGTCCGCGCCTTGAAGATGTTGGCCGGCTTGATGTCGCGGTGGAAGACGCCGCGGGCGTGCGCCTCGTCGAGGGCCGAGGCCACCGGCTCGAGGGCGTCGCACACCGCCTCGAGGTCCAGGGTCTCGCCGCGCTCGAGCGGCGCCTCGAGGTCCTCGCCCTCGAGGAACTCCATCACGAGGTAGGGAGAGCCGTCGGGCATGCGCCCCAGATCGAGCACCTTCACGATGTTCGGGTGCCCGATGGAGCTGGCGGTGCGGGCCTCGCGCTGGAAGCGGGCGACGACCGTCGGGTCGTGACCGAACGACCCGAGCAGGACCTTCAAGGCCACGCGGCGGCCGAGCTCGATGTGCTCCGCCTCGTAGACCGCGCCCATCCCGCCCTCCGCCAGGAGGCGGCGGAGGCGAAACCGATCACCGATGATCTGTCCGGGAGTGAGTGCGTGCATCTTGGCCAGCGCGTCCATGCCTGGGGCCACTACGAGAACCGTGCCAGTGACATCTTCGTGGCGTGCTGGATTTCGGGGAGCGAGAGTGGGTGGCTCGACCCGATACACCCGAGACGGGCTGTGGGCTGGATCGTACGAGCGGGATCCCCGATCGGATCGGGTTGCCGGACCGTCCACGCCCGACCTATGGTCCGCGCCATGAATTTCGAGCTCACCGAAGAACAGCAGCTGGTCCAGCAGATGGCGCGCGACTTTGCCAAGAACGAAGTCGAGCCCCGGGCCCGAGAGCTGGATCGCGAGGCGGGCTGGCCGGCGGACCTCGTGAAGCGCATGGGCGAGCTCGGCCTGATGGGCGTCGCGATCCCCGAGGAGAACGGCGGCGCCGGCGCCGACAACGTGAGTTACGCGCTCGCCATGGAGGAGATCGCCCGCGCGTGCGCCTCCACCTCGGTCATCATGAGCGTCAACAACTCGCTCGTGTGCGACCCGCTCTCCAAGTTCGCCAACGACGGCCAGAAGAAGGAGTTCCTCGAGCCGCTCGCCTCCGGCGCGAAGCTCGGCTGCTTCGGCCTCACCGAGCCCGCCAGCGGCTCGGACGCGTCGAACATGGACACCTTCGCCGAGGAGGACGGCGATCACTGGGTGATCAACGGCGCCAAGAACTGGATCACCAACGGCCCCCACGCCGACGTGATGATCCTCTTCGCCGCCCACGAGCGCGGCGCCGGCTACAAGGGCACCACCGCCTTCATCATCCCGAAGGACACCCCCGGCTACGAGCCGCAGCCGCGCGACCACAAGCTCGGCATCCACGCGGCGCACTCCTGCACGGTCTTCTTCGAGAACTGCCGCGTCCCCAAGTCGCTCCAGCTCGGCGACAAGGGCATGGGCTTCAAGATCGCGATGAGCACCCTCGACGGCGGCCGCGTCGGCATCGCCGCGCAGGCCCTCGGCATCGCCCGGGCCGCGCTCGAGGAGTCGGTCGCCTACGCCAAGGAGCGCAAGGCGTTCGGCGAGCCGATCGCCAACAAGCAGGCCATCCAGTTCAAGATCGCCGACATGGCGATGGAGCTCGACGCGGCCCGCCTGCTGACGCTGCGCGCCGCCTACCTGAAGGACAAGGGCGTCCGCCACTCCCAGGAGTCGGCGATGGCGAAGCTGATGGCGTCCGAGGTCGCGACCAGGGTCGCCCACCAGAACATCCAGGTGCACGGCGGCTACGGCTACTCGACCGAGTACGACGCCGAGCGCCACTACCGCGACGCGCGCATCACCGAGATCTACGAGGGGACGAGCGAGATCCAGCGCATCGTCATCGCGGCGCACGCCCTCAAGGGCTGAGGGCAGGGGAGAGCAGCTCAGATGAAGAGGATGATCGGGATCCTGCTCGCCGGCCTCGCGCTGGTGGGGTGCGGGGGCGGTGAGGCGAGCGTCGACGAGGCCGAGACGTCGAGGGCCACGTCGGGCAGCGAGAGCGCGCGAGGGCGGGACGACGGGGTGGCGATCACGGGCCTGATGGGCACCATCGAGCGCGGCCAGGTCGAGTCGACCCTCAACCCGCGCATGGGCCGCTTCATGCGCTGCTTCTCCCAGCGCATGGGCGACGTGGAGTACCTCGCCGGCGAGATCCGCATGAGCTTCCGCATCCACACCGACGGCAGCGTCGCGTGGGTGTTCCCGACCGACTCGGACATCGGCGACCGCGAGGCCGAGCGCTGCATCCTCGACGTGGCGCGGTCCGCGCGCTTCCCCCGCCCGCGCGGCGGCGAGGCGGAGTTCAGCTGGGGCTTCGGGCTCGACGCCGCCGAGGACGTCCGGCCGCCGCTCAACTGGAGCGCCGAGGCCCTGGGCGAGCGCAGCGGGGACGTCTCGGGCCTCGCGCGCCAGTGCGGCGCCCGCGCGTCGTACCGGGTCACCGCCTACATCGCCCCCGGCGGCGCCGTGCAGGCGGCGGGCGGCACCATGCCGAGCGCCGAAGACGAGCAGACCCTGGAGTGCATCCTCGAGCAGGTGCGCGCCTGGGAGATGCCCGACCCCGGCTCGTACGCGGCCAAGATCACCTTCGAGGTACGCTGACATGCAGCTCGAGCTCAGCGAGGAGCAGAAGCTCGTCCAGCAGGCCGCCCGCGGCTTCGCCCAGGATCGCCTGGCGCCGCTGGCCGCCCAGATCGACCGCGAGGAGAAGATCCCGGACGAGATCCTGAGCGGGCTCGCCGAGCTCGGCCTCTTCGGGGTCAACGTGCCGGAGGCCCTCGGCGGCGCGGAGGCGGGCGTGGTCGCCTACAGCCTCGCGATGCAGGAGATCGCCGCCGCCTGCGCGTCGACCGCGGTCACGATGGCCGTCACCAACATGGTCGGTGAGGTCATCGCCGCGTTCGGCACCGACGCGCAGAAGCAGCGCTGCAACCCGCGGCTCTGCTCGGGCGAGTGGCGCGCGGGCTCGTTCGCGCTGAGCGAGCCGGAGGCGGGCAGCGACCCGGGCGCGATGCGCACCACCGCGACCCTCGACGGCGATCACTGGGTCATCGACGGCAGCAAGCAGTGGATCACGAGCGGCGACTTCGCGGGCGTCTTCGTGGTCTGGGCGCGCACCGGCGAGGAGGGCACGCGCGGCATCAGCTGCTTCCTCGTCGAGTCCGACGCCGAGGGCCTCAGCGTCGGCAAGCACGAGGAGAAGATGGGGCTGCGGGGCAGCTCCACCACCGCGCTCCACTTCGAGGGCGTGCGGGTGCCGAAGTCGGCGCTCCTCGGCGAGCTGAACGGCGGCTTCAAGATCGCGATGATGGCGCTCGACGGCGGGCGCATCGGCATCGCGAGCCAGGCCATCGGCATCGGCGACGCGGCGCTGCGCGAGGGGATCTCCTACGCGAAGGATCGCCGCACCTTCGGCGAGCCGATCGCGAACCGGCAGGCCATCCAGTGGATGATCGCCGACAGCCGCACCGAGCTCGAGGCCTCCCGGCTGCTCGCGCTGCGGGCCGCCTGGATGAAGGAGAACGGTCAGCGCTTCTCGCGCGAGGCGGCGATGGCGAAGGCCTACGCCAGCGAGGCGGCGTGGAAGGTCTGCGATCGCGCGGTCCAGATCCACGGCGGCTACGGCTACACCAAGGAGTACGCCGTCGAGCGCTACCTCCGCGACGTGCGCGTGACCCGCATCTACGAGGGCACCAGCGAGATCCAGCGGATCGTGATCAGCCGCGACCTGCTGAGGTGAGCGCGTAGCGGCGGGTGCGGTCCTCGCTCCAGAGCCAGCCCGCGGGGTCGAGCCAGGCCACCGGGCCCAGCAGCTCGCGCGCCGCGCGGTAGCGGCGGATCTCGCGCCAGAGGCCGAAGGCCGCGAAGGGGGCCGCGAAGGCCGCGCTCCAGCCGGCGTACCAGAGCGCGGTCGCCAGGACGGCCGCGCCCGTCGGCATGACGCCGTCCGCCAGCGCGCCCCCGAACGTGCAGAGCAGCCCCGCGGTGGTCAGCACCGAGACGGCGGCGCCCACGAAGAAGGCGAACATCGCCAGCGCGCGGCGGGTCTCCTCCTGGACCGAGGGGAGGGTCACCCGCCGGGGCTGACCGGCATCGGCCCGCCCATACGGTGGCCGCGGCTCGGCCTCTCCGAGCTCGTCCGGCATGCGCGCGGCCATCTTGCGCAGCGTGTCCAGGGTCAGCATTCCGCCTGCTCATCCTAACCCCGGGCTTCTTCTTCCTCCACGTCGAACCACCTCACGGGGTGGCTCGTAAGGCTGGGGCGCCGGCGGCGGGGCACCGCCCGGGCGCGACAACATCAGGAGGAATGATGAGACAGAGATTGGGACTGTGGCTTCGCCTCGGCGCGCTGGGCGCCTTGGCCGGGGGGGGCGCGATCGCAGCGCCGCACATGGCGCTCGGAGCGGACCACGTGGACTCGCCGGCGGCCGTCGCCGAGCCCACGGCCGACATCAACGACATGTTCGCGTGGATGACGTCCGACGGAAACGACCTGAACCTGGTCGCGACCGTCGTGCCGTTCGCGAGCGGTGACTCGGCGTTCTCGGACGCCACCACCTACGCGTTCCACGTCAACAGCTCCGCCGGCTACGGCATGGCGCAGACTAACACCGACGTCCGCTGCCAGTTCTACTCGGACACCAACATCGAGTGCTGGGTCATCGACGCCGACGGAACGGTCGCGGCCTACGTCGAGGGTGACCCGAGCGACTCGGCCGGCCTCACCAACGCCGCGGGCAACCTGCGGGTGTTCGCCGGCGTGCGCAACGACCCGTTCTTCTTCAACCTCGGCGGCTTCAACGCCGTCGTCGGGACCGTGCGCACCGTGGCCGGGGACCTGACCTTCGACGCCGAGGGCTGCCCGCAGCTCGACGAGCCGACCGCCACGGCGCTCGTCACCCAGCTCCAGCAGGACCCCGACGGAAGCGAGGCCACCGACGACTTCGCCGGCGCCAACGTGCTCGCCCTCGTCGTCCAGGTCGACAAGACCCTGGTCAACCCGGGCGGAGACATCCTCGGTGTCTGGGCCTCCACCCACAGCGCGGAATGAGGAGAGACGTCATGAAGAAGCGCAACCTGAGCCTCCTCGCGATCCTCGCCGCCTCCTCGCTCGCCCTCGTGGCCTGCGACGACGGCGAGACCCCCGACCCGGACAGCGGCGTGATGCCGATGGAAGACTCGGGCACCGGAGACCCGGACTCGGGCACCGGTGACCCCGACTCGGGCACGATGGACCCCGACTCCGGCGTCGGTCCCACGCCTCGCGGCATGGACAACCCGCCGACCCTCGGCGCCCAGATCGACCGCATGGGCCGCCCGGCCATCAGCACCGCCACCATCGCCACCTTCAACGGGGACGAGGCCGCGCGAGGCACGATGAAGGACATGTACAACGCCGACGCCGATCCCTCGATGTGGGTGACGAACTGGTCCGAGGAGATCAACTTCGCCCTCGGGGTCTACGACGGGCTCGACCGCGACTGCGGCAACCAGCTCGGCGCGGGCGCGGATCCGAGCGATCGCTACGCCTTCCTCGCCGGCGTCCTCGCGGACGACCAGCTCTACGTGAACTCCGGCACCGGCGACACGGGCGTCTACCTCGGCGTCGAGGCCGAGGCGCTCTCCATCGTGCCGGACGGCGGCAGCGGCGGTCGTCGCCCCGCGGACGACGTCATCGACCGCTCCTACTCGGTCCTCGCGGCCGGGATCCTCACCGGGATCGACGACACCATCACCACGGACGACGCCGCGGCGATGACCGACCCCGACACCTTCCCCTTCCTCGCGCCGCCGCTCTGAGGTGAACGCATCATGACTCGAAGCGCCTCCGCCCTCGCCCTCGTCCTCTCGCTCTCGGCACCGCTGTATGCGGCGTGCGAGGGCGGGGAGGGGGCGCCTCCCGTCACCCCGTCCGACATGGTCGACGGGGAGCAGCCCCGCGCCGTCCCGGTCGACACCGTCCGGCGCACCACCCGCGGCGACATCGCCGCCCGGAACCTCGACGCGCAGATCGTCGGCCTCCGCGAGCACCTCGGGCGCAACCCGGGGGATCCCGCGCTCCGCGGCCGCCTGGTCGATCTGCTCCTGATGCGCACCGCCTACCTCGGGCGCTTCTCCGACTTCGACGAGGCCGACGCGCTCACCGCCGAGGGGCTCGCCCTCCACGCGGACACGCCCGCCGCCCACGTCTCGCGCGCCGCCTTCCTGAGCGCCGTGCACCGCTTCACCGAGGCCCTCGACGCGCTGGACCGCGCCGAGGCGCTCGGCAGCGACCCCGCGTCCCTCGAGCGCTCGCGGGTCTCCATCTCGGTCGCGCTCGGCGTCGACCCGGAGGCCACGCTCGCGCGCGCCGAGGCGCTGAGCGCGGACGCGCCGACCTTCGCCAACCGGACCACGCTCGCCAACGCGCTCGCCGCGGCGGGCCGCTTCGAGGAGGCGGACGCGGTCTACGTCGACGCCCTCGCCGAGTACCGCGACGTCTCGCCGTTCCCGGTGGCGTTCGTGAGCTTCGCGCGCGGCGTCATGTGGGCCGAGATGGCCGACGAGCCCGAGCTCGCGCTCGCCCTCTACGGGGACGCGACCTCACGCCTGCCCGACTACGTGGTCGCCAACGTGCACCTCGCCGAGCTCGAGTCCGAGCGCGCCCGCCTCGCGCTGGCCCGCGACCGCCTCGCGCGGCTCGTCGACCGTGACGACCCGGAGCCGGCCGGCCTCCTCTCGGAGCTGACCGAAGACGCGGGGGAGCGCGACGACCTCGTCGCGATCGCGGCCGCGCGCTACGAGCGGCTCCTCTCGTCGCACCGGGCCGCCTTCCTGGACCACGGCTCCGAGTTCTTCGCCGGCCCCGGCGGAGACCCCGAGCGCGCGCTCGCGATGGCCACCGAGAACCTCGAGGCGCGTCGCAACGGCCGCGCCTACGTCGTCGCCATCGAGGCCGCCCTCGCCGCCGACCGCCCCGACACCGCCTGCGAATTCGCGGCCGAGGCCGAGGCCGCCCGCCGCTTCCACCCGGTGCTCGACCACCTCGTAGCCGACCTAGCCTGCGAATGAGGACTCGGGGACGATCCTATTCAAATCATCGATCTCCGAGATCGATGATTTGAATAGGATCGTCCCCGACGTCATTCGGGGAAGAACCCGCGTGGGCCCTTGCGGCGCACGCGGGCCCCGAGCGCGATGAGGTCCACGCCGGCGCGCAGCGCGCCCTTCGCGCTGAGCTTGCTGCCGCCGACGTCCTCCCACTGGGCGAGGGGGATCTCGATCATGTCGCGCGGACCCATGCCGCCCGCCAGCAGGCGCCCGAGCAGCTCCACGTCGAACGACCAGCGGCTGGAGAAGGGCTGCTCGAGCGCGGCCCGCAGCGCCGCCGAGTCCTTGAAGAGCTTCGCGCCGCACTGGGTGTCGTAGACGGTGAGCCCGAGCACGAAGCTCGCGGTGGTCGCGAACGCCCGGCCCAGGTAGTGCCGCGTGGGCTTGCGCGCGATCGCCGCGCCGAGGCGGGCCACCCGCGAGCCGAGCGCGACCTGAGCGTGGCTCCTGGCCAGCTCGTCCCGCAGCCGCACCACCTCGCTCGGCGGCGTGGCGAAGTCGGCGTCGATGTACCCGACGATGGTGTCGCCCAGCTTCTCGGCCCGCGCGAGCGCGAGCTGCATGCCGCGCCGCACCGCCTCGGCCTTGCCGCGGTTCTCGGGGAGCACGTCGAAGGTCGCGCGGTAGCCGATCGAGGTGCAGAGCGCGGCCAGGCGGTCGGCGGTCCCGTCGGTCGAGCCGTCGTCGACGAAGAGCACGCGCGTCCCCTCGAACGCGAGCAGGGCCCGGACCTGGGATTCGTCCAGGCGCTCGGCCTCGTTGTAGCAGGGGATGACGACGATCACGGCGGCCAGGGGATAGCACACCCTTGAAGGGGGAGGTCCCCCGCACCATGCTCCGGGCGCCCATGCTGTCCGGACAGGCCCACCTCTATCGCATCGACGAGCTCTATCGCGACGAGCACATGGTCGTCGTGAACAAGCCCGCGGGCGTCTCGGTCCACAAGGGCTGGGACGCGGCGCCGGTCAACCTCGTCAAGCTGGTGCGGAACCTGATGAAGCGTCGGGTCCACCCGGTGCACCGCCTCGACCGCCCCACCAGCGGCGCGCTCGTCTTCGCCTTCGACGGCGAGACCGCCGGCATGCTGCAGGATCACTTCCGCGAGAAGACGATCGAGAAGCGCTACCTCGCGCTCGTGCGCGGCGTGACCGACGAGGACGGCGTCGTCGACCACCCGATCCCGCGCAAGCCGAAGGGCGAGCGGGTCGACGCGGTGACCCGCTACCGCCGCCTCGCGGTGGCCCTCGACCGCTACTCCCTGGTGGAGGCGCGCCCGGAGACCGGCCGCCTGCATCAGATCCGCCGGCACATGAAGCACCTCAGCCACCCGCTGATCTGCGACACCCGCTACGGCGACGGCAAAGAGAACGACCGCTTCCGCCACGAGTTCGGCCTCTGGCGTCTCGCGCTCCACGCCGCCCAGATCCGCTTCCGCCACCCGCACACCGGCGTGCAGCTCGAGATCGCCGCCCCGCTCCCCGACGACCTCCGCGTCCCCCTCGAGCGCATCGGCTTCGATCCCGGCGACTACTCGCTCTGATCGAGGGCGCTTCGGCTTTATTGGCTCTCGCAAAGGCGCAAAGGCGCAAAGGGGCTGAGCGGGCAGCGGGATGGGGGGCTGGCCGGCGGGGGGCCGAGCCGGTGAGCGTCACTCCAGGGGCTGGGCTTTGCCTTCGATGATCTCGAGCAGGCCCCTCGCCTCCTGCGCGACCTCGACCTCGGGGCCGGTCTCGAGGAAGCGCTTCAGGTAGGCGCCGGAGGCCGCCTCCTCGCCGCGGGCGTAGTGGGTCAGGCCCATGAGGTAGAGGCCGTCGGGGTCGTCCTTGTCGCGGGCGAGGACCTGCTGGCCCATGCGCAGGGCCTGGTCGTAGCGGCCGAGCATGCGCAGCGTGTGGCCGAGGTGGACCATCGCGCCGACGTAGCCGGGGGCCCGCTCGAGCGCGACCACGTAGGCCTTCATCGCCTTGTCGAACGCGCCCTTCTCGAAGTGGGCGGACCCGAGGAAGTAGTAGGCGTACTCGTTGTCGGGCTGCTCGGTGACCAGGCGCTCGAGCCACTCGATCGCGCCGTCCACGTCGCCCTCGCGCAGGCGCTCGGCGCCCTCTTGAGCCGCGTCCCAGCGGTCTCCCTCGTCCCGTCGGTCGGTCATGACGCGGGAACGTGTGCCGCGGCGGCCATGTCCGCAACCCCGGGCGGTGCGTGCGCTTCGCGCCTCCGCGAACCGGAGTTCGCATCCAGGGGTCAGAACGCGGCCGAACCGGGGCATATCCCCCCTGGAACGCATCCCGCAGTAGGCTCGGCCCGAGTGGTGTGCCCGGAGGTCGCATGAGAGTCACGCTCGCCATCATCGTCGTCGCCTGTCTCGGATCGCTGCCGAGCGCCGCGAGCGCTCAGCAGCAGGGATACGGGCAGCCTCAGCAGGGCTACGGACAGCCTCAGCCGTACTACGGGCAGCCCCAGCAGCCCTACGCGCAGCCTCAGCCCTACGCGCAGCAGCCGCAGCCGCGCACCGTCACGCGTCCCCAGATCGGGCTGATCGTGAGCGGCGCGGTGATGCTCGGCGTGAGCTGGCTGATCCACGGCGCGGTCGTCAGCCCGTTCGCCGGCTGGAGCATCGACCGGGGCTATCAGGCCGGCTGGGAGAGCTTCCGCGGCCTCGGCCTCATCCCCGTCGCGGGGCCCTGGATCCAGCTCGCCACCAAGCCCACCGGCTTCAGCGAGGACGGCTGGGCCCCCTACCTCGTGCTCGACGGCCTGCTCCAGACGGCCGGCCTCGTGATGCTCGTGCTCGGCGCCACCATCCAGAGCGAGCACACCGTCTACGCCGCGCTCGAGGAGAGCGGCTTCGCCATCCTGCCGACCGCCGGGGAAGACGGCGCCGGGCTCGCCGCCTTCGGGCGGTTCTGAGGCAGGGAGCGGTTCTGAGCCGCGGTCACTCCGCGCGGAAGAGGTCGGCGGGGTCGCGGAAGCTCTTGAGCTCGAGGGCGTTGCCGGACGGGTCGCGCACGAAGAACGTGCCCTGCTCGCCCGGCTGACCCTCGAAGCGGACGCGGGGCGCGATGAGGAAGGCGACGCCAGCCGCCTCGAGCTTCCCGGCCATCGCCTCCCAGGCGTCCCACGGGAGCACGGCGCCGAAGTGGCGGACGGGCACCTGATCGCCGTCTACCTCGTTTGCGTCGACCGCCTCGCTCGCGTCCACCAGATGCGCGCTGATCTGGTGGCCGAAGAAGTCGAAGTCGATCCAGCGCAGGTCGCGCCGGCCGACCCGGCAGCCGAGCAGCTCGACGTAGAAGCGCTCGGTGGCCGCGAGATCGGTCACCGGGAAGGCGAGGTGGAAGGGCGGCATCGTCATGGGCGGATCACCGGCGGGACGGTCTCGACCCGGGTCGCGCGGAACGCCGCGCCCCCGTCGCTCTGCCCGGACAGGGCCGAGGTCCCGTCGAGCTCGCCCTCGAGCCGCGGCCCCTCCTCGCCGAGCGTGAAGCCCAGCGTGGTGCCGGTCTGCTCCCACGTGCCCGCGCCCTCGTCGTCCTCGGGCCCGATGGCCACCCGCCCGCCGGCGAGGAAGGCGATGGTGCGCTCCCCCTGACCGTCGAGCGCGAGCCGCCAGCGCGTCCCCGCCACCGTCAGGCACGCGTCCTCGAGCGTCGCCTCGCCGCCCGCGCACGCCGCGCGCCCGAAGAGCCGGTCGGCCCGGAAGCCCCAGCGCTGCCCGCGCACGTTGATCGCCTCGCCGATCAGCACCGTGCCGTTGGTCACCCGGGCGCGGTACTCGACGAAGCGGTCGCCGAGGAAGACGCGCAGCAGCTCGCCGTCCTGGAACCACTCGTCGGTCGCCGGGCTCGCCTCGCCGTGATCGGAGGCGCGCACCCGGCCGGCCGCGAGCAGATCGAGCTCGAAGCGGTAGAGCCCGCCCGGGCCCTCGGCCGTCACCTGCCAGCGCGTCCCGCGGGCGCTCCAGCACGACTCGCCGAGCCGCACCTCGCCGTCGGGGCAGGCCGCCTCCGCGTCGCCGCCCGCGCCGCCCGCGCCTCCACGGCCCCCCGCGGTCGCGCCTCCGCACGCCAGCGTCAGGACCGAGCCGATGATCAGCGCCGCGCGCATCGCGCCGGAGGATAGCCGCTTCAGAGCCACTCGTCCTTGATCGCGTCGAGCTGTCCGCTCTCCTCGAGCGCGAGGAGCTGCACGTTGACCTGGTGAGCCAGCGGGCTGCCGAGCGGGAAGGCGAAGCCGTAGCCCTGCGGCTCGTACTCGTGGGTCGAGAGCGCGAGGCCCAGCGACTCGTTCTCGCGCAGGTGGTACTGCAGCACCGGCCGGTCGTAGACCACCGCGTCGACGCGCTCGTCCACCAGGCGGTCGATGCCCTCCTGCACGCTCTCGACCGCGATGATGTTGCCCTCGTTGCGGCGCACCAGCTCCTCCGCCGTCGTGCCCTGCAGCGTCGCCACCGGGCGGCCGCTCAGCTCTCCGGCGGTCTCGATCGCGGCGTGGTCCAGCTGCGAGAGGGTCAGGGCGGTCGCGATCCCGGCGGTCAGCGACGACACCGTGAGCATCGAGATCACCATCCACACGCCGGTCAGCAGCCGCCCGCCGGTCGTGATCGGCGCCTTGTCGCCGTAGCCCACCGTCGTCATCGTCACGAGCGCCAGCCAGATCCCGACGCCGATCCCCGGCAAGGGCTTCTGTGGGAAGCCGTCGTTGGCCTTGCGCTCGACCACCCACATCAGCGCGCCCACCAGCGTCAAGACGACGAGCAGGAGCGCGAGCGCGCCGAAGAACGCGCGGGTGAGGAAGGGCTCGACGCGCGACCAGACGCCGCTGCTGCCGGGCAGGGTCAGGATCGACAGCGTGGCCTCGTGATAGGGCTGGGTGAAGCCCACCCGCTCGGCGCGCGCGCTGGTGATGCTGATCGGCCCGATCGCGCCGTCGTAGGTGCCCTCGGCCACCCCGTCGATGGCGGCGCCCGCGTTCGGCACCACGGTCAGCTCGTAGTCGATCTCGAGCCGGGCCGCGATCGCGTGCCAGATGTCGACGCTGATGCCCGAGGGCTCTCCGCCGCGCGCGAGGTGGAACGGCGGGTTGCCGAGCACCGCCAGGCGGAGCCTCCGGTCGGGCAGCGCGCCGAGCGGATCGCCCTCCGCCTCCTCCGCGTCGGGAGCCTCCGCGGTCGCGCCATCGGGCGCGCCGACGTCCATTGGGGTTTCGCTCGACGCCTCTGCTTCCTGCGCGAGCGCTCCCCCCGGAGTCAGCGCGCAGAGCAGGACGGCGAGCGCCTGTGCAGCTCGCATGCGCGCGAGCCTACCACAGCGCCGATCAGACCCCGACGAGCGGGAGCTGCTTCTTGGCGCGCTCCTCCTGCGCCCGCACCGGCACCGGGTAGTCCCCGCTGAAGCACGCGTCGCAGAAGCCCTCGCCGCTGACCGCCTCGCGCAGCCCCTCGATGCTGAGGTAGCCGAGGGAGTCCGCGGTGATGTAGCGGCCGATCTCGTCGACCGAGTGGCTCGACGCGATCAGCTCGCCGCGCGAGGGCGTGTCGATGCCGTAGAAGCAGGGCCACCTGGTGGGCGGCGAGCTGATCCGGAGGTGCACCTCGCGGGCGCCCGCGTCGCGCAGCATCTTCACGATCTTGCGGCTGGTGGTGCCGCGCACGATCGAGTCGTCCACCACCGCCACCTTCTTGCCGGCCAGCAGGTGCGAGACCGGCGAGAGCTTGAGGCGCACGCCGAAGTGGCGGATGGACTGCGCCGGCTCGATGAAGGTGCGGCCGACGTAGTGGCTGCGGATCAGGCCCAGCTCGAAGGGCAGGCCGAGCTCGTTCGCGAAGCCCATCGCCGAGGCGACGCCGCTGTCCGGCACCGGGATCACGAGGTCGGCGTCGGCCGGCTCGTCCCGCGCGAGGATGCGCCCCATGCGCTTGCGCGCCTCGTAGACGCTGACCCCGTTGAGCTCCGAGTCCGGCCGCGCGAAGTAGACGTACTCGAAGATGCACATCTTCGTCGGCCGCTCCTCGAACGGCATGAACGTCCGGAGGCCCGAGCGATCGATCACGATCATCTCGCCCGGCTTCACGTCGCGCAGGTACTCGGCGCCGATGAGGTGGAACGCCACCGGCTCGCTCGCGATCACCTGCGCGTCGTTCAGCATGCCGATGCACAGCGGGCGGAAGCCGTAAGGGTCGCGGACGGCGATCAGCTCGTCCGGGGTCATGAAGACCATCGAGTAGGCGCCCTCGACCTCGCGCAGCGCCTCGACGACGCGGTCGGCGGTGGTCTCCGCCTTGGAGCGCGCGATGAGGTGAACGAGCAGCTCGGTGTCGCTCGTGGTCTGGAAGATGGAGCCGTCGGCCTCGAGACGCTGCCGCACCGGGTGGAAGTTGGTGAGGTTGCCGTTGTGGGCCACCGCGAGGGTGCCGTGCGCGTAGTCGACCGCGATGGGCTGCGCGTTCTTGAGCCCGCCGCCGCCCGCGGTGGAGTAGCGGACGTGCCCGATGGCGTTCGGGCCGGGGAGCTTCTCCAGGATGTCCTGGCCGAAGCCGTCCTGGACCAGCCCGAGGGCCTTGTGCGCGTAGAGGCGCTCGCCGTCGGTCGAGACGATGCCCGCGCTCTCCTGCCCGCGGTGCTGCAGCGAGTGCAGCCCCAGGTAGGTGAGGTTCGACGCTTCTTCCGCTCCGAAGATGCCGAAGACGCCGCATTCGTCGTGGAAGTGGTCGTCGAGGAGGTCCACGGGGCGGGTGTAGCGCTCGCTCCCCGCGATCACAACGGCCCCGGCCCGGGCCGTGCCCGAACGCACGCATTCGCTGTAGAGTCCGCGCCGCATGCGCCGCGCCTCCGTCGCCCTGCTGCTCCTGCTCCTCGCCGCCGTCCCGGCGCGGGCGCACCGTGGCAGCGCCAAGATCGTCACCGTCGAGCGGACCGAGGACGGTGCCCTCGTGGACGTGGACCTCGAGTCCGTGGACGTCGCGGTCTCCCTCGGCATGGACGAGGACACCCCGCCCGACGCGGTGCTGGCCCGCGACGCCGAGATCCGGGCCTGGCTCGAGGGCGGCTTCTCGGTGCGCGGGGAGGGCGGCGCCTGCGCGATGGAAGCCGAGGCCCCCGAGGGCGTCGAGGTCGACGGAGAGCCCCGCGTCCGGGTGCGCCTCTGGGCCCGCTGCCCGTCCCCCGCGCGCGACCTCGTGCTCGAGGACGGCACCATCTTCGGCGACGACGCCCAGCACGAGGCCTTCGTCCGGGTGCGCTGGACCGGGGAGGGCGACGCCCACGTGCTCCGCGTCGGCCGCCAGTCACTCCGCCTCGGCGCGCCGCCTTCGGTCTCCGGCCTCTTCGGCCGCTTCCTCTGGGAGGGCGTTCTCCACCTCGCGACCGGCTACGACCACGTCCTCTTCCTGCTCTCGCTCATCCTGACGGCCGGCGGCATGGCGCGCCGCGAGGGCCTCCGGGCCGCGGGCAAGGACGTCGCCTGGATCGTCACCGCCTTCACCCTCGGCCACAGCGTCACCCTCATCGCCGCCGCCCTCGGCTGGGTCGTGCTCCCCTCCCGCCTCGTCGAGTCGGTCATCGCCGGCTCGATCGTCGTCGTCGCCCTCCTGAACCTCGCCCGCCCCGAGCAGCGCGCCTCGATGCCGTGGCTCGCCTTCGCCTTCGGCCTCGTGCACGGCTTCGGCTTCAGCGGCGTGCTCGCCGAGCTCGGGCTCCCCGCCCAGTCCCGGGTCCTGAGCCTCGTCGCCTTCAACCTCGGCATCGAGCTCGCCCAGCTCGCCTTCGTCGCCGCCCTCCTCGTGCCGCTCGAGCGCCTCGCCCGGTGGAGAGGCTACGAGCGCTACGTCGTGCAGGGAGGCTCCGCCGTCATCGCCACCCTCGCCGCCTTCTGGCTCCTGGAGCGATCCCTCTTCTGATCCTCGACGCTCCCTCGTTCGTCGCTCTGGCGACACGCCGGTCGGTAGAGCTTCGGGCGAAGAGGGAGACGGGAGGTGGGAGGCGGGGAGGAAGTGTCGCTGCGCGACACGGGAAGAGAGCGGGCGGCGGGACGGCGGGCTCGCCGGCGGCGTCAGGGCCGAGCGGGTCGTGGTCGGACCAGGGCGAGCTGATTCCTCCTCGCCTCCATCCTCCCCTCTCCCTCGTTCGTCGCTCTGGCGACACGCCCAAGGGGGCGGGAGGTCAGAGGGCGCCGGACTGCTGGAGGTAGGCGCTCTCTTCGGGGGTGGACTGGCGGCCGAGGATGGCGTTGCGGGTGGGGAAGCGCTCGAAGCGCTCGACCACGTCGCGGTGCTGCTCGGCGTGGCGGAGGAAGGACTCGGCGAGCTCCTTGTCCTCGCCGGACACCTCGGAGACGAGCTCCTGGAAGGTCTCGACGCAGGCGAGCTGCGCGTCGACGTCCTCCGCGTGCATCATCGGCATGTAGAAGAAGCAGCGCTGGGCCACCGTGAGGGTGCGGTCCATGCCCTCGTCGAGGCCGTCGTAGCAGAGCTCGAGCGCCTTGCCGTCGCCGGCGTAGGCGTCGGGCTGTTCCCGGAAGATGTTCCGCGGGAACTGGTCGAGCAGGAGGATGACCGCGAGGCGGCCCTTGGCGCTGCTGGTCCAGGCGTCGAGCTCCCCGGCCTTGGCCTTCTCGACCAGTTTGCCCCAGGTCTTCTCGATGTGGCGGTCGACCCGCGCGCTCTTCTCCCACCAGAGCTCGTGCCCGCTCGGCCGCTCTTCGCCTTCGGCGGGCTGGCCGAACCAGTAACTCAGGATCTGCTCGATGCGCTCGTCCACTGCTCAGTACCTTGGCTAGGAGAAGGGCCTCGAAGGGCTACATGGGCCTCGGGCCCAGCGAGAAGTAGAATTAGCCGCCGCGGGTGGCAAGCACGAATGCCGGCCGCCGGGAAAAAGGGAGGAACCGATGCCCATCTGCCGCGAATGCGAAGACGAGATCGAGGCCGACGAGGTCGTGAAGCTCAAGGTCGGCCGCCGCACCCTCAAGCTCTGCGAGGACTGCGCGGACCGGATGCGCGAGGAGATGGAGATCGCCGAGGCCTCCGAGGGCGTCATCCAGGACATGATGGGGTTCAAGGGCAGACGCTGAGCGCCCATCAGGGCCAGGCGTCGCACACCCCGTACTCGGTGCCGCCGACGATCAGCGGCGTCGTGAACCCGTAGCAGGCCTCGCTCGAGCGGCAGCCGCCGGCCGTGCCGATCGTGCCCACCGAGTCGCAGTACCGGAGGCACGTGCCCGGCGTGCCCGCGCAGGCGTAGCCGCTCGCGCAGTCGGTCAGATCGGTGCAGGACGCGCCCTGGGTGCCGAGGCCGACCGGGCCGGCGCAGTCGAAGAAGTAGCGCATCGCGCCCATCGACTCCCGGAAGATGTGGCAGGCCGCGCCGCTCCGGCAGCCGGTCCGCCCCACCGGGTCGCAGGCCTTGGAGCACACCCGGACGCCCGGCACCGTGCCCCCCATGCCGTCGTTCAGCGTGTAGGTGCAGAGCGATCCCGTCCCCACGCAGTCGGCGTCGGAGTCACAGAAGCGGTTGCACTGGTTGAGCGGCGTCGCGGTGCGGCCGACGTCGATGCAGATCATGCCGGGGGAGCAGCTCGAGACGCCCGAGCAGCTCGCGCCCTCGCCCGCGGTGCCCGCGGTGGCGCAGAGCCGGGAGCTCCCGTTCAGGTAGCAGCCCTGGCCGGCCGGGCAGCCGCACTGGGTCTGCACCAGCCGACACGGCGTCTCGGAGCAGGTCGCGGTGCAGCCGGTCGCGCCGCAGATCTGGCCGGCGCCGCAGAGGGTGTCGTCCGGCGTGTAGTCGCAGCGCGGGGTCGTGCCGGAGGTGGGCTCCAGGCAGCGATCGCGGGTGCAGGCGATCGAGTCGTCGCAGACCGCGGGGCTGCCGGCCACGCAGCTCCCGAGCTCGCAGCGCTCGGCGCCGTTGCAGTAGAGCCCGTCGTCGCACTCGGCCGCGCTCCGGCAGCCGACCACCCCGGAGTCGGGCGGGGTCACGCCGCTGTCCGGGGGCGCCACGCCCGAGTCCTCGGGGGAGACGCCGGAGTCGGTCGTCACGCCGGTGTCGGCGCCGGTCCCCGCGTCGGACGGCGTCACGCCGGAGTCCATGTCGGGCGTCGCCGCGTCCCCGGTCGCGCCCGCGTCCATCGGGGGCGTCACCACGCCCGTGTCCGGGCGATCGTCGTCGCCGCCGCCCTGGGCGCAGGCGGTGAGGGTGAGGAGGAAGAAAGCGAGGAGCGCGCGGGACATTTTCTGGGCCTCCGACCCGGCCAGGGTAGAGGTCCGCCCCACGGCGTTCAAACGGCTGCTATCCTCGCGGCCCTTTCGCGATGAGCGCCCTCGTCCGCCGTATCGAGTCCATCGTCCCCCGCAAGGCCGACGCCTTTGGCGGGAAGGCGAAGAACCTCGCCGCCCTCGCGCGCGCGGGCTTCCCCGTCCCTGCGGCCTACGCCCTCGAGGCCCAGGCGGCGGCGGACTTCTTCGAGGCCGCGCTGCCCGAGGCCGATCAGCCCGGGGCGCTCCTCACCGCGCCGCAGCGCGCCCTGACCGACACGCGCCTCACCGATCTCCGGGCCCAGGCGCTCGCCGCCCCGCTGCCGCCCGCCGTCGTCTCCGCCCTGCGCGAGGCGCTCAGCGCGCTCAAGAGCGAGGGCGCGGTCGCGGTCGCCGTGCGCTCCTCGTCCACCCGCGAGGACCAGGAGGCCTCGAGCGCGGCCGGCCTCCACGAGACGGTGCTCGGCGTCCAGACCGAGGAGGAGCTGTTCGACGCGGTCCGCGCGTGCTGGAGCAGCGTGCTCACCCGGAGCGCGATCTCGTACCTGCGCACCCTGCCGCTCGACGAGGCGCGCCGGGCCGGCATCGGCATCGTCGTGCAGGCGATGGTCCCGGCCGAGGTCGCGGGCGCGCTCTTCACCGTGAACCCGCTCAGCGGCGACCCCGGCGAGATGGTCATCAACGCCAGCTACGGCCTCGGCAACCTGGTGATGGACGGCCGCGTCTCGCCCGACACCTACCGGGTCGACAAGGCCACCGGCTGGGTCCGCGACCGGGTCGTCGGCGAGAAGGCGCTCGCCGCGCGCTGGCTCCCGGGCGGCGTCACCGAGGAAGAGGTGCCGGAGCCGCAGCGCGAGCTCGAGTGCCTCGGCGAAGACCTCCTCGGCGCGCTCGTCGACCTCGGCCGCCGGGTCGAGGGTCACTTCGACGACGCGCGCGACATCGAGTGGGCGGCGGTCGGCGGCACCCTCTTCCTGCTGCAGGCCCGCCCCGTCACCGCGCTCTCGCGCCCGCCCCGCCGCCGCGCGTCCAAGCGCCGGGCCGGCCGCGAGCGGGGCCGCATCGTCTGGTCCAACGTCAACGTCGGCGAGGCGCTCCCCGGCGTCGCCACCCCGATGACCTGGTCGGTGCTCAGCGACTTCTCCGAGCGCGGCTTCCGCCGCGCCTTCGGCAGCCTCGGCTGCAAGGTCCCGCGCGACGCCGAGCTCGTCGGCAGCTTCCGCGGGCGCATCTACCTGAACCTCACCGAGTTCATGGAGATCGCCTCGCAGGTGCCCGGCCTGCGCCCCAAGACCCTGCTCGCGCTCGGCGGGGGCGGGGAGGGCGAGCACCTCGAGATGCAGGTCGAGTCCCGCGGCTCCACCGGCTTCATGATGCGCCTGCCGCTCACCGTCGCGCGCTACGTGCGGCAGAACGCGGGCCTCACCGAGCGGGTGAAGCGCTTCGACGCGTCCTTCTCGGAGGAGCGCGGCCGGCTGCTCGCCATCGACTTCCGGGTGCTGTCGAGCACCGGCCTCGACCGCGTCCTGCACCGGGTCGAGCGCCTGCTGGACGACAGCGGCCTCGTGATGCTCAACGTCTACGGCAACCTCCTGGCCACCGTGCTGCTCATGCGCGGCGTGCTGCAGGTGGTCTTCCGCGAGCGGGCCGAGCGCCTCGAGCGCGAGCTGCTGACCGGGCTGAGCGACGTGGAGAGCGCGGCCCCCGGGCTCACCCTCTGGCACATCGCCGAGACCGCCCGCGCCGAGGACGCGGCCCGCGAGGTCCTGCTCGCCCACGAGGCCGCCGCGCTCCGCGTCGCGCTCCTGCCCGAGGGCCCGACCCGCCGCGCGCTCGAGCGCTTCTTCACCGCCTACGGCTACCGCGGCGCGCGCGAGGCCGAGATCGCCGAGCCCCGCTGGGGCGAGGACCCCACGCTCCCCTTCGCCACCCTGCGCGCGCACCTGCTGCGGAAGAACGGCCACAACCCGCTCGACATCGAGCGCCGCCAGCGCGCCGTCCGCGACCGCGCCGCCGCCGAGCTCGAGCGCCGCATGCCCGGCCCGGCCAAGGTCGCCATGCGGCACCTCCTCTCGCTGGTGCAGCGCTTCACCCGCCTGCGCGAGCGCCTGCGCAGCCACGTCGTCCAGGTCCTCGGCCTCTACCGCGCGGTCGGCCTCGACGCCTCGCGCCGCATGATGGTCCGCGAGCCCGGCATCGGCCCGGGCGCCGCCTTCTACCTCTCGGTCGAGGAGCTGCACGCCTTCTTGCGGGGCGACGTCGAGCGGGTCGAGCCCCTCGTCTCGCGCCGCCGCCTCCAGCTCGAGCGCGACCGCGCGCTGCCCGACCCGCCGGACACCTTCGTCGGCTTCCCGCCCGCGCCCACCGGCGACGGCGCCCCGGCGGACGCGCTCACCGGCCTCGCCGCGTGCAGCGGCCGCGTGGTCGGCAAGGCGCGCGTCCTGATGAGCCCGGCCGACGCCGACACCCTCGAGGCGGGCGAAATCCTCGTCGCGCCCTACGCCGACGTCGGCTGGTCGCCGCTCTTCCTCGTCGCCGGCGCGGTCGTCACCGACCTCGGCGGCCCGCTCAGCCACGCCGCCGTCGTGGCCCGCGAGTACGGCGTGCCCACCGTCGTCAACGTCAAGGGCGGCACCCGCTCCATCCAGACCGGCGACGAGCTCGAGGTCGACGGCGCGGCCGGCACGGTGCGGGTGCTCTCGCGTGCCCATTGAGGTCGTGCACGAGGACGCGCACCTCCTCGTCCTGGTCAAGCCGAGCGGCGTCCCCACCACCTCCCCCGGCGGCGAGGACTCCTTCACCCTGCGGGCCGAGGCCGAGTGGGGTTGCAAGCTGCACCCCACCTCCCGCCTCGACGCCGAGGTGAGCGGAATGGTCACCTTCGCCCGGACCCGCGAGGGCAACGACGCCCTCCGCGCCGCGCGCCGCGCCGGCACCTACGGCCGCGGCTACCTCGGCCTCGCCGCGCGCGCCCCCGAGCCCGAGCGAGGCGAGTGGACCCGCTCCATCGCCATCGACCCGCGCGACAAGCGCCTCCGCGTCGCCGTCGACCCCGGCGCGAAGGGCGAGCGCGTGCAGGCCGCGAAGACCACCTACCGCGTGCACGAGCGCGGCCGCCACGGCGTCGCCCTCTGGCTCACCCCCCACACCGGCCGCACCCACCAGCTCCGCGTGCACGCCGCCGACGCCGGCCACCCGCTCCTCGGCGACGTCCGCTACGGCGGCGACAAGCGCGTCGTGCTCGCCGACGGCCGCGTCGTCACCGCCCGCCGCGTCATGCTCCACTGCACCTGGCTCCGCCTCCCGTCCCCTACCGGCGAGACCCTCGACCTCACCCTCCCGTGGCCCGCCGACATGGATCGCGCCTGGCAAGCGCTGAGGTGAGCCCATGGATTCGCCGGAATGGTCGGTCGAGCGGTTCGTCGGGGCGGGGCGCGTGCGCTTCGGTGATGAACGCGCCTCCTGCCGACGGCTCCTCGGCGAGCCCAGCGCGGTCTTCGCGAAGGGCGCCGGGGTCCGGAAGGACGCCGACGCGTTCGACGCCATCGGCGCGCACCTCGTATTCGACGAGCGTGAGCGCCTCGAGCTCGTGGAGCTCTTCTTCCCCGCCCTGGTCGTCGTGGATGGCACCCCCATCCGGCCGGGCGTGGACAGCCTGGTCGACGTGGTCTCGCGCCTGGAGCGACGCGGTCATCGCGTCGAGCCCGCCGACGCCGGCGCCAACTCCCCGACGGCCGGCGTGGCCCTCTACGCCGAGGCTGGCCGGGTCGAAGCCGTCAGCGCCTACCGACGCGGGTACTACGATCGATCGCCAATCTCGAAGGTCGACGATGGCACCTGAATCTGCAGCGTGACCGCGCTTGAACGCCCGTGGCAGTGGTAGCTTCTGCGGAGATGACACGGGCTCGCAGGTGGAGTGCGACGCTTGGCTCGCTACTGGCGCTCGCTGTCGCTGCGCTGTGGATCGGGCTCGACAGGGCCCAGGAAGACCCTCCACTCCTGGGCGACGCCGGTGCGGGTGAGCTCGGGGCACCGGCCGGGCTCCGAGGGTTTGCTCCTCATGCGGTGGAGCTGGCGGGTAGAGGTAGCCGAACGGTCGACTTGGTTGGCAGCAGTCTCGTCGAGCATTCGAACGGAGATTCACGAGGCCTGCGACCCGGGGGCGTCCGCCGGTTGCTCGACTATCGACCGCCGGGTGGAACCCTGGCCGTATTCGCAGATGAGAATGGGACTACGCGGAGCTCAATGAGGGCTTCGCATCCAGGAGGAACGGGTGGAGTCGACGATCGATCAACGCATGCTGTATCAGGTCGCGGATTGCCCGATCGACTACGGTCCGGTGTTTCCTCTGAAGATGCGGTCGGGTGAGTTCTTCTTCCTCGCGCCATGTTGTGGCGTCGCATGGCCGACTCCCCCGGGCCATACGCTAGACCAAGTCCTAACCCTGTCGGACTTTGCGGTGGGCTACGTCGAGCTTCCAGCGCGTCACGAGGTGCTTGCGGCAGGGTTCGCTGAAGACAGCCTCACCGAGTGGCTCCACCGCTACTGGGCCGAGGACATTCCCATTGGTGCGGGTAGTACCTCGCCACAGGGGAGGTGATCGATCGTCCGCGCGTTTCCCCTCCCGCGCTCGCGCTTTCCGTCCGGGTGCTCCCCTGCCCAGCCCCTCCCGCCGCCGCGGCGGCGACGGATCAGCGAGAACTCGTCCCCCCGCGCCGCGCTTTCCGTCCCGGGTGCTCCCCTGCCCAGCTTCCGCCAGATACCGAACGAACTGCTGCAGGGACACGAGATGTCCCACGTAGACCAGCGCTTTCGCGGTGTCGCTGTCCGCCCCGGGATGTGGATCGGTTCCGCAGTAACCGACGAAGTCAGCTCGCTCAACGAAGCCTACACTATCGGCACGCGAGAACACCCTGACCCTCTCGTGGTCTCGGAGAATGACCTGCGAGATCCGTGGCACCAGCTTCGCGTTGACCATTGGGGCGAATACTTGCCTACTCCTCACACCGAACTGGGGGACCCTTCCGGGACAAGCAATACTCAACTCGATAGAGAGTTCGATTCGTCTGAGTTCGATGATGCACAGACCTTCCTTACAGCGCAGTAGCCTTCCCACGCCCTTGATCGGCGCTAGTTCTTCATTGAAGTGCTCGCGCCATTTGGACGGACGCAGGTGGATCGTTGTCGCCCTACTCGCTTTCGCCTGCGCCTGCACCGGCTCGGCCGAGAGGAGGCGCTCGTCATGCGCCAGCGTTGCCGCTGTAGATCAAAGTGTTCAGCCGCGGTTCTTCAGGCATCAACTCGATGGCACGACGCCGGGGCTGTTCGTAGCTTGGAACTCTTGGCTCGGCGTGGTGGAAATTGCACCTGGTGTCGATCCGGTATCCGTTCCGTCACGGCTGCGCGATGCGGAGAGATCTGTTGAGCGGTTTTTGGGTTCTGAAGCTGCCTCGGAGTGGGCTTTGGTGGCCGCTCACTATGCTCGCTACTTTCGCCACTATAGAGTTCTCGCGGACGTGGTCGTCCTGCAGTTCCACTGCGTTGCATGGGACGCGTGGTTCGTGGGGGTGATGCCGGACGACGGAGGTGCGTGCTTCGCCAGATTCGAGGCGTCGGAATCTGGAGTGCGGCACGCTGCGATCAACGGTGGTGGGGCATCGTTCGGCGTTGCCGGGGGGACCTTCGGCGGCGCGTCGACCATACCGGACTGGCGCTAGGACTCTCCCGCGCCAGGCGCAAACCGCCCCAGGCCGCTCCTGGCCCGCGCCGCCGTCCGCCGCCTCCGCCCCGCGCGAGGCGCAACCCGCCCCGGGTGCCCCGCGCTTCGCGCATTCCGTCCCTCCGCCCGCGCTTCGCGCATTCCGTCCCAGGCGCTCCGCCGCAACGGCCCCTTCGGCGGACCTCGCGGCGACGGGACAGCGAGCTCTCGGCGGCGTTGGCCGCCGGCGGACGTCACTTCGGCCGCACCCCGCAGCCTACTGCCGCCGGTCCGTACGTAGCCAGCGGATCCGTCGCAGCCGACCCCTACGGCGGACGCAGCTGTGCGCGGCTCGAGCCGTCACCGAGCCGCGCCGAGCTTACTTGTCGCCGGTTTGGTCGGGAGGCTCGTCGTCATCCCGCTCGTCGCGCGGGGCCACGCTCGTGTCCTCGCCGGTCTGGACGTCCGGCGGCTCTCCCACCGTCTCGGGCTCCCGCACCCTCAGGTTGCCGCGCAAGGTCACGAGTCGCGCCGGCGTCTCCTCTCCGCCGGTCTCAACCCGCCGCGACTCACGCCGCGTGACCGCGTTCTCGGCCCCGGCGTCGATCCGCGCACCGAGCGCGTCCTCCTGCTGCTCCGGGTCCACGCGCACGCAGAGCTCGCGAAGTCGCTCGCTGATCGCCCGGCACTCCTCCGCACCGAGCCGCGCCGGCAGCTCCTCGTACACGTCGTCCGCCGCGAGCACCGACTCGCGATCTGGCGCCGCCACCTCGGCGCCGTGCTGCACCTTCATCAGGTACGTGCCCGCCGGCCACACGACGTTCTCGCCGCGAAGCCGCGCCTCTCGCGCCTCCGCGTACTGCCCGCGGAAGCCCAGCACCTCCATCCGGCAGTGCGCGTCGAGCTCGGGGTCGTCGATCACTCGAAAGCTCGGGATCGGCCCCGGCTCCCACTTCCTCGGTGAGGCGGGCTCTGCCCACGAGTGCTGCTTCACCAGTCGCGCCGCCCCGAGTAGGGGCCACTTCCGCTCCTTCGCGTGCGCCCGCCGCGCCCGCGCTTTCCGTCCCGGGTGGCCGCGCTTCGCGTATTCCGTCTCCCCGCGCTTCGCGTATTCCGTCCCAGGTGCTCCGCCGCGCCGCCCCTTCATTTTCGGCTCTCCTCACCCATTCGTGGGTCACGGTCGTGCAGGAAGAGGGGGGCAGAGCCCACCGAGCTTGAGCATCGCGAGGGCGATCAGGGGCGCATGAGAGTGGAAGCCGAAGGCGAGCCGGGTGAGGA
>Ga0310345_10000833_pt1 | contig 39134 bp, 58 predicted proteins | sample HC15DNA20500_MG_FD_204667 | JGI IMG/M metagenome (GOLD analysis project Ga0310345, IMG submission 204667) | Marine microbial communities from station ALOHA, North Pacific Subtropical Gyre - HC15-DNA-20-500_MG | ecosystem: Environmental > Aquatic > Marine > Oceanic | place: Pacific Ocean: North... | reverse complement strand
CAGGGGACCAACGGCAGCCAGCTCGATGCTTTCGCGCGCCAGTTCCTGTGGCAGGCGGGGGTCGATTACGGTCATGGCACCGGGCACGGCGTGGGCAGCTTCCTCGGCGTGCACGAGGGGCCGCAGCGGATCGCCAAGTCCAGCGGCGGCCAGGCCGGCACCGGGCAGGAGCTGTTCGCCGGGATGATCCTGTCGAACGAGCCGGGCTACTACAAGGGCGGCGAATACGGCATCCGGATCGAGAACCTCGTCCTGACCGTGAAGCGCGAGATCGAGGGCGGCGAGGGCGAGTGGCTGGGTTTCGAGCCGCTGACGTTCGTCCCGATCGATCGCACCCTGGTCGATCGCGCGCTCCTGACCGAGGACGAGATCGCCTGGTGGAACGATTACCACGCGAAAACCCGCGCGATCCTCGCCCCGCAGCTCGAAGGCGAGGTGCTGGCCTGGCTGGAGGAAGCCTGCCGGCCGCTCTAGCCGCGCGCCGGGCCGGCCCCGCCGTGGCACGGCGACGATCCCGCCCGATCGCGGGGCGCTTTCGCGCGCGCCGATGTTCTGCTAATGTTCCGACCTGGCGAGTCGCTGGCAAGGGAGAGAGGCGATGATCGGTTACGTGACACTGGGGACCAACGACCTGCAGGGCAATGCCGGGTTCTACGATGCCATCGCGAAAGAGATGGGCGTGGGCCGGATGATGGACTTCGACACCTTCATCGCATGGGGCCAGTGGGACGGCGGCGCGGGCATCGCGCTGACCCGGCCCTATGACGGGCAGGCGGCGAGCGTGGGCAACGGCACGATGGTCGCGATCGAGGCGAAGGACCCGGACCAGGTGAAGCGCCTGCACGAAATCGCGCTGGCCAACGGCGGCACCGACGAAGGCGCGCCCGGGCCGCGTGGCGAACCCGATGGCGAGGGCCGGACCTTTTACGCCGCTTATTTCCGCGATCGCGACGGCAACAAGCTCAACGCCTTCTGCATGGTGAAGGGCTGATGCCCGCGCGGCCGATCGCCCGTTTCCCGGTCCACCTCGGCCGCGGGGCCACGGCCGTGGCGGAGCCGGAATTCACCGGGATGGAATGGTATGCCGACTACGCGCGGCGCCATGCCGGGGACGGGGCCGAAGGGCGGCTGGTCAGCTGGTCGCGCTTTACCGGGCCGTGGGAATCGTGGGAAATGCACCCGGCAGGCGACGAAGTCGTCCTGTGTCTCGCCGGGCAAATGGCCCTGCACCAGGAACATGCCGACGGGTCGCGCGACACGGTCACCTTGCGCCCCGGCGAATATGCGATCAACCCGCCCGGCACCTGGCACACGGCCGATATTGCCGGGGGCGAGGCGGCCGCGCTGTTCATCACCGCCGGCGAGGGGACCGAACACCGCCCGCGCTGACCGGCTTGCGCGGCGATGAACGGCCGGCGCGCGGTGCGACAATCCGCGACAATATCGGCCCGGTCCGGGATAATCCTGCGACAATGCCCCCCTAGAAGAGGCACCACGAGCTGCGGGCCCTGCCCGAACCAATCCCTCCCCCCCTTCCGGCGGGTCCGCGGCTCAACCCTCTCGCTGTAGCGCGGCGCGAGCTTCTGGAGTCTTTGACAAGAGATTCTAGAGCACTCCGACGCCTATTCATGCGCTGCTGATAATCAGCTCGCGAGCCGGTGTCACCTTCCCGCTCAATCGATAGTTCAACCCGACCGCCTCGATGGTGAAACCAGAGAAGAGCTCGCGGATCTCCGGCGTGTCGTTGATCGACATGATGAAGCGTCCCTCGATGCCTTCTAAGAGGACTCTCAGACGCTCGAAATCGTCCGCTGAGAAGACCGCAGGACCATAGTCCTCCTCGTTCCCGTGATACGGAGGATCGAGGTAGAAGAGTGTTCCGGGGGCGTCGTAGCGCTTCACCAGGTCGGCATAGGGAAGTCGCTCAATATCGACTCCGCACAGCCGATCGTGAACCTCCTCCAGCATCGGCACCAGCTTGGTCAGATCGAAGCGGGCACCGGACGTGTAGGAAACGCCGAAGTGCCGTTCGGCCACGCGCCCCCCGAAGGCGGTGCGCTGAAGATAGAGGAAGCGAGCTGCACGCTCTAAATCCGTTAGAGTGTCCGGATCGACGGCGATCAGTCGGTTGAACTCGGCCCGGCTGCACACCTGCCATTTCAGCACGTCGAGAAGCTGCTGATAGTGCCGCTGCAGCAGCCGGAACAGGTTCATCACGTCGGTCGAGATATCGTTGATCACTTCCTTTCTTGGCCGACGCCGGCGACGGAAGAACACGCCACCCATGCCGACGAACGGCTCCGCGTAGATGTCGTGAGGAATCGCATCGATTCGCTCGATCAGTCGTTTCGCAAGGTTCCTTTTCCCGCCCACGTATGGGGCGATCGGCCGCACCGGCCGGACAGTCTCCAAACTCAATCCTTCATTCATGATTCACACCTAGCAGCGGTCCCGCCGTTGCGGCCGGGGGGACCGGAGGCCGAGCATGCCGGCCGATGGTGCGAGCTGATATCTCGCGGTTCGAGGCGTTGCCGCGCCTCGGCCACCCCCGTTAGGGGACAGCAATCTCCAGTACGTTACTGACCCGGCTCGGCGTGATCGCGCCCACGAAGTAGTCGTGTCCGGCCGCCGGCGAGAGGTTGAGCGAGTTCGAAAGCGAATGCTCGCGGCCGACCAGCTCGAGGTCCGCGATCGGCGCTCCGTTGGGCTTGCGCCACACGGCCCACCGACACCGGCGATCGGCGCTCACGATGCCCGAGAGGTAGGACAGGGCGGGTCGCGCCGCGTCGAAGTATTCGCCTGCGCCAGCTACGAGCGCCGCTCCATAATAGCCATCGCTGAACAGCGTCGGGCGCACGTTCACGATCCACTGATCTGCGCCCAGCTTGCGGATCGACCGCGCCTGGCCGCAGACGATGTCTTGCCCCGCCAGCGGCGTTCCCGTCAGGTCGATCTGCAACGAGATCGGCGTGTCGATCAGCTCGGCCGCAAGCGCATTCGAGATGCCATCGGTCGCGCCCGGAAAGCCGTCCTTGAACCGATAGGCGATGCGTACCGCACCGCCGTCGACGAAACTGCCGACCTTCTCGATGCTCTCGCGCAGGACGTAGTATTCGTTCGCCTCGTTGTTGCCCGCGCGCCAGACGTCGGCGCCCCCAATGGCATCATCGATCGCCGAAAAGAACGGATCGAAGAACTCGACATCGCCCGCGTTGTAGAGCGAGTGCCAGTGCATGAAGTCGCTGAACCAGCCTCCGGCAGCGATGGCCGCGGCAATCTGGCTCTGCATGTAGGCCAAAGAGGATGCCTGGTCCGCGAATTGCCCGGCATTGACAGCATCCCACGACCGCGTGGTGCTGGCGCGGCTCATCAGGTCCATGCGCGTCAGGCCGCTGTAGCTCACGAGCCCGCTGCCGCTGAAGCTGTAGGCGGAATTGCGGGTGCCGAGCAGGCAGGGGAGATTGAGCAGGCCGACTTCGGTTCTGCCGTTCGCGTAAGACGCCGATGATAGGTTCAGGTCCGCGGTCATGCGGAAGTAGTCGAGCTGCGCCTTCGTGTGCAGATGCGTCTCGCTGCCGCCGCTCGCACCGAACGATTGGGTCGCGGTGTCGTAGCCATAGGCGCCGCCGCTGATGTCGAACATCTGCTGCCCGTGGTTGGGATAGCGAGTGGCCTTCGCTGCGCCGAGCACCGCACCCGAGAAGGCATCCACACCTGCGGCCGTCCAGGTCGAGGCGTTGTAGTCAGGGATGGGCTCGCTCACGCCAGTGGACGGGTTCACCCATCGATCGGTGCGATAGTAGAGGCCGAAGCTGATCCGGCCCGTCCCGGTGACTTCGCGCAAGGTTGCGCCGTAGTCGACATTCTCGCCGCTATCGACCCCCTCGGGATTGAGGAACGCGGTTGCCTGCACGTTGTGCTTGAACGCCGCCATTTCGGCAGCGGCGTATTTGCCGTCGATCAGACGGTCGGAGTTCGCGCTGACAATCGCCTCGTGCCCGTTGAAGATCGGGCAAACGGTGACGCCGAGATTGTTGGCCGGGAAAAGCACCGCCTGCGTCATGACAGGCGGACCTTCAATGGCGCATCGGTGCCGCCCGCGCTCGTGTCGATCCAGACCTCGTTGATATCCACTTCAGCGGGGCGGGCGGCACCGCTGGGCAGATTGGCGACAATTGCCGATGTCGCTAGCGAGCTGGCGGTGAGGGCATCAAAGTTCGCGTCCTCACCGAGCCTCGCGAACGCGTCGGTATCCACGTCGCCGGCGACACGCTTCCCGGCAATAGCGGTGACGGTGTCGACGGGAGGTTCATAGGGGAGAAGCGCAGCCCCCTCGTTGATCATCGTCTGCGCCCAGTCTTCCGGTGAGTTCGTCGGGCGCGCGACGGTGATGTAGAGCCATGCCGCCCCTACTGGCGCGGTAAAGGTTTTGGGCAGAGACGCATTGGTGTGGCTGCCGTTGTAAGCGACCATATCACCCGCAGTCTCGCCCTCGGCATCATAGAAGGCCGAGTAACCAGCCACATCGATGACGAAATTGCCGAAACTGTAATCCGTCCCAGGCGTCACCGGAATCCGGTAGGTTTTCCAGCCCGGAGCGACCACGATGGCACCCGTCGAACTCACATACTTGCCGTCGAGCAGGAATTCGGCACGTGCCAAATTGGGCGAGAGGAGAAGGGTGAGATCACCATCCCTGAGGACATCTTCCACCGCATCGTCGATTATCGATTGTACAGCGGCTGCAACGCCTTGATTGAAACCTTCAGCAATGCGCGCCGCGCCGTCGACGTACTCGTAGACGCCGTTCGCCGGATCGTCCGGGAGGCCGTTATTGTTGTTGACGTAGACCAACTTCCCTTGGTTCGCAGCCTCCGCATAGAATGCATCTCGTGCCGTAAGATCGGCGACAGTCGCCAGCCCTGCCTGTGCCGTCGCGACGGCGATATCGATGACTCTGAAGACCTCGCGGATCGCTCTCTTCGTCGGTTCGTGCAGGCCGCTGGATAGAACCCCATCCAATTTGAAGTCCCGATAGACGCTGTCTGCCCTGTCCTTGATCTGCCCCATCGCTTGGGCCCTCCTAGCTGATCGTTGCGGATGCAGGCCCGGCCAGGGCGGACGATCCTCCCTGGCCGTCGAATGCCCGCGCCCAGTAGTATTCGGTGCCGGCCGAGAGGCCGGTGTCGGTCACTTCCACGACGTCGCCGAGCCCGGCGACGATGTCATCGCCGACCGGCGCTGCCGTACCGAAGTCGTTACTCGAGCTGCCGTAGAGCCGCGCGTAAGCGAGGTTCGGCGACGTGGGCATCCGGAAGGTCACCGTCGCTTCGCCAACCCCTCCAGTGGCCGCCAGACCGGTCGGGGCTCCAAGCGTGGTCGTCGCGACCGGTGTAATCGTTGAAGAGCTCCAAGCGCTCGCGCGGCCGCCGATCGACATCGCGCGCACCCGCAGCTCGTATTCGGTCCCGCTATCCACCGGTCCCGTCCGCGCTGTGCGGGCGTCAGGGTCGACCGGGATCGAGACCCACGTGCCGCCGGCGGTCGGCCGATACTGCGCCTCGTAGGCTAGCCCGACCCGTCCGGGGTCGGCCCAGCTCGCCTCGATCGCCACGCCAGTGGCGCCGCCAAGCGCGATCTGCACGGCCGCGAGCGCCAACCCCGTGGGCGCAGCCAGTGGCGGCGGCGGTGCTGGCGCGTCGGGCGCCAGAGGCGGGGTCCCTTCCTCGGTCGCCGCGTCGAACTCCCAATCCTCGGCGCGGATCTCGTCCAGCGTCACTTCCACCGTTCGCGCCGCGAGATTGAGCCGCACGCCATCGGCGACCATGAAATCTGCCCACACGCCCAGCTGCTCGGACTCGAGGCGACAGAAGCGCTCGCCCAGAAGATTGAGCCCGAAGAGATTGAGCTGGGCCGAGATGTGCCAACGATCGCCGAGGCGCGCGAGGATCAGCTTGCCGATCCGCACCGCCTGATTGTGATGAGGCGCGAAGAACACTTCGACAGCCTGCGGGTCGGTGTTCGGATCGTCCTCCGCATCAGGGGCGACGACGGTGGCGCTCTCCTGCTCGCGGTAGCCGATCGCCGCCTCAGTATAGAGGGCTTTGATCGCACTGACGCGGTGCCGCGCCTGCGGGCCGAGAGTGGCCGTCATGCCGAGGATATGATCGTCGGTGATCACGACGGTCGGCTGCTCGTAGCGACCGCTTAGCAGGTTGAACTTGCCGTCGGCATCCTGCCAGCAGAAGCCGTCGCCAGCCTTCAGCATATCGCTCAGCACCTGTCGGCGCTCTTCGCTCGCCAGGCTGTAGCTCGCCCAGATACGCCACCGAGCGATGGTCTCGGCGGTGACGGTGGTTACCAGCTCGTCGGAGCGATCGGCTTCCACCGCGATGTTCGTCCAGTTCACGTTGCCGTAGCCGGCGCCGTACCCGTCCTCGTGCGCGAAATAGTCGGCCGTCACCAAAGCCCAGTTGTCGGACCACTCCCAGGTGCTCCTGTCGCTCAGCCTGTGCGGGCCGGTGCCGTTGACGGTGAAGCCTTGCCCATCGTCATAGATGACGGCGGTCGAGTCCTTCCGCGGATCATAGACGGACGCCGCCTTGCGCACTTGCGTGTAGACCGGGATCTGTCCGTTGAAGACTTCGCTGAAGTGCTCCTGCTTGACCGGGTCGCAAATGATCGCCGCATGGGCGCAACCTCGCTGTCGATGGTTCGGTGTCCACTGGGGGAACTTGGCCGTCAGCTCGGCGATCGCGCTCTGGTTGTCATCACCGTCGCGCCGGTAGATGTGGATCGCGCCGTGGTAGCTTGGCTCGGTCACGGTGCCATTGACTACCGTCACCGGCCGATCGTTGATCCGGTCCTCGAGGACTTCGCCTTCCTTGCCGGTCCCGAGCGTCACCACGCTTGCAAGCGTTCCGTTCGCGCTCTCACGGAAGCTGACCTGTCCGCCGGTGTGGACGATGCCGTAGTGCCTTCGCCGAGAGCCGATCGCGACGGTGATATTCTGCTGCCCATCGCTCGGCTTCGACCCCGACCGGCCGAACACGGCGTTGACCAGCGTGTTGAGCCCTATGGCGACTGCCACGTGAACGGCGGCGGTGATCAACGACGCGAGGAAAGTGCCGGTTGTGATCGCCAGCTTTGTGAGGAGCCACGATGCTATGGCCTGGGGCATGGCACCCTCCAGGCAAATGCCGGCTCGGCCGACTGGATCACCACTGCCCGATCGCCCCTCGCGGCCCAGCGATCATTGCCCAGGCAGATGCACGCGGTCAGACCGCCGCCATCTAGATCAACGAGACCCACGTCGCCCCGCAGCGGGCGATCGGTGGGGGCGCAGCCGAGCTGCTGCATCGCGAGCAAGCTGGCGTCGATGAATGCTCGCCGATCGCGGATCATCTTCCGCGCCGCGCGCCGGCCGAACAGGCGAACAGACAGCCAGGCCGGCGCCGGTGTCGACAAAACCCGCTCGACATAGGCCAGCACCGCGAGACCGCAGTTGTCATCCGCCAGGCCAAATGGCTCGGACGCCCAACGCCGCAGCTCGGCCGTCACCGGATCGCTCACCAGTCCGGCCATGTGAGCACCTTGTTCACGAGCGACCCAACGAACTCGAAACCGCGATCGCCGGGGAAGCGATGCTGCTGGTCGCGGTCGGTGTACATCGCGTGCCTCGGCCGCGAGCGGAGCGAGAACAGGCTTTCGGCCGAAATTGTCACCGATCGCTCGCCGCCGGCGTCGAAAGCGAATGTGGGCGTCAGCATGCGGCCTGCCCAAACAGGATAGGGATTGTCGAGCGGACGCTGGTTGTCCGGATCGTCAGGATCGTCGACGCCGAAGAACTGAATGTAGACCCGCGCGATCCGGCCGCGCACTTCCTCCGCGAATTCGTCCCGCGCTAGACGCATGATGTCCGCGTCGACCGCCGACAGGGTGAACGTCCCCTCAGGCGCCTGACCGTTCACGGCCTGCTCGATTCCGCTCATCCCCCCGAGCTCGCCGGTGCCGAGCCAGAGTGCGCCGTCGTTGGTCTCCAACGGCCCGTGGCCGGTCCACAGCCGCACCGTCTCGCTAGCGAAATCGAACTTCACCAGGTTGGCGCATTCCGGCTTGCCGCCCGCCAGGGCGAGCGCGATCGTCTCAGGGAAGAGTGACACGAAAGTCCTCCTCCAGATCGATTGTGGGTGCCGCCCAGAGGCCGCGGCGCAACAGATGCTCGCCGGCATCGTCGTCAGGCAGAAAGCCCAGCATGGTCGGCTTCAGCTTGAGCGGCTCGTCGACGTAGTTCTGCCGAAGAGTGGGGGAGCAGCGGATCTTCGCCACGCTGCCTTCCCACCACACGGCCGTCGCGATGTAGGGCCGATCGCCGAGACCGAAGTACAGGCCGCCTTGCAATAGCTGCCCGTAGTCGCCGAAATCGACGGTGATGATGCGTTGCCCTTGGGCGCCGGTAACCGTCACGCCCGAGAGATCGTCGGTGAGGTAAAGCGCGCCGTCCGAGAACGCGGTGCCGTCCGAATGGGTCACCGCTCCTGCGCCGATCTGCGCATTCGACGCGCGAAAGACGTCGAACAGTGGCACCCGCACAGTGTTGGCGCGGCCCTCGAGTGAGGCCAGCAGCGCCCGGTAGGCGATCACCTGGTCGCCGCCGAGGATGTCGAACCGAAGCGAGAGCGAGAACGGCGGCCGGATTGATGGCACCACTTGGGTGACTTCCGACAGGCTCTTGTTGCCGACCGTCTTGCGGGGCGGTTTGAGCAGCACGTCGGCCGGTGTCAGATTGGCGGGCCAGTCGAAGATCGTCATGCGTTCATCCTCACCCGCGCCGCGCCATTTCGTTCTGAAACCGCCCCGGCATCGCACGGTCGTAACTGGCCACGGCGGAGGAGGCCTCACGCTGGGCCAGAGGTGTCGTGATCTCCTCGACGCGCGCCTTGAACATGCCGGTGACGTCCTCGATCACCACGCGAAGCGCACGTCCCTCTCCACCGGCTTCGTTCGCACCCGGCCGGCGGATTTCCGCGATCTCGCCTCGGCTCACCCGTGCGATCGGGGTGCCGTTCATGGACAGCACGTTGCGATCGACGCCCGGCATGCCGAGGAACTTGAACGACCCGCCGGTGTCGAAGCCCTTGAGGCTGTTGGTCGACCCCGCGCCCACGGAGTTTCCGACGCCGTGCGCCGCACTGCCGGCGCTCGATCCGCCACCGCCGAAGAGACTGGTGCCGATGCTCAGCAGACTGCCGACGAACCCTCCGCCACCGCCGCCCTGCTCGCTGTAGAGCACGTCCAGCAGCGCGTCCGCGAACCGGTCTGCCGCGCGCGACATGACGTCCTCGAAGAAGCGGCTGATGAAGTCCTTCAAATCGCCGGTCAGCGCTGCCCGGACGCCAGCGCGGAACGTGTCGCGGAACATGCCCTCCTGCGCCGCTCGGTCCCGCTCCAGCGATTCTCGCATGGCCTGCGCTTGCGCGTCGGCTTCGTTCATGCCGTCGCGACGCAATTGCTCGGCGCGATCGCGTCGGCGCGCTTCTTCCTCGAGCCGGATCGCGCCCTCCCGATCACCCCGGAGCCGCGCAAGCTCGACCTCGTGTGCCAGTTGCTGGTCGGCCGCGCGGCGCGCCGCTTGTTCGGTACGTGCCGTTTCGAGGTCGAGAAGATCCTGCTGTGCCCGCTTCTGCGCCTCGGCCAGCGAGTACTCGAGCTCCTGGTACTCGACGATGCGCTTCTTCAGGAACTGCTGATCCTCCAGCGCCCTGATGTGCTCATGGTCGCCGCGCACTTGGGCCAGTTGCAGATCGATCTCGTCTTCGAACTCGGAACGTGCCCGCTCGCGCGCAACGGCACGTGCCTCATCCAGCTCGAGCATGTCCTTCTCGGCCGCCGTTCGAGCCTGTGCGAGATCGAGGCCCGCGCGCATGTAGCGCTCGACCTTCCCGCGCAGCTGCTGTTCGCGCTCGAGCGTGCGCAGTGTGTCCGCGTCGCCGCGTGCCTGGGCGACCGCGATCTCCTGCTCCAGATCGAGCTCGTCCCGCATGGCTGCGAGCTCCTCGGGCGAGCGCCCCCTCCGCCCACGGCGGTTGCGGCGCCGACTTGACCGGACCGCTTCCTCTGTGGCCTCCCTCTGCTGCAGAAGCCGGGTGTACTCCCGCTGATACTCCTCCGGCGTGATCACCTGGTCGGGATTGTTGAACGCGAACAGCGGATCGTCCGCATTCTCGACGGTCGACTGGAGCCTCTTGTTGAGCTCAGCCACGCCGCGCTGGAACTCTCCGCGCGCGGCTGCGAGTGGGTCGTTCGCCTCGATCGCTCTTTGCTGCGCCAATGCGATCGCGCCGGCGGCCGACGCTTCCCGCGCCAGCGTGAGCGCGCGCCGGTCGCCCTGCAATTGTTCGCGCAGCTCGCTCTCCCGGCGGCGATCGTCGGCGCTCGGTCCGGCGAAGCTGGGAAGGATGTTCGCGAGGACGCCGTTGCGGCGCCGTTCGAGCCTCTGCAGTTCGCTCGAGTTGGCCGCGATGCGCGTCTCCAGGCTTGCCACGGATTGATCCGCGACAAGGGCCGAACTTCGAAGGAAGTCGCCCTGCGTGGCGATCGCGGCCTTCAGCTCTTGCACGAGCTGGCGCATCGCCGCGCTGGACTGCTCGGCGCTGAGCGTCAGCACGTCCAGTCCGTCAGCAAAGTCGAAGCTCGCATCTTCGGCCGACTTCGCGGCGTCATCGGCCTCGAGCATGCCTTGGACCAGAAAACCGATGATCGTGGCTGCGCCGAATACGGCTGCCCCCCAGGGACCTGAGAGGAAGGTCGCGAAGCGAACCATGCGGCTCTGGGTGCCGCTCTGGTTCTGGCCCATGAGCGCGATCGCGCTGGCCATCTGCCCGCCCTGTTGGGCCGCGATCACCATCGGATTGACGCCCAGTGCCGCCTGCTGGAACACGTCCTGCATCTGGAAGCCGAGCTGCTGATAAGCGGCACTGTGCGCCCGCGCCGCATTCGCCCCCTGGGCATGCGCAGTCGATCGGCCTTTGAGCGCGGCGATCGAGGAGAGAGCCTGCTGCCGCTCCCGCCCGATCGCGGCCGTCATCTCATTGGTCGAGATCGCGCCTTGGGAATGCGCCTGCCGGATATCGGACAGGCGCGCCTGGTACTGGCGGATGGTGGCGAACACCGGATTGAAGCGGGCCCGCATATCGTCGAGCGCCGCAACATGGGCGCGCGCCGATTGGATATGCGCGTCGAAGGCGGAGCCCGAGCCCCGGATGCGACCGATCTCGCGCGTCAAGCGGTCCGCGCTTCCACTCGCGGCCGTCATCGTGCGGCCGAGGGTCTGCGCCTTCGCTTCGGCCTGCCCGATCCCTTGCGTGTATCCGCGATCGTCCGTGCTCAGCGCGAGTACGGCATCGCCCAGGCTCTCAGCCATTGCTCACGCCCTCCTCACCGACCGGTGAGACATCGTTGGCGACGACAAAGCCGATCCCCATGCCCGAAAGCTCGGCCGGGCTGGGCTTCGCGGGCGGTTCGGGTTCATCGCCTCTGGCCGCGCATTCGAGCGCTGCGAGCGCGCGCTGCCGGTCGACCTGCTTGACGAACCCAGACGCAAGCGCGCCGTCATCGATCCGATCGAGGCGCTCCTGGGCCCTGAGGCGAGGGAGCATGGCGACATAGGCGCGGACTAGCGCGACTGGGGCTTCTCGGAGCCACCAGCCTGGTTGTCCTCCGTAGAAGCGCTGGAGCTCGGGAATGAGCTCCCCCCAATCGACAAGTTCGGCTTGAACCCCATCGGCGCGCCGATCGCGTTCGCTATCGCTGCTACTGCGCCCGCCTTGTGGCCCAGCAGCAGCCCGGTAAAAACCTCGGCCACCTGCCGCTTGTGTGCACCCTTCAGCTTCGCCTGGACCTCGCTGGGGACGCCGACCATGACTTTGGTCGCTACCTCGGCGAAAATACGGTCGAGCTCGGTGCCCGCCTCTTCGCCGGCATCCGGACTGTCGAGCTTCTCGATCGTCTTGCCCCATACCATGAAGCGGTGGCTGTCCTCGATCGACAGCTCCTCCGGTGAGAGAATGTCGTACCTTTTGCCATCGATCAGGATCGTCGGACGCTTGATCAGCGTATCGAGGTCGAGCAGCGGTTCGTCTGAAGTTGTGGCTTTGCCCACGAGCGGCTCCTGTCTGAATAGACCGCCGCTATGCCCGTCGCTTGCACCGCCGTTCGCACCGGAACGCGTTCCGGGGCAAAGGGCGGGCTGAATAGAAGAAGGGCCGGCAGCGAGCGAACGCGCTGCCGGCCCTTCCTAAGCAATCACGGCTAAGACCGCAATCAGATCGCCGCCTGATGCTGCGCGATCAGGCGCCCGAAGCGTTCTGCTTCGCTTGCCGCTTCGAGATCCTCGAGCGCGGCGAACTGCAGTGCCAGACCGGCCGGATTGCCCTTGCGATAAGCGGGGTTGGGATTGCCCGATTGATAGCAGCGCGGCACCTCATACTGCGCCTGCCACTGCGGGCCATAGGGCGAAACGCCGCGTGCCAGCAGCGCATGAGTACGTACTTCGAGACCCTGCGAAAGGCCGATCGCCTTGGTGCCCGGCGTGCCGGCGGCGGCCGCGGTCGTGTTCACCGTCGCATCGTTGAGCGCCTTGGCATACTGCTCCAGCGTCAGGTCCCACAGCGTTACGCCGATCGTCAGGTTCTCCTCGGTGCGCCACGCCTTCACCGCGCCCGTCGTGCCGGCGGGACGCGCGACCTCGATCGTCTCGCCGTGCTCGACCGTGACGCCGGTGTCGTCGTAGTTGGCCGCACCATTGGTCCCGACTTTTACCCAGGGCTCTGCCGGTTCCTCGCCCAGCGCGGGAAAGGCTGTCCCCTCGGGCGCCAGGTAAAGCACGAGCGGCGTGCCGATGATCTCATAAGGCTTCATGATTGCGATCTCCTCTGATCGTTTGCTTCACTCACCGATCGCCGCCAGTCCGTGGAGGAGCTGGAACGAACGGAATTCGCGCGGCCATTCGGTGCCGGGCTCCCGGCCGGAGCTGGCGCCGCCGGCGCTGTTGCAGGAATGGAGCATGGTGCCGGCCCACACGCCCGGCCGCATGCGCCTGAGATGGAGACCGGCGACCTTCATCACCCAGTCGGCTTCGCGCGGCGTCTCGCCATACGCGAATAGGTCGATCCTTTGAGTATCGACCTCGGCAAAGGTGTTGCCGGTCAACGAAACTCCGCCACTCGGCCGAACCACGAGCGCCTTTCGCGGCATGCTCGCCGCTTCGGTGGCCGGCAGCTCGCCGCCGAACACTCGCCCACCAAGAGCAAAGGCGAGCGGCGCATGCGCGCTGAGCATCGCGACCACCGCGCCGATCGGGTCGGCCACCGTCTCAGGCACGGGTGCCTCCGGTGTCCCTCATGAACGCTGCGCGGATGTTGTCGACGAGCGACGGATACTGCGCGTCGGCCGCCGGCCGCAGGTAAGGCCTCGCCGGAATCGTCACGGACTTGACGAAGGCCATCTCGCCGTCCGGCATCGGGATGGCGAGCGCTTTGGCGTTGACCGCCTGGATCGTCCCGCCGAGCTCGTGGATCAGCGCGTACTTCACGTCCTGCGATCCCCAGTGACCGACCACGCCATCCGCGTCCTCGCGGGCATACTCTGCGATCCCCAGCGATCCCTCGAGCACGCCGGTGCGGTTCTTCCAGTCGTGGTTGGCCTTCGCGTGCTTCACGCACTGCGACATCGTCGCATTGATGCCGAGTTTCTGAGCCCGGCGCATGCGATCGGTGAGAGCCTTTCCCTTCCAGACGAGCGAAGCGGAAGACATCAGCGGTGCTCCTCCGAGGCCGTGTCCCTGTGCTCGCGCTCGGCCGCCTCCTTCTCCTGGATCACACGCACCGCCTCGCTCACGTTGTCGAGATACGCCGACCGAGGTCCGTGGCGGAATGTGTCGAAGATCGCTCGATTGAGCGCGCGCGGTACTCGTCGCCAATGGGGCCAGCACATGAGCTGGCCGTCCTTGGCAGGCCGAGGGCAATCGGGGACGCGGCAGGGATGGCTCATCACCCGATCCTCTGCAATGCAGCTTCGAGGTGCGTGTGCTTGCGCTGCACCGGGCCTTCGACCTTCAGCCGGCCGGGGACGAGCACGTTGCCCTGGCGATCGGTCACCTGCGGGATTTCGTCGGCCTCGCGCACGTCGGCGCCCAGCGCGAACATTGCGCGCATGTCCTCGATCATCGCCGTCTTCGATCCGTCGACGACTTCACGAGAGCTGTTGGACCACACGAAGCACGGCAACGGTTCGCCGACCGCCACGAACTCGGCCGGCAGCGGGTTGCCCCAACTGTCGGTCCCCGCCACCTGGTTGCGCTCGATCTGCGCGCGCATCGTGAGACGCCCCGCGATCATAGCCGCTCCAGGCGCCGCACGATCGAGCGCACGATCCATTCGATCAGATCCGCCAGCAGGAATGCGGCGAACATGACCGTCCACAGCGGCCACAGCGCGCCGGCCACGATCGCCGCCGGCGTGCGATATCGCGCCCCGACATTCATCATCTCCCGCGTGAGCAGGAAGACCAGCGCGGCAAGGACGAGCCAGACGATGGGAGCAACCCAGCTCATGCGATCGCCAGCGGAGCTTGCGCGCCGCCTACCCCGGAATGCAGATCGACATCCCTGCCGGCGCGGTGACCACGGGACCAGTCGTCCCAAACCCCGCGCCCCTTCATCGCCGCCGATCGTGGATTGACTTCGACGAGCCCCGGATAATGCTCCGCGAGATAGCGGCCGACCAGTTCATCCTCTTCCTGCTCCGGCATCAGCGCAGCGATCTTCGAGAAGACCGCCATGGACCATGCCTCGCAGAAAATGTCGGCGCGCTGGCGCTTGCGGCCGGGTCGGCAGCGACGAAGGTGGCTGGTGATGTAATCCTTCCGCGCGGCCTTCAGCCGGCGGAATAGGACCGCGAAGGCATAGGCGGCGATCTCGGGCGCAGGCCCGCGCCCGACATAGGTACGATCACCGCCAGCATCGATGAACGCCGTGACGCCCAGAGCGCGGCGCACCGCGAAGCACAGGAAGTTCTCCCACTTGGGCGGCTTGATCGTCCGCGAGGCGCGCGCGGTCGCCTCGGCAATCTCCGCCATGGCGAGCTGCGCCTCGTCGAGGCCGTGCTTGTCCATTAGCGCGCGCGCTTTAGCCAGCGCGTTCGCGGCTTCGTGCTCGTTAGAGCTGCTCGCCAGGGCGAAGCACTTGCGGATCTTGGCGAGGAGAGACTTGTCGATCATCGACGAGCTCCCTTCGCCTTGCCGCGCAGCCGGCGCCGGCGGCGCTTAGACAGCGCCTTTGACGGCACGGGCAACAGCTTCGTGGTGCCGCTGCAGATGTCGAACATCGCCGACTTCGGTCCGCGCCGGCGCGCGACCGGACGCGAAACCACGCGATCGTCAAAGCCGACACCGAAAGATACGGCTGCCAACGAGGCCACGGCATGCAAATACCCCCTCATGCCATCACCATCCCGCCGCTCGGCTCGATGCTTGCGATGATGTTCTCGCGGTCGACCTGGGGATCGCCCGAGAGCGTGAACTGGTAATCGCCGGCACGCTCGCTCTTCAGCCCGCCGCGATAGGAGAGATCGAGCTGGATCAGCTTGATCGTCGCTTCGTCCCGCGCCGCCTGGTTGACGATCGGCGAGTAGGTGACGCGCACGAGCGGCGCCCAGAACGTCCGCCCGTTCGGCCCGCCCAGCATCCGCTGCAGCGTCCGCCCGCCATGCAGCACGCGATAGTCGCCGGCGGCGAGCTGGACCTCGCTCGCCGGATCGCCGACGTTAGCTGGATCGAGCTCGACGATGTCGATCGCCTGGGCCGTGTCGGCCGGGCGATCGAGCCGCAGCGTCCGCCGGTTCCGCGAATGCGGATCGGTCGGGTCGCCGAGCTCGACCGTAAGCGGCCCGGCCGGACCAAGGCGCGCGTCGAGCTCGGCGGCGATCGCGTCGATCATCGCCTGCAGCTCGGCATCGGATAGATCCGTGCCGGTGCGTTGCTTGATCCGGTCGAGCAGCGGCATCTTAGCTCGCCTGCGCTTCAGCTGCGGCTTCGGGCACCCGCGCCTTGGCGGCTTCGACCACCGCCGACCAAGAGAACGCCGGCGACAGGCCGGTGACCTCGGGCGGCGCTGCGGGGTCGAGAGCGGCCAGCTTCTCGACGGTATCGATCCCGACCGCTGTCAGGGTTTTCGCGGTGGCCGCGCCAATGCCTGCGACATCGGTAAGCGATACTTTGGCCGGAGCGGCCGGCTTCCCACCGTCGCCCTTGTCGCCGCCGGCATCCTTCTGCTTGTCCGATCCGGCCTGCTTTTCCTTGTTCGCCGGCGCGGGCTTGCCCTTGCCGCCCTTCTTCTCGGGCAGTGCGCCGTCGACCAAGCCGAACATCTCGGCCGCGCTGTTCGGAATTTCGTCGCCAGGCGATGCGTAAAGCGTTGCAGCAGCCTTATGGCCCTGCGGCACGACCCGCTTCCGGTCGGCCGTCAGATAGAGCCTCTGGGTGCACTTCATCGTTCGTCTCCTCGGTTACTGCGCCTTCGCCCACAGGACGTGCAGGAAGCCGCCCGTCGTATCCGTGGTCGTGTTCTCGATCGTGTTCGCCTTGCCGGCCACGATCGTGAATTCATCAGTGCGGTCGACGCGCGTAGGCGGCTCGGCGTCGGTGATGTGCTCGACCGACAGCAGCGTATCGCCGTCTGCGATGTTGCCCGGCACCGTATGCTCGCCGATAGCCCCGCCCGGGATCAGCGCGCAGCCGACCGCTTTCGAAAATCCGGAAATCGTTCCCATCGTCTGCTCTCCTGGCTCATCGGAAAGGCGCGGCGCGCCGGCCGCGCCTCTCGGATGAGCCGGGGCCGGCAATCACGCCGGCCCCGGCGGAGATCAGGCGAGCAGGTCGACCTCGCAGAAGGCGGCGGGCCGGAACCACGCCAATGCGAAGCGGGTATCGCCGCGCACGGTGCGCTTGCCTTCAGCGAACTGCGTCCCGACGAAGCCGATCTGAATATCCACGCCCTTCTTCTCGAAGAGGCTGACCCACTGGGGCTGGAACGAACCGGTGTAGGCAGCGCCCTGGGCGTCGGCATCCTGCTGCACGACGGGAAGGCCCCACAGACGCTCCGGCCCGGCCTCGGTCGGGCTGCCGAAGATGTAGATCCCGTCAGCGGTGCGCGTCAGGCGGATGTCCTGCCAGTCGAGCGGATGCATGACGTGGTGCGTCGGGATCGCGCGGCCGACGAGCCGGATCTTCGTCATGGCCTTGAAGAAGGCGTCCATCGTCGGATCGGCGCCCTTTGCCTGGGTTTGGATGCCGGCGACGTTCTTCAGGCCCCGCAGGTTCGGAGCGAGGCCGTCGCCGACCAGGCACATGCTGTCGAGCTTCTGGCGCAGGCCGAAGGTGAGGCGGCTATCGATGTAGCCTTCCATCATCGGCACGTCCTCGAGCTGCTCGTCGGTGACGGGCACGCTGTCCGTGATCTTCTCGACCGGCGTGCTCTTTTCGGTGAACGCGAATTGGCTCTCCGCGTAGGCTGCACCTTCGGCACGCGCCGCGGCCCCGTGGACGCGGGTGGTCTCCTCCATGTACTTGATCGCCGCCTGCCCGGTGCGGAACATGGGGATGATGTCGAGGAGCTGGATCGGCCGCGTGACCCCTTCGACGAAACCCGGCTGCCGGATGCTCTCGGGCGCGTAGCCCGCGGTACGGCTCATCAGCGACTTGGTGCCGAGCGTGTCGAACTGAGCGCCCTTGGCGAGCATGTCGGAGGGCCACATCTCGTCGTAGCTGAAGGAGATGCCCCCGCCTGCGCCCTTTTCGGCCCACTGTTGGTAGGACTTCTCCTCCGCAACCGTCTGGCCGAGCGACTTGGCACCGAACTGGCCGCGCTGGTCGCGGTCGGACGCGCCCGGCATCGGCGGCCGGTTGTACGCCTTCTCGCGCATGTTGTAGCCCTTGGCGGCGTACTCGGCCTCCTCGAGCTTCTCCGCATGCTGGGCCAGCTCGTCGGCTTCGCTGTTGAGCGCCTTGACCTTCTCGGCCACGGCAATCGAATCGAGACCTTCGCCCAGGCACTTCACCTGGCGGAAGTCGTAGCCGTCGTCGCTCTTCGCTTCCTCGAAAATCTTGCCCAGCTCGTCCTGCTTGGCGCCGAGCTTTTCGCGCGCCTCCTTCAGCGTCAAATTCTTGATGCTCATCCCGTGTCTCCATTGGGTCGATTTCTCGCCGCCGTATGGAGGGGAGGCACAACGCGCCGCGCCCCGGAACGCGTTCCGGGGCGGCGTGCGAGGACGAAGGAAGTTTCGGATTGGCTGTGGCGCGCTGTGATCGTGCGCCGGCACTGCCGCGATGGCAGGCGTCTACCCCACCGATCGCGGGCATGGCAACCGGCCACGCATCGAAACGGCCCGCCTCCAGGGGAGGCGGGCCGGTCGAAATGGCTCAGGAAGCGATTTGAGAGGGCCTAAGAAGCGCGGGAGGGGTCGTCGCCGCTGGAACCGGGCCTGAAAAGCTCCCACGGGCACCACAGGCGATCTGTGGCGCTATTCCCGTCACCGGCCCAGATGGCGGCGAGACAGGCCCTTCATATGGCCGGCAAGAGCCGCCTCGATCGCCCCGCGCTCCGCGTCCGAAACGTCGCTCGGGATCGCCAGCGACTTGCCCAGCGCGGTATGGATGTCCTGGAGCTGCTTGCGCCCGGTGGCCGAAAGCTTCGACGGATCTTCGCCGATCGCGGCCGCCATCGTGTCGAGCTCACCGATCAGCTCGGCGAACCGCCCCTCCTTCAGCGCCGCGCTCTTGATCGCGATCGTCCGCGTTCCCGAGCCGGCGCCGCGCACCACGGTTGAGACCTCGTGTACGTCGACCTTCTTCAGCACGCGCACTTGGTCACCGCCGCGCCGTTCGAAATCCGCCTCGAGCACGTCGTAGCCGTAGGACCACTCCTGGACGGACTTGCCCGTCTCGATGTCGAACTTGAGCGCGGCATGCCATTCGCGGCCCGCCAGCGTTTCGAGGTTGAGGTGCAGTTCGGCCAGCGCGGCGTCGCCATCCTCGTAGACACGGGCTTTGCCGAACGGCATCGCCCAGCGATCGTGCGCGGTGAGGAGCTGCGCCCACTGCTCGCCGTCCTTCCACGCGAATGCGCCAGGTGCGTACGTATCGCCGTCGTGGTCGATCGCCGAAAGCGTCGCGAGCCGCGCCAGTCCCTTGCCGGCTTCGTCCATCTCCTCGATGGTCAGGGCCTTGGTAAGCATCAGTCGTTCTCCAGGTCGAAATGGGGCGCGAGGCTCAGCGTCCCGTTGGGATGTTCGGCGTCGGCCATCGCCGCGGCTTCGTCGGCCGACACGATCGAGCCGTTGCGCGCGATATGGCTCTCCAGCGATCGGCCGGGGCCAAGGCGTCCGTCGAAGACCATGAACTCTTCCACGCCGGCGGCCTTGCCGGTCTCGATCGTCGAGATGTTCTGTGCGAACTTCGTTTCGGTGCGGGCGATAATGCGCGCGCGCGTCTCCGCCTCGTTCCACACGCCGCCTTCGACGTAGTCGGCGATCCGCGCCGCGAGTTGCTCGGCGCCTTCGCCTTCCGCCCGGCCTTCGGCCAGTGCATCGAACACCGCCTGCCGCGTTTGCTTGTCGAGATCCACGAGGCCGGCGCGCCGACCGCCGCTGGCGACGATCGCGCGCATCACCGGATCGGGTAGCGACGTGCCGAGCCCGGCGCGTTCGGCCGCGTCCTGGACGGCTTTGGCGACCTCCAGATAGTGGGCGCCGTAAGCCTGGGTGAGCTCGGCCGCCCAAGCCTCGATTCCTAGCTTCTCAAGAATCGCTGCGAGGAGCTCATCATCGATTGCCTTTGTCGCCGCGCAGCGCCGCGCCTTGCCGGTGCCGAGGATCTCGGCCGCGACGCGATGCGTTTCGCCGCGCCACTTGCCGAACAGGGCGAGGAGCGGCTTCTCGAACGCCTTCCGCAGCCCGGCTTCCTGTCGCTGCAGCATCAGCACGTAAGCCTCGCCGCGCTTCAGCTCCTCCGCGCTCGCGCGGCGGCCGACAGGATTATAGCCCCCGTCGCCGTGCTTGGCATCTTTGGTCCCGCGCGCTTTACCGAGCTCTGGTTCTTCAGCGGGATCGGCAGGATCGAGCTCGCGGCCGCGGCCGGCCTGGTTGAGCGGCACTTCGATCACCGCGATCGGCCGCAGGTAGTACTTGTGGCTGTCGTCGGCGTCGCGGCCGGTCTCGGTGAGATAGTCGAACAGAGTGATCGCGCCGGCCTTGAACTCGCCCAGCTTGCGCTCGACCTGCTTGTCCTCGTCCTCCGACAGGGCAAGCACGTCGTCCGTGTCCCAATACGCCTCCAGGCGATCGCCATCCGCGAAATCCGGCAGCAGGCTGCGGCCGAGCTCGTCGGCCAGGCTGCGCGCCAGCGGCAGCACGCCGTTGTGCCAGGCGAGCTTGCGCAGCTCCTCCATGGTCGCGCCGACTTTCGTCTGCTGCAGCCCCGCACCGAAACCAACTACGGCCGCCGGCACGCCCAGGCACGCGCACACCCGCTCCTCGGCCACGTCGCGCGCCTCGCTCATGTTCATCTGCTGCGGGTTGAACCCGTAGGGATGAACCTCGGTCGGCGCGCCCATCACCAGCGGCCCACCGCGCCGATCGCCGCCGAACTGTTCGGTGAACCACGCCTTCGTCGCTGCGACATCGTCCGGCGTCGGCATTGCACCGCCCTTCGGGCTGATCACGACGCCGGGCACACCCATGTTGCGCAGCAGGCTTGAGACGAAGTTGGAGCTTTCGAGATCCGCGAAGATCTCGCGGATAACCCCGTCGATCGGCGAGAGGCCCTTCAGCAGGTTGTGAGGATTGATGCCGTGGCGGAAGTGAACCACGTCCTCGGGCTCGATCCGCATCGCCTGGTAGCCGCCGCCGGGGCTGTACCGATAGTGGTCGAGGAACGCGCCGTCACCGCTATCTGGCCGACGAGGCTCGATCAGCCAATGCGGGATGTACCACAGCTCGACCACGCGGCCTGCGCGGTTGCGGACTTTCAGCCAGTAGGCGTTGCCGTCGATGCAGTAGCTGAGCACGGTGCCGAACCACAGCGCGATATCGCCGTAGAACTCGTTGGGCTTCCGGATCAGCGCCAGCAAGTCGTGATCGTCGAGAGGCTTTACAATGCCGTTCCGCTGCCGCCGCCGCACCGCAAGCCGCGCCTCGGGCAGCGACCGCTGCAACCATTGCACCGGTGCCGTGACGACCGACGCGTCCAGGCAGTCGCCGACCTCGCGGCGATAGTCGAACTTCGTACGGGCCAGCATGCGCGGCGCGATGAACGGCCGCGGGTGGCGGATGGCGGTAAGGGCCTTCTGAAGCCAGCTCATGCGGGTATCCAGTTCTCGTCGATCGAGGCCTTCCGGCCCGATTGGGCTTGGTTCATCGGCCGCCACGGCGCGCCCGTCCCATCCGACGCGGAGTGGACTGCCAGCGCGAGCGCCCAGAAATGGTCGGCGTGGCCGTCAGGCGTCCGCTCCGCCGTGAAGCGGATATTGCCGGCGGCAGTGACTTGCTTGGTGACCGACCGGAGATCCGCGCGGATCGGCCCGCTGTACGGGATGCGCAATTTGCGATCTTCCATTGCCCCGCGCACCGGATAGGCCAGCGCTTCCTTGACCTTGGGTGTGAAGGTGACGAGTTCGACCTTGTACTTGCCGAACTTCGCCTGTGCGTCGTCGCCCCAACCGATGCCGAGGCCTGTGTAGTCGATCGCGGTTCGGGCAGCCCGCTCGATCCAAGGCCAGAGCACCTTCTCCTGTTCGGGCTTGCTCATGTTCTTCAGCGCTTCGACGTGGCGCGTGTAGAAGACATCGCCGAGCCGCTCGAGCGCCCACAGGACGGTGAGATCGTGCTTCCGGCCGATGTCGATCCCGACGTAGAGCTCCCCGCCTTCATCGAGCTGCCAGGTCGAACCTTCGGGATACTCGCAGGCGGCGATCAGATCGTACTCGAAGAACGCCGCGTCGTCGTCGGCGGGCTGGCACATGTACTCCTGGAGAAAGCTCTCCTCGTCGGCCGCGCCGGACTTCACGAAATCGAAGTACTCGGCCTCCGTCATCTCCTGCCGCTCGTCTTCGCTAGGCAGGTTCTGCTGCAGCTTCCACAGGAAGCCCTCGTCCAGCGCCTTCTGCAGGGTGACGGTGTGAAGGCTCAGCCCTTTGGGGTTGCCGCCTTCCTTGGCTTCGCGGACGAGCGTGTTGAAGAAATTGTGCGATCCGCGATGGGTTGAGATCACTTCCATCGAGCCGCCCCAGGTGATGCCCGGATAGGCGATCGTCCAAAGCTTGCGCGGATCGGGGTGCAGGGCGAACTCGTCGAGGATGCGGCTGCCGCGCTTGCCCGCCTGCGCATCGGGATTGGAGCTCATCGAATGGATGCGGCGGCCGTTGCCGAAGCGCAGGACATAGGCGGTCTGCTTCCCAACGTCGTCGAGCACTTGCTCGCCCAGGTCGCGTGCGGCGATGTCCATTGCCGCAGCCCACAATTTGCAGTCCTCGAGGAAAAGGCGTGCCTGGATATCGTCGCGCGACGACACCCACTGATCGAACCGCGCGTCCTGCACCGCCGTGCGCTTGTCGGCGGCATAGGCGGTTGACCAGGAGATGCCGATCTGACGCGACTTCTCCATGAGCTTGAGGCGCGCATCGTCCTCGATCCATTCCGTCTGGAACGGAAGGAAGATCGCGTCCGGATTTGCAGGACGGATGCGTGCGCGGCCCATCAATAGGCCCCGGTGGTCAACAGAGACGTGATTTTCTTCAGGGTGGCCGGTGCGACGCCGCCCTTGGCCCCGGCTTCCTCGACCGCCTCGGCCGCCTTCTTGAGCCGCTCTTCCGCCTCGCTCTCCAGCTTCTTGCGGTACTCTGCCGAGCCCTTCTGCGCGCTCACCGCGCTTTGCACGGCGCGCGACAGCTCCATGATCTCCTTCGGCTTGAGCTCGCCCGCCTCCAGCACCTGGAAGGTTGCGAGCTTGAGCATCTCGGCAACCGCGACGGTAACCTGGTCGGGACCGTCCGTGCCGAGGCTCGATACGAGCTCGGCCGACATGCGCTGCACTTCGTCGAGCCGGCGAAACTGGATGGCTTTACGCACCGCATAGCGGTTCCAGGCCGACTTGCTGATCGGCTCGATCCCCTTGTCGGCGAGCCGAAGGTTGAACTCCTCGAGGATAGCGTTCTGCGGCAGCTTGCGCTCGCGGAGCTGCTCCAGCGCCCAGACGATATCGGGTTCGGCGTCTTCGGGCAGAAGGTCGATCGTCGACAGCCGCCCGCGGCCCTCACGGCGATCTTTCGGCCGGCGCGCCATCTCACTGCGCCTCGCGTGGCCGCGTGATCCCGACGATCAGGCTGCGCTCGTGCAGGTGGTTGAGGCCGGCCGGCAGGATATGCGCGATCCGCACCGTGTCGCCCTTCACCTCGATCGCGCCGAGCTCGGCCAGCTTGTGGAGCTGGGTCGCCACCCACTCGCGGCTGCGGTTCACGCCGTAGCGCATCTCCAGCATGCTTCTGAGCGAGATCTCGTTGAGGTGGCCGTCGACCTGCGCCGCCAGCTCCTTCAGCATGAACAGCCGTGCGTCTTCGGTCAGGCGATCGTGCGCGCCGGAAAGATCGTGGCCCAGGCTCACTTCTCCATCCCCCGCCTGACGATGTGGTCGTAGAGCCGGTCGACCTGCCGGCTCACCGCCGCGATCTGGACTTCACGAGCGGCACCGGACTGGTTGAGGAGCGAGAGCGACGCGAGCACCTTGTCGATCTTGTCGTCCTGTCTGGCGAGCTTCTCCTCCAGTCGCTCGATGTCTTCCTTCTTCGCCGATCGCTGGTCGATCTCCTCGACACGCTGGCCAAGCTCACCGACCTGAGTTGCGACCCTCTTCAGCTCGCCGTCCATGCGGGACACACGCCGATCGAGCCCGCCTGTTCCGACTGGGTTCGCGCCGCCCGTCTTCCAGATCGCCACGCCGATCCCGGCGAGAATAAAGACGACGATCGCCGCCTCGAGATAGTTGCCGAACACTGTCAGTCCTTTCCCTTCGGCGAGATGCCGATCGTCGCCCGCGCCTTCGCGAATGCGTCGCGCGCAAAATCCTTCACCTGGTCCCCGAAGACCTCGAGGAGCGAGTAGCCGGAGAATCCCATCCCGATCGCGACGATGAAGGCGAACAGCCAACCGGGCCGCGATTCGATGATCCAGAGCTCGGCCGTGATCAGCATGATCGCGGTCACCAGCAGCTTGAGCGGCCATCCGAGCTCCGCCTCGCTGCGCCGCGCAAAGGGCCGCGCGAGCAAGATGCCCAGCGCGCCAAGCACACACGTCACGATCGGCACAGGCAGACCGCCCAAATGGATCAGGAACAGATCTCCAAGCCGCGGCGCCGGCGGCTCGGCCGTCGCCGTGACGGCGAGCGCCGGCAGCCATCCCGAAAGGAACTTGGTGAACGAGAGAGGAGCGTCGAACATCAACGCGACCCCCGTTCATGCGCGGCCTGGCAATCGACGCAGCGCGTTGCGGAGGGCAGTGCCGCGCGCCGAGCGATCTCGATAGGATCGCCGCAGGCACGGCAGAACTCGTCGCCCTTCAGCGTCAGTTCCTCGCGGATGCGCTTGATCGCCAGTTCGCGGCGGCGCTCATCGAACTCGCTGGCGGCTTCCAGCAGCCGCTCATTCCCCTCGTTCATCGCGCCCCCCACCGGCGTTCGTGTCGATCGCGGCTTGCGCGAGCACCCAGTCGATCAAGGCGTCGAGCTGGAGCGCCTGCTCCGTCGCGATCAGCGCATCGCTCGCCGTCAGATCTCCTGCGCGCTCGGCGCCGGCGGCAGGAAGTCGATCTTCACCGGCCGCTTGATCAACTCGGCCGGCGGCTGCGCCGGCGCTGGACAGATCAGGCTCTCCGGTACGGCGGGGATCGGCTGTGGATCGGGATTGCGTGCGCAGCTCGAGAGCAGCAGCGCGGCGGCGAGCATCGGCAAGGCGAGCTTGAAAGTCATCGACGATTTCCTTGGTTGCGGCGTCCTGTTCGGCCTTCACGCGATCGGCGTTCGCCTGGGCGTCCTGCTGCGCCTGGCGCGCGGCCGCGCGGTAGTTGGCGATGGTCCGGGCGTGGGCGTATTGCGACACGGCTAGGTCGCGCTTCGCGTCGTCGCGCTGGTCGCGCAGGCGCGGGTCGATCACGAACTGATGCGCGGCCACATGGGCTGCGAGCAGCACGAGGAGCGCGGCAGCAGGGTGGTCGAGCAGCCACTTGCCCAGGGACACAAATCCCCTGCCGATTGCGGTGAGCCAGGTCATCGGCCGAGCTCGTCTGCGCGATTGAGCCAACCGCGCAGGAAGCGCTTCTGGTCGGGATAGCGGCGGACGATCGCACGATAGCGGTCGCGCACCTCCTCGCGGAAGGCCTCGACGAAAGCCTCCATGCCCCCGAGACGATCGATCGTCAGAACTCTATCCAGAGCACGCCGGGTTTCGGGGCCAATCTTCGCGTCGACCTCGATCATGGAATAGCCGGTGCGCGCCAGGCACGCGTTGATCGCGCGCTGCAGCAGCTTGCGCGCCGCCTTGGCGCCGCCGTTGACGGCCTGGTCGAACAGCATCTCGCCGATCGGCTCGGGGAAGCTCTCGCAGTCGAGCGCGGCCCAAAAGAACCGGTGGTAGAGGTAGCCGGCCTGGTCGACCGTGATCAGGCGAACATCGCGCCCATCGATGTCGCCGTCCATGTCCAGGTCGTAGTCGGCGTAGCCGTCGCCGTTCTCGTCGAACGCGCCCTCGGTGGCGAGGAAGCGGAGCGAGATGCCGTACTTGGTCGCACCGCCCCGATCGACCGGATCGTCGACGAACGATCCCTCGATCCCGAGCAGCCTGGCATAGGCGCGCACGAAGCGGCGCGATCCGCGCACTACGATCTCAGGTTCGTTGTCTGATTGTTCCCGGTCCATGGGACCGTGTAATGGGGCGCGGAGGCCGCCCGCTCGCCCCGGAACGCGTTCCGGGGCGGAGATGTCATCAGATCAGGCGGGGTTGCCGTGCATCGCGCTCGCGGGACAGTCGCCGCCTCTTGCGCACGCCGCGCCCCGTGTATCCGGTGGCCAGCGCAATGTCACGCTCACTCCGGCCGGCCGCAATCATGCGGTCGACCTTCTGCCGCGTCTTGGCCGCATAGCCGCTCGGCCCGGACGGCATGTCCAGGCGAATGCCGCCGACGCCCAAGGTGAGCCGATCGGCGATCGCCAACGCCGCCTTGTGCCCGACGAGGCGGCTCATCCAATGGTCGGCGTCGGGTACTGGCGGGATATAGACCTGCGTACCGCCCACGGCCTCCGCGATCGCCACGGCGGCCTCTTCGCCGGCGACGTTGGCGATTTGGGCGAGCACGCCGGGGAGATCGGGAGGGGTTCGCTCAGGCCGGCTCATGTCCGCCTCGCGCAAGGCTGTGCGCTTTCTGGCCGATCGTCGCGTCCGTGAGCACCGTGGTCACTCTCTCGCCGCGCACGACGAAGGTCAGCCCGTCGACGGTCACGAGATAGTCGCTCGTGCTCACCGCCCGCGCGGCCGAATGCGCGCGGGTCAACGAGGCCGCGATCTGCGCCCGCAGTTTCTCGACATCGCATCCGCCCCCGCGATCGAGAAAGCGCACGAGCGCATGATCGGTGATGTCCGGCGCGCTCAATGCTTCCTCCCATGGTCGGCGATCGGCAGGGCAGTTTCGCAAACCGCGCACTCGGCCATCGTCCGCCCCACCTGCCAGTGCGTGCGACCGCAACCGGGACAGGGATTGCTTTCCGGACGATAGACCGCATGGTTGCCTCGGCGGCGCAACGCTAAGGGATCGGGGCGTCGATCGAAATCGAACAGGACCGCCACCGACGCCAGACGGGGGGCGCTCATTGTTCGGCCCCTTGCGGAGCGTGATCGCGCAGCGACTTGCCCAGCGCGGCCGCGAGCTGCGCATAGCTCTCGATCGACATCGGGCCATCCGCGCCGAGTTCGATGCCGCAGAGACGGAACGCCGCCTGGTTGAGCGTCCAGTTCGGATCGGCGACCCCGGCATTGCGCAGCTTGGCCAGGATGACTTCGCACAGGTGCACCTGGAGCTGCAGCGGTGTGAGCTTCTTGCCGTTGGTCGGATCGGTCTGCCGCCATCCGTGACGCGTCGCCATCGCCTTCAGCGCCTCGATCAGCCGGTAGGCGTCAGACTGCCGCGCCCAGATCAGCTTCTCGCATCCGACCTGCCGTTTGGCGAAAGCTTCGAGAGCCTGCTCCGAAGGGTTTTTCACGGCGCCGAGATGGTGGAGCGAGATCCACAGCGCCCGCGCCTTGCGCGCCATCGGATGCTGCGCGACGCCTCGGCCGCCGGCCTTCGGGATCGGCTTGAAGCCGAGCTGTTTCAGGCGTCCCACCATCGCATCGAGCTGCGCGTCGGAGCACTCCTTCAAGCTCGTCTTGCCTGTCTCTTCGAACAGCACCTGGCGATAGTCGTCCTCGACCATCCCGATTTGCTGACGGCCGATGTTGATCTTGGCGAGCATCGCCCGTCGGTGCTGGGTGGCCCGATCGAACTGCGCCGGGCGCGCGTAGCTAGTCGCAGGCATCAGAATGCCCTCCTTGGTTCGCGTGGTAGAAAGCGGCGAATTGCTCGCAGTGCCGCGCGAAGGTCGCGTCGCGGCGGCACAGGTCGATCGCCTTGTTCTGCAGGTGGATGATGGTTGTGTGGTCGCGCCCGCCGAGCCAGCGTCCGATCAGCGGGTAGCTCACCGCACGGTGGGTCCGCATGATCCAGACGAACAGTGCGCGCGCGACAACCAATGGAGCTTGCCGTCTGTGCGATTCCAGGGCGAGGCGGTCGACGTTGAGCCGGACCTCGACATAGTCAAAGGCCAGCTCCCTGATGACTGCCTTGGGAGCGGTTGAAAGGTCCATTTCAGCCCTCCGCCATCACGGCGATCGAGTAGATCGCGCCCCAGAACAGGACAGTGAAGGCCATGACGATCAGGCCGTCGCGCAGGGCCGCTCCCTCTCCGCGGAGAAGGTCGAAATCGCGCTTCGCCCGGCGGATCACGCTGCGCATGACGGCGCCCTCCGCATGGCTGTATCTACAAGCCAATGGGCGACCTCATCGGAGGTCAACTCATGGCCTATTGCGCGCGTCTCGCCTTTGCCCCAGCGGCCCGTGGGACACACGACCATCGACGCGAGCCGGAACTCCGCGCACTTCGGCCGCGCCTCCCGCAGCAGGATCGATGCCGTCCATCCATTGGGAAAGTTGAACCGGATGCGCGGAGCCAAGGTGTCCGGGCACAGGTCGGCTTCGAAGGGCGCGATCATGCCGTCACCCGGCGCGTGGAGAGCTGCGCCCACGCGTCCTGCAGGTGATGATCCTTCAGCGTCTCGCCATCCGCCGAGGCGAGCATCGATGCCAGTTCGAGCGCCATCGTCGCGCCGCGTAGGCCGCCCGGCAGCGTCACGATCTTGCGGAGGAAATCCACTTCCGCCTTGCCGTGGACGTTCCACGCCAGGGCCAGCGCATCGGCATCCCCGCGCAGGGCCGTTGTACGCAGCAGCGGCATGCTGACCCGGCTGAAGAGCTGAGCGAACGCCGCGCTGCGCGTACCGCCCGTGAGGCGCTGCATGACGCCGACGTTGCCGAACAGGGCGATGCCCACACCGGTCGCGTCATGCCAGCTGCGAACCTCCTCGATCGCTTTCTCGGAGAGATGCTGAGCCTCATCGATGATGATCAGCGGATTCTTCTGATCGCGCACCCGCTCTCGGATACGGCGCGACAGCTTCTGCGGCGTGCCCACGGCGTCGCGCTCGCCGAGCGCTTCGAGCACTTCCTGCTGCATGTTGTTCACGCCCGCGGTGCTTGGGCTCATCGTCGCGAGGTAGACGTTGGAAAAGCACTCGGCGTAGTGCCGCGCCGTCGTCGTTTTGCCGAGCCCGGCGTTCATGGCAGCGACGACGATGCGCCCGCGCTGGGCCCATTTCAGCAACTGCTCGAGCTGAGCGCTCGTCTCGGTCTGGAAATAGCTCGGGATCTCCGGCGCCTCGACGTCGATCTGTGCCTGCTCCGCCAGCATCTGGCGATACCGGTAGATCTTCTCCGCGAGCGACTTCTCGTCGCCGCGATAGCCGCGATCGCTGCCGAACTGGCTCAGCGTGCCCTGCGGTATGTTGATGCGCTTCGCCAGTTCGGCCCAGCTCGCGCCGGTCGCCTTGCGATGCTCGATCAGCCAGTTGCGCTGCTCTTCGATCTCGATCTGCTGTGCTTTGGGGTCGTTCATGCTACCGGTTCTCCTGTTTCACTCACTCAGTGGGACAGGCGCGTGGGGGCGGTTTCCTAGGCGGCCCCCACGCGCCGCTTCATTCGCCGCCCGTCGCGATGCGAAGGGCGCCGAAAAGTCGGGATTCTCTCTCGTGTTCGTCGATCGCGGCCTTGCGCGCCGCCACGCGCGCTTCGCGTGCGGCGCCGGCTGTGTTCTTCGTGTGGACCAGGCGCAGCGCTCCCGGCTGCGGCGTCGGGATCTCCACAGCGTCCGGCTGCAGCGCAGCGAGCTCCTCCGCGCTGAGCAGCCGCTCGGCCTCGAGACCATCGCGCATGCGTTTGCGTGCATCGGCAACCCGCTTCTGGGTGGCCTTCGCGCCCTCGACGTCCAGGAAGCCGAGTGCTTCGATGTTCTCGGCCGATGTCAGATACCGCCCGTCCTGGGCGTAGAGGTGGATCTGCGAATGCAGGTTGTCCGGATCGAACCGCACCGTGACGAGGTCGCCGGCAAGGCGCGCGCACTCGACCGACCAGTAGCGATTGCCGAACAGCTCGACTTCGCCCGTCTGGCGGTTCACTCGCTTCTGCTCGGCCGCGAGCAGCGCCATGCGCAGTTGTTCATCGCTCGCCTTGCCGATCGGCGCGCTCGCGTAGCTCTCGGCAAACACCTCGTCGAAGCTGCGCCCACGATAGTCACGCCCGCGACGGCCCAGCTTCGCGTTGTGATCGGCGACGCCGCGATTGACGTGCGCGACGAACGCGCCCCACGGCATGGCGCGTTCGCCATAGTTGTGCGGCTTGTTCGTCGGGCTGTTGCCGGTGTACGCGCCCTCTGTCGCAGGATGGCGCGAGATTGTGTCGCAGAGGTCGCGGAAGGCGCGCTCGATCGGCTTCGACTGGCCGCGATAGGGCAGCGCCCAGTGGATCTGGATGCCGAACGCCGTGAGGAGACCGGTCGGCTCCTCCGGCTTGATCTTGAACCGGAAGCGGCTCACCGCGCCGCCGGTCAGCCACTTGCTCGCGAAGCCGCGCCCGTTGTCGAGCAGTGCGTGATGGGGGATGCCCCAGTCGCGAAACAGATCCGCGAACGCGAGCCGGGCCAGAGCGGCGCTCTCGGTTTCGCCGATGCGCCAGGCGAGCACCTTGCTGCTACGAATGTCCTGAATCGCGACCATCATGGGCCGGATCGGCTTGCCGCCGCCGGGCGGCGTCACGAACACGTCGAACTTGTGGCCGTCGACGTTGACGAGCTCCATGGCGTGGAGATCGTCGACCGTGCGCCGCTGGGACGGGATGGCACGGCGGAACGCTTCTGGCCCCTTGCGCCGATACTCGACGATGTGCGGATCTACCTCGCGTTCGAAGCGCCGGCGGAAGGTGCGCTCGCTCGGCATCGGCAACCCACGTTCAGCCGCGATCTTGGCGGTGCGGGCGTAGCAGCTCGTCAGTGTCGGTTCGGAAGGGCGGAGATAGTCGCTCTTGAAGATGAGCCAGAGTTCCTCATCCATCTCCGCCGCCTTTCCGCCGCCCGTACGACGCGGCGCCAACGCGGGCAGACGGTTCGTGGGTGCGATGCCCTCGACGGCTCCCAGCCACGACCACAGCGTCGACTGGCCGACCGCGTGCCGCCCCGAGACCTCCGCGATCGCGGCGCTCTTCGTCAGGCCAGCCCCGATCAGAAGCTCGATCTCCTCGACGATGACCAGGCGGCGCTCCGCATCCTGACGGACCTTCGCGCTTTGCGCAGCAAACCACTCCCACGTTGGGCCCTTGGCCTTCTCGTCGGCTTCGGAATCGGCATCCGAGGCGTTGAGAATGCCGCGCTGGGCCAGCTCGAGCTGGGCCGCACCGGGCAGCAGGGAGAAATGAAACTCGACCCCGCCGCCACGCCCGGCGCGCGGCCGCACGAGCAGTTCACCCTCGGCGTTGGTTCGCGTGTTCCACCGCTCTTCGCGGACGCGGCGCGTGATCGACCGCTTGTCACCGGGAAGTCCCGGCAACCCCAGCTCCGCGAGCTCGGCGGCCGAGAACCACTCCTGCCGATCGACCCCCTGCACTGGTACGACCCCCCGTTTGCTCATGCTTTGTCCGATCCCCTGATGAGCGGGGCCGAGGCGCGGAGCTTTCGCTCCTCTTCCTGCAGCTCCCTCATCTGCTGTTTGATGTGGCCCAGGCGGGCCGTCAGAATCTCATCGCCGACCAGCAGCGAACCGCCGATCTCGCGCAGGATTGCGTCGAGCAGATCGTGCCGCTTCGTCACCGCGACCAGCGCGAGCAGACGGCTGAAAATCACCTTGTGCTGATCGCGCGCCGGGCTCGCGTAGGCGTCGAGCATCGATCGGCTGACTTCCTCGCCCAGGAGAACGCTCATCTCGGCCGCGATGACCTCGCGCGAGCGTCCGTCGCTGTTGAGGATCGTCCCGACCATGCTGGAGATGCGCTTCTCCAGCCCCGCAAGCGCAGCCTCGCCAGTCGCGACGCGCGGCGTTTCGAACAGGAAGCCGAGCTGATCGGGATGCGCCTTCGCCTTAGGCATCGGGTTGCTCCCAACCGCTGCAGGCCGGCGAGCGCAGGACGATGTCGGTAGCGCTCCCCCGCGTCCAGTTGACGAGCCCACACTTCCAGTAGCGCTTGCTGCAGTCGTGAGGCGTCGCATGACGACAGGTGCGGCAGGTCTCGCCGTGCGGGCCTGTGCCGGGCGGGAACGCATAGCCGCGCTTCGCCTTCATCTTCGGCGTATTCGGACGACCGCGTAGGGGCGCGTCGAGGGCGGCTTGGATGCGCGGATCAATCGGCACAGGACCTCTCCCGCTGCCGGAAATTGTGACGCCAGAAGACCCGCGCCAGGCACGGATCGCACCCTGCCTCTGCCTCGCGCAGATCGGACATCATCTCATCGACATGCAGATGCCCGGCGTCCGTCAGCCGGAAGCCACCACCATCGAGGGTGACGAGGCCCCGGCTCGCAAGGCCGGCGCGCATCTGCTCGAACTCACTCATCGGACGCGCTCCCGCCGCGCGGACGGTCCACCAGCACACCTTCGAAGGGCACGCGTACGACGCCGCTGCCGTACGCCGGCCGATCGCCGACGAGTTTGGCGACGACGCTTTCCGTAAGCTGCAACGGCGCGGGCTTAAGGTTTCCGGCCATCAGTCGCGCGCCATCCACTGCGCGTCCCACTGCTGGAACGGTGCCGGAATCGATAACGCTTCCTGCTTGGCCGCGAGCCGAGCCATCGCCGCCCGATTGGCCTCGCGCGCGTCGATCCGCCGAATTTCCCTCTCGGCATCCTTCGGTGTCATGTCGTGCGCGAGCGCGTACTCGAAGCACCTCCGATGATGCCGCAGCCGCTCCGCTTCGCTGGCAAATCGGGTCATCATGCATCCTCCCGAACCTTGTGCAGCGAGTTCGCCAGGCCCTCGACCCGGCGAAGGAATCGAGATTGCGCGCTGGACTTCTCGGCGGCGCGCTGGTTGGCGAAGAGGTTGAGCTTCTCGGCGATCGCTGCAGGATCGGACGATGCCGGCAGCACGGCGAGCACACGAGGGCGGGCCACACGGAAGCGCCGGCGATCCCAGCGGCGATGCTCGTGCAGCCAGGGAAACGAAGTGTAGTGCCGCTCGCGCACGAGCTCGACGCGGGCCACCCCGTAGTCGGTACGGTCCGCGAAGAGGATCATGTCGCCGGGTGCCGCGCTGCGCATCAGGCAAGCCCCTCGATCGGACCGATCTCGTGCATACGTCCGAGCGGCGGTAGCCAGATCGCGCGGGTCTCGCCCGGCTTCGTCGGCCGCTGTACGTCCCACACGACCCAGCAATAATCGACCATGCCGCCGCGGAACGCGCGACTTCCCATCGCGTCGATACGGTCGCCGGGCGGCATCGACGGCCGCTGCGTCAGATGGAGCACCGCCTGCGGAGGATGATCCTCCATGAACAGCGTGTAGCGCACCTGGCTCGACAGCCACTTGTTCGGGACGAGCAGGCACACGCGACCGGTCACCAGCTCCAGCGCCTTGCGCGCGAACAGCTCGGCAATCGCCACGCCCTGCACCTTGAGATAGCTGTAAGGCGGGTTGCAGACGATGCTGCAATACGGATCGGGTGGGGCCGTCTGCTCGAGGAAGTCGGCGGAGAACCATGTCGGCCGCTTGAGCTCGGAAATCCCGTCAAAGTTCGCCCAGGCGAAGTTGTCGACGAGGTCCGATCCGTAGGTTCGGAGGCCTAGCTCCCACGCCGCGTGCAGCGTGTTGCCCATGCCGCAGCACGGGTCCCAGATCGCGATGTATTGCGCCTTCTCGCGCGCGAAGTCGCCCAGCGCCGCGGCCAACTGCCGCGCGCACCATATTTCATCGACATACCAGTCGAGCGGATGCCGCTTCGAGTGCCGGCCGGAGGAGATTTCACCGCGCATCGGCAGGTTCCTCCTCGGGGATGTCAAAGACCACCGCCTGCGCCTGGCGCCGCAGGGCCTCCAGCTCCTCGTCATCGACACCGCTGCCTTCGAGCAGGCGATTGATCACCACGACGGTTTCGCTGAGCGCACTCGCCGCCTGCCGAGCCGGAACCCGCGTGGGCGTGGGCAAATCCTTGTCGAGCAGTTCGCGCAGCTCGCGTTTCATCCCGGCAGGAAGCATGGCCGCGATGTTCGGCAGGAAGCGCCGCTTCTCGCCGTCATTAAGGCGCGACCAGCCCCCGGTGATCTGGCTGTAGAACTTCTCGTAACCGACCGGCGTAGGCCCGGCCGGGCGATCGACGCCCGTCAGAATGCGCGCGTCGTCCGCGCCGATCTCTGGATCAGCCAGCAGCGTCTCGATCACCTCGCGCCGCCGTGCCTCATCCTTGACAGCGGCGATCGCCTTGAGCTGGCTCGCGTTCTCGCCAACGACGGGATGCTTCGATAGCGCCTCGATCAGATCGGGGAATGGCTCGATCAGCAGGCGGTAGAGCGACAGATCGTTGTGGATTGTGCGCCGTGACATCCCGAGCGCTTCGCCGACCGATTCCTCCCAGCCGTATACGTGTGCAAACTTTGCACACGTATCCTCGGTCTCGTCGCGGAGGGCCTCCTCGACCCGTGCTTCGCCATGCTTCACGCGGTCCCAGCGCGCCTTGATCGCCAGCTTCTGCTGCGGCAGGTCGCCGTGCTCGCGCGCGATGCGCTCCTGCGCGGCCTGGACCAGGGCGGCGGTGAACTTCGCCCGCTCGATCGGCGCCAGCGGCCGGCGATGCAGGTTCTCAGACGCTTCGAGATCGGCCAAGGCTTCCGGCTTGCCGGAGACTTCGATCGCGAAGATCGGAATGCCCTCGTAGGTCGCGCCCATCAATCGGTGCATCCCGGTGACCAGTCGCCAGGGCTTCTTGCCGTCGGCGACCACATCGGCGATCGGCTTGCTCGGCAGGTTGCGAACGACCTTGATCGGGTCGCGCTGCCCATCGACCGCCATCAGGCGCCCCAGCGCAGCGGCCTTGTCCTCGTGCAGGAAGCCGATGCGCTCCGGGATCATCACGTCGCTCGGCGCCAATTCGATCAGCGCGGCGTCGGCCAGCAGCCGACCGCTCATTTCGCGTCTCCACTTAGACGATGCGCACTCGGTGCGGGCGGGCTAGCGTTCTCGCCCGATCCACCAACAGGAGAACCTCCATGATCGCTGCACTCGCCGACCGTATCGCTGCCTTGGAGTACCTCGCCCTTTCGGCGATCGCCGCGATCGAGAAGCAGGTTCCTGGCACCGCGGCACGCACGACGGCACAAGCCGAGGCCTTTGTTGATTGCCTTCGACGGGACGGTCTGCCGAATGCAGCCCTTCATCTGCAGGGCCTCGCCGACTCGATCCGTGTCGGCGGCGACTTGCCCGTCAACGACTGATGCCCTCAGGCCTGCATCATAGCCCCGCCGAAATGCGACCGTCCGCGCGGCCAATAGCGCTTGCTCATCTGTGTAGGTGCGAACTCGCCGAACGCCTGTTGGCTCAGCTTTGCGGGAAAGGTGGCTGAGTGCATCAAGAGCACGCGCATGGCCCTCTGCACGAGCCCGACGTGCTGCTGCCTTCGCAGCCCTCGCGGCCATTGGGTCGAAGCGGCCACTCATGCCGCCACCCTCGATCGACGGCCCGGTCGGGTCTCTGGATAGATGTCGGGCCGAAGCTCGTGGCGGGAGACGCCGTAGAGTTCCTCGGCGCGCAGCACATACTCGGCCGGGAGCTGCCTCGACTGATTGATCCAGCGCCACATGGTGGACTGGGGGACACCAAGGTCCCGAGCCATTTGGCTTTCCGAGCCGGCTACTTCGCGGCAGGCCAGAAGAGCTTCGTATCGGGTTCGCTTATCCATAAACGGGTAGCTGCCCGATTATGGATAGTTCGTCAACCCGCTATTGCATAGCGCATGGCTATCCATTTTTGGGTAATGCCGCACGATGGCCGAAGTCGATCCTAAAAGGTTCATTGAATGCAGGGAGGCTGCGGGCTTCTCGCAATCGGAGCTCGCGCGTCGGGCAGGCGTTGGACAGTCTAGCATTCAGCGTATTGAGGCAGGCCAGACTCGCAATCCGCGAAACCTGCTGGAGCTGGCCCGAATTTTAGGCTGTTCACCACACTATCTGCTCGGTGAGACCGATAGCTCAGAACAGTTGCCTGTCCAGGACAGGCCTGAAGAACATGCCAACGTAGACGAGGGCATCGTCCTGGTCGATCAGCTTGATCTTCGCTACGGAATGGGCGGGACTTACGTTGAGGGCTACATCGATGTGGAGAAGCGACCCTTTCCGCGCGACTGGCTTCGAACCATCACGAAGAGCCCGCCGGAGTATCTGTCGTGGGCATCGGGCATCGGCGACAGCATGGAACCGACGATACGCAGCCGCGAAGTGATCCTGATTGATCGATCTGAACGCACGCCGCAGCTCGACGACGAAATCTGGGCAGTGGTTCATGGTGAAATCGGGATGATCAAGCGCCTGCGGATCATCCCCGGTGGCATTGTCGAACTGCATAGCGACAATCCGCACGTACGCCCACAGACTGCAGTCGACGGTGAGCTTCACATTGTCGGTAGAGTGATCGCTGCAGTCAGGTGGCTATAGAGAGATAGAAGAGGATTGGGGGATATGAGGAACTCGATTTTTGCCGCGCTTGGCTTGGTCCTGGCAGCGCCCGCGTCTGCGGACACGCTCGAGGAGCGCGTCACGAAGCTACCTGCGCCGACCATGTCCAGCGAGAAGAGTCTTGAGGCTCTGGAGTACTGCATCGGGCTAGCCGTCTCGGACATCGCCATGCCCGCGACACTACGGGGGGAACGGAAGGTCCTCATATACGGAAGGACGCCCGGAGACCTCTTCGTCGGGGTTCTGTACTTGGTGGCGGTGCAAGATGACGGCGAGCATCGGCGCGTTGCGATACAAGCCCATGGCTCCTGGGACGGGAAGGTCGAGAAGCGAGCCCGGACCTGCTTGTAGGCTGATAGCGCTATGCCGCCGCGATGGAGGCGCATTTGCGAATGGATCGAGTACACGATCGTATTCCTCCTCTGCCTGGTCTCGACGGTCTCGGCGATTGCTGGCGTTCTCAATTTGTTCTAGTGAGCGGAACCGACTCGCCGAAGAGGAGGTTCCATGTCCCGTCAGCCGCTCAAGTTTTACCGTCTGTGGTGCGGCCGCAAACGCTACAGCGGGTGGCTGCCTAGCAGAGCGGAGGCGTTCGAGGCGGGCGTGCCCCACAAGGTCACCTTTGAAGATGGCCGCGGCCGTGTCACCCTGGGGCCATTGGCTTGGATCGAGGTGGGCGAACGAAGGTATCCGCGCTCGCGCACCGTAACCGTAGAGCGCGAGATGTGATGCGCGACATTGGATGGCCAAACGAGCTGCCCGATCCGTCGATCACGCCCGATCGGCCGAACGAGGGAAAGGGGCGCTATCTCCGCGCGCTCTACCGCGCCTACCGGCCGTCGCAGCGGATCAATGAGTTCGACAAACTGGTTCTCGATCAGGGCCAGGCCGCTCGGCAACACCGTGTCGTCCTGGACGAGTACGAGCGCCTCTTCGGCCGATCGCGCTGGGACCATGACCTAAGCCTGCTGATCAAAGACGTCTGGACCGAGGCCAGTGAGCTCGTCGGCCAACACTACGACTACACCCTGCAGAACTGGGTCGGTCCGGACGGAGAACCCATCTTGGATTGAGATCTGCGGGCCGCAGGATACTCCCCGCTGCGGCCCGCCTTAGTCTCATTTGATGCGTCTCAGCGGTAGTGCATCGCCGCATATTCAGCGACGCGATCGACAGCCTTGTCGATGCCGCTCTTGTTCGAGCCGCCGAACATACCGCCGCTGACACTGCCTTCGCCGCGAACTGTCGAGAGCACCGCGCCATCGGGACCGACGAAGTCGACTTCAAGCACGACCTTGGACCCGCCCGTGAGGCCGGCGGTGAGATACCGGCCGACGCGGCTGCCCTCGTTGAAGCCGACGTAGCGATAGCGAACCGTCAGACCATCACCACGCTTGAAGAGCGGAGCATCACCGGCGAACAGCGCCTCCTCAAGCTGCTTCTGAGTGTAGGTCAGATTCTCCGCGTCCACCGGCACAACCATCTCGCGGTCGCGCTCGACCATGGCAGTGCTCGATCGGTAATCCGAGCGATCGGCAGATTCGACGGTAAGCGCGCTGTTGGCGCATGCGGAAAGGCTCAGCGCCAGTGCGGCGCACACGATCATCTTCTTCATGTAGTCCCCCCTAGTTTGGACCGGGGAGTTATAGCACCCAGCCGGGCGCTGTCACGCTTCCGAGCGCCCGTCGAAACTTGTCCCAGTTCGACCGTGCCCAGCCGGCAGCATCTGTTGAGGCGGCCGCCAATTATCCGTTATCTTTCAATGAGTGCCCAGTTTGAGGCCCCAAATCGCGAACTGGGACACGCTTTGCCCCGGTTTCGTCCCGGTTCGCACGCCACCACGCGCCGCTCACGTACCTCTCAGAGGTGCCTCAGGGGCCGGAAAACCGCCATTAAGAAGCCCCTGCGGCGCCGCCTTCTCAGAGTCGCGGACTCCAGCTAGACCTGTCAGCGGATCGACTAAATTAACCGTCGCTCTAGACAGTCAGACCGACCAGCCGCGCGAGGCCCGAAGTGACCGAAACCGCAGAATTTCGCCGTTCCAGTCCCACACGATCCCGGCCAAGCCCGGATAATCCCGCCTCCGCGGCCCTCTAATCCCTTGTGTCAACTAACACTCGCCCCTTCCAGTGGAGCCGACGACATGAAGACAATCGCCCTTCCCCTTTCCGCCGCCGCGCTGGCGCTTGCCGCCGGCACGCTCGCCCATGCCCAGGCCGACCGCGCCCCGCGCGGCCCCGATGCCGACGGCAACGGCGAAGTGACCCGCGCCGAGATGACCGCGCAGGCAGAGCGCATGTTCGCCCGCCTCGACGCCAATTCGGATGGCCGCATCGATGCCGCCGACCGCGCCGCCCGCCAGGCAGAGCGCTTCGCCCGGCTCGACGCCGACGGCAATGGCGAAGTGACGCAGGCCGAGATGGACGCTGCCCGGGCCGAACACCGCGCGAAGCGGGCCGAGCGGCGCGAGGCGCGCGCCGAACGCCGCGAAGCGCGCCGCGCCCAGCGCTTCGCGCGGATCGATACCGACGGCAGCGGCGGCATCTCGCAGGCCGAAATGCAGGCCGCGCGCGATACCCTCGGCAAGCGGGCCCGCGGCGAAGAGGCCCGCGAACGGCGCAAGGGCCAGGGCCACAAGGCCGGCCGGCGCGGCGGCAGGAAGGCCGGCATGGCCATGCTGCGCCGCGCCG